>Ga0315275_10006415_pt1 | contig 11245 bp, 6 predicted proteins | sample YL17G03_0_MG_FD_205557 | JGI IMG/M metagenome (GOLD analysis project Ga0315275, IMG submission 205557) | Sediment microbial communities from Yellowstone Lake, YNP, Wyoming, USA - YL17G03_0 | ecosystem: Environmental > Aquatic > Freshwater > Lake > Sediment | place: USA: Wyoming | collected...
ACGGGACCATTTCCAGGACCTGGCGGCCGCTGCCGGCCGCCGCAATCCGGTAATCTTCCTTTTTTAAAATATTGCACACGATCTCCAAATTCCGCGGTACATCTTCCGCCGCCAGTATTAAAGGTTTGGGTTTGTTTGGCTGGGGGGAATTATGACTCTCCATTATTTTTCTCCTCTTTTCTACTAATCACCGGCCCCTTCCCGGCAAGGGCCGCAATCTCTCTAACTAACCCCGGGAAATAGGCCAGGGTTTGGGCCACCTTTTGCATGTCATAGCTTTGTACTGCTTTCAACAAGCGGGTTCCCCAATCTCCCAGTATCTTTAAACAGTACCGGTCCCCCAATTCCCGGGTTTTTATTGAAAATTCTTCGATTTCATCCAGTAAAAATGTTTTGCTTATCCTTTCCCACTGCCGGGTTAAATCTCCTTGCAGGATGACCGTCAACCCGGGCAGTTTTTCCTTGATCCCCGGATCCAGTAAACCGGGTAAAAGGTTGTGGTCTCCGGGGGCGACGGTTCCGGGGCTTGCCGCGGTGGCCGCCGTGGACGCCGCCGTGGATAATATGGAATAAGGCAGGAAACGTATCACCTGGCTCATGAGCTCCAGTTTACTCACCGGCTTTTTTAAGTAACCGTCGCTGCCGGACTTTTTAATTTCGATCTCTTGCTCTTTCATGGCCGAGGCCGTGACGGCAATGACCGGGATGGATTTCAATTGCTCATCCGCTTTCAAGATCAGGGTGGCTTCATAACCGTCCATCACCGGCATTTTCACATCCATCAATACCAGGTCCGGCCGGCGGCGTCTCGCCATTTCCACTGCTTCCAGGCCAGTTTCCGCTTCCAGGATGGTTATCCCCGGGTAATCCAGGAATTTTACCAACAACCGCCGGTTGTACAGTTTATCGTCTACTACTAATATCGTGGCTTTTCCCAATTGGATATTATTGACATCCAGCGGTTTGCTGATGTTTTCCGGTTCTTTTCGTTTTCCCATATGGGTGGATATTTCAACATTTTCCAGGTGCACCTGGAAGATGCTGCCCTCCCCTTCTTCGCTTTGAACCGAAACCTCCCCGCCCATTATCTCGGTCAAACGGCGGGTGATGGCCAGGCCGAGGCCGGTCCCGCCGTATTTCCCGGCCCGGTGTCCCCTGGCCTGGCCAAAGGCTTCGAAAATCGACTGCAATTGATCCGGGGAAATGCCTACCCCGGTGTCCTGCACGGAAAATATAATGTCCACGCAACCGGGCTTTGCCAATGCACCGGGTTCCGCTTTATGCGCGGAAAGTTTAATAAACCCGGACTCGGTAAACTTAACGGCGTTCCCCACCAGGTTAAATAAAATCTGGCGTATGCGCAAACTGTCCATCAGCAGCCATCCGGGTAATGTGGGGTCCACTTCCAATTGAAACTCCAGGCCATTTTCTTTTACTTTATTGGAAAATATGTGCCGGATTTCATTTAAGACAGCGGTAGGATTAACCGGTTCCAATTGCAATTCCATTTTCCCTGCTTCTATCCTGGACAGGTCGAGGATATCGTTGATCAGCCCCAGGAGTGTTTTCCCGCTGGAGGAAATGGCTTCCAGGTAATGTTTATGGTGTTCATCGGTAATTTCGGTTTCCAGGATATCGGTGAATCCCAGGATGGCGTTCATGGGGGTGCGGATTTCATGGCTCATGTTGGCCAGGAATTCGCTTTTCGCCCTATTGGCCCTTTCCGCCATTTCTTTGGCCAGCAGGAGTTCCGAGGTCCTTTCCGCGACCCTGGACTCCAATTGTTCCAGGATCATGGCCCTGGCCAAAGCCGATACGGCATGTTCCCTGAAACGGGAGAGTTTTTGAATATCCGACCGGTCGAAAGCGCGCGCATCGGTCATGCTTTCCAGCACCAGGAAGCCTTCTACTTTTTTGTCGATAACCAACACCATGACCAGCATGGATTTGGGTGTAGGAAACATTTTTACTTTTTCCTGGCCTGCAATATTAATGAATTTTCGTACGATATAAACGCCTTCTTCCAGTTGGTCGGCGCCTTCGGTATACCGGGCCACGGCTTCCTCGTAGGTTAATGAGAAAGTTTTTTCCAGGTCGCTGTCATGCCCCTGTGAGGCGCCCACTTTAAAGACCCCCTGGTTCTTCTCGTGGATAAGAAACCCGCATTTTTCAGCCCTCGGGAAAAGGGACATGGCCTTTTCTGTCAGGGAAGGAAGCAATTTCTCAAGCCCGATTTCACGGTTAATGTCCTTAATTGTGCGTTCGAGGGTTTCCAACTCTTCGTTTCGTTCTTTCAGGTCTTTGGTCCGTTCTTCCACCAGGATGCGGAGCTTCTCTGCGCGGGCTTTCAATTGGCGGACCAGGAAGCGGTAACCGAAAAAAGCGGTCGCCCCCAGGGCCAGGACGCTGAGAAAATAAAACCATATGGTCTGGTAAAAATAAGGTTTCAGATAAAAGCCGACGGCTGCCCCGGTTTCATTCCATATGCCGTCATTATTGCACGCTTTTACCCGGAAAGTGTAATCTCCCGGCGGGATTCTTGTATAATAAGCGGTTCTTCGCGTACCGGCGGCGATCCAGTCATCGTCGATGCCTTCCAGTCTATATTTAAATCGCACCCGCGAGGGAACCAGGAGACTTAAACCGGTATAATGGATTTCGATATGTTCCGTACCCGCGGATAAAACCAGGTTTTCTTTATTTGAGAAAGGCAGTGGAATTTTGGTGTTGTCGGTAATGATCTCTTCGATCAGCACCGGGGTTAGTATGGGATTGAGTTGGATATGAGCCGGATCGATTACAGCCACGCCTTTAATGGTGGGAAACCAGAGTTTCCCGTCGCGGCTTTTCCAGCCGGCCGGTTGGCTGCCGCCGTTGCATTCCCTGCTTTTCAGGCCGTCTTTTTCATCGTAGGAAATGTAATTAAACGCCTTTGTTTTCTTATCTAAAAAATTCTCAAGTTCTTTCTTATTTACCCGGGAAATTCCCTTATTACAGCTCATCCATAGGCGTTGGTCGGCGTCTTCCAGCACCTGGTAGATAATATCGTCAAATAGTCCTTCCTTGGAGGTAACCCTGTCGAATTTGCCCTGTTTCAAGCGGTTTAATCCGCCCCTGGTTCCGATCCACAGGGCGCCTTCGCCTTCTTTATCCGCATATATACAACCGATGATATCATTGCACAGCCCTTGTTCTTTTTTATATACGGTAAATTTTCCATCTTTCATGCAGTTTAAACCGCTTTCTGTTCCGGCCCACAGGTTTCCTTCGCCATCTTCGGCAAAGGCATTGACATTGTTATCGGATAATCCTTCCCGGGTCGTATAGGCTGAAAATTTTCCATTTTTCAGCAGGTATATTCCCCCGCCCTGGGTCCCGATCCACAGGTTTCCTTGCCGGTCTTCATGGATTACCCTGGGCCTGTAATTGGCTAAGCCCCCGCTCCCGGGTTTAGAAAATTTTCCATCTTTAAAGCGGTCCAGGTTTCCACCTTCGCTTCCGACCCAGAGGTTACCTTTATGATCCCCATAAATGCAGTAGACAAAGTTATTGGATAAGCCGTCGTGGGTCGTGTAAGCAGTGAATATGCCGTCTTTCAGCCGGTCCAGGCCGCTGCCCTGGGTCCCGATCCACAGGTTGCCGTCGCTATTTTCGTATATTACCCTGATCATATTATTGGACAGGCCTTCTTCCGTCGTGTACGGGGTGAATTTGCCATCTTTCAACCGGTTCAGGCCGCCGCCTTCGGTTCCGATCCACAAGCTTCCTTCACAATCTTCATAGACAGACATCACAATATTGCCGGATAAACCTTGTTCTCTTGTAAAAGCCGTGAATTTCCCATTAATCAGGCGATTTAAACCGCCGCCTTCGGTTCCGATCCACAGGTTTCCGTCGCTGTCATCATAAATACACCTTATCCTGTCATTGGATAGTCCCTCTTTTGTCGTATAGACGACAAATTTCCCATTTTCCAGGCAATTTAAGCCATTGTTTGTTCCAATCCACAGTTTTCCCCCGCGACCTGGGAAAATGGATCGTACGATGTTATTAGATAATCCTTCTTGCATGGTATAGGCGACAAATTTGCCGTTTTCCAGGCGGTTCAATCCCTTATTTGTACCGATCCACAGGGTCCCCCCGGGGTCTGTACACACGACATTTACATTCGCATCGGCTAATCCCTTTTTGGTGGTATAGCGGGTGAACTTGCCATTTTGCAGCCGGTTCAGGCCGTCGATTGTACCGATCCACAGCGTCCCGCCGCGATCTTCGCAGATGGACAGCACCGTGTTATTGGACAGCCCTGCGGCGCTGGTATAGGTGAAGAATTTCCCTTCTTTATTAAGGCAGGATAAACCCCCGTCATGGGTTCCGAACCAGAGGTTTCCCTCCCGGTCTTCATAAATCGCCCTGATCCAGTTGCTTAATATTTGCTCGTCGCTGCGGCTGTCATAAACAGTGAAATGGCTACCGTCAAAACGGACAAGGCCTTCCTGGGTTCCCAGCCAGAGATAACCGTTCCTGGTCTGGTAAACCGGGGATACGGAATTTTGGGGCAGGCCCTGTTCGATTCCCCACATATCATGGATATACTGGGTTATTTGCTTCCCCGTGTCCAGGGGAAACCCGAAAATGGACAGCAACACGATCGCGACAATAAAAATGATTAATGATGCAGTAATTTTTTTTTGTTGTATCATTTTCCGGTCCGGTTAAATGAAAGTAAAATCAATAGTATCATAATCACAAGAAAAATAAAAGGCCCATTTTCTCGTCAATTCACCATCAACCCCCTACTGCTTTCCCACGGCCCATTATTGTTGTTATCAAGGGGCAGACACGCAGGTCTGCCCCTACGCAGGCGAGGCCGGATAGGGCGCAGGCCGAAACAATCCCATCCCCGATTTCACAAAAACCGGCTTTTTTGGGAAATCGATTTGACAAAAAAGGCAAGAAATGGTAAATTCCTTCCATGAAACGGCATATCGAAGAAAAACTGCAAGCCATGCTGGCGGATTTTCTCCGTTCCGCGCCCCGGTAGGTTGACGCTTCCAGGCATAAAATGCTCCTGGACTTATTCGACCGCTATATGATGGTGGGTGGATATCCCGAAGCCGTAATTGCCTATCAAAACGGGAAACCGTATTACGAAATTATCGATGAAATTATGGCCGGGCTCGAGGAAGATTTTAGAAGAAGGGAACAACAGCAGCCTGAGTTTTTCAGGCATGTTGTCCAGGCCGTGGCCAATTTTATCGGCAGCCCATCCAAATTGACCCATTTCGATACCACCAAGTACCAGGCTAAAAAAATTATAGAAGCAATGAAGGGCTGGCACATTGTCCTTGAAGTAGAGCAGTGCTCAATTGATCCCCAGAGATCCAACTTTTTGCCGAAACGATATTTACACGACATCGGGGTTGTCAACCGGAAACGTTCCGTGGCTGTCCCGCCGGTTTCTCTTCTTGAAACCATCGACCCGGTACTCCGTATCCCCCTGGGCGGCCTTTTTGAAAATGCGGTTTTATTGAACCTTGTGGAGGGGGAATCGGCCCGGTATGCGGTGGGAACGTGGAAAAAAGGAAATAATACGGACATCGAAGTGGATTTTGTCATGGATGTTCCCGGAACCGGGGCAAAAATTCCCATCGAATGCAAGGCGGCGTTGACCTTGAAAAGTAAGCATTACACGAATCTTATGCATTATTTGAAATTAACGGGCCAGGGGTTTGGGGTAGTGGTTTCGGCGGCGCCCCTGGAAAAGGTTTCCATGGGAGATGGAATCCACATCATGAATATCCCCGTATACCTTGCCGGTAAAGATAACATCAAAACCTATTTCAAGAATAATGCCGGTTTTTAAAAGTGGTTAAAGAGTGCAAACTGGTAGGGAACAGACAGTAGGGCACTATGGTTACGTATATTTTTCTTGACAGCTTCTGGAAGAGGAACCATTCAAAGCATTGGAAGATGACGCGTTATTTCGCACTGTTCAGAGTGCTGCACACGAACAATAGAAAAGAGGGGAGCCTATTCCGATTGCTCTTTACATCGGCTCACATAATATGGGATAATATAAGCATGAAAGACGAAACGTGTATTGTCATGGAAAACAAGCATATAACCAAGAAATTCTATATGCTGAAAATCAAGGCCCCCTATATCTCTGAAAATGCCAAACCCGGCAATTTCGTGATGCTGAAAGCTTCCAGCGGAATAGACCCCCTGCTGAAACGACCCTTTGGGGTATTTAATACAAAATATCCCTTTGCCTGGATTTACTACGAAGTGGTGGGCAAAGGAACGGCAGCGATTGCTAACTTAAGGACCGATGACAATGTCCGGGCGCTGGGTCCACTGGGGAACCGGTTCCCTCCGCTAACCGGTAAGAATATCTTAATGGTGGCCGGCGGCAGGGGGATTGCCCCTATACATTACGCCATCAGCGATTATGCCCCGGCCAATAATGTCTACCTTATCTACGGCGCCCGCTCCGCCGGCGACCTCAACCTGGTGGCAGAGTTAAAGAAGCTGGATATGAAAAAAATGTTCCTGTACACCGACGACGGCAGCGCTTATCAAAAAGGGTTTGTTACTACCGACATCCGCCGCATTATCGCGGAACATCACATCGATGTCACAGTTTCCTGCGGCCCGGACGCCATGTTTGAAAGCCTGGCCCATGAAATCGGCGGTATCGGAACCGAGAATTGGGTTTCCCTGGAAGCGCTGATGGGGTGCGGTTTCGGCATCTGTTACAGTTGCGCCGTCAAAACAACGGCGGATGAATATAAAAAAGTATGCTCCGACGGCCCGGTTTTCAGGATGGAGGAAATCGCATGGCAAAAACAATAAACCTCTCCGTGGACCTCGGTTTCATCCAACTGAAAAATCCCATTATCCCGGCTTCCGGCGCTTTCGGTTACGGTGAGGAGTTCCAGGCGTTTTTCCCACTGGATATACTGGGCGCGTTCGTGTTGAAAGGGATTTACAAAAACCCCCGGAAAGGCAATCCGCCCCCCCGCATCCATGAAACCGCCGCCGGCCTGCTCAATTCCATCGGCCTGGCCGGGCCCGGGGCCGATGAATTAAAGAAAATCATCACACGCACGGCCGGCCTAACCCACACCCCGATCATTGTCAATGTCTGCGGCGGATCCGATGAAGAGTACCTGGAAGTGGCACGAATCTTCGACGCCATGGAAGAAGTTTCCATACTGGAATTAAATATCTCCTGCCCCAATGTAAAAGCCGGGGGCAAATGCCCGGCCCAGGACCGGGACCATACTTTCCGGTTGGTAAAACTGGTTAAAGAAAATACCAAAAAACCCTTAATGGTTAAACTTTCCCCCAATACCCATGATGTGCCGTCAGTGGCGCTGGCGGCGCAGGAGGCCGGGGCCGATTGTATATCGCTGGTCAATACCTTCCTGGGCATGGCCGTGGATTTAAAAAAAAGGGCTCCGGTGTTCAAGAATATCTTTGCCGGTCTGTCCGGCCCCGCCATCAAACCCCTGGCGCTAAAATTGGTCTGGGAAGTGGCTAAAACCGTTTCCATCCCGGTCATCGGCATCGGCGGCATTACCACGGGGAAAGACGTGCTGGAATTTATCCTGGTGGGCGCTTCCGCTGTTCAAACCGGGACCATCAACATGGTAGAACCTTGCGCTTCGGTTCGCATTATCAACGAACTGGAAGAAACCATGAAAGCATTGTCTATAACGAATTTAAACGAAATTAAAGGGAGATTGAAACTATGAAAGACTTAAAAGAAAAAATAATCATTGCCCTGGATTATGACAGCTATGAGGAAGCCAAAAAGTGCGTGGACCAACTGGAAGAGGCCGTATTTTTTAAAGTGGGGCTCCAGGCGTTCCTGGAATACGGGCAGCAGATAATCGCCTATTTGCAAAGCAAGCATAAAAAAATCTTCCTGGATTTGAAATTTAAAGATATCCCCAATACCGTTTACGGCGCGGTGAAATCCTCTTTCAAATATCAACCGGATTTTTTAACTATCCATGTGTCCGGCGGCGGGGAGATGATCAAAAAGGCCCTGGAAGCCGCCGGGGAAAAACCCGGTTTAACCATCCTGGGGGTCACTGTTTTAACTTCCCTTTCCGATAAAGACCTGGCGGAAACCGGGATAGCCCTTTCCACGGAAAACGCGGTCTTGAAATTATGCGAGTTGGGATTGAGCAGCGGGTTAAAGGCGTTCGTATGTTCCCCGCAGGAAATCGAACCCATCAAGAAGCGGTTTGGCAAGGATGTGGTATTGGTCACGCCGGGCATTCGTCCCCAGTGGTCGGTCAAAGGGGACCAGAAGCGGGTGTTCACGCCGGAAATGGCAGTGGCGGTCGGCAGTAATTACCTGGTCATCGGTCGCCCCATTACCCAACACGAAAACCCAGCGGCGGCTTTTAACCGAATTTTACAAGAAATCAACCTTTAATGCGGCCCCCACCCAATTGAGAACTTTTCGGCTTGTACCTCTCTTATTTCGCTCATAAGAATACTTCTTTATTTTTAAAATATCAGAGTGTTCTGAAATATTTCCAGGGTCTTGAAAAGACGTACTTATTTAAGCGCTTACGTTGTAAGGAACGATTAATAAAACTCAGGGATTCTTTGCTGCCCAGATTGGTAACCGGGAAAATAAAAATAAGAGCCGGAAAAATTTCTAAGGGTGCACGCGCCGCCGTGCCCAGCATGGGGATTGACGAAAAAATGGTCCCATGCTATAATATAACTTCACTTTTATTTTTACATCAAGCAATTGAGTCCAAAATGTCGCGGCAGGCTATCAAAAAAAGGAGGATAACATGAAATCAAAAATTTTGGTTTCCATTTTATGTGTTTTAATGGTTTTTCTTTTAATGGGTTCCCGGGGTGATATCAAAGAAAGCGCGCCTGGAGAGGAGTTCCCTGTAATCGAGTTACCGCCCCCCCCGATCCCCATGGAGGTAATACCGGGAGAAGAAATTAACGAGGATGGACTGGCGAGAATTGAAGCCACTGCCGGTAACGTTCCCGGTTGGGTAAACTGCGACGGGAAATTGTGGGTCAATTACGATTTTCTCAGTCAAAGTATCTCGCAATCCAATGTCGATTGGCCCATCATGATTATCTTTTACGGCAACGCCACCGTCAATAAAGTAAAAAGTATTTATGGTGGAACAACCATTGCCAGTACCATGAATGGGGCTTATAATATCGGCAGCGGAACACAATGGGATACCGACAAGGGCACAAAGGTAACGGTAACGTTTGGCGGGCCGGATGGGAGTGATTCGGATACGCTTCATTTGCGGATTTATGCACCGCCCGGGACGGATTATTTCGACGGCGCCGCCGGGAGTTGGGGGCATTATGTGATCGCTTCGGCCCATTTCGATTTTAATCCCCCCTGGGACAGCGTATGCGGCTACAGTGAAGACTGCGAACATCGGGCCCTCCAGATTGCCGCCGGTAAAGGTTACAGCGTAATCTATGATTACACTTATATTTCCAATTATGAAAGCCTTCGCAACGTAAGTAACCATTGGTGGCAAAGCGACGGTTATGTAAGCGTGGTATACGTCCCATAAAAGACAGCACAACCATTTTTTTAAAAAAACCGGCCCGGGGATTCGCAGCTTGAATCCCGAACCCCCGCCCCGGTTTTTCCTGGAAAAAAATGGATTAATTCCACGATTTGTGATATATTAGTAGGTGAAAAAAGGTAACCTATCTTGGCCACACTAAGACTATTTTTTCTATATATCATCATGCCCATATCCCTGTTAAGCGGCGTCTATTCGGATATCGCGTTTGAAAAAGTCTCTTTCAAGGAAGGCTCGCTGCAAAACAGTGTCTTCTGTATTACCCAGGACCGCGACGGCTTTTTATGGATCGGGACCCAGGACGGCTTAAATAGATATGACGGCCATACATTTAAACTTTTTAAAAAGGACCTGAAAAATAAAAACTCCCTGACTGATAACAGCATCACATTTTTATTGGAAGACCGGGCGGGAATGCTCTGGGTCGGCACCTTCGGCGGCGGCCTGAACCGGCTGAACCGCGAAACCCTGGAGATAACCCATTATAAAAATGATCCCGCCAACATCAACAGTTTAAGCGATGATTACGTAAACACAATCGCCGAAGCCCCCCCCGGTATACTCTGGATCGGGACCAGCCGGGGATTGAACCGGCTCGATACTGCCACCGGCGAATTTACCCGTTACTATCCCAACGCCAGGCTCCCCAACAGTATAAGCGACAGCGAGATATTGCGTATCTGTAAAGAAAGTTCCGAGGCGTTGTGGATCGGCACCGGGAAGGGCGGTCTAAATCATTTCAATATGAAAAATGGGGAGTTCACGGTCTACCGGAACGACCCCAAAGACCCCCACTCCCTCAGTTGCAACAAAATCAGGGTGCTGCTGGAAGACACCCATGGCTACTTGTGGGTAGGCACCGAAGCGGGTGGGCTGGATAAATTCGATAAAAAAACAAAGCGCTTTACGCATTATGTCGGGAACCCCGGCAATCCCAAAAGCCTTAGCAGTAATAACATACAGGACCTGATGGAAGACCCGGACGGAAATATCTGGGTGGCCACCATGTTGGGGGGACTGAATATTCTAAACAAATCCACCGAAACCTTTGACGTCTATAAAAAAGACCCGAGATACCCCAATGGCCTCAGCGACGATAACGTTTACGCCATATTCAGGGACCGTTCCGGTATCACCTGGCTGGGCACCTCCATGGATGGCCTCTGGAAATACAATCCCTGGAAACAGAAATTCCACGTGATCAGGGAAAATCCCAGCGACCCCAACAGCCTGAGCAATAACCAGGTCTGGTCGATCTGCCAGGACAGGAAAGGAATTCTCTGGGTAGGCACCAATGGCGGCGGACTGAATCGGATCGACCGGAAAAACAATATATATAAACGCTATCTAAAAAAAGAAGGCGACCCGCACAGTTTAAGTCATAACATTGTCAGATATGTACTTGAGGACTCCGGGGATACCCTGTGGATCAGTACCCGCGGCGGCGGATTGAACCGATACAACCCGGCCGGGGATGACTTTATCCACTACCTCCATGACCCCGCCGACAAAACAAGCATCGCCGAAGATAATACTTCAGTCATTTTCGAAGACAGCCTCGGTAGACTCTGGGTCGGATTTGATGAAGAAGGACTGGGCCTCATGGACCGGCGGAAAAATAGTTTTACTTACTTCAAGCA
>Ga0315275_10006422_pt1 | contig 11241 bp, 10 predicted proteins | sample YL17G03_0_MG_FD_205557 | JGI IMG/M metagenome (GOLD analysis project Ga0315275, IMG submission 205557) | Sediment microbial communities from Yellowstone Lake, YNP, Wyoming, USA - YL17G03_0 | ecosystem: Environmental > Aquatic > Freshwater > Lake > Sediment | place: USA: Wyoming | collected...
TAAGAGGAAAGGTGTAAGAGTCAGCCTCTTTGAGAAACCATTAGGTGATGATTATAGATGGTGGGGAGCTACGGACGACCATATTATTAAAGTTTGGTTTAGATTGAAGGGCATTAAGCCTAAATTTTTGGTAATGGCGTATGCCTTAATAACCCTTTGGGCCAAAATCAAGGCCTATCCTGCGCTCAAGAAAATGAGAAAAAATGGAGATTTAGATTATTGGAAGGTGTTAAGGTGAAGTGTGCCACTGGCACAATAACGGAAATCTTATTATCTTAGAAGTATCCGAAAGGTGAATCTGTATTGAAAATGCAGGTAAAGGAAAAAGTACTGGCTCTTTGCTATCATCCTCTTTATCCGGTTAACTTTGGTTCTGCAGTTAGAAACTTTCAAATTATAAAGCATCTAACCAAAAAATATAAGATGTATGTTGTATCCCCTCCTTGTGAGGTCCATAACGATGATATTGATATTACACTTTATGATATAGCTAAAAGGGGGATAAAAAATCCACTATTAGATATTCATCTCCTAAGATTTATGGTGTCTTTAATGAGAAGGGAAGGCATAAAGGTAATTTTTCAAAAGGACATATATTGTGGTTTTTATGCCATTTTATTGCGTCTAATCACAGGGGTTCCTCTTTATATAGACGAGCATAATGTGGAATTTATACGGCTGAAAAGGATGGGCAATCGATACTGGTGGGTACTCAAAATATTTGAAGGGATTTTATGCCGTTTTTCAAAGGGGATATTTTGTGTTTCTGAGCTGGACAAGGATTTGATAATCAAATACTTAAATAGTGAAGGGGGAAAAATTAAGGTAATCCTAAATGGTTTCGAATTTAATGAAGACAAGTATAAAGATTTAGACTTAGAGAAGATTAGATTTGATAATGGGGTACAAGCAGTTGAGAAAGCCATTCTCTTCTTCGGAAATTTGTATTATCAACCAAACCGTGAGGCCATAGAAATCATATTTGATCAAATTTTGCCGAGAATTGACGGGAAGATTGACTATAAACTGTGGATAATGGGAAAGGGTGAACTTTCTGAAGACATTCGAAAGAGACCTCATCCCAGAGTAATATTCTTAGGCGAAAAGCCTGATGTTTATCCATACATCTTGGCAAGCGATCTAATTATTGTTCCCCTAATAAGTGGCGGCGGCACAAGGATCAAAATAATTGAGAGTATTGCAGCTGGAAAGCGGGTACTGAGTACAAGTTTTGGGGCCGAAGGGATTGAAAGAGAGGGTTTAGAGGAGAATTTAGTTGTTCAGGATGATTGGGATCAGTTTGCAAATCAGATAATTCGTTTGTTAATGAATAGCCATGATAGGCTGGCTATTCCACGGCATTTTATCGATAAGTTTAGATGGGAAAAAATAGTTGAAAAGATTAAATTCTGATACGTCCAAATATATCGATGCGGTTGGCCACTATATTAGGAGTAAACCTTGAGGAATAAAGAACCATTGATTTCTGGCAGTTTGACAGGTGCCGGACGAAAAGGAAGGATGTTAGCCTAAGCCTGTGTAAATAAGGGACATCAAACTTTCCCCTCTGAAGGAAACAAGCAGAACTCCAAAGGCGAATGTAAAAAAGGTAAGGCGACATGTCAGAAACGGAAGGCTCAAAGGGCAGAAGAAAGACGGGGGAACATTATACGAGTACGACTACTTTTTATAATCGTATTTGGCTAAAAAGAATAAGTGAAAAGCCCGGTAATTTCCAGTCAAAATGACCAAAGTTGTCTCCTTATATTCCAAAAGACGATGTAGCGGTTATCCTAGATTTTGGCTGTGGAGATGGTGGAATTATCAAAGAAATGCGATTCATAAATCCAAAGGCAAAGTACATAGGATTTGATGTTTCAGATGTAGCGTTGGAGAAAGCCTCTGCTTCTCTTCCAGGGGCAGAGTTTCACAAAATTGTTGATGGTGAGCCGTTTCCTATTGAGGATGAGCAAGTTGATTTTATCTTTTCATCCGAAGTGATAGAACACGTATATGATACAGAAAATGCTTTCTCAGAAATGGCTCGTATTCTCCGACCAGGGAGTTGCTTATTAATAACGACCCCCTACCATGGATTTCTTAAGAACCTATTAATTGTATTCTTTGCTTTTGACAGACATTTTAATCTAACTGGGCCTCATGTTCGCTTCTTTTTGAGAAGATCATTGCTTACTTGCTTGAGAAAAGTGGGTCTTGAGCCCTTGGCGTATGGGCACTTCGGACGATTTTGGCCTATTCAACATTGCATATTTGTTTTGGCAAAGAAAGGTTACTGATGAAGGGAAGTCTACACAACTCGTTATGATACCCAGATATTCAGTAGCAGTGATCATTCCTTGATAGATTTATTAATAAAGCTCTTGATAGCACTTTAAATCAATAATATGGGCCATTAGAAATTATTGCGATTGATGACGGTTCTACACACGAGACAAGAGAGATTTTGGAAAGATATGTGCATAAGATCAGAATATTGTTACATTCTGAACATGTCAATCTTGGTCAAGTAGCCCCGCTAAATATAGGGATTATTAATTCCACAAAATCAGACCTAATCGTGTTTTTTGATTCAGATGATAGATGGCATCCTAATAAAATAAAGGAATAAGTAAAAACATTTCAGAAATATTGCTGTCCAAAATATGGGTTTTTTAAAAACCTAATGCGGACAAGAGTGAAGTGCGATACATTGTATTTTTGGTTTCGTGGTTTTTAAAAATATTTAACTGAGAGAAGTTATTAGCATGCGTGGACAGTCAGTTGCGGTAATTATCCCTTGTTATAACTCTTCAAAATATATTAGGAAAACTCTGGACAGCGCTTTGAATCAGAATTACAAAGATTTGGAAATAATCGCCATTGATGATGGATCCGCAGATGAAACAAAGAAGATTTTGGAAAGCTATCTGCCTAAAATTAGGATACTTTCTCATCCAAAGAATGCGAACCTTGGACAAGCAGCCTCGCTAAATTTAGGGATTAATGAAACGAAGTCACATCTGATCGCTTTTTTGGATTCTGATGACATATGGTATCCTAATAAAATAGAGGAACAGGTAAAAATATTCAAGAAATATTCGGACGTTGGGTTAGTGTATACCAGTGGATATGTAATCGATGAAAATGATAAGATTCTGTATAACCTATTCCCAGATGATTTTCAAGAAGAAAATATTCGCGGCGAAATATTACTTAAATGCTATTTAAAAACTCCTTCTACTGTCATGGTTAGGCGAGAAGAATTAAAGAAGATTGGGCTATTTAAGCCCTATTTAAGAAATGGTCAAGACCACGACATGTGGATACGGATGAGTGAAGTTACGAAATTTTACTACATTCCTAATATCTTAGCTGCTTATAGGAAGCATCCAGGCCAAATAAGTTTAAGAAGACGACTATGGGAGGAAGGGTTTGGTATCCTTAGAGAGGCCTGTAAGCGGTATCCTTATGGCCTAAACTTGAGACGGAAAAGATTGGCAGTTTTGTATTATCGTTTGGGAGAATATGATTGGAGACATAATGACTATTTTCGAGCTTTAAAAAATTATATTTTGACAGGTGTCTTAGACCCTTTTAGAGTTAATAATTTTATCCAAAACAAGATAGGAGTCAGAACTTTTAATGACCGGAAAAGGTGACCCGAGAAAACGCTTAGCGGTATTCAAGCCTATTGCTGTCCCGAAAGAAAAACCTATGTCTAGAGGTGGCCGGTTAACATCAGTATTCCTAGAATTACTTTTGATCGAGAACTATGTATTTCCCATCATCAATTAAATGTATGATTTGTTGATAAGGGGATTGAGTCTGGGGTTATATATGGGGAACATATTAGTCTATTCCCTTAAAAGTGTTTTCACCTCCTGTTGATTTCGATTAGCATCTATAGTGAGCTGAGCAAATAGAGATGTGTGGAATTGCCGGAATCGTTGCCCTCAGGACAGGGCTGAAGATTGAGAAGTCGATGTTGGAGCGTATGGTTCGGGCCATTGGGCATCGAGGGCCAGATGGAAAGGGTTTTTATCTCGACGAGCGGATAGGTCTGGGACACTGCCGCCTTAGCATTGTCGATATTGACCACGGCGAGCAACCGATGTCGAACGAAGACGGGACAATCTGGATTTCTTACAATGGAGAGATATATAACCATATGGATCATCGTGGACGCCTCGAGGCCCTAGGTCATCGTTTCAAAACACGCTGCGATACAGAGATTATCTTACACCTTTACGAGGAATATGGGGATTCTTGTGTTAACTTTTTGAACGGCATTTTCGCATTTGCGATCTGGGACGGGCCACGCCAGCGGCTTCTCCTCGCACGAGATCGCATGGGTGTTAAACCTCTTTGCTACGCAAGAGTGGATGGTGGTCTCCTTTTCGGGTCCGAGGCAAAAACCTTATTTGCATCAGGTCTCATAAATCCATCCTTGGATATCCGCAGTGTTGACAATTTTTTCTCCTTCACGTACCCCCTCCAGCCTCGCTCAATGTTTAAAGGAGTTTATAAGGTTTTACCGGCCGAGGAAGTTGTAATTGAACACGGCAAAGTATCAACTCATCGCTATTGGACGCTTCGTTTTGAGGAGCCTAAGCATAGTCGGCCTACTTCGGACTATACTGAGGAGTTCCTGTCACTTCTAAGAGCATCGGTAAAAAGCCAGCTCATGTCCGATGGGCCAGTTGGCGCTTACCTTTCAGGTGGTATTGACTCGACGATGATCGTCGCATTGATGAAAAACTTGAGCCACTCAACCGTAGAAACGTTCTCGATAGGGTTTGACGATCAGAGATACGATGAGTCTTCTATTTTCAAATCGACAGCAAAGTTCCTCGGAGTCAAGAATCATTGTATGCAAGCTACGGCATCGTTCGCCTCGAGTTATCCACGCGTTCTCTGGCACCTTGAGATGCCTTTCCGCCACCCTGTATCGATCCCGTATTTTCACCTGTCAAGGTTTGTTCGAGAGCGAGGAGTGAAAGTTGTCCTTACCGGTGAGGGATCGGATGAACTTTTTGGGAGTTATAATGTTTTCGTTCAAAATAAATTCTTCCGGGTTTTGTTGCCTTTCAAATGGATGCCTGGGATAAATGCCTTCCTTCGCGCCCTGTGGAGGCGAAGAGGGGCATCGATTGAAAGCTTTGATGATTTCTTACAAGCATATTTTAGGTCAACAAAGGCGCTCCAGGAGCGGTATGGTTGCCTACCTCCTTGGTACCAACAATGGAAGATGCTTGATCCGCTACTCCCACGCATATATGCTCCTTCAATACAAGAGGAGTTGGCCAATGTTGACGTTGAGGAAGAACTTATCGCGATGGACAAGGGGCCGATGAAGGAGGCACACCCTCATAACGCGTCACTCTGGTTAGAAAGCCAAACGCGCCTTCCGAACTGGATCCTTTCCATTAATGACCAATCCTCGATGGCCCATGGGATTGAGGCACGTGTACCATACCTCAACCATGAGCTCGTTGAGTATGTTGCTCGTCTTCCCGTTAGCTTGAAACTTCACTGGTTCAATACGAAATATATCCTGCGCGAGGCTTCGAAAGGTCTTATTCCGGAGGAGATTGTTAAGCGACAAAAATTCGCCTTTCAGACACCAATCTGGTCATGGTTCTTTTCCAATGGCTCGCCAAGTTTCGTGGAGGAGGTTTTGAGCGAGAATTCGATTCGCCAGACCGGAATCTTCGATCACCGAGGAGTCAAGGAAGCCCGTATGCGCCTTGTCGCCTCAGCACCGGGAACGTACGAACGGGTGCGGTTGGAATATCTGGTGTTTGGAATCCTCGGCATTCAAACACTGTGTGAAATCATGAAATCGTCCACTTTCTCGGACCTTTAGCGATTTTAATAGACTTACATTCATCAGAAAAGCACGACAGATACAAGACAAGCGTTGTATAAACCTTCCATTTATTACAGAAACGTTTGAGAGGGGAAATGTTGATTAGAAAGATAAATGATTACGTAAGACCTTACAAAGTCTTTCGTGATATGCGGAAGAATCTTTGGCTTAAAACATCAGAATTGGAAACTCTGCAATGGGAAAAATTCAAAATACTAATAAACCATGCTTATGGAAATGTAACTTTTTATCGGAGGCTCTTTGATTCTGCTGGTGTGAAACCTGAGGATATCAAAGGTGCTGATGACTTGTACAAGATTCCAACAATAACAAAGTCACAAATCAAGAGTAACAAAAAAGACATGGTAGCTGGGAACACCAATTTAAAAGGTTGTGTTGAATATAAAACCAGTGGCTCTACAGGGAATACTTTGTCTGGCTATCTTATAAAGGATGATGCCTTTTATGTTAGAGGAAGTTATGAGCGTGTCCGTAATGAGAATGGATTCAGGATGCTTCGAGATAAAATAATAATCTTGGGAAGTCCCTTTATAATTCCAGATAAAAAGGAATGGTACCAATATCTTGGAATTCGGAGAATAGAAGGGTTAAATGTCTTCGAACCTCTAGAGATACAGTTAGAGAAGCTAAAAAAGGCGAAACCTGATGCGTTATGGGGTTATCCGTCTGCTATTAAACTTTTAGCAAAGGTCATACAGGAGAAGAGAATTAAGGAAATCTCTCCGAGATTGATCTTTACAGTGGCAGAGGTGCTTGATTCGGAAACTCGTGATTTTGTGAAACGTATTTTCAATGTTGAGCTTTTTGACGTCTATGGGGCTTGGGAAACAGCATGTATGGCATGGGAATGTTCCGAGCACTCTGGTTATCATGTGAACATGGATATACTTTTGATGGAATTTATTGATGATAAGGGCAATAGAGTAAATGCTGGTCAGAGGGGTAAAGTAGTAGTAACAAACCTACATTCCTTTATTATGCCGATCATAAGGTATGAAATCGGAGACTTTGCCATTCCAACCTATGAAGAGTGTCCTTGTGGTAGAGGAGGATATTTAATAAAGAAGATCGAAGGTAGGTATGATGATTTTTTAAAGTTAAAAGGTAACAAACTCATTCCGCCCCCGGTTTTATGGTCAATTATGAAATTTATTCAAGGAGTTTCAGAATTTCAGATTGTTCAGGAAAAAGAGGATGAGATTGTTGTTTATGTAGTTAAAATGGATGAATGTAGAGATACCCTGATAGTTGAAGAAATTGATAGGGAATTTAGGAAAGTGTTAGGGGATAATATACTTGTAAATACTAAATTTGTAAAAAGTATCCCAAGAGCGCCATCGGGTAAACTCAGGTCAGTTATTTCAAGGCTTTAATACCGAAATGGATAAACTTAAAATAGGCATATTGCATGCACCTAATACTTTGAATTATGGTTCGATGATGTTATGTGAAAATGCGATTTATTACCTAGCGAAACTCATACATAATGTTTCCTTTATTGTTCTATCTAATTTTGTAGAAGAAACACAGACTCGATTGAGAAACGCTACTGGATACAATAATATTGAAGTAAGACCCCACATCATCCCAACTCAAAACAAAATAATACCTAATCGATTATCATTTCTTTTAGATAAGTCAGTGTTTAGGTACAGGAATTTAATCAAACAGCTAAATGACTGTAATGTGATAATTGCTCTTGGGGGAGATGACATTTCAGAATATTATGGCAATGTAAAATTGATGGATATATTACTGAGATTGCGATGCTTGAAAAAGGCTAACAAAAAGATATATCTTTTTGGACAATCAATTGGTCCTTTCTATTCATGGAGAATTCCATTGGCGAGAAGTGTGTTAAGGGAAATAGATAAGATTTATCACAGGGGTTTAAGGAGCTACGAATATGTTGTTGGTGAGCTAAAGGTTAAGAATAACTCTTCCTTTTCATCGGATTTAGCTTTTCTTGATTTGGCCCGGCAGAAGGAGGTTTATAACATTGATAAGTACAATATAGAAGCAGATAGGTATTTTACTTTTGTGCCTTCGGGACTCTGGTGGAAATATAGCGATAGTTATGACACGTATTTTGAAGAGTTGAATGCTATAACAATGTACATTTTGGAGAAAGCCATGGAATTGGATATGAAGCTGGTTCTATTACCACACGTTTTGAGATGGACTGACGATGTAAGAGTTGTGAAGGAGATGGTAAATAGATTAGGGGGCGATCGAATTGTAGGAATAGATGATGTTCTGTTGCCATTTCAGGCGAGAGCAATCCTTGGATCAAGTCATTTTGTGGTTACGCAAAAAATGCACGGAGCAATTTCGAGTTTACAGATGGGGGTTCCTGCATTATGTTTATCGTTCAGCGTAAAATTTTCGGAAGTTATAGGAGAGTATTTAGGTCTTCCGGAGTTAGTCGTGGAAGTTAAAAAAGATCATTTCAAAGAAGATATAGACAAGGGATACTCTTCTATTGATTTCGCACTGCAAAATCAAGCGATTTTGAGGTCTAAAATTGAAAAAGCGGTCGTCAAAGCCAAGAGAGATGCTATGATTCAAATAGAGGATCTTGCCAAGGATATGATATCTCAATTAGATTAGAGTCGGAGGAGAAAGCAGGAGAGAACAATAAAGTTTATGATTACTTATTTTCATGATGTTTATTTGCTTTTTTGAAGGGAGAGTTGAATTGAAGGAAACAAATCAAATTCATGTTCTAGTGACGGGAGGGGCTGGTTTTTTGGGTTCTCACCTCTGCGAACGCCTCCTTAAAGAAGGACAAGATGTAGTCTGCGTCGATAACTTTTACACCGGATCAAAGAGAAATATTCAGCATCTTTTGGAGAATCCTTTTTTTGAGCTTCTTCGCCATGACATTACTTTCCCTCTTTATGTCGAGGTGGACAGGATTTACAACCTCGCCTGCCCTGCAGCGCCGATCCATTACCAGAACGACCCGGTCCAAACCACCAAGGTCAATGTCCATGGTTCCATTAACATGCTGGGACTCGCTAAACGCCTCAAGGCAAGAATCCTCCAGGCCTCCACTTCTGAGGTGTACGGAGATCCCACAGTTCACCCTCAGCCGGAGACCTATCTCGGTAGTGTAAACCCCATTGGACCAAGGGCTTGCTATGACGAGGGGAAACGGTGTGCTGAAACCCTTTTCTTCGATTATTATCGCCAATATGGGATCAAAATCAAGGTGGCAAGGATCTTTAACACATATGGTCCCCGCATGCATCCCAATGACGGCCGGGTGGTCTCTAACTTTATTCTTCAGGCCCTGAGGGGAGAGGCCATCACGATTTATGGGGATGGCTCCCAGACGCGATCATTCTGCTACGTGGATGATATGGTTGATGGTTTGATAAAACTCATGAATTCTCCGGATGACTTAACCGGACCTATCAATCTGGGAAATCCGGAAGAAATAACCATTCTTGAACTGGCAGACAAAATTATTAAGTTAGCCGCCTCACGCTCAGAGATTATCTTCAAACCTCTACCTGCCGATGATCCCAGGCAACGAAAGCCGGATATCACTCTGGCCAAGGAGAAGCTGGGATGGTCTCCATGGACATCTTTGGAAGAGGGCTTAGAAAAAAGTATAGCCTATTTTGATACGTTATTATGATAAAATTACTAAAAGGTTTTTTTCATAAGAGGAACTAAATTGTGTTGTTCAAGAAAAAAATTTTATTTTTAATAATTATTTTTAACTTTATTTTCTTTTCGTTACCTATCTCGGTTATGTCATTTGACTATGTCATAAATGATTTTAATTTTTATCCAGTACCCAACATTCCAAGACCTCAAAAGGTTTAACGATTCAAGATCCAATTTTTCACACGAATATTACAAGAATAACAAATTCACCAACAGAAACACCCAATAGCACAGCTGGGAATTATGCGCAGCCAGGCTATCCCAAGCATGACATCGAAAATGCAGACGGAACTCGTCTGATTATCCAGACCTACGGAGGAAGCGGATGGGCCATTTATAATGCTAATCCACCCTATAATTTTATCCAATGGATTCCATCTTCCCTCATCGGTTGGGGTAGTGGCATTGATGCAAGATGGGACAGGCAAGACCCCGATATTCTTTATTACATTTATGAGAAAAGAATTATGAAATATCGGGTTAGCACGAATAAAGCCACCATACTTCATGATTTCAGAGCCGAATATCCAGGGGAAAATGCTAATAACCCATATTGTGTTGTCACCATGATGGAAGAAGGGGATCCTTCAGACGATAGTAGATATTGGGCATTTATTCTCCATTGCAGAGATTATAATTTGCCTGATCCTTGGGGGCCAAATGCATATAAAGGTATCCTTGTTTATGACAAAGATTTCTATGGAAAAGACAACGGTAAGATAATATCAACACTTAAGAGGGAAGATCCCAAATGGCGTTTGGGCACATTTGCTTCCATGAGTCCATCGGGGAAATATGTCTGGATAGGCGACCATCATTATATATACCCCCGTGATTTTTCCAGTGGCCCCCGTGATTTGGGTATCTGTTGTCACGCCGACATGGAAATAAGTGCTGAAGGCAGGGAGGTAGTCTTCGGATTTGCATTGAAAGATGGGATGTGGTCAAAAGGATATTGGGCTACCATGGTGGATATAGAAACAGGAGAACTTACTTATCTTGCTGGGCCAATCGGCAGGGCAGAATACCATTTCTCAGGCAACTCGACCGATAAACCAGGGTGGGGCCTGGTTTCAATTTATGGGCCAGATTATCCTGCCAAGGATACCCAATGGATGCAACATTCAATTTTTATGGTTGAACTTACGAAAAGAACGAATCCATCTCCGAGGGTTTGGAGGATTGTCCAGACTCGTACTGTACTTAAAAGTTATCAAGATGCTCCCTTTGCCAAGATCAACAAAAAGGGAACAAAGATATTTTTTGGGAGTGCTTGGGGGCAATCCATTAAAGATCCGGGGGCTCAATATGATGTTTACCAGATAAATCTTCCATCGACATGGTATCAAGATCTCATGGGGAAGTGAAAATTTTAGAGTAATCCCTCACCGAGGGTATTATACAGGATCATAAATGTTAAAGCCTACGATTGACAATAAAAGAAAGTCTGGAGATTTGTACACATGCATTTCTCGATGGAGAATCTTTAAGAATATACTAATGTTACTAAAGCAAGCGACAACCCGAGTGAAAATTTTGACATTTCTTAATCTCTTAATTCTCATTGTTTTTTCCTTACCATATTCAGGAATAACTTCAGAGAATATTTCTACAGCCCAAACCTCAAATTCACCGTCATTTAAAATTCGTAAATTCCTTACTGCCTATGATTT
>Ga0315275_10006423_pt1 | contig 11240 bp, 14 predicted proteins | sample YL17G03_0_MG_FD_205557 | JGI IMG/M metagenome (GOLD analysis project Ga0315275, IMG submission 205557) | Sediment microbial communities from Yellowstone Lake, YNP, Wyoming, USA - YL17G03_0 | ecosystem: Environmental > Aquatic > Freshwater > Lake > Sediment | place: USA: Wyoming | collected...
CACCGGCGAGATCCGCAGCGCCTCCACCGACGACATCGCCTGCTGGTTCATCGACAGCGACTACAACGAGGAGAGCTTCTTCGTGCGCCACGCCTACTTCACCGGCGCCGACGAGCCCTACAAGAAGCTCCAGCGCGCCCTCAAGGCCGAGATCGACGAGGACGCCTGGGCGACCCTCTACAGCACCGTCAGTCGCCCGTTCGACCCGCCGTCGACCGGCAAGATCGCCGTGAAGGTGATCAACCACTACGGGGACGAAGTGCTGAAGGTGTACGGGACGTCGGCATGAAGACCACCAGCTACTTCTCGCACACCCGGACTCGCCCCGACCGGGCCATCATCGAGGACGAGTGGATCGAGCATGTCGTTCAGCATCCTTTGAGGGAAGAACGGCAGACAGATGGCCGTATACGGCGGTGGGCGCGCATCCCGGAGATGGACAATCGCGCCCTGCGTGTCATCCTGCTCGAAGATGGCGAGACTGTACACAACGCCTTCTTCGATCGCGACTTCGAGGAGTAGCCATGCGCGTCAAGTACTTTGCCGATACCGACACTGCACTGGTCGAGTTCGCCGAGGGTCCGCCGGTCGAGACGCGCGAGCTCGAGGAGGACATCTACATCGACTTGGACGCCAACGGGCACATCGTCAGTCTCACCGTGGAGCACGCTCAGCGGTCCGCGGGCATGGAGGAGTTCTCGTACGAGCGGCTCCCCGCCAAGGTCGGTACGTAGCACCGATGCGTTGAAGACCGGCGAGACAGCGGGCTTCATCGCCAACACCGACTTCGGCTGGTTCTCGCACTTCCTGCATCGCGACGAGCCGCCGGACGAGGTCGACTTCTGGCAGCCCTCACCGCACGGCTTCAAAGCGATTCCGCCGGGCGCACCGTTCTTCTTCCGTCTTGGCGCGCCACACAGGGCCATCGCCGGCTACGGCTTCTTCGCGCGCTATGAGCGCGTGCCCGTATGGCTCGCCTGGGCGTCCTTCGGCGACCTGAACGGCACTGACACCATCGCCGAGATGGCGGCGCGCATCGAGGCGATCCGCCATCGCACGGGGAGCGCCATCCTCACGCGCTCTCGGGACTACGAGGTCGGCTGCATCATGATCTCGCAGCCGGTCTTCTTCCCCCGCGACGATTGGGTCGCCGACCACGCCGACTGGCACCCGCGCATCCAGATGGGCAAGACGATCGACGTCTCGAGCGGCGACGGCCAGCGTGTCCTCGCCGAATGCCTGGAGCGCACGGCGAGGCTCAGGCGTGACGAGGAGCCGCTCGTCGACGAGCTCCGCCGTTACGGCGCTCCGCTGACCGTCCAGCCGCGCCTCGGCCAGGGCACGTTCCGCATCGCCGTCACCAGCGCCTACGGCGCCTGCGCCGTCTCGGGCGAGCACTCGCTGCCGGCGCTCGAGGCCGCGCACGTGCGCCCCTACGCGGACGGCGGCGAGCACGCGCTCCCCAACGGACTTCTCCTGCGCGCCGACATCCACCGCCTCTACGACGCCGGCTATGTCACTGTCACGCCCGACTACCGCTTCCGTGTGAGCCACGACCTCGTCGACGACTTCCACAACGGCCGCGAGTACGAGCGCTTCGCCGGCCGCGCGATCGCCGTGCCGCACGCGCTCACCGACCAGCCGAGCCCCGAGCTCCTCGACTGGCACGCGGCCGAGGTGTTCCGCGGCTGAGCGTCACCCACCGTGGCTGATCGTCATCCTTGTGCCGGGCAGCAGCCCTCGCTACGCTCCAGGACAGGATGAATGCAGCTCCCGAAGACGACACATGGTGTTCGTCTGGGGCGGAGAACCCGTAGATTCCTACGTGTGCCGAGGTACCGTCGAACATCAAGTGGCCCATAGTACTCCGCCGCATCGCGTTGAGGCACGTGGACGAGGCCGGGTGACCAGTAGAGCCAGGCGCTATACTGGTTCTCTGCAAGGAGGCTCTATGCGCTATCGAATCGCCATACACCAGTCTGACGAGGGCTATTCGGTCTCGGTTCCGGGCTTGCCCGGGTGCTGGTCGCAGGGCGCCACCGACGCCGAGGCGGTCGAGAACATCAAGGATGCGATCCGTGAGTATCTCGCCGTCGTCGACGAGCAGCTTCGTGGCGAGGAGATCCGCGAGATCGACGTAGCCGTCTGACCTTGCCGAACATCCCTGGCATCAATCACCTCGATGCCGTGCGCGCTCTGCGGAAGGCCGGGTTCGAGATCGTCCGTCAAGGCAAGCACATTGTCATGTCGAACGGCACGCGCATCCTGACGATTCCGAGGCATGACCCCGTCAACGCTTTCACGCTCGGTGGGATCGTGCGCGACGCCGGACTCACGGCCGAGCAGTTTCGTGATCTCCTGTAACGGAAGTAGCCGCCGCATACCCACGGTCGGTCTCCCCGACGAATCGGACGCCGACTCCGCGGCGTCTGGAGGCCTTGGGGGGACACCGCCGACCAGACGCTCCTCAAGAGCACCGGCGCCGGCAACCTCTTCATGGTCTTCGGCGAGCCCGACCTCGAGCTGCGCACGTTCCATGACGGCAAGCTGCAGGTGGAGCTCCACGGCCTCGACGTCTACGACCCCACCACCGGCGAGATCCGCAGCTCCTCCACCGACGAGGACGCCTGGTCAACCCTCTACAGCACCGTGAGCCGCCCGTTCGAGGCGCCGTCGACCGGCAAGATCGCGGTGAAGGTGATCAACCACTACGGGACGAGGTGCTGAAGGTGTATGAGAGCTTGAGCACCGCGCAAGGATCACTGTGAGCCGCGTGAGAGTAAGATGCTGAGAGCGGGAAGGGCTATCCCGAGACGACAAACACGGATCTCCGAGAAGAGAGGCAGGCATGCTGACCGCGTTTATCAACGCTGCCCTGCAGAAGGCTCACTATGAGGTGTTGCCGGATGGCGAAGGGTACTTCGGCGCCATCGAGGGGCTGGAAGGCGTCTGGGCGCAGGCCGCCACGCTGGAGGCTTGTCGCGAGGAGCTTCAAGAAGTCCTCGAAGAGTGGATCGTCCTGGGTCTCAGGATGGGTCACCCGATCCCCTCTGTCGATGGTGTGTCGCTGACCGTCCAAGAAGTGGCTTGATGCCGCCTCTTGGACCGGTGTCGCGGACCGAGCTGATCCGCTGCTTTCGCCAACTCGGATTTCGCGGGCCCTACTCGGGCGGGAAGCACCAGTTCATGGTCAGAGAGCATCTCCGCGTGCGGATCCCGAATCCTCATGGGAGCGACATCGGGCAGAATCTCTTGCGAGCGGTCCTCAGAGAGGCCGGCATCTCTGCGGAGGAATGGGAAGGACTCTGACTCAGCGAAAGAGGCAGCTTCTCCACTGACCACAGCGGCGAAGGCCTCTACGCCGGGCTTGCTCGCCCGCGACGATTCAGCGGTCGAAGAAGTCCATGTCGTCGGCGGCCAGCTCACCCGTGACGGCGATGCGCAGGAGCCGGCTGACAGCCTCCGCGTCGAACACTTCGGGGTCGAGCTCGCCGGCTCCGTAGACCTCCTCGAGCCAGAGTATCTGCTCCGCGTGCTCCGGATGGCGCGGGTCGGCGATGGCGTCCAGGAAGACGGCGTAGCCGGGGGCGCCGCCGACATCCTCCGGAGGGCATGCACGGGCCCCGGCGACGCAGCGCGGGTACAAGACGCCTTCCGCAGCGTCCTCGACCGCGTCGACGACGACGTCGTGACACCAGTCGTCGCCGAAGTCGTAGGTGTAGAGCAGCCGGCGGTGGCCGTCGGCGAGCGCGTCCGCCAGCGTGAGGTCCTGCTCGTCCTCGACCTTCGGGCCGTACCCGTCGTTCAGCTCCGGCCCGCCGACGACCCGGTCGCCGAAGCTGAAGGAGTGCAAGTGGAAGTCCTCCCAGCCCATGGCCGTGTTGAGGAACGCGTGGAGTTGCGCGAAGGTCGAGCCGACGGGGACTTCGATCTGCCGCCAAACGGCCGGCTCCGTGTCCAGCAGAGTGACGGTGAGGCGCGCGATGCGGCCCTCCTGGGCCACCGCGCGCGCCTCCGGGACGAGTCGAAGCTGGCCGTCGGCCACGCGCGGCACTCGCGGTCTCGCTTGAGCCGGCACCTCCAGGCCTCTCGCGACGCCGGCCTCGCCGGGCGCGTCGTCATCTCGCCGCAGGCTCTCCCTCAGGGCGCGGCCGAGCCGAGCCGCCTCCTGCTCCGCTTCGTCGGCGCGGCGCATGGCCATGCTCTCCGGGATCAGCTCGTTCTCGGCGCACCAGACGGCGAAGTCCGCCGCCATGGCGGCGGCGAGCATCGCCGGGCCGGGCTCGCCGGGACGCTCGAGCGCGCGGACGCTCTGGGCGAACGCCGGCGCCGTGGCGACCGCCTCCAACGCGCTGAGCGACTCCAGTGGCGCCGCAGCTGCCTTCTTGCGCTTCGACTTGCGCGGCGCGGCCGCTCCGCTGCAGAGGTACGCCGTCCAGGCTTCTACGAGCAGGCGGATGTCCGGGCCGGCGTCGAGCACGAGCGGCGAGGCGCCGTCCGTCAGGTAACGGTCGAAGGCGGCGGCGGCTGAGACGCGCTCGGCCGGCACGAACGCGGCCCACTCGGCTTCGTCGGCGGCCGCCCCATCCGGCTCGGCGGGACCCAGCTCGAACTCGAGCGCGGTCGCGAAGAGAGGAGTCGAGGCCCAGGTGGTCGCCAGGTCCCAGTCGCGCAGGAAGGTCGAGGGCCTGTCCTCCTCGGTCGGGACCTGGGCGAGCAGCCCGAGCGCCTCGAGTGGTTCCAGGATCACAGAGCCCACGACCTGAGGGAACCGCGGAGACAGCCAGGCGGGCTGCTGCGACTCCAGCACGCCCCACAGTAGCTCGTCGCGTGCGACGAGGCCGGAGATCTCCGTGGTAGTGGCCCCACTGGCGGCCATCTCGCGGACGACCCACAGCGAGAAGACGATGTGCGCCTGCATCTCGGGGTCCTCCCGCCACCGGTACCCGTAGAACATGTTGAACCGGCCGAAGTAGGTGCGCAGCAGCAGGGCGAAGAGCCGGCCGGACTGCTCCGCGGCCAGCATCTGCTCGCCCTTTCGTGTAAGCGAGAAGCGGCCGTGTCGTGTCTTCAGGAGACCTGCCAGACCGAGGACCACGCGCAACGCCTTGAGGTCCGGCACGTCCTCCTCGTTGTACGTGGCTCTTTGGGACAGCTGCATGCCTTCGAGCTGCAGCGGCTTCCAGCTCATCTCGTCCAGCATGCGCCTGACGAACGACCGCGGGAGGTTGCCGAGCGACACGGTGGCGGTCACGGGACCATCGGCGAGCGCGCCCAGCAGCACACGGGCGTTGGTGACCATGTGCGCCCGGGACAGTTGCTCGACCGGTATCGATGCGTCGATGCGCAGCACGCCGTCGTCAGCCCTGATGTCGGCGTGCCACAGGCGCATCTCCTGGGCACGGCTCAGCCGGAGGGTGGGGTCTTGCCGGATGCCCGGTGCGTAGCTGCTCATGAGGTGGCCTTTCCGCTTATCCCGTCGCGTGGGTGGGTGCGTGTCGCTGGCCATCGATGCTACCTGCCCACGCCCGCGGCGCCCAGTCGATCTTCGCCGCCGGCCTGCATGGCGGCGAACAGCCGCCGGTCACCAGTAGTCGTCGTCCGCGGCGAGGTCGTCCTCCGCGCCCTCGAGCGCGGTCTGGAACTTCCTGCGCCACTTGCTGCTGAAGCTTCTGTCCGCGGAGAGCTCGGCCAGCCTGTCGCGAACGAGGTCGTCCGGGAACCCGGTGACCGCCTCAAACACGCCGTTCAGGTAGGTCCGAGTGTGGTTCGACGACGGGATGCGGCGAAGCTCCGCGGTCAGAGCGTCGACCGTCTCGGGAACGGGAAACGCCCGGAGGGCGCGCACGACCGGCGAGAGTCGCTCGAGGTCGTCCCGGTAGAACGACAACAGTCCGAGAAGAAAGACTCCGGCTTCGCGCCGGCCGGCGAGCGCCATCGTCCCCAGTGTCGTGCAGGCGCTGCGGAACTGAGCGGCATCCTCACCGAAAGCCTGCCGAAGCACGCTGTCGATCGGAATCGCGCCTGGGTCGAAGAACCCATCAAAGACTGTCCGGTCCGGCATCGTTCCCTTCCGTCCTCCCTCCAGTGCGCTCCGCCGTGCACGTCGCCACCACCACCGTGTTGGTCGCCGCGGTCACATCGAACAGGAAACCTGCAGTCTGAGTGAAGCATCCGGCGTGGCCGCCGCGTTCCGCCTGACACAATAGCACGGCGCCTTGTGGAAAGTGCCGTCTCCAGCCAATCGTCGCGGGGATACGGTCCGTCGCTGTCAGTTGACAGAACGTGATATGATCATAGCATCTGTCAACCACAGGTCGATTTCCGGGGCACCACATGAACGCATCACGGCTCAAGGCCATCCGCCTGGCGCGTGGTCTCACACTCGACCAACTGTCCGAGGCGATGGGCGGCGTGGTCACCAAGCAAGCGCTGTCCAAGTACGAGCGCGGCGCGAGCGTGCCGTCGCCGCGTGTTCTGATCGCGCTGGCGCGAGCGCTGCGCGTCAAGGCGATCGACCTGGCGACTGACCCAGCCACCGAGGTGCGGGTTCTGGCGTTCCGGAAGAGGTCAGCGTTCTCCAAGGCCGCTCAGGCAACCATCGAGAGCCAGGTCGCTCTCGACCTGGAGCGTCGCACCGAGCTGCAGGAGCTGGTCGGCCAGCGCTGTGCGGGTGACGTGCCTCTCCGAGCCTTTCCGGTCGGCACGCTCGACGAAGTCGAGTCCGCCGCTGAGGCCCTGCGAGACCGCTGGAGTCTGGGTCGGGACCCGCTGGATCAGATGGTCGATGTCCTCGAGGACCACTGCTTCCACGTCATGGGAGTCGATGCCCCGGAGCAGTTCGACGGCATGTCGGCGGTCGCGGAGGTCGAGGGGGAGGCTGTAGCTGTGGCGGTGGTCTCACGCAACGGAGTCTGTCGTGAGCGCCAGCGCCTGAGCCTGGGTCACGAGCTGGGGCATCTGGTCATGACCCCACAAGCCCAAGTCGACGAGGAGAAGGCCGCCTACCGCTTCGGCTCGGCCTTTCTGGCTCCCCGCGAAACGCTGCTGCGCGAGGTCGGCGCTCGGCGCACAGACGTTACGTCCGCGGAGCTCCTCATACTCAAGCGCAGGTTCGGCATGAGTCTGGCGGCGTTGGTCTACCGCCTGCACGACTTGGGCGTGCTCAGCGATCGCTACTACCAGGAGTGGTGGAGGCACATCAACAAGATGGGCTGGCGGAAGACGGAGCCAGAGGAGACACCACCTGAAGAGCCGCGCTGGCTCATGCAGTCCACGCTCCGCGCGGTCTCAGAGGGGCTCATCTCCGAGGAGTACGCGGAGTCGCTCCTGGGAAGGCCTTTGCCTCGTTCCGAGGGGCCGTCCCGACGGCGTGCGTTCGCTGCTCTGCCCAAGGAGAAGGGGGCGGCTGCGCTGGCCAAGCAGGCCGCGGCCGCCGCGGAGCTCTACGCTGCGGAAGCAGTGGACTCTGACGACGAGTCGGTCGACTACTGATGGCCGACCGCCCTCACCCCAAGCGTGGCGAGGTGTGGTGGGTCAAGCCCGGCAAGACGGCCGGCGCCGAGTTGCAGAAGAAGCGACCGTACGTCGTGATCAGCGCGGATGCCGTGGGCAACGTGCCGGTCAAGATCGTCGTGCCGTTGAAGAGCTGGCAGGACCGATTCGCCGACTGGGACCGGGTCGTGCGCATCGTGCCGACGCGGCGAGATCCGCAGCTCCTCGACCGACGAGATCGCCTGCTGGTTCGTGGGCAGCGACTACAACGAGGAGAGCTTCTTCGTGCGCCAACTTCAGCGGCGCCGCTGGCGATCGAGGTGGAGTACGAGTGAGCGACCAGGCGATGGACCCTACCGCTGCTCGCGACGTTGCGGCGTTTCGTCTCGCTCGCGAGTACCTGCTCACGTTCGCACCCGAAGGGGTCACTGACGCGGTCATCGATCACTACGTTGAGCCTCCCGTGACGCGACTCCGCCCCGCGACCATGAACGGCATCTACCTGCGAGTCCTCGCATCCGCAGAGAACGCGAATATGAGGACCAACGTTGTCTGGGGAGCCATTGGAGGAGTCGAGAGGCTCGAAGGCGTGCTTTGCGCCTTCGACCCGGCTGCGGTCTCACGATGCTTTGGCGATCGCTGGGAGGGTGTTCTGGATACCGTCGAGGCGAGCGGGCTGCTGCCACACCCGGTCCGACGCGAGCCGCGCAGCATCTGGCCCCCTCTTCTGCCGCTCGGCGCTGTCGGGTGCCGCCTTCCTGCGCCGGTTCGACGATGCGGACGACTTCTACGCGTGGGTCGAGGTCTTCGACAAGGTCGGGCTGCACCTCAAGAACGTATGGGCCGAGGGCGAACGCGCCGAACGAGCAACTACCGAGGATTCCTCGGTAGCTCGACTCGAGGGGAGCCGCCGAGTCCGCCGGTCGGTCAAGCACCGGCTTGATCGTCCCAGCACATGCCGAGCTTGTCGCCCCGGGCACTCCACAGAGAGTAAAGTGGTGAGAACGGGAGTGGCTCTCCCGAGAGAAAGCACACTGATCCCCGAGAAGAGAGGCAGGCATGCTGACCGCGTTCATCAACGCTGCCCTGCAGAAAGCTCACTATGAGGTCTTGCCGGAGGGCGAAGGGTATTTCGGCGCCATTGAAGGACTCGAAGGCGTTTGGGCGCAGGCCGCCACCCTGGAGGCTTGTCGCGAGGAACTACAAGAAGTCCTCGAAGAGTGGGTCATCTTGGGGCTGAAGATGGGCCATCCGATCCCCTCCATCGACGGCGTTGCGCTGACGGTTCAAGAAGTGGCTTGATGCCACCCTTTGGGCCGACGTCGCGGACCGAGTTGATCCGTTGTTTCCGCACGTTGGCCTCAAGAGCCCCTTGAAGACCTCGGCGTTTGCGGCGTCGGCGACACCCCGTCGTGGCCTCGGGGAAAGCAAGCGCGTAGAATACGGCCATCCAGCCGTACGATCGCGGGGTGCTTACCATGACTATCGACGAACTCAGAGTTGAAGTGCTCAGACTGGCCCCGGAGGGACGCGCGGACCTGGCGCGCGAGCTGCTGGCAAGCCTCGATGCGCTCAGCGAGAGCGAGATCGAGCGGTTGTGGCTCGACGAGGCGGAGCGTCGCTTGGCGCAGCTGGACAGCGGCGACGCCAGCGCCGATCCGTCCGACGTAGTACTGGCACGGGTGCGGGCTCGTCGGGGTTGACGCTTCCGGTCCGGATCCATGAGGCCGCTGAGGCCGAGATCAAAGAGGCCGCGGACTTCTACGACATCGAGAGCGTGGGGCTGGGTGAAGAGCTCACCGACGAGGTCGAGCACGCTATCGAGCAGATCTCTCGCTATCCTCTCGCGGCTCCGGTCGCCCGCGGATCTCTGCGCGCCAAGACGTTGACGAGGTTCCCGTACTCGCTGGTCTACTTCGTCGGCGAGAACGACATAGCGTTGCTCGCCGTTGCCCATCAGAAGCGACGGCCGTTCTACTGGACATCGCGCCTGTAGTCGGCTACCGAGCACAGCGGCGGCGAGGTCGTCCTTCTCACGTCGCCCTATCGCGAGCTGCCGGCCGAAGGCACTATGCAGAAAGTGCACAAAGCAGCTCGCGGCGCGACTCCCCTTCAAGCGAATCGGCCGTGCGCTGGCCTTCGTGTTCGTGCATGCTGCCAAACACGTAGACTTCTACGTGTAGCGAGGTGCCGATGAACACCAAGCCGTCCATGACGCTCCGCTTCCTCCAAGCGCGCGAGGTCTTTGCCCTCGACGAGTTCATGACCGCCGTCGATCCGGGCGTGAGTGCACGCACCCGCGAGACCAACCTGCGCAACGCCGTCAAGCGTGACCAGGCTCGGCGGTTGGCCCGCGGCCTGTACGCCTCGAACGTCGGCGCGTTTCGCGACAAGACGCCCAACGTGTTGCTGGTCGCGAGCAAGGCGGCTCCCGACTCCGTGCTGGCCTATCACACGGCGCTCGAGGCCCACGGCGTCGCGCACACGCCGGAACGCACCGTCTGCTTCCTCTCGGCGAGGACTATGAGGCCGTTCACGGTGCGCGGCTATCGATTCAGGCGAGTGGTGGCCAAGGCCGATCGCCTGCCCCCTTCCGTCGCGGCGACCTACGTGGCCGATGTCCGTGCCGGCGATGCTCTGGTAGCGGCGACCACACGTGAGCGGACGCTGGTCGACTGTCTCGCCCGCCTCGACCTCGCCGGCGGCCTCGAGGAGCTGCTGCGCAGCGTCGGCTCCTTCACGACCATGACGTCCGCACACGTCGCGCACTACGCGGCGTCGTGCGGCTCGCCGACCCTCGTCGCCCGTGCCGGCTGGTTGCTCAACCTGATGTCCGACGACTGGCTCTGCGACCCGGCGCCGCAGCACGAGATGCGGCGCTCGCTGGGCCGCGGCACGTACTGGCTTCAGCGGCGCCGTCCCGGCGTCGAGTACGAATTCGTCTCGGCGTGGCGACTGTATGTTCCAGCGGGGTTTCCATATCTCGCCTGGCTGGTCGGATGAGGCCCCTGCTCTCGAGCGCGTCGAGCTTCACGACTCCTACCGTCGACAAGGTAGAGAGGCTGCTCGAAGTGCTCGCGGCCCTGCGTGACGACCCGCTGCTCGGGCGCGTCTTCGTTCTCCGCGGCGGCATCGCGCTCAACGTCTTCAGAGATGAGCTGCCCCGACTGTCGGTCGACCTCGACCTCATGTACGTCGGACAGCTCGAGGTGTCGGCGATGCGGGCCTGGCCGCGGGGCGCATCGCCGACGCTCTGGTCACCGGCGATCTGTTCATCGACAACGACTGGTCGCCCGAGTGTCGCGAGACCCGAGCCCTTCTGGCCGCGCGCCTCAGGCTCCTGCCGCCGGCGCCGCCACCAGCGCCAGAGCCCGAGCCGCTCGACGACGAGGCGCGCGCCGCCCTCGTCGAGGAGTTCCTCGCCTCCCCGCAGGCGCCGGCCGTCGCCGAGGCGCGCTCCATCGTCTACCACTGTCTGGAGGCTCGCTGCGACTACGGCGATCCGCTGCGCTGGAGCCCCATCGTCGTCGAGCTGTTCATGCTCGACTACCTGCCGCGGAAGGCGTTGCTGAAGGCCGCGGAAGCCGATGCGCTGCCCGAGGTCCTTACCGCCTGGGTGCGCTTCGCGCTGGGCAAGCGCGGGCTTGCTGAGCACCTCGTCGTCGAGACAGAGGATGCGGTGCGGGACTTCACGCCCGAGTACCTCGAGGCCGCGCGCCAGCCGGCCAACTTCGGCCCCGCCAAGG
>Ga0315275_10006424_pt1 | contig 11240 bp, 8 predicted proteins | sample YL17G03_0_MG_FD_205557 | JGI IMG/M metagenome (GOLD analysis project Ga0315275, IMG submission 205557) | Sediment microbial communities from Yellowstone Lake, YNP, Wyoming, USA - YL17G03_0 | ecosystem: Environmental > Aquatic > Freshwater > Lake > Sediment | place: USA: Wyoming | collected...
CCCGCCACCCACTTCGCCCAGCGCGGCAACCGCCCGATCGGCGCCGTGGGCTGCGTCTGCGTCGGCGTCGTCCACCCGCTAGGCGTGGCCAGCGGCTCGAGGTGCTGCAGCACCTCCTCCGCCGTCTGCCAGCGGTCGGCCGGCTTCTTCGCCAGGCACTTCATCACGATCCCCGCGAGCGCCGGCGAGACGGTGGGCCGCCACCGCTCGATCGGATCCGGCGCGAGGGTCACGTGTGCCGCCAGCATCTCCTGCGCGCTCGTCGCCGAGAAGGGTGCCCGGCCGGTAAGGAGCTCGTAGCCCAGGACCCCGAGCGCGTAGATGTCCACCCGGTGGTCCTGGTTCCGGTCGGCCATCGCCTGCTCAGGGGCCATGTAGGTCGGCGTGCCGAGCGCCACACCGGTCGAGGTCAGCAGCTGCTGGCCCGTGGCCTCCGTCACCGCCTTCGCCACCCCGAAGTCCGCCACCAGCGCGTGCCGGCCCCGGAGCATCACGTTGTCGGGCTTGATGTCGCGGTGCACCACGCCGTGCGCGTGCGCCTCGCTCAGCGCGTCCGCCACCTCCATCAGGATCCGCACCGCCTCGGGGATCGGCAGCTCGCCGCCGCGCGCCAGGCGGTCCCGCAGCGACTCCCCCTCCACGTACGGCATGACGTAGAAGAGAAAGCCGTCGGCCTCGCCGGAGTCGTGCACGGGCAGGATGTTGGGGTGCTGGAGCCGGGCGGCGACCTCGATCTCGCGCGCGAAGCGGCCGGCCCCCACCGTGACGGCGATCTCGGGGCGCAGGACTTTGAGGGCGACCTTGCGGTGGTGCTTGAGGTCCTCGGCGAGATAGACCGTAGCCATCCCGCCCTGCCCGAGCTCGCGCTCGATGGCGTAGCGGTCGGCGAGGGCGGCCCGCAGCCGGTCCAGGACGTCGGTCACGGCGTGGCTCCTACCACCGCAGGTTCGCCACCCAGATGTCGCTCTCGTACTCGGGCACGGGGGCGTAGAACCGGTCGCGGCTGGAGCTGAACCCGCCACGGATATCGAGGCGCGGATCGTCCCTCGCCATGACCAGGCGCAGCGCGCCTCCCGACACCGGAACAGCCCAGACACCGCGGCGGCCATCCCGGTGCTGACCCATGAGGAACACCGTCCTGCGGTCGAGGGAGAACCGCACCCCTCCGATTCCCACCAGACCGAGCGCCTTCAGGTTGAGGCGCCAGGGGACCCGGCCCCCGAGCGGCGCTGAGACGATCGACCCTTCTCCCGTCAAGCAGGCCGGGCCGTCACCGTCCGGCGCCCAGTCGAACGACTCCGGACCACAGCCGCTCACCTGGACCTCCGGGCGCCAGGGTCCGCCCACACGGTCCCGCGTCAGGATCCAGGTCGCCCACTTGCCGGTGCGATTCGACACGAACAGGATGCTTCGGCCGTCCGGGGACCACCGGGCGTAGCCGTTCAGACCGGGGGCGGTCGTGAGGGCTACGGGCACCGTGCCCCCCTCCGCCGGCATGACCATGATGGAGGTCGCCGTACCGCCGCTGCGGTGGACATCGGCATGGTACGAGATTTCCGTGCCGTCGGGCGACCAGTGGGGGTCCGACTCACCCCACGGCGTGTCGGTCAGAGGCACGGCCTCGCCACCGCCCACGGGGACCTTGAAGAGATCCAGGTTCCCCCGGCGGTTGCTGTCGAAGACGAGCCACTTGCCGTCGGGAGACACGTCCGAGAACTCGCTCACCTCGTTGCCCGTGGTCGCACGCGCGCCGTCGCGGATCGAGACCGGGGCCGTTGCCCCGAGCGGCCAGGACCAGATGTTCTCGCGAAACGTGAACTTGGCCCACGCGAGCCGTCGCATCGCCGGCGAGTACGAAATCGTGTGCGGGTCGGCCACACCGGGGATGATCCGCGGCGCGCCGCGCGGCCCCTCCGGCCCCACCTCGGCGACGTAGACGGCACGCGCGCCGTCCCGGTCGGACACGAACAGCAGGCGGCGGGCGTCGAGCCACGCGGGGCTGGTGTTCAGGAACCCGCCACCCGCGACCTGCCGCGGCGTGCCTCCGGTTGCGCGGACGACCCAGATGGACGACCCCGAGACGTTGCCGTGGGACAGCCAGAGCGCATTGCCATCGACGTACGCGAGCAGCCTCCCGTTCGGCGACCAGGCGAGGGAGTGCGGGAACTGCCGATCTGCCTGGGCCGGTCGGACGGCGATACGTTGCGGCGCGGCGGTGTCGGCCACGCCCGCCGTGAAAAGCGTGTCGGCGACGAAGTAGGCGACCCGCGCGCCGTCCGGAGACCAGGCCAGCCAGCCGCGCGCCCCCATCGGAAGGGTGGTCCGGCGGACGGCCCCGCCCAGCTTCCCCATCTCGTACCAGGCACACTCGCTCCGGCGGCAACCCTGGAACCGGACCACGTCGCCGTCCGCGCTCCACACCGGCAGGCTCACGTAGCCGATCGCAGTATCGGGCGAGCGCACGGCGCCGCCGGCGGCGGGGTTCTCCGTCGCGCGGATCACGAGCTGTCGGCCGGATGGATAGGCAACCTCCCTCCCGTCGGGGGAGATCGCGGGCTGCCACTCCGTTCCCGACTCGTTCGTCACCTGTGTCAGATCGCTCACCGTGATGTCAAGCGGCCGGGAGACCAGCAACCAGGTCGCCAGCAGCGCGATGGCCGCGACGAGGACACCGCCGGCCACCAGCCATCTGGCGGGAGTCGACCACGGTGCGCCGGTGCGCCGGTGCCCCTGTGCCCCTGTACCCCTGTGCCCCTGTGCCTCCGTCTCGATCAGCGCCGCCGCGAAGTCCGCCGCCGTCGGCCACCGATCCGCGGGCGTTCGCGCCAGCGCCTTGTTCAGCGCCTGCTCGACGCCTGCGGGCACCGCCTCCCGCACCACCGAGATCCGCGGCAACGGCTCGCTCAGCTTCTTCGCCAGCACCGCCTGGGGCGTCGAGGCGTAGTACGGCGTATCACCGGCCAGCATCTCGTACAGTACGCAGCCGAGGCTGTAGAGGTCGCTCCGCCCGTCGACATCCTGGCTCCCCGCCGCCTGCTCCGGACTCATGTACGCCGGCGTCCCGATCGCGAGGCCGGTCTCGGTCAGGTGCGCGCCCCCCGCCGCACTCACCGCCCGCGCAATGCCGAAGTCCGCCACCACCGCGTGCCCCGCCGCGAACAGGATGTTCTCCGGCTTGATGTCGCGGTGCACCAGTCCGCGGCTGTGCGCGTAGCCCAGCGCGTCCGCGACCTCGCGCGTGATCCGCAGGGCATCGTCGAGGGGCAGCTGCTTCTCGCGCGTGAGCCGATCGCGGAGGGACTCCCCTTCCACGAACGGCATCGTGTAGTAGAGCAGTCCCTCGACCTCGCCGCAGTCGTGCAGCGCGAGGATGTGGGGATGGGCGAGCTTGGCGGCGATCTCGATCTCGCGCAGAAAGCGCTCGCCGCCGAGCGAAGCGGCCAATTCGGGACGCAGCACCTTGAGCGCCACGGCGCGGCCGAGTTTGCGGTCCTGGGCGAGGTAGACCGTCGCCATCCCGCCCTGCCCCAGCTCCCGCTCGATGGCGTAGCGGTCGGCGAGGGCCAGGCGGAGGTTCTCAGGAATGTCCAAACGCACCATCGCGGAAGCGAGGATGCGCTAACGTAGCGCTCTCGCCCGCCAACGGCCAGCAGCGGCCGGCCGCGAAACGTGTCCGTCTCGCAATGATTCGCACCGCCCCGCAACAAAGCGGTGGCACGCCACGCCGTTGGCCACCCTATGCTCCCGCCGACCGCACGTCGGAGGAGCACCTTGCCTGGCTATATTGGTATGGATATATTGCCGTGACCGAGCGCCCGGTCGTCTTCGTCCGCTCGGCGCTGCGCGACCTCCGGGCGTTTCCTGACGCGGCCCGGAGGAAGGCGGGTCACGAGTTGCTCCGCGTCCAGCGGGGCGGACTTCCGCTGGACTGGCGCCCGATGTCGATCGTCGGGCGCGGCGTGCAGGAGATTCGAGTTCACTCGGAGGGAGAATGGCGAGTCATCTACATCGCGTCGCTTCCCGCAGCGGTCTACGTGCTGCACGCCTTCGGAAAGAGGTCGCAGCGGACGAACCCGCTGGACATCGCCGTGGCGCGCGCCCGCCTGCGAATCGCCCGGGCAAGCGCCGGGCCGTGAACAGGGAGATGACCGTCTCCTCCGGCAACGTCTTCGTCGACCTCGGGTTCGCGCCCGGCGTCGCCGCGAACCTGCTCCTCCGATCGGAGCTGATGATCGCGGCGGAGAAGCTGATCGAGCGGCGCCGGCTTACGCAGACAGCGGCGGCCAAGCTCTTCGGCGTCTCCCAGCCGCGCGTCAGCGACCTGCACCGCGGACGCATCGACCGGTTCTCGCTCGACGCGCTCGTCCAGCTCCTGGCCCGGGCCGGCGTGCGCGTAGACTTGGTTGTGAGGGAAGGTGGGAAGGCAAGGATGCGTCCAGCCGGGCGCGGCTGACGGGGCGTTGCTCAACTCAGGCAAGCGAATAGGTCGCTCATCAGCCCTGCAACCTGCGCGTTAAGTCCGCCAGGGAGATGGCGGTCACGCCGCCACCCATCGGCCACGTCGCGCTGCCGCCGTGGACGACGTACGCCGCCTTGGGCCGCAGGTCGGCGCACCCGATCCGGAACCCCTTCGAGACGGTGGGGGCGGTGGAGCGCTTGATCTCGATGGCCATCTCCACTCGCCCGCCGCGCTCGAGCACGAGGTCGATCTCGGCGCCGCGCTCCGTCCGCAGGAACGTGGCAATGCGGACTTCCCCCGCCGCACCGATCAGGTTCTCGATCGCGAATCCCTCCCAGCTCGGGCCGGCGACCGGGTGCCCAAGCACGTCGTCGAGCGTCCCGAGCCCGAGCAACGCGTGCAGGACGCCGGCGTCGCGCACGTAGGTCTTGGGTGAGCGCACCAGCCGCTTGCCGAGGTTGCCGCTCCAGGGGGGCAGCCGTCGCACGAGCAGCAGGTCCACCAGCAGGTCGAGGTAGCGGGCGATGGTCGGTGCCGAAACGCCGAGGCTCGACGCGAGCCGCGCCTGGTTGAGGAGCGACCCCTGCGCGTGCGCGAGCATCCCCCACAGCCGGCCCACGGTCTCCGCCGGGAGCCGCGGGGCGAACATCGGCACGTCGCGCTCCAGGTAGCTGCGCACGAACTGCTGCCGCCACGCCAAGCTCTTCGCGTCGCTGCGCGCGAGCAGGCTTTCCGGGAAGCCGCCGCGCACCCAGAGCCGCTCGATGGGCGTGCCGCGCGGCAGTTCCCGCACAGACACCGGCGCCAGATCCACGTACGCGACACGCCCCGCGAGCGACTCGCTGGCCTGCCGCATCAGGTCGAGGGAGGCTGAGCCGAGGAGGAGGAACTGTCCGCTGCGCTGACCGGCGGCGCGCCGGTCATCGATGATCCCGCGCAGGACCTCGAAGAGGCCGGGCAGGCGATGGATCTCGTCGAGGACCACCAGCCGTCCGGTCTGGGCGCGGAGGTACGCGTCGGCGTCGTCGAGCCGCCGCCGGTCGGCCGGCCGCTCCAGGTCGAGGTACAGAGCGCGGGCGCCGCGCCGCCCGGCGATGGCCCGGGCCAGCGTCGTCTTCCCGACCTGTCGCGGCCCGAGCAGCACCACGGCGGGGAAGTCCACGAGGCGGTCCTGGATCGTGGTCTGTGTCCGGCGCCGAATCACCATAGGCGTAAATCTAACACGTGGCGTTCGTTTTCCGCTATTCGCACGGAGCGCACGGCGGCCGCGGCTGCACGAGGGGAGCGTCCCGCTCCCACGGTGACCGCGATCTCGGGGCGGAGGACCTTGAGGGCGACCTTGCGGTGGTGCTTCAGGTCCTCGGCGAGATAGACGGTCGCCATCCCGCCCTGTCCGAGCTCGCGCTCGATGGCGTAGCGGTCCGCGAGGGCGGCCTTCGGGCGGTCCAGGTCGTTCGTCACGAGAGGAACCGCTCGACCGCGACGAGGCGGAGTCCGGGCACGCGGCCGAACTCGCGCTGGTTCATCGTGACCAGGGAGTGGCCCTGCGCGAGGGCAGTCGCGGCGATCAGCAGGTCGTGCGGCCCGATCACGTTGCCCTCCCGCGCCAGCCCTGCCCACAGCTCGGCGTGGCGCCGTGCCTCCGGCAGTCCGAACGGGAGCACGGGGATCGCCTCCAGCAGCGCGTCCACGAACGCGGCGCGACGGGCGCGCACGCCAAGATCGCTCGCGCGGTGGCACCCGTGAAGGAGCTCGGACGCGGTGATGGCCGCGATCGCCACCGGCTCCTCGCCGAGCGACTCGAGGAGGGCCTCGAAGCGGAGGGCGCGGCGCTCGGCCGCGACGAGGACCGAGGTGTCGAGGACTATGCCCACGGCGCCCGCACCGGCGGGAGCGCCCCGCGCCCGGACTGGATGTCGGCCTCGAAGGCGCTCGCCTCTTGGCGCGTCAGCCGCGGCAACGCCGCCCAGCGCTCGGCGAGGGCCCGTGCGGTCACCCGTGGCGGCCGCTCCACGGGCGTGGAGGAGGGCGCGAGGTAGCGCGCGACCGCCTCGCGCACGACCTGCGACTTGGGCACCGCGCGGCCGCGGGCCCAGCGCGCGAGGGCGCGGGCCAGGTCGGCAGGGAGGCGCAGGGTCAGGTGGGAATCCTTCATGTACTACAATGTAGCTTATTGTGACACGTCGTCAAGCTACGGCCTCGACGGCGTAGCGGTCGGCGCGGACGGCGGCGCGGCCCCCAGGCACGTCGCTCATCGCCTCACCATCGCGGCCAGTTCCGCCCGCACGGAATCCCACGGAGCCCGCCACGGCGGGTCGGGGTTCTCGCGCAGCGCGAGGTAGTGCCGGTAGGCGCGGATCGCGCCGGCCGTGTCGCCCAGCTGGGCCGCCAGGCGCCCTTCCTCGCGCAGGTATTCCGGCAGCGCGACGTACTCGCCGGCCGGCTCCCCGTAGTGGCGACGCCGCACCGCGGCCAGCGCCAGGGCCGGCTCCCCGTACCGGCGCAGCATCTGCGCCAGCATCAGGTTCTGCACCTCGATCGGCATCGGAAGCCACTCGAGGTACCCGCCCGGCAGCGGCACCTCGCGCACCACCGAGTCCATCCTGAGCAGCGCGGCGCGCACGTCCCCGCCGTCGGCCTCCGTGAGCAGCACGTCGAGCAGCCGGACCCATCCCGCGAAACGCTGCCGCCGGCCCGCGTCGCCCTCGAGGTGGCGCTTCGTCGCCCGTGCCTCCGCAGGGTCGCCGTGCCGCAGGCGCCACAGCGCGAGCCAGCACCGTGCCATCGCCTGGTCGTCGGCACTGACGGGCGGAACCGCACGGCCGGCTGCGATGCGCTCGAGGCCCCGCACCTGTTCCTCTACCCGGCGGTCCTGGGATGGGCCGAGCAGCAATGCCTGGTACACAGGGACGGCCAGGCCGATACTGAGCGCTGGCTCCGCCAACTTCCTCCACTCCCACCACATCCGCTCGGAACCACGGGCCCACCCCCAAAAGTCGTCGTACCCTCCGTCGTAGCTACTGAGCCCCCGCGCGGCGACCTGGTCGACTTGCGCGACTCCCCGACCGTCGGCGATCGCGAACTTGAACACCCACCAGGGTTCCGGTAGGTGCGACAGCATGCGCGCTGCCTCCGCCGTGTCGCCCTTGAGGATCGCGAGCCGCCAGCGATACGCCGGCACACCACCAAGCCGGTTCTTGCGGATCGCCTGGGTGTCGATCGCGGCGCGGATCCAGGCGGTGTCGCCCTCCAGGAAGGCCAGCTCGGTGACTTCCCACCGGTACCAGGTCCCGGGCGGGTCGATGCGCTCGAACGCTGCCCGGGCCCGCCGGCGCGAGTCGGGGACGCTTGCTGCCGCTCCCCAGCGCCACAGCTTCTCCCCCAGTTCACCCCACGGCAAGTTCCACTCCGGCCACCGACGCGTGAGCGTCTCCCAGGCCGCGATCACTCCCGCCATCGTGCGGACGCTGCCATACCGCCCGGCGGCGTAGACCTGGAGCGACGCGCGGCCGCGCTCGGTGAGCCGGTCCTGGTGCTCCCAGGCATACCGCAGCATCACGGTGTCCCACTCGCCCACCGCGTACGCCATCAGCGCGGCGTCCACGAGGTTCGAATCCGCGGCCAAGGCGGCGTGGTATGCGGCGTTCTCCTCCTTGCTGAACGACGCCGCCCTGAAGTAGGCGTGGAGGAATGCCTGGATGGCTTCCGGCTTGTACTGCGTGAGGCGCGGCGCGTCCGCCGGTGCGATCCCGGCATCCCGGGCCAGCAGTTGGATGATGAGACGATCCACCAGCTCCTGTTGCCGCGCCACCGTGCCTTCGACCCGCACCGGTGTCACCCGCACCGCCCCCGTCGCCACATTCACCATGCTCGCCGAGAGCACCAGCGAGTCGCCCACGGCCACGACGGTGCCGCGCACCAGCCGCCCGGCACCCACGGCGCGGGCCACCGCCAGCTCCGCTTCCTCGGAGAGTGCCGAGTCCAGCGTCCCGCCCGCCGCGCGCCAGCGCTGCGCCACGCTGCCGGGGTGCCGGATGCGCCGCCCAAACTCCCCCGTCACCTTGAGCTCGAACAGCTCGCCCATGGAGCGCGCCAGCGTGCGCACTGGCCCCGCGCTGTCGGCCCCCACCACCTGGAACGGCAGCACGGCGATCGCGGTCCGGTCGAGGGGGATGGCATTCGGGTCCGAGGCGCGGGCCGGCGCCCAGTGGCGAACCGCCGCCCACGTACCGGCGGCGATCACCAGCGCCGCGATACCGGCAGCCACCAGCCATCTGGCGCGAGGCGCCCCCTGTGCCCCTGTGCCCCTGTGCCCCTGTGCCTCCGTCTCCATCAGCGCCGCCGCGAAGTCCGCCGCCGTCGGCCACCGGTCCGCCGGTGTGCGGGCCAATGCCTTGGTGAGCGCCGCCTCGACCCCCGCCGGCACGGCGTCCCGCACCACCGAGATCCGCGGCACCGCCTCGCTGAGCTTCTTCGCCAGCACCGCCTGCGGCGTCGAGGCGTAGAACGGCGGATCGCCCCCGAGCATCTCGTACAGCACGCAGCCGAGACTGTAGAGATCGCTGCGCCCATCCACCTCCTGGCTGCCCGCCGCCTGCTCCGGACTCATGTACGCCGGTGTGCCGATGGCGAGCCCCGTCTCGGTCAGCCGCGCAGTGCCCGCCGCACTCACGGCGCGAGCGATCCCGAAGTCGCTCACCACCGCGTGCCCCGCCGCGAACAGGATGTTCTCCGGCTTGATGTCGCGGTGCACCAGCCCGCGGCTGTGCGCGTAGCCCAGCGCGTCCGCCACTTCCCGCGTGATCCGCAGGGCGTCCTCGAGGGGCAGCTGCTTCTCGCGCGTGAGCCGGTCGCGCAGGGATTCCCCTTCCACGAACGGCATCGTGTAGTAGAGAAGTCCGTCGGCTTCGCCGCAGTCGAAGAGCGCGAGGATGTGCGGATGCGCGAGCTTCGCGGCGATCTCGATCTCGCGCAGGAAGCGCTCGCCACCAAGCGAGGCGGCCAGCTCGGGGCGCAACACCTTGAGCGCCACGGCGCGGCCGAGCTTGAGGTCGCGGGCGAAGTACACCGTGGCCATGCCGCCCTGCCCGAGCTCGCGCTCGATGGCGTAGCGGTCGGCGAGGGCGGCGGTGAGCCGGTCCAGCGGTGTCGTCATGAGCCCCGAAGGATGAGGTGCTCGGGGACGTCGGTCATCGCCGCGGCTTCAGCGCCGCCAGCTCCGCGACGACGGAGTCACGCTGGGCCCGCCACGGCGGGTCGGGATTCTCGCGCAGCGCGAGGTAGTGCTGGTACACGCGGATGGCGGCGGCCGTGTCACCGGTGATCGCCGCGAGCCGGCCCTCCTCGCGCAGGTACTCCGGCAGGGCGGCGTACTCGCCGCCCGGCTCCCCGTAATGGCGGCGCCGCACCGCGGCCAGCGCCAGGGCCGGCTCCCCGTACCGGCGCAGCATCTGCGCCAGCAGCAGGTTCTGCACCTCGACCGGCATCGGGAGCCACCACAAGTACCCGTCCGGCAGCGGTACCTCGCGCACCACCGAGTCCATCCTGAGCAGCGCGGCGCGCACGTCCCCGCCCTCGGCTTCCGTGAGCAGCACGTCGAGCAGCCGTGCCCACCCCACGAAGCGCTGCCGCCGGCCCGCATCGCTCTCGAGGTGGCGCTTCGTCGCCCGTGCCTCCGCCGGGTTCCCGTGCCGCAGACGCCACAGCGCGACCCAGCACTGCGCCATCGTCTGGTCGTCGGCACTGGCGGGCGGGACCGCACGGCCGGCTGCGATGCGCTCGAGGCTGCGCACCTGTTCCTCCACCCTGCGGTCCTGGGACTGTCCGAGCAGCAGGGCCTGGTACACGACGGGGACGGCCAGCCCGACACTGCCCGCTGGCTGTCTCATCTGCCACGCCTGCACAAACTGCAGCCACCCCTCCCACCACATCCGCTCGCGACCACGGGCCCACCCCCACCACCAATCCACGCCGTTCATCTGGCTCGCCACGACCCGGTCGACCTGGGCGACACCCCGGCCATCGGCGATCGCGAACTTGATCAGCCATCCGGGTTCCTGCAATTGCGACAGGGCCCGCGCTGCCTCCGCGGAATCGCCCTTGAGGGTCGCGAGCCGCCAGCGATACGCCGGCACACCACCAAGCCGGTTCTTGCGGATCTCCTGCGTGTCGATCGCGGCGCGGATCCAGGTGGTGTCGCCGTCCAGGAAGGCCAGCTCGGTGATTTCCCACCGGTACCACCCCGGAGGCGGGTCGATGCGCTCGAACGCTGTCCGGGCCCGCCGGCGCGAGTCGGGGACGCTTGCTGCCGCTCCCCAGCGCCACAGCTTCTCCCCCAGCTCGCCCCAGGGCCCTCTCATCTCCGGCCACCGACGGGTGAGCGCCTCCCAGGCCGCGATCACGCCCGCCATCGTGCGGACGCTGCCATACCGCCCGGCGGCGTAGACCTGGAGCGACGCGCGGCCGCGCTCGGTGAGCTTGTCCTGGTGCTCCCAGGCATACCGCAGCATCGCGGTGTCCTGCTCCCCCGCCACGTACGCCATCAGCGCGGCGTCCACGAGGTTCGAATCCGCGGCCAAGGCGGCGTGGTATGCGTCGTTCTCCTCCTTGCTGAACGTCGCCGTCCTGAAGTACGCGTGGAGGTAAGCCTGGATGGCTTCCGGCTTGTACTGCGTGAGGCGCGGGGCATCCGCCGGTGCGATCCCGGCATCCCGGGCCAGCAGTTGGATGATGAGACGATCCACCAGCTCCTGTTGCTGCGCCACCGTGCCTTCGACCCGCA
>Ga0315275_10006427_pt1 | contig 11239 bp, 8 predicted proteins | sample YL17G03_0_MG_FD_205557 | JGI IMG/M metagenome (GOLD analysis project Ga0315275, IMG submission 205557) | Sediment microbial communities from Yellowstone Lake, YNP, Wyoming, USA - YL17G03_0 | ecosystem: Environmental > Aquatic > Freshwater > Lake > Sediment | place: USA: Wyoming | collected...
ATTTTTACAAAATTTTCACGCCTGCTAAGACCAACTAGCTTTTTTATATCTTACCTTGACAAACTTTTTGAATTATGATACATTTGAGGCACAAATTGAATAATACATAATTCGTGTTTCGGGGAGAAACGGAAGGAAATAAATGGAGAACTTCACGAACGTAGAAGAGAAGAGAAAATTCAAGAGAGTTGATTCCGGCCTGCAGGTCCAGTATAAAAATCTGAGACAAGCAAGCGAATTGCCCGTCGGTTCATTGACGAGGAATGTGAGCGAGGGCGGAGTCTGCTTTAAATCCAGCAAGTTCATCTCTCTGGCGTGCCGCCTTGTCCTGGAGATCAGCATCCCCAACTCGCCGAAACCGGTCAAGGCGATCTCGAAAGTCGCGTGGATCCGGAAGATCCCGTCAAGCGACCAGTATGAGCTCGGCAACCAGTTCCTCGAGATCACCAAGGAAGACAAGGCGAACATCATGAATTTCGTGAATGAGTCGCTGAAGACCACCCTCTAGATCAAGCCTCCTGCCGCTTCAGATCATCCCTCAATCGGTAATTTCTTTTTTTGACTATTGGCGCGTGTACGTGGTATAATCTCCCCTAATTATATGAGAAGAAAACTGCTTATCATATCCTCGGCCGCGATCGTATCGTCGTTGCTGCTCCTGGGTACCGCCTCCGCTTACTGGGTCTGGACACCGGAGACCAAAAAATTCATAAATCCCAAGTACGCCGTTAAGGACAGTCCCAAAGAGCAGTTCGATTGGGCGATGAATTTCTATGACGCCAAGGACTACGAGCGGGCGGCCTTCGAGTTCGATAAGCTCACCAAGAACTACGAGTATTCCGAATACGCGGCGAAGGCGCAGTATCACGTCGGCCTGTGCTACGAGAGCGAGGGGAAATACTACCTCGCCTTCCAGAATTACCAGAAAGCGATAGACAATTTCCCCCATATCGACAACATAGATGAGATCGTCGCCAGGGAGTTCAACATAGGCCACATATTTTCGCAAAAAGAGAACCCGAAGGTCCTCGGCACCGATATCATGACGTCGTTCGACAGGGCCATCGAGATATATAAGAGGGTCGTTGAGAACGCGCCGTTCGGGAAGATCGCGGACCAGGCGCAGTTCAAGCTCGGCGAGACGATGAAGACGGCCGGAAGGTATGACGAGGCCACGGTGGTGTTCCAGAAGTTCGTAGAGGATTATTCCAACTCGCCGCTGGCGGAAAAGGCGCGGTATGAGGTGGCCAATTGCGCGTACAGGGCGTCCCTGCAGCCGGCATATGACGCGGCTTCCACCGACAAGGCGATAAAGGCGTTCGAAGAATTTACCGAGGCGAATAAGGATACGCAATTGTCGAAGGAAGCGGACCAGACCATCCAGCGCCTCAAGGACAAGGCCGCCGAGAAGTCGATGATGACCGCCGAATTTTATGAGAGGACGCAACACTATGACAGCGCCGTGGTCTACTATAAGGATGTCCTTGAGCGGTTCCCCGGCAGCACGATGGCGCCGGTGGCGAAGAAGAGGATAGAGGAGATCCAGGCCAAGAAGGTCCCTGTCGAGAGAAAGAACTGGCTGGCGTGGCCCGGAAGCGACAAGAAGGCCGACAAAAAGGCCGAGAAGAAGGCCGAAGGCGTCGTAGCGACGCAGGAAGGCGCGGCTGCTGCCCCTGCCAAAAAACAGAAGGCTAAAGGATGGTTCCCGACACTGTTCGGCAAGAAAGAGGTTAAGGCGCCGGCAGCGCCTGTCGTAAAAGCACCGCCGCCCACTGCCAAGAAGGGCTGGCTACCGTGGTTCGGTAAAGGAAAAACAGGGAAGATGGCTGGGGAGAAAAAAGAGGAAGTGGTATCCCCGCCGACGCCGATGCCTATAACAGTGGAAGAGAAGAGGGAAGAAGCTCCCCAGATCACGACACCGCCGGCCTCCGTGGCAGTTGAGGCCCCTCAGGTCACAACGCAGACGGCTCCTGCGGCTGCAGAGAAGGTGGAAGAGAAGGCGGGAGAAGCCGTCCCTCAACCGGCCCCAATAGCGCCTGCAACAGTGGAGGAGAAAATAGAAGCGGCTGTGCCGCCCGCGCCGGCAGTTGTGGTCTCAGAACCGCCACCGGCGCGTGCGGAGAAAATAGAGGAGCCTGCGCCGGCAGTTGCGCAGAAGACGCAGGCCGGCCCGACGAGCGTCAAGGTCTATTTCGAGGAGAAGCCGGCCGAAAAGCTCGTACCACGACCGGTGGAGCCGCCCCGCGATGTAGTGAAAACGGGCTGGGTGCCGTTCACATTTGAAAAGAAAGCGGTTGTAAAAGAGACGGTAAAAGAGGCGAAAGAGACGGGACAGAAGAAGGATCAGGATTCAGGCTGGTTCCCGTTCACATTTAATAAAAAGAGTAAGGGGTCAAAAGACGCGCCGGTCAAACCGGCGGCGCCGCAACCCGGGAAGGACAGCGGGAAGCCGGTCAGAAAAGGGTGGCTGCCGTTTGAATTCAGCAAGAAGGAAGAAAGCCCGATAGCGCCGGCGCCGGTAAGAGCGGTACAGGAGCCGTCGGAAAGCGCGCAGCCTGCCGCAAAGAAAGGCTTCTTTCCGCTCGCGTTTGACAAGAAGGAAGAAAGCCCGAAAGACGTGCCGGTGAAGCCTGCGGCGCAACCGAAGAAGGATATCGGGAAGCCGGCCAGAAAAGGGTGGCTGCCGTTCGTGTTCGGCGGCAAGGAAGAGGGCCAAAAGGAGCAGTCGAAGAGCACGCAAGAGCCCGTTAAAAAGGGGTGGGCCCCTCTAAACTTTGAGAAGACAGGGACATCAGGGGGAGGGAGCGGTAAAAATGAATAAATCGTTTATTATCTTATCGCTGGTCGCCGTAGTGTCTACCGCCGGGTGCGGATATACGACCCGGTCGCTGCTTCCTTCCGAATACAAGACGATCCGCGTGGAAAACGTCAAGAACAGCATCAATGTCACGGCGGAGCAGAACGACCTGAGGATGTACCGGGGGTACAGGCCCGGCATGGAAGTCGATCTGACGAAGGCGATCATAGACCGGTACCTCTTCGACGGCAACCTCAAGATCGCTCCGGAAGGCAGCGCGGACCTTGTGTTGCAGAGCGAGCTGATAGATTTTAAGAGGGATCCGCTGCGGTATGACGCAAACAACAATATAGAGGAATACAGGATAAAGCTCATAGTCAACATGGAGATGCAGGACGCGAAGAACGGAAAGGCGCTCTGGAAAGAGCGCGGTTTCGCGGGCGAGACTACATATTATACGATCGGCACGAACGCCAAAAGCGAGAGCGCCGCCGTGAATGACGCGATCAAGGACCTTGCCAGGCGCATAGTTGAAAGAACCGTCGAGGCATGGTAGGCGAACCGTCAGTACAATCCCCGGTTTATGCGTTTGTAGGAGAAGATAAATATTTAAAAGAAAAAGCCTTAAAAGACCTCGGCTCATCCCTCCTCGGCGATCCATCAAAAGAACTTGATTATAAAGTGTTCCATGGCGCCGATGCCGACCCGAAAGAAGTCCTCGATTACATAAACACCGTCCCGTTCCTTGCCGATAAAAGGCTCGCTGTCATAAAAGACGCCGACAAGATAATGTCCGAGCTGCAGGAAGGCCTGGTTAATTATATCAGGAAGCCGTCAAAGTCGACGTGCCTGGTGCTCGAGATCGCGGACGAGGAAGCGCTCGAAGATTACCGCGAAGTGATCCGGCAGGTCAGCGTCCGGCGGTTCGGCAAGGTGGCAGGCCGCGAGCTCGTATCGTGGATAAAAGATTTTCTATCCGCGATCGGCAAGGAGATAGACCCGGATGCTGTGACGCTGCTGACGGAGCTGCAGGGGCAGGGCCTTCTCTCGTTGGCCAGGGAGATCGAGAAGCTTGCCTCATTCACCGGCGACCGGAAGAAGATATCGATCGGAGACGTCGAAGAGATCGTCGGCAGGAGCCTTACGCTGTCGGCCTTCGACATCACGAACGCGATAGGCGAGAAGAAGGTGAACGATGCGCTGCGGGTGTGTTTCGACCTGATAAAATCGGGGAAGAGGGAATACGAGATCGTGGGGCTCCTGTGCTGGCACCTGAAACGGGTCTTGAAGGCGAAGAGCATGCAGGCAAAGCGGATGAGCGATTACCAGATTGCGGGCGCCCTGAGGATAGGCCGGCAGTATCAGGGCGAGTTTTTCAGGCAGGTCTCAGGCATTACGATGAGCCAGATACGATCCAAGATAGAGACGCTGCTGGAGGCGGACCTGGATATAAAAAGGACCAGGGTCGATCCCCGCCTGGTCCTGGAACTTGCTATTATAAGGCTATGTCTTGGATAGGGACGAGAGCTTCTTCATCAGGCGGGAGATCTTTCTGGACGCCGTATTTCTTTTGACGACCCCTTTTGAGGCGGCTCTGTCTATTTTTGAGACAAGAAGCGTGAGGGCCTTTTTCGCTTCATCTTCCTTTTTATCCGAGATAAACTTGTCGTAATGTTTTAACAGCGTCCTCAACTCGGTCTTGGTAGAGGCGTTCTTGAAGTGCCTCAGCTTCGATTTTCTGATCTCTTTATATGCGGCTCTTTTTATCGGCAATGTATACTCCTCCAAATTTTCGGGTATTATAGCATTTCAAATACATGAGGTCAATCTTTTTAAATGATTCCCGTTAGAAGTCTTTATCTGGCGGGGAAAAATAAGGGAAACTTCTAACGGGATGAGCAAAAAAAGCCTGATACGATCGACCGGTGTCATAAGCGCCGCCACAGTGGTGAGCAGGGTGCTGGGTTTCGTCAGGGACATAGTGCTTGCCGGTCTTTTCGGGACCAGCATCGGTGCCCAGGCCTTTGTTGTGGCGTTCAGGATCCCCAACAGCCTCCGCGACCTGGCGGGTGAAGGCGCCGCGAATGCCGCGATCGTCCCCGTCCTTTCCGAGTATAAGGCCCTCAAGGATGAGAAGGAGTTCCTGCATGTCTCGCGCGTGCTCTTTAATATATCGCTGGTGGTACTGTCGGTATTAGCGGTCCTCGGCGTCATATTCTCGCCCTTGATAGTGCGTATAATAGCCCCCGGCTTCGTGAGTGAGCCCGAGAAGTTCGCGCTTACGGTGAAACTGAACAGGGTCATATTTCCCTACCTTATCCTGGTGGGCCTTACCGCGTACTCGATGGGCGTCCTGAACTCGCTGAAGCGTTTTGCCGCGCCGGCGTTCGGGCCGGCCTTGATGAACATCGCGATGATAGCCTCTGCGCTGTGGCTATGCCCGAAGATAGGCGTGATGGGCCTTGCGATAGGCGTCCTGGCCGGAGGGGTTTTCCAGTTACTGCTCAATATCCCGTACATGTACAAAGAAGGGGTAAGTCTTAGTTTCCGCGACGGTCTCCGCCATGCGGCGGTAGGGCGGATAGGAAGGCTCCTGATACCGCGCGCTCTCGGCTCGGCCGTCTACCAGGTCAACATATTCGTCGATACGATACTGGCGTCGCTCGCATGGATAGTCGGCGCAGGCGGAGTCGCGGCCCTTTATTATGCCAACAGGCTGCTGCAGTTCCCGCTCGCGATATTCGGGCTTGCGCTCGCCCAGGCCGCGCTCCCGAAGATGAGCGAGGAATTTGCCGCCAATGACATAGACAGGCTGAAGGACACGCTCTCGTTTTCACTTCGCATGGTCATCCTGATCATGGTGCCGGCAAGCTTTGGGCTCGCCATGCTCGGCAAGCCGATAATAAAGATATTATTTGAGCGGGGCCAGTTCACCGCGTATTCGACTTCGATCACCCAGAGCGCCCTCTTCTTCTACTCGTTCGGGCTCCTGGCGTACGGCGGGATAAAGCTGCTTGTCACGGCATTCTACGCGATGCATGATACGATGACGCCGGTCAGGACGGCGTGTGCCGCGGTCATCATAAACGTCCTCCTGAACATCGTCCTGATGTGGCCGCTCAAGCTGGGCGGCCTTGCGCTTGCCACGTCGATCTCGGCGACGATCAATATGCTGGTCCTCTACAAAGTGCTGAGGAGAAAGATAGGCGATTTCGGGACGAGCGCCATCATTGATTCGTTCCTGCGCGTGCTGCTGGCCAGCATCATCATGGGCGCAGCCCTCAAGATTTTGTCGCTGATATTCCCGGCAGCGTCTTGCGCGGGGCTTCTCGTATCGATCGCCGCGGCGATCGTGACGTTCTTCACCGCCGCCTATATATGTAATGTGAAAGAGGTCAGGAGAATCCCGGCATGGATCACAAAGAGAAGATAAAGGACCTGCCGGGCTCTCCGGGCGTCTATATCATGAAGGGCTCTCATGCGGACGTCCTCTATGTGGGCAAGGCGCTCAATATAAAGAAGAGGGTCTCCAGCTATTTTTACCGGAGCCGCAGGCTTCCCGAGAGGCTGCGGATCATGGTCTCGCAGATCGCGGATATCTCATATATACCGACGGCAACGGAGGCCGAGGCGCTCATTTACGAGAACAGCCTGATAAAACAGCTTGCGCCGAAATATAATGTCGCGCTGAGGGACGACAAGAGCTACCCCAGGTTAAAACTTACCGTCAATGAAAAATTCCCCCGCCTCTTCATCACCAGGCGCAAGGTAGACGACGGCGCCGCGTATTACGGCCCTTATACGAGCGCGAAGCTGCTGAAGCGGGCGGTGATAGACCTGCGGCAGATATTTCCCCTGAGAAGCTGTGGTACGATGGCGAAGAGGGCCTGCCTCAATTACCATATCAACCAGTGCCTCGCGCCGTGCATCGGCAGGATCGACGAGGCGCGGTACGCGGATATCGTCGCGGAGCTGAGGCTGTTCCTGGACGGAAAGATGTCGCAGCTGCTCAATCTTATCACCGGGAAGATGATGGCCGCGTCGAAGCGCGAAGATTTTGAGGAAGCAGCACGCTTAAGGAAGAGGATCGAGGCGTTCAGCTCGATGAAAGAGCAAGCCGTGATCTACAGGCCGGTCGATGAGGTCGAGGAGCTTAAGGTCATGCTGGGCCTGGGCGGGTCGGTCGAGGTGATCGAGGCCTTCGATGTTTCCAATATAATGGGGCAGGAAGCGGTCGGATCGCTCGTCTGTTTCCATAAAGGAAGGCCGAGGAAAAGCGAATACAGGAAGTTCCGGATAAAGACCGTCTCGGGCGTCGATGATTACTCGATGATGCGCGAGATAGTCGGCAGGAGATACGCGAGGGCGCTTGAGGAGAAGACGGCCCTACCCGACCTGATACTGATAGACGGCGGGAAGGGACATCTGACGGCGGCCTTAGGCGAGCTTGAGAAACTGGGGATTTCCGGCATACCGGTCGTCGGCATAGCCAAGGAGTTCGAGCATGTATATTTGAAGGACGGGAGCCAGCCGCTGGTGCTCCCGAAGGATTCGAAGGCGCTCCATCTGCTGGAGCGGATACGGGACGAGGCCCACAGGTTCGCGATAACGTACCATAAGAGACTTCGTTCAAAAAAAATAGGTTCTTCCGAGCTCGACGGGATCCCGGGCATAGGCCGGAAGAGGAAGAGAGCCCTGGTCAAGCATTTCGGCTCGGTCGATAGGGTGAGGCTGTCCTGCCTCGAAGAACTCCTGAAGGTGGACGGTATTGATGAAAAGTCGGCGAAGAATGTTATCGCGCATTTTAAGAAACAGGGATCCGGGTGAATTTGACGGGAAGGTCTGCGGGGTGAGTCCCGGAGATCGGCGCGAGCGCATCGAAGGGTTGACTTGCGGCAGGGGCGGCTGTTATAATCATTCAAGAGGTAAAGACGATGATAGAAGAGATCAGCGGGGAAATAAAGACAGTAGAGGAGAAGCTGGGCGCCCTCAGAGGTTATCTTTGACGTCGACGAAAAGCTTAAGAAGATAGGCGTGCTCGAGGCGGAGATATCTGAGGCCGATTTCTGGAAAGATGAAGCCAGGTCAAAGGAAGTCATCAGCCAGCTCAAGGACCTTAAGGCGGTGGCCGAGCCGTTCGTAAAGCTGTCCGCCGAGCTGATCGGTATAAAAGAGATCGTCAGCATCGCGGGGCCGGAAGACAGTCAGTCTCTGGAGCACTTCAGGAAGGACCTCGCGGCCCTGAGGAAAAAGCTCGACCTGCTGGAGTTCAACAGCCTGCTCTGCGAAGAGACGGACCGCAACAATGCCTTTCTCAGTGTGAACGCGGGCGCCGGCGGCACAGAATCCTGCGACTGGGCGGCGATGCTGCTCAGGATGTATACGCGGTGGGCCGAGGACAAGGGGTTCCAGGTAGATATCATCGATCAGCTCACGGGCGAGGAAGCCGGCATCAAGAACGCCACGATCCTTATTAAGGGAAGTTACGCGTTCGGCTTCCTGAAGTCGGAGTCGGGCGTCCACCGCCTGGTCAGGATCTCGCCGTTCGATTCGAACAAGCGCCGCCACACCTCGTTCGCTTCCATCGACGTGATCCCCGAGATATCCGATGACATACAGATAGACGTGAAGGAAGACGATCTGAAGGTGGATACGTTCCGCGCCGGCGGCAAGGGCGGGCAGCACGTCAACAAGACCGACTCCGCTGTCCGTATTACGCATCAGCCTACGGGCATCATCGTCCAGTGCCAGAGCGAGCGCTCCCAGTTCAAGAACAAGCAGACGGCGCTGAAGATATTGAAGGCGAAGCTCTACGAGAAGGAGCGGATGAAGAAGGCCCGGAAGATCGAGAGCGCGTACGAGGCGAAGAAAGAGATAGCGTGGGGAAGCCAGATCCGCTCGTATGTCCTCCACCCGTATTCGATGGTCAAGGACCACAGGACCGACCACGAGACCGGCAACGCCCAGGCGGTGCTGGAGGGCAAGCTCGACCAGTTTATCGAGGCGTACCTGAAGATGTCGAAGAAGAGAGTTTAGGATGATCAACTATATACTGAAGAAGATAATAGGGACGCAGAACGAGCGCATCGTAAGGGAGTTGAGGCCGTTCGTTGAAAAGATAAACGCCTTCGAGCCTGAGGTTTCTAAGCTGTCGAATGAGGGCTTGCGCGCCAAGACCGATGAATTCAGGAAACGCATAGCCGACGCCTCCGCGGCGCATAAGGATGAGCGCGAAACGCTCGACGGCGCTTTCAGGGACTCGACCTCGCCGGACGAGAAGGAGAAGATAAAGCGCAAGGCGCGCGATGTGAAGAACAGGATATTCGAGGATGTGCTGCCCGAGGCGTTCGCCGTGGTGCGCGAGGCGGCCCGGCGCAGCGTCAATATGCGCCACTTCGATGTCCAGCTCATGGGCGGCATCGTGCTGCATCGCGGCAAGATCTCCGAGATGGCCACGGGTGAAGGCAAGACGCTGGTGGCCACACTTCCGGCGTACCTGAACGCGCTCACGGGCGAGGGCGTGCACGTGGTGACCGTCAACGATTACCTGGCCAAGAGAGACCGGAACTGGATGGGGCCGGTCTACGAATCCCTCGGCCTTACCGTCGGCGCGATACAGCACGACATGGACCAGCGGTCCAGGCAGGCGGCATACGCGTGCGACATCACCTACGGGACCAATAACGAGTTCGGGTTCGATTACCTCAGGGATAACATGGTGGTCCATAAGGACGACATGGTGCAGCGCCCGTCGAACTACGCGATAGTCGACGAAGTCGACTCTATCCTGGTCGATGAATCCAGGACGCCGCTTATCATCTCCGGCCCCGCCGAAGAGTCGACGGATAAATATTACATAATAAACAAGATAGTCCCGCGGCTGACCGGTAAGGTCATCACCGATAAGGAAGAGATAGATGCCAAATATAAAGGGCTCGACCTGGAAAAGGGCATTGATTACATAGTCAACGAGAAGAACCATACCGTGAACCTGACCGAAGAAGGCATCGTGAAATGCCAGGAACTCATCGGCGTCAAAAACCTTTACGAAGACCTCCAGTCGGAATGGGAGCATCACATCAGGCAGGCCATACGGGCGCATGCCCTGTATAAGAAAGACGTCGACTATGTCGTGAAAGACGGCGAGGTGCTGATAGTCGATGAGTTCACAGGCAGGCTGATGCCCGGCAGGCGCTGGTCTGACGGCCTCCATCAGGCCGTCGAGGCGAAGGAAGGCGTCAAGATAGAGCGGGAGAACCAGACGCTCGCCACCATAACATTCCAGAACTATTTCAGGATGTATAAGAAGCTCGCGGGCATGACGGGTACGGCCGAGACCGAGGCGGCGGAATTCAGCAGGATATACGGCCTGGACGTCGTCGTGATACCGACCAACAAGCCGATGAAGAGGAGCAATAATCCCGACGTCATATACAAGACCGAGCGGGAAAAATTCAATGCCGTATGCGCCGAGATCGCCGAGCTGTATAAGGCGGGCCGGCCGGTGCTGGTCGGCACGATCTCGATAGAGAAGTCGGAACGCCTTTCGAGCCTTTTAAAGCGGATGACCATACCGCACCATGTGCTGAACGCAAAATACCACGAGATGGAAGCGGAGATCATCGCGAAGGCCGGACAGAAATACGCGATCACGATAGCGACGAACATGGCCGGCCGAGGGACCGATATCGTCCTCGGGGAAACCGTTGCCGGCCTCGGGGGCCTGCATGTCCTCGGCACCGAACGCCATGAGGCCCGCCGCATAGATAACCAGCTGCGCGGCCGTTCCGGCAGGCAGGGCGATCCGGGCTCGAGCAGGTTCTATCTCTCTCTTGAGGACGACCTGATGAGGATATTCGGGTCCGACAGGATAAAAGGCGTCATGGACAAGCTCGGAATGGAGGAAGGCCAGGATATACAACATCCTTTCATAACGCACGCCATCGAAACGGCGCAGAAAAGGGTCGAGGCGCACAACTTTGAGATAAGAAAGCACCTCCTGGAATACGATAACGTTATGAACAGGCAGAGGGAGGTCATCTACGAGGAAAGGCGCAAGGTCCTCTTCGGCAGTGACATGAAGGAATATATTTATGAGATCATGGACGAGGTCGTCTCTTACGCGCTGGATACTTATATTAACGAGAAGGCGGGCGCAGACCAGTGGGATTTTGAAGGATTCAGGCAGTATCTGGAGTCGAGGTTCGGCCTGAAAACGAAAGGTTTGAATCTCGAGGAGATGCGCCGTCCGGAGATACAGGATACCGTGCTTGAGATGCTGAAGGGTTCTTACGAGGCTAAGGAAAAAGAGCTCGGCGCCGAGATGGCAAGGCACCTGGAGAGGATGATCCTCCTCCAGGTCGTCGATACCAGGTGGAAGGACCATCTCTACGCGATGGATAATCTCAGGGAAGGCATAGGCCTCCGGGCCTACGGGCAGCG
>Ga0315275_10006428_pt1 | contig 11237 bp, 23 predicted proteins | sample YL17G03_0_MG_FD_205557 | JGI IMG/M metagenome (GOLD analysis project Ga0315275, IMG submission 205557) | Sediment microbial communities from Yellowstone Lake, YNP, Wyoming, USA - YL17G03_0 | ecosystem: Environmental > Aquatic > Freshwater > Lake > Sediment | place: USA: Wyoming | collected...
CGGTCTTGTCAAGGCATTATTCCTCCACCCCGAGAGGGGCCCCTCCGGGGGGAGGGCGGCCGGGCGGAATATCCCGGCTTGAGCCGGCCCCCGGTTTTATGGTAAAACGTCGTCAACAGGCGGGGAGCAGGTCCTCAAGTCGGATTTTCGTCGTGTTAGTTGACCGCTTCCGCGTGCTTCGGCTCCGGCTGGACGGCGGCGGCGGCAGGAGCGTCGGCAACCTTCGGGGCCTGGAAATAAATGCGACTGACCCGCTCGACGGCCTCCCGCTTGGACTGGCCGTCGCTGTGGCAATAAATCATGGTCATCTTGATGTCGGAGTGGCCCAGGATCTCGCTGACCGTCACGATGTCGACCCCGGCCCGGATCATCCGACTCGCGGCGGTATGCTTCAACGTGTAGAGCGTCACGTTCTTCAGCCCCGCCGCCCTGACCGCCTCCGAGAATGCATCCGGGCAGTTGATCCAGGGGAACACCTTGTCCGACGTCGAGTCGTGCCGCAGTCCTTTGAACATCTCGACCAGCTCAGGGCTTAGCGGCACTTCGCGGTCCTTGTGATTTTTACTGAGCAGACCTGGGATGAAGATCGACTTCCTGTCTAGCGCCACGATGGACTTGTCGAGGTCCTCCTCAACGTCCCAGCCATCATATTCCCATCGAAGCGCGAAGGCCTCGTGCGGCCGCATCCCCGTCGTCAACAGCACCCGTAGCAACGGGGCCAACACGGGACTAGCGGCGTGGAGGAGCAGGGCGACTTCGGCGTCCGTGAGAATCCGCAACTTGGTCGCAGGGATGCGGAAGTACTCGACCGGGTCGGCGGTGTTCCGCGACAGTTCGCCCCACTCCACGGCCCGGCGGAAGATCATCTTTAGTAGGCCCAGCCCGGCGTTCGCGGCGGCCTTCTCGTTGCCTCGGGCGGAGCGGTAGTCGGCGATATTCTCGGTCGTGATTTCCGCGAGCCGCTTCCCGTCGAAGATCTCGGACGCGAGAAGGGCATTCAGGCAATACCGAGTAGCCCTTTTGGTGCTCGCCCGGAGGTCCCCTTCCGCTTTCCCCGCGATGACCTTCTCGGCGAAGTCTTTGAACAGCAGGTCGTGACTCTTCGCCTCCGGGACCTCGATCCCTAGACGGCTCATCGCTCGTTGGCTACGAAGCAGGGCCAGGGCGTTTTGCGCCTCAGATTTGGTCTGGTAAGCCCGGCGCAGGCGCTTTCCCCTGACCTCGATGTCGACGGTCCACTTCCCGTCGATGAGTTTGAGATTCATGTTCTCCTCCCGGTTAAAGTTGCCTGCTCGGGCTTGGGACCGAGCCGCGCATTACGGGGCTTTCGCCCCGCCCTCTGCTCGTGAGGTCAGACCGCCGCCGACTTATCGGCCAGCATCTTCACGAGTTCGGCCTCGGCCTTCGCGATCATCATGTCGGTGGCCGCGAGAGCCGTGACCTGCGCGGCCCGCTTCGCATAAAGCGAAGTCAGGGTCACGGTAGCCTTTTTCTTGTCGGATGTCGTGTTCATGTGTTTCACCTTTCACCCGGATTTACCGGGAGGATGCATTAGGCCTATAGGTTGGCCCTGGGGAAAAAAGGTCGGCAGTCCTGCGCCATCCTGCACGGCCCAGCGGCCCCGAAGGTCGCCAAAGTCAATCGGGGCCGCCAGGTTTTTCATCTATGACCTCCTTTTCGAAATCCGATCACCCTTGAGGACGGCGAGACGTTCTTTGTAGTGAAGTAGATGCCAGCCGTCGTGACCAAACTGTGCCTCCTCATGCCCTTCTGGGACCTTAAACCCGCCCAGGACCCGGCGCGGACGCACTAGGACAAACGCGGCACCGCACCGGCATTGAACGACGAATTTATGCGACCGCTTCACGATTTTCTCCTCTTCGGGCGGTCGAAGATGCCGCGTCCTTCGAATAGGACGGAGACGATCCGTTCAATGACATGGAACAGGACGGCCAGGACACAGCCGCCCGCGATGATGAGGCAGGCCAGGCCGAAGGCGTCGATGATGTGGGTCATACCTTCCTTCTCGGCCCGCCGTAAATCCACCACGCTAGCGCGAAATAGACGGCGATGATGATGCCCCAGGCGACGACCACGAGTCCGAGGGCGGCGAGGAGGACCTTGACAAAGGCGGCGGTGGTCATGCCTCGGCCTCACTGCACCGAAGGCGGCAAATAAAAAAGTCCGGGCCTTCAGCGGGGGCCGGTTCGATGAGTCCGACGAAGGTCCCCTCGCCGCAGGCCTGGTGGACCCGCTCGCGCAGGGCCTTAGACGAGAAGGCCCGCCCAGTGCTCTTCGCGATCTGCCGTAGCCGGAACGTATCCGGGACGCGATTCGCCGCCGAGTGGAAGTGCAAACCTACGACCCCGCCCCCGCCCTCATCCCAATACACGCGCACCTTTTTGAAGGCCATCCCATACTTTGCAAAAAAGGCCCCGGTGATGTAGATGGCCCCTTTGCCGACAATGAGATTTGGCTCCGATGAACGTGTGTAACACCTCGGGATGATCGGGGTAAATGAGAATCTGGTGACCTTCGTGGGCTGGTCACCCGGCCCGTGGCCTTTCTTAGTCATGCGGTTTCCCCTTTCCTGAAAGCAGTTCGACCACTACAACGTAAAGGACGCTCAGCACAGCGTAGAAGGCGATAGCAATACCCGCGCAGATGAGAATGATCTGGATGATTTTCATGCTCTTTTCCGCCCCGCCGTGACCACGCGCTCCCACGGCCCGCGCTTTCTGGAGACCCACTCCCGCATATCCTTCGCAGAAAATGCGACGAGGTATCGGACCCCACATTGACCACAGGCATAGATCGCGTTGAGTCCGCCGTCGGCCCGTCGTTCTTCGGTTATCTCCAGCGGGCGAATGCACTCCGCGCATAGACGGCCCTCTAGGTAAGGCCGCTCGGCCCTGGCCGCGTTCATTTCTCCTCCTTCGCGTCCGGGTCCGCCGGTGGGGGCGGAGTCGGTGGCGTGAACCCCTGCGCGGCGCGCATCCTGTCCCACTCTTCGGGCCAAAGAAGGAAAAAGTCTGGACCCTCTACGCCCAGGGCTCGCGCGATTGCCCGTTTGTAGTTCAGGTTCCCCAGTTTGACCACCTGCGATTCCAGAGCATAGATATTGCCGAGGGAGACGCCGGATAGTTCGCTGAGCCGTTGGAGGGTCAGCCCCGATTCCTTCCGTCTCCGTCGAAGTTCGTCGTTCACATACACCTCGTTAAGTAGCACATTCGATGAGAGTTAAGGGCCTACTTAACATAATCGGCGTTTCTTGCAGAAAGGCAACCACTTCTCCCCTCAGTTGCACTCGGGAGAAAATCCGTTTTTAAAAATAATTAAAAATACTTCTGGCAACTGAGGGGAGACCCGGAGCCGGGGAAGGAGAACACCGACCGCACAGGCAATATCGGGCGCGACCCAGAAACAAGTCGCGTATATGACCCCGACTCCGGGCCACATTTCAGTCCAACTTAATGAGAGGGTTCTTTGCCGGATCGAGATAGGACCCTAGGACGTCCTTGTCCTTGTCCGCCTCCGGGCCGACCTTCTTATCGTCCGTGACGAGGCCAGCAATCCGAAGTCGTTCCCGTTCCTCCGCCTCCAACCTCTCCCGCTTCTCTATGCTCAGCGCCGAACCTTTCTGGCCCTCTAAATATCGTGTCATGTAGGCCTGGGAGAATAGTTGATCCGGAGAGATATTCTCGTCCTCAATGAGTTTTTTGATCTGTTGGAGAGTTACGACATCGCCGTTGCTCATGTTAACCTCCTGCCCGCTTGACCGTCAGGTCGTCGCGCAGGCCGGGCCGGGGCATGTCCTCCATCCGCCGCTCGTTGAAGGCATCGAGCTTGGCCTGGCGACGAGGGGCCTCGGAACGCCACCGAGCTATGGCCGCCGTCTCCCGGACGTGCCATTCCACATCCTCTTTGACCGTGGCCCGCCTTAACCGCCCGCCACCGGGTCTATTGCCGACGTTGCAGACGGGGCAGGTGTCCGTTGCGTGCTTAGGGTTCATCCACATCCATCGCCCGCAGTTGGAACATCCGCACAGCACTCGGTCGGCGCGGATCTGCGTCCCGTTCGGGAGTGTGCGCCAGCCGGTCGTCGCCACGTGCGATTTGCGGGCCTCGATGCTCTGGCGGAAGGTCTTGAGTTCCTCCGGAGTGCCCGCGATGCGGACGTATTCGCCGTCCGACAGCGCGTCTATGCCCGTCATCGGGCCAGGCACACGCGGGGTCAGCTTCCGGGGCGCAAATTCCTCCTTCAAGTCCCGGCTTTGCAGGAATTCCGGGGTCAGCTTTATCCCCGCGCCCTCCGGGTCTGCCACCATCTCGTAAGGCCGATCCTCTGCGCCCTTCGCGGCGGGCGTGGCCGTTTCGTCTTTAGTCATATTGCCTCCTGTGCAATGTTAATCAGAATTTTCTGGCCGAACGTCGCCTATCGCGCAGGTCCGCCCCGCCTCACTTGCGGCGCGAGTAGCACGACGGGCCATGTAATCGGGGTAGATTCGCCCCGTATCCTTGTCGATGTCGTCACTCGTGATGCCCGTCAACCGGGGGCCGGGTCCGTAGGTCTCCGCTGGCGGTCCTGCCGTCAGCACCCGCGATAACTGCTCAAGGTCACTCTTCGGCGGCGGCACCTGTTTACTCGCCCGACCGAGTAATCGCCCGAGCACGTCTGAAAATCTCATCGACCCCTCCTGTCCTTCTCTGTGGCCGCACGTAGTAGCCGCTGGCCCATCTCGTCTAGGTATCCGGCCCTGTCGTCGTCGCGAGGGTAAACGTCCCCGATCACCGCGAAGAAAGCATGGCCGCCCGCCGTTCGCGCGATCTCGGCCCCGACCAGTGCGCCAGCCGCCGCGTTCGCCAGGTCGTCGTGTCCCCCGGGATAGTGTGTGACGAGGTCGCGTCCGCCGGAGCGTGTCCGACGTTCCAGGCCCGTCAGCTGACCCGCCAGCCGCTGGATGTCCAGCAACTCCGCCGTCCCGTTCGAAATCAGCGGTAGGGCCTCTAGGTATAACTCCGAGGCCGAATATTCAGAGGGCTTGACGGCGATGCCGCACTCCCGGAAAGCCTCGACGACCCACTCGCCCGCGTAGCGGTCGGACACGACCTCCGACACCCCGAACGACTTCAGCACATCGGAGAATTCCGCCACGACCGCCTTCGGCTGGAACGGGGGCCGCCGCTCCCGTAGAACGTCTAGAACGATCTTCCCGCTCTTCTCGGCGTGGGCCAGTCCGAGCGTGAACGAATCCTGCCGCCCCCCGCTCGGGTCCGTGAAGGCACAGTAATCGACGCCCGCGATGCGGGGAAGCTCGAATCGGCCCGGTATCGTCACGGCCTCGACAAGCTCCGCGCTGATGAACGCCTGGATGTCCTGTCGCCACTCGGCCTCCCACTCAGCCGCCGCCGCCTGGGGGTCCTCCTTGAGCGCATTCGCGATGAGGTCCGCGCTGATCGTCGGGTTCATCACGCGGGTCGCGGCCTTCCAGACGAGCGGCCCGCCCGGAGCCCCCCAGTACGTCTTGAACATGTCGAATAACACCCCGGCCCGGCTGTAAGGCGTCGAGATTCCCAGGAGGAGTGAGTCCGGCACCGTCGCTAACGCCGGGCGGATCGCCGCTAGTATCTCCTTGTCCGGGTTCGCCGACTCCTCCGACCGCCAGAAGGCGATCTCCTCCAGGATTGCACACAATATCGTGTAGCCCCGCACCGCCCGGAACGAGGCCGTCTTTACCCCGATGGCTACCCCGTTCGTCAACTCCAACGCCTCCTGCGTCTCCTTCTCTACCATCGCCTTGAGACACGCGACCCGCTGGAAGATCCCCGAAATATACGCCTTGATGATGCCCGCCTGCTGTTTGTCCGTCGCGATAATAAAAATCCAGCCCCGCTCGCCCGGCGAGAGATACGGTCGCCAGTCCTTGAACGCCGCCAGGTAAGCCGCGATGACCGCGCTGATGTAGGACTTCCCGCTCCTGCGCCCGCAGATGACGAATGACTCTCTGGCCCCGCCCGTCGGCGGCTCCGCCAGCCCCGTCGAGGCCCGGAAGGTCTCAAGGTCCTCGGCGTCCTTAATCCCGAGCCCGAAGAGCGCCGATAGGTAGACTCGCCAGGCCCGCCACGTCCGAGGGTCCTTGAACAACGGCCCGAAAATCTTCCGGCTGTGAATCGCGGCGATAATGTCGGACATTAGTTCCTCCGATCCTCGGGGTCCGTCCCCTTGCCGCCAGTGTGGATGACCTTGATGGTGAGTTTCGTCGGCGGCGGCGGCGGGGCAAGTATCACCTGGTCCAGCGCCCGGCGTAACTCCGGGAGGCGATCTACGTCTAGCAGGAGCCCGTTCTCCGTGGGCGTCGAAGGCGATCCGTCACCCGCCCGCACCTTCGCCCAGACCCGCATGTCGCAGTAGCGGCCTACGACGGCCTTGATGACCCGAACGCGCACCACCTCGTCGCTGTTCTTGTCGAACTCGGCAATAAGAATCGCTTCCTTGTTCAACGCGTTCATCTTGCCTCCCCTGGGATGAGCCTACACGAGTGGTAGGGGGCGACGGCGATCCTAGCGCCTGAGCTAGAAGAGCCCCTATGCGCCTGGCGTCTTGTCACGTTCTCCCCCCTCTTCAGCTTCAGAGGCGGCTGACGACGTCTCCGGGTCCACGACCTCGGCATCCTTAGCCGCCGCCCGCGCCTCTTCGTCCGCCACGTCCTGCCCCGCCGCCAAAAGCAATTCCGCAGGCGTGAGGATCTCGGCCTCCAGCGCCTTACGGTCCAGGCCGAGGGTTAAGAGGTCAGCCCGTATCTGATTGTTGATCGTTAGCCAGAGATTCATTACCGAATGCCCCTCTAGCACCCGCTCGGCCATCCGGTCTGGACGGAGTATGCCGTGCTCGGCCAGGTATGCCTCAATCAGCCGGGCCGTGGCTAACTTCTGCATCAGGCGGTCAAGGATGAGCACCCGCGCCATCGTCATGTGGCCTTCCCCCTCCGGCGACAAGTCGTGAACGAGGCCCGCCCTAACAGCCTTCAAGTAGTGTCGGATCTCGGGCTGGGAGAGGAGTAGTGCGTCACATGCGGCTATGGAATATCCGCCGTGCTTCGGTATCGGCCCGCCCGGAAGATACTCCCGGCCCGCCTTCGTGATATGTTTCTTCATTGTCTGCTCTCTGTCTGCAATCGGTCTATGGTCGGTCTAAGGTAGCTGTTTCGCCCCCGTTTTCGGGCCTAAATCCGACGGGAATCCGCCTGCCGGGGTGCTTCCCCGCCTGTAAACCGTCTTTTGAACGAAAATGTTCGGCATCTGGCTCCTCGATTCAGCTGACTTGTATTGCGAAGGGGTGCTGGGGTGTATTCCTGTGCGGGCATTTCCCACCACAGACAGCGGGGGATACAAGGTAGCCCTATTACCCCCTACCACGGGGACTAGGCGAACTAGACGATCTAGACTACCTTGGAGAGCTAGATAGTCTAGTAGACCGAGATAGTCTAGTAACGTGTGTCTAGGCATCTAGGCTACCTTACCCGGTTTAGCCCAGGTCCAGACCGCCCGCCCGCCGCTTTCGGCTCGTCTAATAGAACGGAATCCAGCTTTTCCCTTCGCTCTCTGGAGGGTAGTTTCACTAATTCCCTCCTCTTTAGCCGCTTCTTCGACTTCGGTGGAGGGTATTTCATTGCGGTCTGCGAAGAATTCTCTCAGCCAGGCGACAGCCTCGTTGCACACATTCGGGGCCGGGCCGTGGGCGCGTTGGGGGGCGAGTTGCTCGTCGATATTCACCTCTTCCGTAGACACCTTGAACTCCAGCCGCCCGTTCTGGATAGTGAATTCAAGGGGGCGCGGGTCTTCGGGTGCGAGGTTCGCTTTGACGCGGTGGACGTGGCGGAGCATCTTGTCGTTGATATCGCGGAAGATCATAAACGAGGCGCGGCATTTACCGAGCCAGCCAGAGGTTGAGCCGCCCGCGCGGTAGATTGCCGAAAGCGTCTGCGACTTGTTTAAGTGGCCGACAAGGGGGAGGGCGAAATTGAGTTTCGAGGCCAGCCGGATAAGCGGGGTGAGGAGTGCCCGGACCTCTTCAGCGGCGTTCGGGTCGGAGCCGCCGGAGAAGTCGATAATCGGGTCAACGACGACTAGGCGGACATTGCCGAGTCGGACGATTTCCTTTTCTAATCGCACGAGGCCTTCGGGTTGACTAAGGTCCATGTGGAGCGGATGCTCAGAGTTAAAGACAGCGATCATCGAGGGGTCTCCGCCGAGCGAGTCGATGCGGGGCCGAATCGTATCGTGGAGGCCGTCTTCGACCGTGAGATAAACCGTCTGTGCCGCCGCCCCACCGGGCGCTCCGTCGGGCCAGCGTAGACCTCTACTGAGTCGGGCGGCGAGGTCGAGGCAGAAGAAGGTCTTTGCCGATCCAGGGTCGCCGGAGATGAGCGTCGCGTAACCCAGTGGGATGAAGTTCGGCCATAGCCAGGGGACAGATTTCGGCTCGACGTCCGATAACATAAGGAAGTTCGGCTCCGTAGTGCCGATGTCGTCAAGCGCGTCCATTTCGGCGAAGGCCGTCTTGATCTCCTGGAGTTTGGCCGGGTCGAACTCCCCGGTTTTGACCAGGTGTTGGCCCTCGTCCTGGACAAGTTGCAGGAGCCGCTCGCTCATCCGCCTCCGCATGAGTTCCCGGACGCGCCAGGCGAAGCCCTGCGGGGTCGGTGGGTAGTTCCCGTCCGTGAGACCGGCGATGAATTCCAGCGACAGTCCGGTTTTCGCGGCGAGCATTCCGAGGTCGATGGTCGGCGGCCGCAGGTCCGCCCAAATTGCAGAGACCCCCGCGAACGCCTTACGCCCGTCGTCGGAAGTGAAAAGGCGCTGACGGAGTGAATCGGAGGATTCGAGAAGTTCGGGGGCGAGCATCAGCTGGCCGAGGATTTCGCGTTCGAGGTCGTTAGGTTTGTAGTTCATGATAGCTCTTTTCAAAAGCAGGCCGAGGTCGTTGTGCGAAAGAGCTACCGAACGCACCCGGTTCCTCGACCCGCCGTTGTTGATTCACTTTACTGACTCCACGGGAGTGAGAGACGCTTCGAGTTTTGCGAAGAATTCCTTGTAGAACTTCTTAGGCGTATATGCGTCTCCCGCGCCGATGCCTGGCGTGAATTTTATCGTCAATGTAATCCCTGCGCCCCGCGTGTCGAACAGGACGGACGCCGCCGCCATTTCGTCATCGCCGATCTTCCCGATGAACGACGGGACGTAGGCAGGTTTAGCGACCCGGACTTCCAGGATGCCACTCGGTTTGTCCGCCGTCACGATGCGGTATCCCATCGCCATGAGGCACTTGACGACAGCGGGCCAGAGGGTATCTAGAGCCACCCCGTCCGGGGCCGTCCATTCAGCCAACCCTGCCGTGAGGGTGTAGGCGGGCGGCGGGGTCTGGCCTGCCGTTAAGGCGCACATCATGATTATCGCTAGTGCCGTGGCTAGCGTCTTGATCTTGTTCATCTCGGTTTCTCCTTGCCTTCGAGGAGCGCGTCCAGGGCCTTCAAATCGACGCGCCACGTGCGACCGATCCGAGCGCCGGGGATTTCCTTCCTGTAAAGTTTCTCGTAGCAGGTCCCCAAACTCAGGGACAAATATTTAGCGGCGGTCGCCACTGAGACCCAGCGCCTGCCAGGGTTATTCATGGCCAGCGGGGTCATAACCGTTCTTCCGAGCATCCGCGACGATGACCTGCTCGAGTTCTTCGGCGTGAGACGCACACGCCTCGCACAACGCAGAGTGGTAGGCCTCGTAGGTCCTGGTCTCCGACAGGCGCTCGGCCTCCCCGTGAGGCATGATCTCGCGCAGAAGCCGGAGCCGTCGCCGATCCAGATAAAGCGCCATAAATAGCGGGGTGGGATAAGATTCGAGAGCACTGCCGAACTGGGTCAGCCTTTCGCGCTCGCGGGATGTTGGCTTGTAGAGACCTTGGTCATAGCCTTCGAGGAGGGACAGCGAGATGCCCGTGCAGAGGTGCAGGTCCTCTAAGCTCAAATTGAGTCGCTTCAGACTTGGGGGGAATATTGAGGTGGCAGAGAGAGGCATATCGGCTCCAACGGCGCGAAAGATACTCAGGCCCTCGCCCGAGTCTCCTTTCTTTCGCGGTGCGTTGCGCCTTTGCCTCGCACCCGACGGTCTTCCGCCTCCGGTAGGTTAGGCAACCCGCCGGGTCGGTCTCTTCTCTCGAACCGATTTTACTTTTTTTTAGGGCCGAGGGCAAATTATATTTTTAATTTGTTGCAAACAAAGGGGATGATGTAGTCGTTGAAATCCCGATTTTCCAGGAAATGAAAATCACTCGGGGGAAGCGCAAATCCGCCTAACCCCTGCATAGGGCCGGGCCGAGATCGCCTCTTGAACGGCAAACCGCGAGGCCTATTTTCAGGTCAACTGAGGAAAAGGTCCGTTATCGCATTTAGGGGTCCTAGAGCATCGCCCTGACCCGTCATCGTTAGGCCTGGAGAACGCGTTGCGCGACGGGCGGCGGCCTACTGCAACGGCGGTCTTCGTCGGGATGTCCTCGTTCTCCTCGGCCTCCCGGATGACCTCTGCGACCTCGGCGGGGTGTTGATGGATAGATTCAGCCCGTTTCATTTGACCCAGAGACATTCCGAGGCGTTCATGTTTCGGTTTAGGATGATCAGCGCCTTTGGGAAGCCGATCATGCCGAGTGTGAGGGATGTCCGGTTCTCTTAGGGCCAGTTCCCCGATCCTCGCCTCAATCATCAGCAGGGCCTTCCCCGCTCAACAAGGCCGAGGCGTTCGAGGGCGTAGCTGACGCGGCTCTCCGGCCAGCCGAGAAAATGGGCAATAACAGCCGTTCCCGGGAACCCCTGTTGTGCACGGCCCTGTTTTTCAATCTTCATCTCCTCCGGGTGTTCCTCCAGGAACTTCCGCGCCGCCCTCACCGTCTCGTCGATGACGCGCCGGAAACGAACGTCGGATTTTCGTCGGGTCAGAAGGTGATGAAACAGTAAAACTCCATAAAGAACACTAAAGGCATTCAACCGAGGATCTCCTATAAGTCGTTGATTTTCCAGGCGCAACAGGGGGGATTCGGTCCAGGCGAAGGAAATAGGGCGGATTTTATGGTAATATTACGGTCTGAATAGATCACAGGACCGAAACGAAGCGGAAAGAACCCCCCGCCCGTGAGATCACTCCCTGCGGCGATTGTCCCCCTCAGGGTTGACCCCCCGTCCAAAAAGGAA
>Ga0315275_10006429_pt1 | contig 11237 bp, 10 predicted proteins | sample YL17G03_0_MG_FD_205557 | JGI IMG/M metagenome (GOLD analysis project Ga0315275, IMG submission 205557) | Sediment microbial communities from Yellowstone Lake, YNP, Wyoming, USA - YL17G03_0 | ecosystem: Environmental > Aquatic > Freshwater > Lake > Sediment | place: USA: Wyoming | collected...
CATTTCTTTCGCATTCATCGTAAAAATAACAAAGGCCTTCCAGATACAGCCGGAAGGCCTCACACTGCATATTTACGTATTTGACCGTTCCGTCTCAGTCCATCTGGTGTGGATCCAAGCGGATATGTTTTAAATATCACATATGATTGCAGATAGTCAATAGAACAAAATGATATATTTTTCTCTTGTATTATTGTATTTGGTTTGTCACATATGCAGAAGATAATTCTGCAAGGGCGGGAATGTATGCAACACATTGATCTCATGATATTTGACTTCGACGGTACCCTTGTAAATTCAGGTGGAGACATTGCTGCGTCCATTAATTACACCCTTAACACATTGCGTATCCCCATGATGGAGCAGGATGAGATTATCGGCTATGTAGGCGATGGCGTGCAGAAATTAATCGATCGATCCCTGGGACAAAGCAACCATCATTTACTTGACGACGCACTGAAAATTTTTTCCGATTACTATGCGAACCATATGATGGATACGACGTCACTATGCGACTCCGTTATCGAAGTATTGGAGCATTTCCAGAGAAAGAAAAAATTGATCATCACAAATAAGCGCAAATATTTTACAGTGGCGATGACAGACGCCTTTCTTATCACGCATTACTTCGATGAAATTATCGGGGCCGACAGTACACCATATAAGAAACCTGATCCGCGTCTCTTAATTCCTCTCATAGAGAAATTTGGTGTAGAAAATAGAAATACGGTGGTTATCGGCGATGGTGTGAATGATGTTATGCTAGCAAAAAATTCCGGCGTCTTGAGCTGCGCCCTTTTGAACGGCTTGACACCTATGGATGTATTGGGTTCCCTGAACCCCGATTATGCCTGCGAAGGACTCTCAGAACTGATTACACTATTCAGATGATAGCATGATTAATAAAGTTAAAAATGCCATACAAAAGCACGGCATGCTTCGGAAGGGAGAACGCGTGATCGTCGCCGTTTCCGGAGGTCCAGATTCTGTCGCGTTATTGAAAGTAATGACGTTGATTTCTGATGAGTATGACCTGTCGTTGGTTACGGCGCATCTCAATCACGGGCTTCGCAGGGAGGCCGATGACGAGGAACAATTTGTCCGCAGAATCAGCCGTGAAATGGGAATCATCGTAGAAAGCGCGAAAGCAGATATAAATTCACTCAAAAAGGGGACCGGGAGATCCCTGGAGGACATCGGCAGGGAAGTGAGATACCGCTTTCTGAGTGAAGCAGCGGGGAAGCATAATGCGCATGCAATTGCGTTGGGTCATACTCTCAACGACCAGATTGAGACAGTATTGATGAATTTTTTAAGGGGTAGCGGTACTGAAGGGTTGAAAGGCATGCTACCTGCGAGGGACTCGTTGTATATAAGACCCCTTCTGAGTATATCGAGGAAGGAGATACTGTCGTTTATTGAATTCCATACATTACAGTATGTCACTGATGCGTCGAATACAGAAAACCTCTATCTGAGGAACAGGATCAGGCACACACTGATGCCTCAATTAAAAAAATATAATCCGAATCTGGGAAAAAGCCTGAATAACATGGCGGAGATCATGCGCCTGGAAGATGACTATATGAAAACGATTGCTCATGCCATCATTTCAGAATGGAATATCGTCATGGGAAGAGATGAAATCATGATCAGCGTCACTGCGCTTAGAAAATATCATGAAGCAGTTAAAAATCGGATTGTAAAGGAAATCTTGCGTCAGCTCACACCGAATGGACAGGGAATCGGATATGCCCATATAAAGGCGGTTATGGATTTATGCATCAGCGATCACCCCAGCGGTTACCTGCATCTCCCCCATTCTATTGTGGTCAGGCGAGAATACGATTCACTTGTCCTCTCCAAAGGAAAACAGAGTGGTATGTGCGGAAAACAAGAAGAGATTTTCTATGGGGTGGCCATTCCAGGGTCTGTACATGTTGTGGAGCTGGGAAAAACGCTGCAATTTGAATTTGTAAAAGACCATGGCAGGATTTATACGGGTGGTCAAAATGCTGTTTTTATGGATTACGATGGGATCGTTGCCCCTGTCATTATAAGAACTGTAAAGCCTGGCGACCGGATTCAGCCGCTGGGTATGCAAGGAACGAAAAAGATAAAATCCTATTTCATTGATGAAAAGGTACCGCTCAATGTCCGCAAAAATACACTCCTGCTCTTAGATCGTGAGTCGGTTATATGGATCGCAGGAATGAGACTGAGCGAACGTGTGAAAATAACAGATAAAACGAGAAGGATTCTGAAGGTAGAAATAGTTTGATATAATACGGCGGTTATTGTAATTGTAACTATGCTGCCATAGAAGGCGAAATCTCAGCGAGAAAGTCTGGAGGAGTATTAGAGGGAGGTACGATTGAATTCTTTACAAAAAAACATAGCGCTCTGGTTGTTTATCAGTCTTGTATTTGTATTGCTGTGGCATCTGTTTAACCAGCCGAAGAGTGCGCAGGAAAATATAATCTACAGCGATTTTATAAGTTACGCGGAGAAGGGCCAGATCATTGAAGTTACCATACAGGGAGAAAGCATTTCAGGCAAACTTAACAACGGGAAGAATTTCAAGACCTTTGCCCCGAAAGATGCGACTGTGGTTCCACTTCTCAAAGAAAAAGGAGTAAAAATTGCTTCAAAACCTGCAGATGAATCACCCTGGTATATGAATGTGTTGATTTCCTGGGTTCCTATGCTTCTCCTGATAGGGGTGTGGATATTCTTTATGCGTCAGATGCAGGCAGGTGGTGGCAAGGCCATGGCCTTCGGAAAAAGCAAAGCACGTCTTGTTACGGATAAGTCGAAAAAAGTGACGTTTGCCGATGTCGCAGGAATTGATGAGGCAAAGGCAGAATTGGAAGAGGTAATTGAATTTCTCCGGGAGCCGAAAAAATTCACGAGGCTTGGCGGCAGGATACCAAAAGGATTGCTCCTTGTCGGGCAGCCGGGTACAGGGAAAACATTGCTTGCCCGGGCCATTGCCGGCGAGGCGGAGGTTCCTTTTCTCAGCATCAGCGGGTCCGATTTTGTGGAGATGTTCGTCGGTGTGGGGGCATCGAGAGTAAGGGACCTATTTGATCAAGGTAAGAAAAATGCCCCCTGCATTATCTTTATTGATGAGATCGATGCCGTAGGGAGGCACAGGGGCGCAGGTCTGGGCGGGGGACATGATGAAAGAGAACAGACCTTGAACCAGCTTCTGGTCGAAATGGACGGCTTTGAATCAAACGAGGGAGTAATTCTTGTTTCCGCAACGAACCGGCCTGATGTCCTTGACCCCGCTCTTCTCAGACCCGGCAGATTTGACAGACAGGTGGTAGTGCCGCTCCCCGATGTGAAGGGCAGGGAAAAGATTTTAGAGGTACATACAAGAAAGACACCTCTGGCAGAAGATGTTATATTTGCCGTTATTGCCAGGGGAACGCCGGGATTCTCAGGCGCTGATATTGAAAACCTTGTCAATGAAGCGGTTCTTTACGCTGCTCGTTACGGTAAAGACAAAGTGACCATGAGCGATTTCGAGTTTGCCAAAGATAAGGTCATGATGGGTGCGGAAAGAAAAAGCATGGTGATCAGCCTTGAGGAAAGGCGAAACACTGCCTACCATGAATCCGGACACGCGTTGGTTGCGAGATTATTGCCGGGAAGTGATCCCATCCACAAAGTTACGATAATACCGAGGGGCATGGCTTTAGGTTTGACCCAACAGCTGCCGGTAGATGAAAAACATACTTATCCCAAGCAATATCTCTTGAACAACATCACCATTCTGTTAGGCGGTAGAGCGGCGGAAGAGCTGATTTTAAATGAATTTACCACGGGTTCCGGAAACGATATCGAACGGGCGACGAACCTGGCAAGGAAGATGGTATGCGAATGGGGCATGAGCGATCAGATGGGGCCACTGAGTTACGGCAAGAAAGAAGAACAGATATTTCTCGGCCGTGATATCGCGGTACACAAAGATTACAGTGAAGAAACAGCGCAAAGGATCGACCAAGAAATAACGCGTCTTGTTTCTGAAAGCTATGAGAAAGCAAAGAAGTTGTTGTCAGAACATATCGATATTTTGAACAAGATTGCCTCAGAGCTTCTTGAAAAAGAGGTGTTAAATACGACTGAGTTGGATGATATTATACAGCAAAAAATGGGAGAGAGGGTACGGGCAGGAGATTTGAAACTAGCGGATAATACCATGAATTGAGTTGCTTTTGTCCCTGCTGAAGTATTTATATAATGGGAAGTAAAACATCAGAGAGTAACCGTCCACGGCATCTCCATTTACGTACATCTCATGAAGCTCTCCGCGTACTGAAAAAGATCGATGTTGATCCATACGGCATTGAAGCGATGCTGCCCAAGATGTCGCATTGCAATATATTACTTGAAGGCATTAAGTGTAATGTCGCGAACATCATAAAGCAGGAGATGCTTTCCCTCGGGGGAGATGCCGCAGTTTCACGATCTTCCGTTTCATGCAGCGCCACGGAAACGGATGTGGTGATCATGGGCACGGAAAAACAGCTGCGGCGATTTGCCGACAAAATATCTGCGCAACCTCTCGGATTAAAAGCCATATCAAGTGGCGTCAAGCAGCTGTTGGTAAATATCGCACAAGATACTTTCGTTCTCAAAACGTCTAAAAGAGAAATGGTTTTTGGAGACCGTACGCACATCATGGGGATACTCAATGTGACGCCGGACTCATTTTCGGAGGGAGGTATGTTCCATGTGCCGGAAGATGCGGTCAAATACGGCCTGCAAATGGCGGAATCAGGTGCGGATATTATTGATATCGGCGGAGAATCTTCCAGGCCCGGGGCAGATCCGGTAACCGTTGAAGAAGAAATTGCGAGGGTAATTCCCGTGATAACTGCGCTTACCGGCCGCGTGAATGTTCCCATTTCAATTGATACTACAAAAGCTGAGGTTGCACGAAAGGCTCTTGAGTGCGGAGCAGAAATCGTGAATGATATAGGAGCCATGAGACTTGATGATACTATGGCGCGTGTCATAGCCGATACGGGAGCAGCGGTGGTGCTGATGCACATGCGGGGCACCCCAAGGGACATGCAGTCAGGTGATTTGTCCTACCCGTCTCTCGTGGGAGATATTATCGAATTTCTCGGAAACAGCATAGATAATGCAGTGACGGCAGGAATCTCACGCAAGTGTATTCTCATCGATCCAGGCATCGGCTTTGGGAAAACAGGTGAAGATAACCTCAGGCTTCTGAGAAATCTTTCCGAGTTTAAGGTCCTGGGAAGGCCGATTCTTATAGGCGTGTCGCGTAAAGCCTTTATAGGGAAAATAACCGGGGGAGCGCCATCAGAACGCACGGAGGGGACTGCAGCTGCCGTTACCGCTTCCATTATGAACGGTGCGAATATCGTGAGGGTGCATGATGTGCAAGCAATGAAGAAGGTTGTTACCGTGGCCGACGCGATTATCAGGGCGTCGTAGCGCCTTAAGGGCAAAAAGATGATTTATGGAATTGGCACGGATTTGGTGGAAGTCAACAGAATAGAGAAAATTATACAACGATGGGGAGAGCGCTTTACCGAGAAGGTATACTCTCGGAACGAAATTGATTATTGCACGCGCAAGGCCTGTCCGGCGATTCATTATGCCGCCCGATTTGCCGCCAAAGAATCATTTTTAAAGTCCCTCGGTATCGGACTGGGCATGGGGGTTTCATTAAAGGATATTGAGGTAATCAACGACGCCAAAGGAAACCCGCAGCTGAAGATGAATGAAAGAATACGGGAGGTCCTCGATACACACGGCATCACTTCCGTTCATATAAGCATGACGCATACAAGAGAACATGCACATGCCGTAGTGATTCTCGAGCAACAAAGAAAAAATGAATAAGGAAGCTTTCCGGCTGAGCATTCTTTCCGGTAATCCGGAAGAAACTTTTTCTATCGGAAAAATTATCGGAGAATATCTGACAAAAGGGGATGTCCTCGCGCTTATGGGAGAGCTTGGATCAGGGAAGACATGCTTCACACATGGTGTCGCCCGGGGCATTGGTGTCCCAGAAAAATATCTGATAACAAGCCCCTCTTTTACGCTTATCAATGAATACCGGGGAAAAATAAACCTCTACCATTTTGACCTTTACAGGTTGCAAGGATTACAGGACATGGAAGATTTGGGATATGAAGAATATCTTTTTGGAGAAGGTGTCAGCGTTATCGAATGGGCCGATAAGATGAAAGACGCGCTCTCTGAAGAAGCCTTGCGTATTTCCTTTAAATATCTTGATGAGAGTAGAAGGGAATTAGTAATATCAGGGGAAAAGGAAAGAATCGCCCAGATTTCTAATGCATTAAAAAGCGGAGGATTTTAGAGAATGACCATTGTTGTGCAAAAGTACGGTGGGACATCAGTTGCAGATATTCAAAAAATAGAAAATGTAGCCAGGAGAGTAGTAAAAACCAAGGATGAAGGTAACGACGTTGTGGTCGTTGTATCGGCTATGGCTGGGGAGACGGACAGGCTTATTCAGTTGGCACATAGAGCGGCGGAAGATCCCGATGAACGGGAATATGATGCCCTCATCTCTATTGGGGAGCAGGTTACGGTAAGCTTGCTTTCCATAGTGTTAAACAAGATGGGATACAAAGCTAAATCTTTCCTCGGTTTTCAGGTGAAAATCCTTACGGACAACGCCTATAAAAAGGCGCGCATTGTTCACATTGATGCAAAGAAAATAACCAAAGAGCTCAAAAGAGGCACCATAGTGGTCGTTGCAGGTTTTCAGGGGGTTGATAAGGAAAACAATATTACGACCCTTGGAAGAGGCGGCTCAGATACGAGCGCGGTTGCATTGGCGGCAGCGCTAAAAGCTGATGTATGCGATATTTACACAGATGTGGAGGGGGTCTACACGGCAGATCCGAACATATGCAGCAAGGCAAGGTTGTTGAGCAAAATCTCCTATGATGAGATGCTTGAAATGGCAAGGACAGGGGCAAAAGTCCTGCAACCACGGTCGGTCGAACTGGCAAAAAAATATGAAGTACCCGTGTACGTGAGGTCATCATTTACAGATAGAGGAGGCACACTGGTAACAAAGGAGGACGAAGAAATGGAAAAAGAACTCATATGTGGGGTGACATACGATCGTGATCAAGCGAAAATTACCGTGGTCCGTGTTCCTGACAGGCCCGGCATTGCCGCTCAGCTGTTTACGCCACTCGCAGAGCATAACATCGTGGTTGATATGATTATTCAAAACGCCAGCATTGAAGGATTTACAGATTTGACGTTTACGGTCTCACGCAAAGAGATAAAGAAGGCGCATGAACTCGTTGACAGTGTTTCAAAAAATATCGGTGCACGAACGATAGAAATAGATGACGACGTTGCAAAGGTATCCATTATCGGAGTCGGAATGGTCAGCCATTCGGGGGTTGCGGCAAAAATGTTCTCGGCGCTGGCGAAAGAAGGGGTAAATATTTTAATGATCAGTACTTCTGAAATTAAGATTTCATGCGTTATACAGGCGAAATACACGGAACTGGCCGTTTCAGCCCTGCATGATGCATTTGCACTGGAAAAAAAGATACAACCCGCATGAATTAAAATCTCCCCAACCCACCAAAAGGGGATACATAAAGTCTATTTTCGTACGAAGGAAGATGCGAATATCAGAAAGACAACGTGACGGAGCTATTGTCGCAGTCGTCATTGCGGTCATTGTGTATACTCTTTCCAATGCGTCTTTCCTGTTGCAGTCTAAGGTATGCGATCTCCCTTTTAGAGATAAGGGGCATGATCAGTTGGTTGTCGGTATTGCTGTGAACGCAGGCTCACAAGGAATCTTTTGGCTGCCCAGGAACTCGAAAGTATACGATCTGCTGAACGCTGCGGGTATCGGGAATCTTGAAAAGTTCAATGAAAAAACACTCCATACACAACTCTCCACGGGCCATGCCGTGTCCATAGAGTCAGTCGGCACAATAGAAGTAGGAGAAATGGATAACGCACGCAAGATGGCCTTGAATATCCCCATTAATATTAATAAAGCCACTCTCGAAGATCTCATGCTCATCCCAGGCATAGGTGAAACGACGGCGTTGCGGATCATTCAATTCAGAGAAACGTCGGGAGGCTTTCGTACACTTGAAGATTTAATGAAAATACGCGGAATCAAAGAGAAGAAATTTGCATATCTGAAGAGATATCTCTATGCGGGGAAGATATCGTAGAAATACTGCCTATTGTTGTTAATTTTTGTCTTTATTTGAATCTGTCGAGGTAACTGAGAACCCTGCGGACGTATGTCTGTGTCTCACGGTAGGGTGGGATGCCGCCGTATCTGAGTACGGCATTTTCGCCCGCATTGTAGGCAGCAAGCGCCAGGGGAAGATTCCCGTTAAAGAAATTCAAAAGATACCGCACGTATTTTACTCCCCCTTCGATATTGTTCTCGGGGTGGAAAGAATCCCTCACCTGCAGAGAGGCAGCTGTTGCAGGCATCAGCTGCATCAGGCCTTTTGCCCCCTTGCGGGATACCGCGCGGTGATTGAAATTGGACTCGGCCTTAATGATTGCCTTCACCAGGGCAGGCTCTACGTTATATTTTCCTGACGCCTTCATTATCAGCTCATCGTACTGTGATATATTTTCTCCCAGTTTTCTGTCCAAAAGAACACGCTTTTCCCTCATGATGAGCGTATATTTAACGCCAGACTGGGTAGGAACATTTGTGAGATGGATAACACCTTCCGCATCAACATACTTATAAATGTCTGCCGACGCGGGGAAGGTCAAGACTAATAACATGATAAGAGGAGCTATAATTACATGCCACATGACGATCTGCTCGTGAATTATGTTTGGAACTTAAACACTTAAGTATTTGATGTATCCTACAGTATGTTGATTTTGAATTCAAGGATTTTATTCATGTATTAATATATCGGCAGATATTCATTATTCTTGACAGAGCTATAGCATGATGGTAATTATCCATCCCTCATATCGAAAAATAGTCGGGGCGTAGCGCAGCTTGGTAGCGTATCTGAATGGGGTTCAGAGGGTCGGAGGTTCAAATCCTCTCGCCCCGACCATTTAATAAAATATCGTGCCTGCAGTAAAGGCACTGCCAGGGGAAGGTCCTCGCATAGACCGGAAAAAGGGATTTGGGAGATTCCTCGTCACTTCGCTTCTCGGAATGACATACTGGCAAAAATTGCTGGGGGATCGTTCAATGGTAGGACACCGGACTCTGACTCCGTGAATAGAGGTTCGACTCCTCTTCTCCCAGCCAATACAAAGAAGTGGGTTTGACTTAGCCGAGTCATGCCCATTTCTTTGTTTAGAACGTCTACGCTTTTTCCTTTTCTGCGATTTTTGCCCAGGTGTCCCGCAATGTGACGGTACGGTTGAATACAACGATGTTGGCGGATGAATCAGGATCAGTGCAGAAATAGCCGAGCCTCTCAAACTGGAATTTATCTCCGGGGACGATTTCTTTCAGGCTTGGCTCCATCCTGCAATTCATAAGAATTTCCACAGATTTCGGATTAAGGAATTCAATGAAATCCGTTCCTTCCCTCAAGGGATTGGCAACACGGAAAAGGCGGTCATAGAGGCGTACTTCAGCAGGCAGCGAATGAGCCGCCGATACCCAGTGGATAGTTGCATCGACCTTTCTCCCGTCAGGGGCAAAACCGCTTTTCGTTTCGGGGTCAAAGGTGCAGTGTATTTCGATCACTTCGCCCGTGTTAGGATCTTTCACCACATTCAGGCATTTTACAAAGTATCCATAGCGGAGACGTACCTCTCTGCCTGGAGCAAGACGGTAGTACTTCTTGGGAGGATTTTCCATGAAGTCTTCCTGTTCGATGTAAAGTTCACGGGAGAAGGGGACCTTCCGGGAACCCATTTCAGGTTTCTGAGGATGATAGGGGCAATCGAACTCCTCGACTCGGCCTTCCGGGTAGTTGTCGATAACTACACGCAGCGGCCTCAGCACAGCCATAACACGGGGAGACTTTCCATTCAGGTCTTCCCTTACGCAGTTCTCAAGTAAGGCCATGTCTACAAGGCTGTCATTCTTTGCGACACCGATGCGTTCACAGAAATCACGGATTGCTTCAGGGGTATAACCCCGTCTCCTCATTCCCGAAATAGTGGGCATTTGAGGATCATCCCAACCGCGAGTAATCCCTTTTTCCACCAGTTCGATAAGCTTACGTTTGCTCATCACGGTGTAGCTGAGGTTGAGACGGGCAAACTCGATTTGCTGAGGATGGTGATCAACCTGCAACTGATCCAGAAACCAGTCATAGAGAGGACGATTGTTTTCAAACTCCAAGGTACAGATTGAATGGGTTATGCCCTCGATGGAATCAGAGAGGCAATGAGCAAAATCATACATGGGATACATGCACCATGTGTCACCCGTACGGTAGTGAGTTTCCTTTTTAATACGGTACATGACGGGATCACGCATGGTTATATTTGGAGAAGCCATGTCTATCCTGGCACGAAGGACGTGGGTTCCATCCTCAAACTCACCGGCACGCATGCGTGTGAACAAATCCAGGCTTTCTTCCACTGACCTATCGCGAAAGGGGCTTTCCTTTCCAGGCTCTGTAAAGGTACCACGATACTCACGAATTTCATCCGCGCTCAGGCTGCATACGTAGGCCTTTCCCCTCTTGATCAGCGTCACGGCATACTGGTACAGCTTTTCATAATAGTCTGAGGCGTAATACAACCGATCCCCCCAGTCAAACCCCAGCCACTTTACGTCTCTTATGAGGGACTCCACATACTCCATGCTTTCTCCTGCAGGATCTGTATCGTCCATGCGCAAATTACATGTGCCTCCGTACTGGAGAGAAATGCCGAAATTAAGGCAGATTGACTTTGCGTGTCCGATATGGGGGTACCCATTTGGTTCGGGCGGGAACCTTGTGGCCACGCGCCCCTGGTGCTTTCCGGTTTTCATGTCTTCGTTTACGATGTCTCGTATGAAATCTGAGGATTTCGATGAACTGGCCTGGGACATAGAGGTGATTTCCTTTCTCCTTCAGTGTGCGTGCGTATATAAAAACCGGCTTTGTTTCGCCCGATACGGAGACAGTGTCCTAATACTCATCAAGGGAATCGGAAGGATATTACCCTTCAGGAGCACATGAAGCCCCAGTCTTTGGGCGGGGCGCCTTACTATTCACGTGCCGGAGTAATATCATATTTAAGGC
>Ga0315275_10006430_pt1 | contig 11237 bp, 10 predicted proteins | sample YL17G03_0_MG_FD_205557 | JGI IMG/M metagenome (GOLD analysis project Ga0315275, IMG submission 205557) | Sediment microbial communities from Yellowstone Lake, YNP, Wyoming, USA - YL17G03_0 | ecosystem: Environmental > Aquatic > Freshwater > Lake > Sediment | place: USA: Wyoming | collected...
ACCGGGCCGTCGAGGGCGGCGACCACCGGCTTGCGCATGGTCGCGATGGCGCCGAGGATGGCGTGCCCGTGGCGGCACATGCGCTCGGCGTCTTCGGGTGACTTCAGGGCCGCCAGTTCGTTGATGTCGGCGCCGGCGAGTGAGCCGTCGAAGCTGGTGAGCACGATGCCCTTCACGCGGTCGTCGTCGGCGAGCCGCGCAAAGCTCTCGTTGAGCTCCGCCATCGTCCGCGCGTCGAGGGCGTTTTTCACCTCGGGGCGCTGGACGGCGACCACGGCGATGTCCCCGTCGTGGGTGACCGACACGTTCCGCAGGAAGGAGGGCAGCGTCCGCGCAGCGATGCTCGGAGAAACCGGGTAGCCCGGGTGGGCGGCAGCGTAGGCCGTGCAGATGTCGTGCACGCGGTCGGCGCCCAGTTCAGCCGCGAGATCCAGCAGGCCGGTGCGGAAGCCGAGGGCGTTGCGCGTCAGCCAGTTGAGTTCGCGCGGGTCGCAGGTGCCGTGGTCGGCGACATGCAGCGTGCGGCCGAGGAGCACGGCGAGGATGCGGTCCAGCACCGCCTTCGCGCGCGCCTGGTCGATGCGCGGATCGCCCGGGTTCTTTCTGTCGTGCCACGGCGTCAGCGCCTGCGTCGAGAAGATGGGCGGCGGCGCGAACCACTCGCCGCCGTTCGGATCCTCGCGCATCAGATCGAGACAGTGGACGTTCAGCAGGTTGCCGCGCGTGAGGTCCATCACGTTGAACGGGCCGCCGCCGCCGATGGCGTCGTTGACGACCTTGTCCACCTGGGCCGGCGTCGCGACGCCCTCGGCCACGATGCGCGCGGCTTCGGCGCAGTAGGTGCAGAAGATGTCGTCGGCCGCGAAACAGGGCACGTCGGCGGTGACAATCGGCACCTTGCCGAGCGCCTTCAGTGTGTCGATCATCCGTGCGCCGAAGCGATGGTCGCCCGAGAGGACGACTTCCATCGGCAGGGCCCGCCACGCCGGGAAGAACGGGTGGTTGACGAAGCAGCGTTCCGGGTGGCGCGCGTCCGCGGCGATCCGTGCACGCGGAATGCCGGAGGTGGCAAAGCCGATCAGGCAGTCCGCCCGGGCGACGGACTCGAGATCGCGCAGGATGATCTTCTTGACGGCGAGGTCTTCGGTCGCCGCCTCCAGGACATAGTCACAACCGGCGAGGTCCTGGAGGTTCCGCGTCGGCACGAGCGCCGCGTCGATGGCCTTGGCCGCTTTCGGGTTCAGCTTGCCTCGCGAGACACCGTTCGCCACGTAGCCGCGGATGCGTTCGACGCCGGCGTCGAGCGCCGCCTGCTTGATGTCGAGCAGGTAGACGGTGCCTCCTGCGCCGGCCAGCGCGGTGGCGAATCCGTAGGCCAGGTCCGGTCCGATGGAACCCGATCCGATCACGCCGACGGTCATGGCAGGTATCTCCCGAGGTGCTGCGCTCCAGGTCACGTGGCGGGGCGAAGGCCGTATCTTACCCCGGACGGCCCGGCGCCGTGCTATCCTCCCGCCGTTGATCGCATTCCCGCGTTACTGCCATGTCAACAGGGAGGAACGGCCATGAGGCAGGCCTTGAAGTTGTCGGTGGCGGTCGTCGTGTGCGCGCTGGCGGCCCTCTGGGCCTCGAGCGGCGTGACGGCGCAGCAGCAGGGCCAGGGCTCGAACGGGCTCGGCCTCGGCATGGGCACGCTTTCGAAGTTGTCGCATGCGAAGACCCGTTCCATCAGCCCGGAGAACTTCACCGGCGAGAAAGGCCGCGGCGGCGCGGCCACCGAGGGCACAGGCGCCGCGGCGGCCCGCGACCTCGGCCGCGGCTGGAAAATCTCGCCGTCGGTCAAGATCAAGGCGGGACAGACGTTCACGCTGGGGGAGATCAGCGGCCAGGGTGCGATTCAGCACATCTGGATGACGCCGACGGGGCATCGCCGGTACTCCATCCTGCGGATCTACTGGGACGGCGAAGCCGCGCCGTCGGTCGAAGTGCCGGTCGGGGACTTCTTCGCCTCCGGATGGGGCGGCTACGCGCAGTTGTCCTCGCTCGCCGTGTGCGTCAACCCGGGCAGCGGGCTCAACGCCTACTGGGAGATGCCGTTCCGCAAGTCGGCCCGCATCACGATGGAGAACCTCGACGAGCAGGACATGACCCTGTACTACCAGATCGACTACACGCTCACCGACGTGCCGGCCGACGCGGCGTACTTCCACGCGCAGTTCCGGCGGACCAACCCGGTGCCGTACAAGTCGGACCACACGATTCTCGACGGCGTGAAGGGCTGGGGCCACTACGTCGGCACCTACATGGCCTGGGGCGTCAACAACACCGGCTGGTGGGGCGAAGGCGAGATCAAGTTCTTCATCGACGGCGACTCGGCGTTTCCCACCATCTGCGGGACGGGGACGGAGGACTACTTCTGCGGCGCGTACAACTTCGAGAATCCGCAGACGAAGCAGTACCAGGAGTTCTCGACGCCCTACTCGGGCTTGGCGCAGGTGATCCGTCCTGACGGCGTGTACAACTCCCAGCAGCGGTTCGGCCTCTACCGCTGGCACGTGATGGACCCGATCCGGTTCGAGAGCGATCTCCGGGTCACCATCCAGGCGCTCGGCTGGCGCTCGGGCGGGCGCTACCTGCCGCTGCAGGACGATGTCGCGTCGACGGCGTTCTGGTACCAGGCCGAGCCGCACGCGCCGTTCCCGAAGCTGCCGTCGAAGGACTACCTCGAAGTGAGGTAGGGAAGAAGACAGAAGTCAGCATTCAGGAGTCAGAACTCAGAAGGCTGACGAGACTTGGGCCGCAGGCCGGCGCCGTACAAACCAACGGGGCGGCCGGACGGCCGCCCCGTTTTCGTTAGCGCGCGTCGGGCGAGTCTATGCCTTCACGTTGTGGCATTCGTTGCACTTGCTGCCCGGAACCTTCTTGCCGGCCGCCGCTTCCTTCACGTGGCAGTCGACGCAGGTGCCCTTCTTCGCCATCGGGTCGTGGAAGGCCGCCTTCGCGTTGGTCTTCATCGGCGCGGTCGCGGTCTTCTCGTGGCAGGTCTGGCACTTCTCCTGCTTCGCCTTCGCAGCCTTCTCGGGCTTCGAAGCGTGGTGGCAGGTGTCGCACTTCGTGTCTCCGCCCGCAGCCTTGATATGCGCCGTGTGATCGAAGGTCACGCCGCCCATCGGGTTGCCCTTGAGCACGACCTTCGTTGGCGGTGTCGGCGTCTGGGCTGTCACGGGAACGGCCAGGAGCGCCACGCCCACGATCAGGGCGAGCACCAGGATGGCTCTCTTCATCTGAATCCTCCTCGTTCTGCCGTCCGAACGGTTCCAACCGCGAGGGGCTGGGGCGTGCATTCGGACGACATGGCCGGCCAACTCCACCCGGGTCGCCGCCTGTTAAGAATAGCGTAGCAGTCAGGGGGCCGCATGCTGCCACGACGCCGACATCCGCGGCGCCGGGCAGCAGTCGCGGGGCATCCTATCATCCCGGCGGGACCTTGCGCTAGATCTCGCTGCCCCCCAGCCTCAAGTGTTGCATGAGTGGTGCCAGCGACCACGGGCTTCATACGGGCCGAAATGGCCTCCCGGGGCCGGAATCGGGCGGGAAGGGGTGACGGTCGGGACGGCGGGTGTCTACAATAGGTCCCACCCATGGACGTTCACGATTTCTTCATGCGCGCGGCGCTGGACGAGGCCCGGAAGGCCTTCTCGGCCGGCGAGGTGCCGGTCGGCGCCGTCGTCTCGGTGGATGGCGTCATTGTCGGCGGCGGCTTCAACCAGCCGATCGGGGCCATGGATCCGACGGCGCATGCGGAGATCGTGGCGCTGCGCGAGGCGGCCCGCGCCGTCGGCAACTACCGGCTCGTCGGGGCGACGCTCTACGTGACCATCGAGCCGTGCCTGATGTGCGTGGGTGCGATGGTGCACGCGCGGATCGCCACCGTCGTGTTCGGCGCGCCAGAGCCGAAGGCCGGCGCGGTGGTGTCGACGCTGGCCGTGCACGAACTGCCGTCGCTCAACCACCGGATGACGGCCATCGGCGGCGTGCTCGAAGACGAGTGTCGCGCCATCATCCAGGAGTTTTTCAAAGAGCGCCGTGCCAGGGGCGGCCCGGAGGGTCCTCCCTAGGGGCCGACCGCAGTGTCGGCGGCGATCCTGTCGGCGGCGATCCCCGTGTCGGCCCGCGATCGCGGTGCGCGATCGCGGTGTCGACGCTGACGATGGGTTATAATCACAATTCGGCCTCGAGCGGAGAGGTACCGAAGTGGTCGTAACGGGCGCGCCTCGAAAGCGTGTTGTCGGGTAACCGGCACGTGGGTTCGAATCCCACCCTCTCCGCCAACTTTCGCTCACATCCTACGCGAAAGTTGTCCCGCCGTAGCAACGCGAGGAACGCACCAGTCCGGAGCGTTGCGGAGGCGGACAGCCCCTCCCCCTGAACCACTCAAGTCGTCACGACCCGCCCGCGTCTCACTGTCCCCCGTCTCACTGTTCCCCTTGACGACGGTCTCCGACGATGGCATCGTCGTCGTCCGGCTGCAGGCGGCGCGCCTGCCGCGGACAGTCACCGATCTGCTGCGGTGCTGCCGATTGGACGGCGATTCACCTGTTCCTCGGAATCTCTCATCCGCGTCTCGCCGCGGAATCCGAAAGAAGGGGGGTGCCTCGTGACGTTCGCCGTCGTGTATTGCACGTCCTACGTGAACGCTCAACATCCGTCGATCCGGGAGATGGAGGACATCGCCTGGGTGCTCAGGTCCGACTCGAAGAAGCACAGCATCGGGTTCGTGCGCGCGAAGGACCTGAAGCCGAATCACCGGTTCGTTCTCGATGAGGAAGACGTGTGGGGGTGACGCCCGTGGAATCAATCCACGCATGACCACGCGGTGGCTGCGTGCGGCTGCAGCGTCAGCGGGCCGGGCGGCGTTGGGCTCCTGTCGCGGGACGCGTTTGACGCGAAGAAGAAGTACCTACCGTCGGGTGAGATGTATGGCGAGTGCACCGTGTTGGCCGGATCGTTGACGACAGGGCCAAGATTGACGCCTGGAGCCCAGGTCCCGTCTGCGCTTCGGAAGAACACCTGCCGCCCGTCGCCGCTCATGCAGGGCTCCATGTTGTAGTAGGTCAGGTCGGCGGCGAACGAGGCCACCGCCGGCGGCGTCCACCGGCCCTGCTTGAATTGCGCGGTCATGATGGTGGTCGTCGTGCGAAAGGTCACCGCGAAGTAGATCTCGCGCCCGTCTGGCGATATGGCGACGTCCCGCTCGGCCAATCCCGTGCTCACCAGGCCCGGAGCGAACAGCTCAGGCGTCACACCTGGCGGCTGCGCGCTTCTTCTTCGATGTTGCCTACCGATGCCCGGTCGCGGTTCGCGTGTTCGAATATGGGACGACCTGGTCCGCCAGAGAACACCTCGCGGCTTGGACGGCATCGTCGATGGTCAGAATCGTGACCCGCAGCCGGTTCACATCGGCCAGGGAGCCGCCAAACGGCGCGTTTCCAGGGGTGCCCCGATCGGGGGGCCGCCGCTGGCACGATCTTGGCTTACCGATCGTCGGGCCGACTTCGCACCACGCGAGTGGGTCAATGAACCGAACAGGAAGAAGTCCCGTCGAAAACACTGAGATGGATATCCAACGTCCCGCATCCGTTGCCCGCGCCCGCCGGAATCGCCGCATCCTCTGGGGGGTGGTCGGCGTCGTCGGGATCGCTTCCGTCACCGTCGCGCTGGCGCGCCTGAAGCCGGCGGCACCCACCGTCGATCGGGCCACTGTGTGGACCGACACGGTGAAGCGCGGCCCGATGGTCCGCAACGTGCGGGGTCTTGGCACACTGGTCCCCGAGGAAATCCGGTGGATCCCGGCCGAAACGGCTGGTCGTGTGGAACGGATTCTGCTCCGGCCTGGCGCCATCGTGAAGCCCGACACGATCGTCCTCGAGCTCAGCAGCCCGTCTGAGGCCCAGGCGTTGGCCGAACGCGAAGGCCAGAAGCGCGCCGCCGAAGCCGAATTGACGACGTTGCGTGCCCGTATTGAGAACGAGCTGGTCTCTCAACAGGCGACGGTCGTCGCGGCTGACTCAGAATTCCGGCAGGCGATGCTGCAGGCGACAGCCGACGCCGCTTTGGCGAAAGAGGGTCTCAAATCGAATCTCGAGACCCAGCTCTCCACGATGCGAGCCGAGGCACTGCGTTCGCGGGTTGACTCCGAACAGAAGCGGCTGGCCCAGATGAAGGGATCGGTGGACGCGCAGCTGGCTGTGCAGCAGGCGGCGGTCGAGCGAACCCGTACGCAGGTGGTCCTCAAGCGATCCCAGGTCGACGCCCTGAAGGTGCGCGCTGGCATTGCCGGTGTGCTCCAGGTGGTTCCCGTTGAGGTCGGTCAGCAGATGGCGCCGGGCGCGAACCTGGCCCGCGTCGCCAACCCGAGTCGCCTGAAGGCCGAACTCAAGATTCCCGAGACGCAGGCGAAGGACGTGCAGATTGGCCTCGTCGCGTCGATCGATACGCGCAACGGCTTGATTGCCGGTCGCGTCGTCCGGATCGACCCGGCGGTGGTAGGCGGAACCGTCACGGTGGACGTGTCGCTCGAGGGCGAGCTGCCCAGGGGCGCCAGACCCGACTTGAGCGTGGACGGTACCATTGAGCTCGAGCGGCTGGCCAACGTACTCTTTACGGGACGTCCGGCCCTGGGTCAGGAGAACAGCACCATCACGCTGTTCCGAATCGGCGCGGATGGCGTCACAGCCGAACGGGTCAAGGTCACGCTCGGGCGTGCCGCCGTCAACACTGTCGAGATTCGGAGCGGACTCAAGGAAGGCGATCAGGTGGTGCTCTCCGACACCTCCGCGTGGGACGGGTCCGATCGGATTCGGCTCAAGTAGAAATAGAGTGTCGCTGGCGCGCGGCCGGCGCTGATGCAGGCGAGTATCCCGGAAGGAACAGGGCGATGACCGCAAATGCTGAACCGTTGATCAAGCTCGAGGGTGTGACCAAGGCCTTCTTCACGGACGAAGTCGAGACCCACGCCCTGTCAGGCATCCACCTCGAGATCAAGCGAGGCGACTACGTGGCGATCTCCGGACCGTCGGGCTGCGGCAAGTCGACGCTGCTCTCGATTCTGGGGCTGCTCGACACGCCGACCGCGGGCACCTATACCCTCAACGGCCATGCCGTCGCCGACTTGAATCTCGCGCAACGGGCGCGGATCCGCAACCGCGAGGTGGGGTTCATCTTCCAGAGTTTCAACCTGATCGGCGATCTCACCGTGTTCGAGAACGTCGAGTTGCCGCTGACGTACCGCGGCATGGCGGCCAGCGAACGGAAGACGCGCGTGACGGCGGCGCTGGAGCGGGTGGGCATGGCGCATCGCGCCCGCCACGTGCCGAGTCAGCTCTCCGGCGGTCAGCAGCAGCGCGTAGCCGTCGCCCGGGCACTGGTGGGCGAGCCGGCGATCCTGCTGGCCGATGAACCGACGGGCAATCTCGACTCGCGCAATGGCGAAGCCGTCATGGAACTGTTGACGGAGTTGCACCGCGGCGGCGCGACCATCTGCATGGTGACGCACGACCCGCGGTTTGCCCGCAGCGCCGACACCACCGTCCATCTGTTCGACGGCCGCGTCGTGGACGAAAGCGTCGAGGCGACGGCCTAGCATGATCCACCTCAAGGGTATCGAGAAGTACTACGAACACGGTCCGAGCCGGACCTATGTGCTGAGGCGCATCACGCTCGACATCGCCGAAGGCGAGTTCGTGTCGATCATGGGGCCTTCGGGCGCCGGCAAGTCGACGCTGCTTCATATCCTGGGGATGTACGACGCCTCCTGGACGGGGGAGTTCGACTTCGCGGGGCACGCCGTTCACGCGTTGAAACCGAAAGCGCGCGCCGCGCTGGCAAAGCAGTACGTCGGCTTCGTCTTCCAGAGTTATCACCTGCTCGACACGCTCACCGTCTACGAGAACATCGAGATTCCCCTTTCGTACCGGGATGTCAAGAAGTCGGACCGTCAGTCGATCGTGTGCGACACGCTCGACCGGTTCGCCATCGTCGGCAAGAAGGACCTGTACCCGAATCAACTGTCCGGCGGACAGCAGCAACTGGTGGCGGTAGCACGGGCCGTTGTCGCCAGCCCCAAACTCCTCCTGGCCGACGAACCCACCGGCAATCTCCACTCCGATCAGGGACGCGAGATCATGGAGTTGTTCACGCGCCTGAATCAGGCGGGCACCACCATCGTCCAGGTGACCCACTCCGAGGTGAACGCCGGCTACGGCAACCGCGTGATCCGGTTGCGTGACGGCTGGCTCGTCGATTCCTGAGGGAGCACGCTCGTCGTCGAGTCTCTGAATCGAAGGACTGAGGCCGGCCCGGTTTCCGGCTAGAATGGGCGTCGCCGACCGCCATGTTGACCTCACAGGACTTGCCGCCTCGCGTGCTGATCGCCGACGACGTGCCCGACGTGATCGAGGCGCTGCGCCTGCTCCTCAAGGGCGAAGGGTTCCAGGTCCTCACGGCCACATCACCCGACGCGGTGATTGCCCAGATCAGCGACAGTGACATCGATGTCGTCCTGATGGACCTGAACTACACCAGGGACACGACATCGGGACAGGAAGGCCTGGACCTTCTCGCCCGGATCAAAGCGATCGATCAGACCGTCCCCGTGGTGGTCATGACCGCCTGGAGCAGCGTCGACCTCGCCGTCGAGGCGATGCGGCGCGGCGCCCGGGACTTCCTGCAGAAACCGTGGGACAACGACCGCCTGTTGGCGGTCCTGCAAACGCAAGTCGAATTGGCTCGGGCGCTCCGGCACAGTCTGCGCCTGGAGGCCGAGAACGAGGCGTTGCGGGCTCAGCCCCGACCCACGATGGTGACGGCCTCGCCGGCCATGGTGCCGGTCGTGCGGACCATCGAACGGGTGGGGCCGTCGGACGCGAACGTGCTCATCACCGGCGAAAACGGCACAGGCAAGACGCTGGTGGCCCAGGCGCTGCACGCCGCTTCGAGCCGCGCCGGACGCGCGATGGTCACCGTCAATGTGGGCGGACTGTCCGAAGGCGTGTTCGAATCGGAGCTGTTCGGCCATGTGAAGGGCGCGTTCACCGACGCGAAGACCGATCGCGTGGGCCGCTTCGAACTGGCCGACGGCGGCACGCTGTTTCTCGATGAGATCGCCAACATCGGGATGGCGCAGCAGGTGCGGCTGCTTCGCGTGCTCGAAACGGGAGAGTTCGAGCGCGTCGGCTCGTCGCGCACGCGGCGTGTCAGCGTGCGGATCATCGCCGCCACCAATGCCGAACTCGGCGACGGCGTCGCGGCTGGAACGTTTCGCCAGGACCTGCTCTTTCGCTTGAACACGGTGGAGATTCGGGTGCCGCCGCTGCGTGAGCGGCGCGAGGACCTCTCGGCGCTGGCCAGCCTGTTTCTCCGCCAGCACGCACAGCGGTATCGGAAAGCCGTCACGGGCTTTGACGCGGGTGCGCTTCAGGCACTCTCTGAGCACCACTGGCCGGGCAACGTGCGTGAGCTCGATCACGCCGTCGAACGCGCGGTCCTCATGACGCCGGGACCGTCGATTCGAGCCGCCGACCTCAGCCTGAAACCCGCCAAAGACGGTGTGACACGCCTCGAGGAGATGAGCCTCGAGGAGGTCGAGGCCTTTCTGATCAAGAAGACCCTCGCCCGCTACGACGGCAATGTGAGTCTCGCGGCCAACACGCTGGGCCTGAGTCGCAGCGCGCTCTATCGCCGGCTCCAGCGTTACGGGTTATGAACCTATCCGGGCCGCGCCGTCGCAGGCTCAAATACGAACGTCGCATCCTGCTGATGACGATGGCTGGCGGAGCCCCGTCGCTGGCAGCGGCGATCCTGCTGATGTGGTCTGGCGGCGCCTCTCCGAAGGTACTCGTCACAGCCGCACTCGCCCTCGGCATCTGCTGGATCGGGTTCGCCTACGCCGTCAGGCGGGCGGTGGTGTTTCCACTCCAGACGCTGTCGAACATCCTGGCGGGACTCCGCGAGGGTGACGCCTCCCTTCGTGCGCGCGAAGCCCAGACGGGCGACGCGCTCGGCGAAGTGATGCTCGAGGCCAACGGCCTCTCCGCCGTGATCCGGGAACAACGACTCGGCGCTCGAGAAGCGACGGCGCTGCTCCAGCGGGTCATGGGCGAGATCGATGTGGCGGTGTTCGCCTTCGACGCCGGGCGTCGTGTCAGGCTCGCGAATCGTGCCGGCGAGCGATTGCTGGGCCGCTCCGCAGAACGGCTGCTCGACGTGGGCGCCGATGAACTGGGACTCGCGGTGTGTATCGATGATGACCCCGCGCGGTCGATGCCGATCTCGATACCCGGCCACCCGGGCCGCTGGGAAGTGCGCCGCAGCGGGTTTCGTCTCGGTGGTCTTCCGCACACACTCCTCGTCCTCACCGATGTCAGCCGGTCCCTCCGAGACGAGGAGCGGATGGCGTGGCAACGGCTGATGCGCGTGCTCGGCCACGAGATCAACAACTCGCTGGCCCCGATCAAGTCGATCGCCGGCAGCCTGGCGACCCTCGTCGCGCGTGCCTGGGGCCAGGAGGACGCGCGCGATGACATGCGGCGGGGCCTCGAAGTGGTCGCGTCGCGGGCAGAATCGCTCGGCCGGTTCACGGCGGCTTACTCACGCCTGGCGGGCCTGCCGCCACCGCGCCGACGGCCCATCCTCCTCGCCCCGATCGTCGGCCGTGTCGTCAATCTGGAACGACGGTTGCCGGTCACGCTGGTCGAAGGGCCCGACGTGACCATCGATGCCGATCCCGATCAGATCGAACAGTTGCTGATCAACCTCCTGAAGAACGCGGTCGAGGCGTCGATCGACGTGTCTGGTGGCGTCAGCCTCCGATGGACCCGAGCCGACGGGCACGTCGAGGTGCTGGTCGAAGACGAAGGTCCCGGACTGGCTCAGACGGCGAATCTCTTTGTGCCGTTCTTCACGACGAAACCGGGCGGATCGGGCATCGGTCTGGTGCTGGGCCGACAGATTGCCGAGGCCCACGGCGGATCGCTCGTCCTCGATAACCGTCAAGACCGAACCGGCTGCGTCGCCCGCCTGCGTCTCCCGGCGGTTGACGCAGTCTGGCCAGCCGCCTGATTGCGCGTTCGCGACCGGGATGGTCCGTCCCAACACCGGACAGCCTCGCGCGGATCGGCACGCGGCTACGTGCGGGCCGCGCGTCTCTCAGCATCAGACCGCTAGGACTCACGCAGCGC
>Ga0315275_10006431_pt1 | contig 11237 bp, 11 predicted proteins | sample YL17G03_0_MG_FD_205557 | JGI IMG/M metagenome (GOLD analysis project Ga0315275, IMG submission 205557) | Sediment microbial communities from Yellowstone Lake, YNP, Wyoming, USA - YL17G03_0 | ecosystem: Environmental > Aquatic > Freshwater > Lake > Sediment | place: USA: Wyoming | collected...
TGTTCCTCCGGCAGAAGCACATCGAATCCGTGGTGAAAGAACTCGCGGCACTGGTGCGCCGGCAGGCGCACGGAGAAGTGTCATGACAGTACGAGACGTGGCGGAGGCACTCGGAGGTCGGATCGCCGTCGGCGAGAACGACGCGTCGCGCAGCGTGGTCGGTGGCTATGTTTCCGACCTGCTGTCGGATGTGATTGCCAACGCGCACGAAGGCGCGCTCTGGATCACCCTGCAGCGGCACTCCAACATCGTCGCGGTCGCCGTGCTGAAAGGCCTGGCCGGGATCGTGCTGATCAAGGGTCGTGAGCCCGAGCCGGAGACCGTGGCCCGGGCGGCCGCGGAACATGTGGTGATCGTGACGACGCCGCTCGACGCATTCGACGCGGTCGGCGTGTTGTACGCGCAAGGTGTTCGCGGGAGGCGCAGCCCTGAAGGTGTTCATGCTTGATCTGCACGTCCACACATGTCTGTCCCCGTGCGGGGACCTGGACATGCATCCGAGCGGGCTCGTGGCCGCGGCGCGCCGCGCCCGGCTCGATGCCGTGGCCGTGTGCGATCACAACAGCGCGCGCAACGTAGCCGCGACGAGGCGAGCCGGCGCCCGCGACGGGATGACCGTGCTCGCCGGCATGGAGGTGGCGAGCGAGGAAGAAGTGCACGTGCTGGCGCTGCTCCCCGACGTGGAGGCGGCCGAGCGCCTCCAGGCGCAGGTGTATGACGCACTGCCCGGGCAGAACGACGCGACCGTGTTCGGCGAGCAGGTGGTCGCGAACGAGGACGGCGACGTACTCGGCTTAGACGAGCACCTGCTCATCGGCGCGACCGGGTGGAGTGTAGAGCAGGTCGTGGAGGCCATCCATCGCGAAGGGGGGCTCGCCATCGCGGCGCACGTCGACCGAGAGCGCTTCGGCCTCGTCGGTCAGCTCGGGTTCGTCCCGCCATCGCTGCCGCTCGATGCCATCGAGGTCTCGCGCCGCATGCCGCTCCCGGTCGCGCGCCAGACGTTCGGCGCGCTCGGCCTCCCGATCCTGACTTCGTCCGACGCGCATGAGCCGAAGGACGTCGCCGCCGCGGTCACCTTGATGCTGCTCGAACGGCCGGACCACAGCGAACTGTGCCAGGCGCTGCGGGGCGTGAACGGCCGGGCGGTGCTCGGAGGAGGCCGGCCCATGGAAGATCTCGCGCTCCATATCCTCGACATCGCTCAAAACGCGCTCGAGGCCGGCGCGACGCGGATCGACCTGGTCGTGGTCGAGGACCTGGACCGCGACCGGCTCGACTTCGAGATTGGCGACAACGGCCGCGGCATGCCGCCGGAGGTGGCCCGGCAGGCCCTCGATCCCTTCTTCACGACCCGGACGACGCGCCGCGTGGGGATGGGACTGTCGCTGCTCGGACAGGCGGCGCGGGCCGCCGGCGGCGACCTCACGATCGAGTCGAAGCCCGGTGAAGGCACGCGCGTGCACGCGTGGTTCCAGCACGGGCACATCGACCGCGCCCCGCTCGGCGATCTCGAAGGGACGCTCATGGCGCTCATGGCGGGCAACCCCGAGGTCGACGTGCACTTTCGGCATCTGGTCGACGACCGCGAGTTCTCGTTGAGCTCGCGCGAGATCGCGGCTGGCGTCCAAGGGCGGTCGCTGCAGTCGCCCGAGGGGCTGGCCCACCTGCGCGAGGCGATTCGCCGCGGTGAGGCCACCGTGGCGCGGCTCGAGGCCGCGAACCATCGCTCGCGGACCTGAGGAGGGCAGGATGATTGACGCAGCCAGTGTGGATGCGATCGTCGACCGGCATGGCCGGCGGCAGGAAGATCTAATCGCCATGCTCCTCGAGTGTCAGGAGGAGTTCCGGTACCTGCCCAGGCAGCTCGTCGAACGGGTCGCGCAGCGGGTCGGCGTGCCCGTGCCGGTCGTGCTCGGCATCGCGACGTTCTACCGCGGCTTCAGCCTCAAGCCCGTCGGCAAGTACCAGGTTTCGGTCTGCACGGGCACGGCCTGTCATGTTCTCGGGGCCACGAAGCTCGTCGAGGCGTTCGAGCGCGAACTCGGCCTCAAGCGCGGCGACACGAGCGCCGACGGACTGTTCAGCCTGCACACCATCAACTGTCCCGGCTGCTGCGGCCTCGCGCCCGTCGTCACCGTGGGCCAGGAGGTGCACGGGAAGATCGCTCAGGCGAAGGTCCGACGCCTCGTCGACCGCTACAAGAAGGCGTCGGCCAGGGAGGCGTGAGATGCCGCGAGTCACGATTGACGATCTGAAACGGATCCGCGAGGAGGCGCGCCAGACCATCACGTCCCGCGCGGGCGTCGGCCGCGCCAGGGTGACGGTCCACATGGGGACGTGCGGGATCGCCGCCGGCGCGCGCGAGGTGATGGCGGCCCTGCTCCGCGAGATCGAGACCCGTCACGTCGTCGACGTGCTCGTGACGACTTCGAGCTGCGCCGGGCTCTGCAGCCACGAGCCGATGGTCACCGTGGAGATCGTCGGCCAACCGCCGGTGAAGTACGTCGACCTGACGCCGGAGAAGATGGCGACCGTGCTCGAGCGGCACGTGCTCGGCGGCCTGGTGGTCGCCGAGTTCGCGCTCGCGCGAGGATCGGAGACGACGGCCTAGACGGCCGGCCGGGAGGACAGCGACATGGCGTATCGCACGCATTGCTTGATCTGCGCCGGGACGGGCTGCGTCTCCAGCCGTTCCTATGAGCTGAGCAAGGCGCTCGAGGCCGAGCTGGCCACGCGGGGCCTCGCCGACGAAGTCCAGGTCGTCCGCACCGGCTGCCAGGGCTTCTGCGCCGAAGGGCCCATCGTCATCGTCCAGCCCGACGGCGTGCTCTACCACACTGTGAAGCAGGGCGACGTCCCGATGCTCGTCGCCGAGCACCTGCTCAAGGGCCGTCCGTACAAGAAGCTGATGTACACGCCGCCCAAGGAGCAGGCGCCGGTTCCCGCGCTCAAGGACATCCCATTCTTTGCCAAGCAGAAGCTGCTCGTGCTGCGCAATCGTGGGCTCATCGACCCGGAGCAGATCGACGACTACATCGCGGCAGACGGGTACGACGCGCTCGCCAAGGCCCTCACCGAGATGACGCCGGAATCGATCATCGCGGAGATCAAGCGTTCGGGCCTGCGGGGACGTGGCGGCGGCGGATTTCCGGCCGGCATCAAATGGGAAACGTGCCGCCGCGCCGGCCAGCATCGCGGCGTCGAGCCCGTGGTCATCTGCAACGCGGACGAAGGCGACCCCGGCGCGTTCATGGATCGCAGCATCATCGAGTGCGATCCGCACGCCGTCATCGAGGGGATGACCATCGGGGCGCGGGCCATCGGTGCTCAAGAAGGCTTCGTCTACGTGCGCCAGGAGTACCCGCTGGCACGGGCGCGCCTGCAGAAGGCGATCGAGCAGTGCCGCGAGTACGGGCTGCTCGGCCGAGACATCCTCGGGACGGGCGTGACCTTCGACATCAAGATCGTCCAGGGCGCCGGCGCATTCGTCTGCGGCGAGTCCACCGCGCTCATGGCCTCGCTCGAGGGCAAGGTCGGCGAGCCGCGCGCCAAGTACATCCATACGGTGGAGTTCGGCTACCACGACCGGCCGAGCAACTTGAACAACGTCGAAACGTGGGCCAACGTGCCGCTCATCATTCGGCGCGGCGCCGAGTGGTTCGCCTCGATGGGTACGGGCGACGTGAGCGAGAACCCCTGGGGCGGCAGCACCGGCACGAAGGTGTTCTCGCTCTCGGGCGCCGTGAACAACACGGGGCTCATCGAAGTGCCGATGGGCATCACGCTGCGCGAGATCGTCTTCGAGATTGGCGGTGGCATCCCGAAGAACCGGAAGTTCAAGGCCGTGCAGACCGGCGGGCCGTCGGGCGGGTTCCTGCCCGAGTCGTGTCTCGATCTGCCCGTGGATTTCGACAGCTTGAGCGACGCGGGGACGATGATGGGCTCGGGCGGCATGGTCGTGGCCGACGAGCGCCAGTGCATGGTCGATGCGGCGCGCTTCTTCATCGACTTCCTGACCGAGGAGTCGTGCGGCAAGTGCGTGCCGTGCCGGGAGGGCCTGCGCAGGTCGATGGACATCCTGTCGGACATCACGCAGGGTCGCGGTCGGCCCCAGGATGTCGACGTGCTTACGGAGATCGGCGACGTCATGCAGGATTGCTGCCTCTGCGCGCTGGGGACCTCGGCGCCCTACCCGGTGCTCTCGACGATTCGCTACTTCCGTGATGAGTACGACGCCCACATCATCCACAAGGTCTGTCCGGCCGGCTCCTGCAAGGAACTCATCGAGTACGTCATCGATCCGGCCACGTGCGACGGGTGCCACGCCTGCGTGAACGCGTGCTCCGTCGACGCCCTGACGGGCAAGGTGAAGGAACTCCACAAGCTCGACCAGGCCAAGTGCATCAAGTGCGGCGCCTGCGTCGAGGCCTGCACGCGCGATGCGATTCTGACGAGGCCACGTCACGCCGAGCCCGAGTTCGCCGTTGTGAGGAGCGCGCGATGAAGACCATCGAACTGAAGATGAACGGCATCGAGGTCGAAGCCGAGGAGCGGACCCCGTTGCTCAAGATCGCCGAGCGCCTCGGGATCAGGATCCCCACACTCTGCGCGCATCCGCTCGTCGAGCCCTACGGCGTGTGCCGGCTGTGCACCGTGGAGGTCCATCAGCGGAACCGCGTCCGCATGGTCACCGCGTGCAACTATCCAGCCACCAACGGCATCGAGGTCCTCACGGACACGCCGCGCGTCCGGCGCGACCGCCGGATGATCATCGAGTGGTTCCTCGCACGGTCGGGGCGCCTGCCGCTACTCCAGGCGCTGGCCGAGGAGTACGGCGTCACGGAGCCGCGGTTCGGCCTGGGCGACGATCCGTGCATCCTGTGCGGCCTGTGCGTGCGCGTCTGCTCGGACGTGGTGGGCGCCAACGTCCTCGGCTTCTTCAACCGCGGGACGACGCGCGAGGTGTCAACGGCCTATGGCGAGACCTCGGAGCAGTGCATCGCCTGCGGCGCCTGCGCGTACGTGTGCCCGACCGGGTGCATCGAGATCCAGGACGAGCCGGCGCTCGTCCGCGACGCGCTCCCGCTCGGTCCCATGACGCCGATCTACATCCCGACGATGCAGGCCGTGCCGCACCAGCCGGTCATCGACCACGAGAGCTGCATCCACTTCAAGACCGGCGGCTGCGAGGTGTGCGCGAGCGTCTGCGAGCCCAAGGCGATCGACCACAAGCAGGCGGACCGCGTCGATCAGATCGACGTCGGCACGATCCTGGTGGCGACCGGCTTCCAGGCGGTGGATGCGAAGCGCGTGCCGCAGTACGGATACGGCCAGTACGACAACGTCTTCGCGGCGCTCCAGATCGAGCACATGGTGAACGCGTCGGGGCCCACCAACGGGCAGGTGGTGCTGAAAGACGGCCGGACGCCGGAGTCGGTCGGCATCATCCACTGCGTCGGCTCTCGCGACAAGAACACCCACGAGTACTGCTCGCGCGTCTGCTGCATGTATTCGCTCAAGCTCGCGCATCTGATCCACGAGCGCTCGCACGCGAAGATCTACAACTTCTACATCGATATGCGCGCGCCGGGAAAAGGCTACGAGGAGTTTTATAACCGGCTGCTCCTCGAGGGCGTGGAGTTCATCCGCGGGCGCGTGGCCGAGGTGAGCGACTGGGCGGTGACGCCGGGCGAAAAGGGGAAGCTGCTCATTCGCGTCGAAGACACGCTCGCCGGGTTCGTCCGCCGCATCCCGGTGGATATGGTGGTGCTCTCGACCGGCCTCGAAGCGCGGTCGGACGCGGAGGCCGTCCGGCGACTCTTCAACATCTCGTGCTCGAGCGACGGGTGGTTCCTCGAGCGGCACCCGAAGCTGGCGCCGGTCGACACCTTCACCGACGGCGTCTTCATCGCCGGGTGCGCGCAGGGGCCGAAGGACATCCCCGACACGGTCGCGCAGGCGGGCGCGGCGGCGGCGCAGGCGATGTCGCTCATCGACCGCGGCGCGGTCGAGCTCGAAGCCTACACGGCGGACATCGACGAGACGAAGTGCTCGGGCTGCCAGACGTGCGTGCCGCTCTGCCCGTTCACCGCCATCACGTTCAACAGAGAGAAGAAGGTCTCGGAGCTGAACGCCGCGCTCTGCAAGGGGTGCGGCACCTGCGTGGCGGCCTGCCCGTCGCATGCCGCGGAGCAGCATCACTTCACCGACGAACAGATCTTCGCCGAGATCGAGGGCGTGCTGGTTGCCTAGCTGAGGGACGTGACTTATGTCGACAGCCGTCATTGCGCTAGAGGACGTCACCAAGACGAAGGGACCGGGCGTCGGTGCGGCGTGGGAGCCGCGCATCGTCGCGTTCTTCTGCAACTGGTGCACGTACACCGCGTCGGACCTGGCGGGCACGGCGCGGTTGACCTACGACCCTAACGCGCCGGTCATCCGCGTCATGTGCTCGGGCCGGGTCGACCCGCAGTTCGTCCTGAGAGCCCTCGGGGAGGGCGCCGACGGGGTGCTCATCGGCGGGTGCCATCCCGGCGACTGCCACTACCAGGAAGGCAACTACAAGACGCTCCGGCGCTTCAAGCTGCTCAAGAAAGTGCTCGGGCAGCTCGGCGTCGAGGACGAGCGCGTGCGCCTCGAGTGGATCTCGGCGAGCGAGGGCGATCGCGTCCAGCACGCCATCAACGACATGACGAATCAGCTCAGACGGCTCGGGCCGTTCGCCCAGCGGGGAGCCAGCCATGCCTGAGAAGCCCAAGGTCGCGTTCTACTGGTGCGCCTCGTGCGGTGGGTGCGAGGAAGCCGTCGTCGATCTGGCTGAGGACATCCTGAAGGTCGTCGAGGCGGTGGACATCGTTCTGTGGCCGGTGGCGCTCGACTTCAAGAAGAAGGACGTCGAGGCCATGCCCGACAACTCGATCGCCGTGGCCTTCATCAACGGGGCGGTGCGGATGTCGGAGCAGGAGGAATGGGTCCACATGCTGCGCCGGAAGAGCCAGCTCGTCGTGGCGTTCGGATCCTGCGCGCATCTGGGCGGCATTCCCGGCCTGGCGAACTTCACCAACAAGGCCGAGATCTTCGCCAACTCGTACTTCGACGTGCCGTCGGTCGACAATCCCGGCCGCGTCGTCCCGCTGGAAAAGTCGGGCGGGAACGGCGAGACCCTGACGCTGCCGGAGTTCTTCGACACGGTCCGCGCGCTCGACCAGGTGATCCCGGTCGACTACTACCTGCCCGGCTGCGCGCCGCCGAAGGACCTGATCATGAACGCCGTCACGGCGATCCTGACGGGCCAGCTGCCGCCGAAGGGCACGGTGCTCAGCCCGAGCAAGGCGGCGTGCGACGTCTGCCCGCGCAAAGACAGCAAGCCCGACAAGATCGAGATCGCCGAGATCAAGCGGATCACGACGTCGATTCCGGATCCGGAGAAGTGCTTCCTGGCGCAAGGCTACGTCTGCATGGGTCCGGCCACGCGGTCGGGCTGCGGCGAGCGGTGCATCCACGGCAACATGCCGTGCCGCGGCTGCTTCGGCCCGCCCGACGGCGTCTACGACCAGGGCGCGAAGTTCCTGTCGGCGTTCGCCTCGCTGCTCACCGCGAAGACCGACGAGGAGATCGACGCGCTCATCGACCAGATCCCGGATCCGGCCGGAACCTTCTACCGCTTCTCGCTGCCGACCTCGATCATGCAGCGCAAGCGCACCAGGGTGGAGTCATGAGCCAGCGCATCACGATCGATCCGATTACCCGCTTGGAAGGCCACGGCAAGATCGAGATCTTCCTGGACGACCGCGGCGAGGTCACTCGCGCGTACTTGCAGGTGCCAGAGCTGCGCGGCTTCGAGCGCTTCTGCGTCGGCCGGGCCGCCGAGGAGATGCCGCGCATCACGCAGCGCATCTGCGGCGTCTGCCCGACGGCGCACCACATGGCGTCCACCCGTGCGCTCGACGACCTCTACCACGTGGACCCGCCGCCGGCGGCACACCGGATCCGCGATCTCTTCTACAGCCTCTTCATGTTCGAGGATCACACCCTGCACTTCTACTTCCTCGGCGGTCCCGACTTCATCGTCGGTCCGACGGCGCCGGCGGCGGAGAGGAACGTGCTGGGCGTCATCGCGAAGGTGGGGCTCGAGATCGGCGGCAAGGTGATCGCCACGCGAAAAGAGGCGCGCGGCATCATGACCGAGATGGCGGGGAAGGCCATTCACCCCGTCTTCGGCATCGCAGGCGGCGTGAGCAAGCCGATGACGAAGGACCTCGCCGCGCGGCTGCAGGAATCGGCCCCGGGGTTTGTCGACTTCGCCGCCTTCTCGCTCCAGGCCTTCGCCGACATCGTGCTCAAGAACCAGGCGTACGTGGACACGATTTTGGCCGATCACTACCTGCACCAGACCCATTACATGGGGCTCGTCGACGAGAAGAGGAAGGTGACCTTCTACCGCGGCCGCGTGCGGGTGGTGGATCCGTTCGGCGACGAGGTGGCGATCTTCGAACCGCGCGACTACCTGAAGTACATCGCCGAGCACGTCGAGCCGTGGTCGTACATCAAGTTCCCGTTCCTCAAGGCGAAGGGCTGGAAGGGGTTCGTCGACGGACCGGACAGCGGCCTGTATCGCGTGGCGCCGCTCGCCAGACTCAACGTCGCCGACGGGATGGCCACGCCGCGAGCGCAGGAGCACTACGAGCAGATGTACGCGACGCTCGGCGGCAAGCCCGCGCACAACACGCTGGCGTTCCATTGGGCCCGGCTCATCGAAGCGCTCCAGGCGGCCGAGGTCGTCGAGGCGATCAGCCGCGATCCGGAGCTGCTCGATCCGAACGTCCGGCGGCTGCCGACCCAGGCCCCCGACGAAGGCGTCGGCATCGTCGAAGCGCCGCGCGGCACGCTCATCCACCACTACAAGACCGACCCGAACGGCATCCTGACCGGCGTCAACCTCATGGTGGCCACGCTCCACAACTCGGCGCCGATCCAGATGTCGATCGAGCGAGCCGCCAAAGGCGTCATCCACGGCGGCAAGGTCGACGACGGCCTGCTGAACATGGTGGAGATGGCGTTCCGCGCGTACGACCCGTGCTTCGGGTGCGCGACACACTCGCTGCCGGGCGAGATGCCGCTCGTCGCGCGAATTCACGACAACGATGGAAGCGTCGTGCGGACGATCACGAGAGGCGGAGAAGTTCCGGAACTGGGAACTGGAAGCTGATGGCTGATAACTACCCTATGCCCACCCTCCCCGTGCTCGTCTTGTGTCTCGGCAACGACCTCAGAGGCGATGACGGCGTCGGCTGGGCGATCGCCGATGCGCTGGAGGCCGATCCGCCCGCGGGGGCGGTCGTGCGGCGCTCCGCGATGTCGGGGTTCTATCTGCTCGACGAGCTGGTCGGCGTCGATCGCGCCATCGTCGTGGACGCCATCCAGACGGGCCGCCGGCCGCCGGGCGCCGTGCTGGAGTTCACGATGGGCGCCGCCGCCGGGCCGGCGGGGCCATCGCCGCACGCCGTCGGGCTGCCGACGGTCGTCGACATCGGCCGGCGGTCGGGTCTGGCCCTGCCGAACCGGATCGACGTCGTGGCGGTCGAGGTGGAAGACATGTTCCGCTTGGCGGAGGGCCTCAGCGACACCGTGCGGCGTGCGATTCCCGCGGCGGTCGCCGCGGTGCGCCGCCGGCTGGAGGCCGCATGACGACCGCGCGGTCGCCGGCCGACGTCGCGTCCAGCCAGCCTGCGGCGCCTGCCCTCGTGCGCCACGTCTCGAAGCGCAGGCAGGCGCAGGCCGACGTGAACTCGGATCTCGAGGCCGCGAAGGTCATCTATCAGCATCAGCTCGACCGGCTCGAGGACGCGCTCAGGATTCACGCCAAGCGCAGCGTCATCTACGGCCCACTCGCCGAGCGGCGCGTCGCCGGGCTCGACGCCGAGCTGGCGCGCGCGTTGCAGACCATCGTCAGCGAGACGCTGCGGTGCCGGAAGATCGTCAAGGGCCTGTTGGACTTCGCGCGCCAGACCAAGCCGCAGAAGCAGGCGCTGTCGCTCAACCAGATCGTCGAGGACATTCTGGCGCTCGTCAGGAACCAGGCCGGTTTCCGGAACGTCCACATCGTGACCGAGCTGGCCCCGCGCCTGCCGCTCGTGGCGGCCGACGGAGACCAGGTGCGTCAGGTGATGCTGAACATCATCCTCAATGCCGCCGACGCGATGCCGGGAGGCGGGGAGTTGACGATCGCATCGGGGGTCGACGCCGGTGCCCGGACCGTGTCCATCCGGATCTCGGACACCGGGCCAAGCATTCCCGAGGGGGTCAAGGACCGGCTCTTCGAGCCGTTCTTCACCACGAAGAGCACGGGAACCGGGCTCGGCCTCGCGATCGCCTACGGCATCGTCGAACAGCACAAGGGGACGCTCGCTGTGGAGAGCGCGCCCGGCAAGGGCGCGACCATCGTCATCACGCTGCCAGTCAACGGTGAGGGCCGCGATGTCCGTGGCGACCGCGAGTCCTGACGTCCTCGTCGTCGACGACGAGTCGGCGATTTGCCGAAGCTGCGAGAAGATCCTCGCGCGCGAAGGCTACGGGGTCATGACCGTCCAGAACACTCGCGAGGCGCTCTCGCTGCTCGCGCAGCAGCCCGTCGACATCGTCATCACGGATCTGAAGATGGCATTGATGGGTGGCATGGAGCTGCTCGAGGCGCTGCACCACAGCTATCCCGACGTCGTGCCGATCGTCATCACCGGCTACGCCACGATTGCGTCGGTCGTCGAGACGATGAAGCTCGGCGCCTTCGACTATCTGCCCAAGCCGTTCACGCCAGACGAGCTGGCCGCTGTCGTCGAGAAGGCCTGGGAGAAACGCCGGCTGCTGCTCCAGAGCAAGGCCATCGCGCGCGGCGACATGCCCACCACGTTCGCGGGGCTGGTCGGCGGCAGCCCGAAGATGCAGGAGATCTACCGGCAGATTCGGAAGGTGGCGCCTACCGCGAGCACCGTGCTCATCGTCGGCGAGACCGGGACGGGCAAGGAGCTGGTCGCCCGCGCCATCCATGCGCTCAGCCCGCGGCGGCACGAGCGGTTCTTCGCGATCGACTGCGGCACCCTGTCTTTGAACCTGCTCGAGTCGGAGTTGTTCGGCCACCTCAAGGGGTCGTTCACCGGCGCGGTGGGCGACAAACGCGGGATCTTCGAGAGCGCGCACCGTGGCACGGTCTTCCTCGATGAGATCTGCAACGTCGATGT
>Ga0315275_10006436_pt1 | contig 11234 bp, 8 predicted proteins | sample YL17G03_0_MG_FD_205557 | JGI IMG/M metagenome (GOLD analysis project Ga0315275, IMG submission 205557) | Sediment microbial communities from Yellowstone Lake, YNP, Wyoming, USA - YL17G03_0 | ecosystem: Environmental > Aquatic > Freshwater > Lake > Sediment | place: USA: Wyoming | collected...
ACCGCCGACGGATCGCTAAGTGACATCGCCTTTGTCCCCAGCGGCCCCGTCTGGGACGCAGTCAACAGCGAGCACGGAAACTGCCGCGGGCGAAAGTGCCCCCATTTCCAGAAATGCTTCTATCAGCGGGCCAGGCGCCGAACCGATAGCGCCGATATCATCGTCGCAAACCACGCCCTGATGTTTAGCGACCTTGCGCTTAAAGAGCAGGGCGGGTCCGTCCTGCCGGACTACCAGTACGTGATTATAGACGAAGCCCAGAACATCGAGCACGTCGCCGAAGACCACTTCGGCATAAACATCAGCAATCGCAGCATTGATTTCCTGCTCGGCAGGCTCCACAGCCCCAAGACACACAGGGGCCTTCTGTCATATCTAAGCGCCGCCTCAAATCCGGCCAAAGCTATTGATATGGTCGCACGGATAGAGAAAGAGTCGCGGAATTTCTTTAAGCTCGTGCGCGACTGGTATGAGCGGACAAGGGGCGAAACCAACGGCAGATGTCACGCCAATTTCCTCGACGATACAATCTCCGGCCATCTGAAAAACCTCCGCGCTGAGCTTGCTAAGCTCGCAAAGGCCGTGCAGGACGACGATGAGAAGCTCGAGCTCCTCCGGTTCGTGGATATATGCGATGCGCTCGTCGGCCAGCTCAATTCCTTCTTTCTGCAGCAAAGGCAGGACTGCGTATATTGGGTCGAGGCCGGCAACGGCCCGAAGGCGGCGATTCGCCTGCGAAGCGCGCCGGTGAACGTCGGCCCGGACGTCGCCAGGTGCCTGTTTGAGACGTACCAGTCCGTGATATTAACCAGTGCGACCTTGAGCACGGGCCCGGCCGAATCGCATCAGGGCGGCTTTGAATTCTTCGCCGGACGCATCGGCCTGGCGGAGTTTGACGGATTAAAGCTCGGCTCGCCCTACGACTACCAGAGCAATGTCACCCTCTATATCGAAAAGGGCCTGCCCAGTCCGAATGAGCCGGCCTTCATCGAAGCCGCCGGCGAGGCAATGAAGAAATACATACTTCAGACTCAGGGCAGGGCCTTTGCCCTCTTCACTAGCTACGAGATGCTCGAAGACATGGCCGAAAAGATGGCCGATTGGTGCGCCGACAACGGCATCGAGCTGTTGCAGCAGGGCAAGGCCTTCGATAGAAGCACCCTCTTGAAACGCTTCAAGGCCCTCGGCAGAGCCGAGGACCGCTGCGTATTATTCGGCACCGACAGTTTTTGGCAGGGTGTTGACGTCCAGGGCCAGGCCCTTAGCAACGTCATCATCGTTCGTCTGCCATTCGCCGTGCCCGATAAGCCCCTGCTGGCCGGCCGGCTGCAGCAGATAAAGGCCCAGGGCGGCAACCCGTTCTTCGACTATCAGCTCCCCTCTGCAATCATCAAATTCAAGCAGGGCTTCGGCCGGCTGATCCGCAGCAAGACCGATACCGGAATCGTCGTTGTCCTCGATTCCCGCATCATCCACAAACGCTACGGCCAGAACTTCCTCAACGCCATCCCAAAATGCAAAACCAGAATCGCCCCCGTTTAGCTCGCACACCTACCCTGCGGGTCATATCCCTCGTGACACGGGCTTCTCGTGGCACGGCCATTCCCTCGACTTCGCTCGGGACAGCCTTGGCCGTGGTCGCACGGGATTCCAGCCCGTGTTCTGCGTTGCACGCGCATCCCCGTAAGGGGCCCGAGGGGCTTGCCCGTGTTCTACGTGGCGCGGGCTTCCAGCCCGTGTTCTGCGCATTCCCCCTGTGGCAGCCTCAAGCGCAGCGCCCCGCCTGAGCCTGTCGAAGGCTTGGGGATGGTCAAGCCCCCCGTCATACTCGCGCAGCCTTTGTCGTTCCGAGCGCAGCCTTTGTCATTCCGAGCGCAGCCTTTGTCATTCCGAGCGCACCCTTTGTCATTCCGAGCGCAGCCGAGGAATCTATTCAAACAGCCCCCTCCCGACTCCTTGTTTTGAAGTCCAGTTTTCTTACAGCCTCTAAAATTGTTGTTGAAAATGGCGGCGGGGATGCATATAACTTGAAGCGGCGAGTTTCCCAATCGATTCTCGATTAAGGATGATTGATGCTTAGAATGGTGATAATGCGGTGAAGAAGCAACGGGAACTTGTTATACTGGCGTAAACACCCTGTTCCCCACCAGACGCATGCGGGGACAAGCTTTCCCGTTTTACCCAGTAGGTCAGGCAGAGGCGGCTAAAAAGCGTATAAAACTGTATAATCCTTGTTGGCCGGCAAGCTTATTTAACGCTGGATACTGTTTTATGGTGGTTCAATAAATGGTGCAAGGTGAAGCTTCGCTAGAAGGGGATGGGAATGGTTATTTACAATTTTCGATTGCACATTGGGCGATGATCCTTCGCGGGTCGTCTCATGCCTTGTGTAATTTAGAGTACATCAACAGCCTTCTGCGTGTGCCAACGAGGCCGAAAAGGGATAAGCTTTATCATCAGTCATTGCTGAACACAAATAACCAGGAAACAATAGTGCAAGGGGAAAGTCTCTTGTGAACAGCCGGTGGAGCGCCCTGTCATCTAAAAAAAGGAAGAAACCGCCAACTGCCAATTGCGACAAGTTGTCTCGCCTCTGTAAGATCGGCAATTTCTGCATGTCGACTAGTGGAAGTCCAGCACGTTCGAAGCAATGTTCGACAAATCCCACACACGAACCACGAAAGAACCTCTCCAACGGATTTGTTTTAGAGGGAGTAAAATTAGGGTCCATGGCGGGATCAAGCATGTAAAGAATTGAATGGATACTGTATAGATCTTTCTCACCAAAACTTCGAAGAACAACCTCAAGAATACTTCTGGCAGCCTCATAAACGAGTTTCAAATCGATTTCATTTGTGCGTTGCAAACCATTTTCTGGCCACGCAAAACACAGACCAATGAAAGGGAACCTTTTGTTGTTAGCACATTCTGTGGTAGAGAAAGTGCGTGTTTGATCTACAAGATTTCGCGCTACGTCCCTTGAATCGATTGGCCAGTCATATACAGGTATCGTATAACCATCTGAAAAAACAGGCGAATGCCCCCTCCCTAGTATGCCGACATGCTCAACAAATTCTCTACCCTCGGAATCCTTAACAATGACATAGTAAACCATACCATCTCGTGGCACTATTGTCTGCGGATTCAGGTCGGAACACGTCATCGTTCATCTCTTTGTTGCTGATGTCACATTTGCAGCCAGATACTCTTTCAGGTCATTCTTAATTTCTTCTGTTGAACTGGTGTGCTTCGCACACCAATCGCTCATACCAACAAGGTTGAGATCACATTCGGTCTGTTGTATTGCCTCCAAAGATAGACGCACAAAAGAAGTATCTCGCGAGGCAATCGCATAACTTCGAACAAGTTTAAGATCTGGTCTATCTAATCTTGCGCAGAGCATTTTAATAACGCAGATACTTCTGTGAAACATGCCCATCTCAAACTTTATCGCGAGCGGGTCAGCCCAAATGGATAGAAACTTCTTGGCAAGTAGACGAATCTTAACGGCAACGGAAGTATTTACCTTATCTGCCGTGCGAATGAGAAGCCTACGAAGGCCTTCCATAAGAAAAACTATAAATTCGCCAGCAATCATCAAATCCTTAGCTATATATTCCAACAGAAGAGGAACGTCTTGTTCATCTCCGTAAGAGGCCAAGACAAGCAGAGTGTCTCCAAAGATTCTTCTGTGAAGGGGTGTGGCGTTTGGGGTCCACGGAGAAACGGCAGTGAGTTGTGACCGCATCAACTTCACCAGTTTCCCTCTAGCATCCAGAGGGACATCGATAATGCGAAGTGCTATTGTGCATCCATCAAGAAACTCGTCGCGTTTGGCGGAAGACACATGTTTTAGGATGATCGGCAGCAAGTCAGGATACCTCTTGGTAGTGAGAAATTCTAAAATTGCCCAACGGTTAATTGGGGGAATAGAGCTGTCTTTCAATAGTTTGACTAAACGTTTATTAGTGTCTGCTTTGCAAGCATCCTGTATTTCTGAAATAATCGCCTGTAGATCTCTAACATTCAATTGGGATCTAAGTTTATCTAATATCAACTCTATATTTTTTGGCGGGCCACCTATATTCCATGTATCTACATCTTGTAAACTTAATTTCTTAGTCTGGTTTGTGTTATATACAGCGGTTTGGATACTATATTTCACCATGTTTAAAAGGGCATCTTTATCGATACCCGGGGGAAGAATAAAAGATCCTAAATGTTGATAATACTGCGAAACGCCGATATTTTTGGGATATGGCATTGTGGCCCATACATTAAAACCAAAGCCAGTATTCGGCAATGATGTTTGAATTTGTTGTTGAAGGCCAGATTTTGCGGCTATTGTCATATTTAAACCTCTTGCGCCTTTTTATCTTTTCCTTTAAGATACTGATTGAGTAAGTCTATCTCAATCTTTGCAGCGCGTAACTCATCTATCAGAAATTCAATATCATCCTCTTTAATTTGAAAATAAAATCGGCTATTTTGACTAACATCGGTACCTATATTAATAGAAACAATAGGAACTGTGCCAATAATACTAGGCTTATACTTATCTATATCCTCTCCCCATTTGTATTTCCCTTCTTGGACGGCTCTCAATTCCACCGAATGGCCAAAAGATTCGAGCATTGGCAAAACGCCCGCGGCGTATCTTCGTCTCGTAAGCATATCACGGAATGACATCGATTCACTCTGAATAGATTTTGCCATTTTCATAAAGACGGCCTGTTTATCTTTGTCTTCGGGATCAATTAATCTTAACTCTTGCAGGTCTGCTGCCCAATCAGCCGGAGTGTCATCCTGTGTCTCAGGTTCGCTAAGTGTTTTTAGAAAAAGCGCAATGACCGCCATTGTTTTTGAAAACATAACACGAGGCAATTTAGTATCTATTTCAACTCTGTCTAAGATTCGGTCTCTTTCCAAAGGAAGTTCGGCAAGTAAAAGCGGCCCCACAAACTTTACACATATAGATAGAATTTCTTCTTCTAGGTTCAATGCATAGGTAAAATCCTCTGCAAACTTTTTATTGTCCTCTCCCTTTATATCAAATCGTGAAAAAAGCTTAGATTTCATATTTTTACCTTTCTGGTTACAAGGCCCATGTTTCTGCTTAGGAAGACATCATTTTCCTGCGGTTCCCTTTCACTGTCAATCGCTTTTTTATGCAGCCAAACCGCATACAGGCTACATAACCTACATTCCATAGTTTATTCTATTCTACGCATGTCAGGACATCTTGTCAAAAGTTTTGTCCTTCCAGAAAACTTTCTCTGCTGACAAATAACCTCTATGCTTCCAGAATATCTGCTCTACGTCACACGCTATACAGTCTACAGTACAACCGCCACTGTATTACTCGGCATACTTGCCCCTGATGAATTAATGGCTTTTACCCTGTATTCGAACAACAGTTTTGAGTTTTAGGACCTCAAAAGCCATCTTCGGGCTTAAACCGCGATTTTTAAGTCAAAAACAGCTATTTGCATATTTACAACAAGGCATTGTAAGCGTGATATTCGACGGATGAAGCCCACGGGATGGCTTGCGCCACGTTATCTGTCACAGATGAGGGCCAGCGGCCGGTTCGGAGAACATCCGTGACGTTCCGGTGAAGTCCGGGACGACTCCGGGCACCTAACGATGAGTTCTGGCTTCGGTTGGGGGGTGATTTTGAGATTTTCGACCCTTCGACTGGGCCCAGGGCAGGCCCGCCCTCCCAAGTACCGCCGGGCAACCTCACGAGGTCTTCTGCGATTAAATAACCGCCTGCTCCAAAACATCGGTTCTTGGTGCAGTATATAAGTATATACGCATATACTTATGGAGCGCTGGCTCAACTCCCAACAAGCGCCGAACCCCCGCAAAACGCACGCGCATACGAAACCTCCGCCGCGCACCAAACCCCAGTCCCCAACAAATATCTCTCTTCACCCGCCATTCCAATACCCCCGCCTCAAGTTCTGCCATGTATCCAAAATTATACATCCCACCCCGTCATCCGCGGCTGCCCCCAACCGCAAAACCCTTCCCGACCCAAGTGGAGGGATCCCAGAACCAACCTTCGCCGAGTCCGCAGGTCCCCCGCAGGTGGAACACATCTCCGCCGCCATCTCCTCTCTGGGACTAAAGTCCACCTCATCCGCAACATTGGACAATACTTCACGAAGTAACCAAGTAACTGCCTACCCCCAAAACCTTGCTTCATACTGCACTATATAAGTATATACGCATACACTTATATAGTCTTATGCCCAAATTCGTATAATCTGCGTAACCTGTCCTGAGCTTGTCGAATGGATCCGTGATTAAGAGCAAAGCGTCGCCCAAATCGAAGCCGAGCAGAAAATCGTTCACGAAAGCAAAACACTCATCGAAATCTTCCAAAACAAAATCTCCGCGCCCATTTCCTCTCTCTGGGCCTAAAGTTCAGCTCATCCGCAACCAAATAACTGCTTACCCCAAAACCTCATTTCATACTGCACTCCATAAGTATATACGCATACGCTTATATACTCTTATCCCCAAATTCGTATAATCTGCGTTCTCCGCGACTCCTTTCCGTTTTGGTCATTTGAGCATCTGGGTTTTGAGTTTGTTTCGGATTCCTGTCCTGAGCCAAGTCGAAGGATCGTGCTTCGTATTTCGGATTTTAGATATCTCCGCCCTCCGCCCTCTCTTCTTATGCCCTTATGCACTTACACTCTTCGTGTCTTCGTCCCTTGGTGGCAAACCACTCACTACCCCGCATCGAGCATCCAGCATCGAGTATCCAGCATCGAGTATCCAGCATCAACGATCCAACATACATTCATCAGTGTTAATCGGCGTTAATCCGTGTCTGATTTCTTTGTGCCTTTGTGCGTTCGTGGCGAATTCCCTCTGTGTCCTCTGTGGCAAGAATTCACTTGACACCCAACTTCCCATCGTGTATAATATACATCTAACAAGTTCATAGTCAGTATCGAAGATCCGCCCTTGGCGGAATCAATCATCAATAATCAATAATCAATCGTAAATACCGACTGCCCAATAGCCAATACCAAATAGTCAGTCCTCAGCAGCAAATAGCAAATAGTCAATAGTAAATACCAAAGCACGAGGTTCTCATCATAACTGCCCAAGCCCAAACACTCACCAGCCCCCACAACCCCCAAATCCGTCGCTTTTCCCTGTGGGCCCTCTACACTTGTAGAGACTCCTCTACAAATCAGCCTGTTTTTTTTGCAAAACGAACCCAATTTTCTCAAGGCCAAAACCAATGTAACTCTCTTTACCGCAAAGGGTTATGAAACCAAACCTCCCCTGGCCACTCGAAGAAAACGAACCCAATCGAACCCAAACGAACCCAATTTATCCAATCGCAAAAATGCCCGTAAACCCTTGCCCCGAAAAGCATTATCGAAAAACTTCCCCCTTCCGACGCCGGCAAAACAAACCCAATCAAACCCAATTTCAAACGATCAAAGCCCAATCAAACCCAATTTCAAACGCAGAAAGAGCTTACTCCGCTTGCCGGACGAGCGATTGCCCCGGCCCCCCACGGGGCCTGGGGCCTGGGGTCCTCGCAATGACGAGTTTGAATAGATTGCCGTTCCGGGCTCTGCGCTTCGCTACGTGTCTCCGCTTGCTGCGTTCGGTCGGAATGACCCGCGGGACAGGTCCGCGGGCTAATCGCTGGGGTGATTGCGGAATGTTGAAGAAGGTCAACTTCACGGGCTGGAAGCCCATGCTACATAGGAAGGCCGTGGCACGGAGAACGCGGGCAGGCCCCTCGCCCCCCACAAAGGGCTGACTCATCCCAAAACTGCGGATGATCCAGAGTGAAGCCTCAGAGGAGACCGGGGGTCCGTCGAGACCCGTCCCAAAGGGGCGGTGCTCCTATCCGGGCCGAATGTCAAATCCGCTCACAAAGAATGCCGACCACAGGCTCTCTTATAGCAATACCGGAGATTCCTCAGAGTATTCGGTCTCCTGATTGGACATTCTTGTGCGCTCGGCCATAGGAGACTCGCGTCTTCCATGCTCCTCGCTGCGGTCCAGAGGAGACCACCTGTTCTTGGCCTTGTTTGCTATCTCAACGAGGCGACTAATGACGATCTCGGCGGTATCGTCAAATGGGTCAACGACAAAACCCTTGAGCTTGTCGTGCAGTTCATCTGAGATTTGTACGCTTTTCATAATCATACCCCGGCATGACTACCCTTGATTGTTGATGCTTTTCTAAGGTTACGCGGCACATCAGGCCCACACTACAAAATATACGATTCAATTGACGCCTCGGCCAAATGCCGGAAACGGCATTTGGTGGTGGAATTCGCGTTTTTTCAGAAGCAACCGTGCGTGTTGCGGAAGGGCCGATAATTCAGGGCCGGCTGTCCTGCTGAGGTGGAGCTGCCGGCGCAGACTTCAGCCCGCTACCCGACTCGCATGCCTGTACCCAGTCCTGTAGTCGCTTCCGGACGAGGCAAATATGCCCATTTCTGGCAGCCTCGCACACGCAGGCGGTCATTGGGTTTGTGGTTCGAGGGCGGCGCGGACCTCGGATGGATGGACGCCAGCGGCGTCTGCGATGGCACGGAAGGTCATCTCGGGCGTCGCTTCAAACCCGGCCTTCTTGAGCCGTGCAACGCAGGTTTCAGTGTCCAGCCCCATCTGTTCGCAGTACTGTTTGACTGTTAGTCGGCCAAAGCCCCGGCTGGATCCGCCTTCGATGCGGCTGTCGCCGGTCTCGGCCTGAGTATCGACGCGCCGGCCTGGTCCGCCCGCGCCTTGTCCGCGTCCGCCACCTCCCTTGCCCGCTCCTCCGTAACCTCTGCCCGGGCCGGTCCGGCCAAGGGCAATGTCATAGATCTGCATCGGTGTCATACGGTAAGCCTCCGCCAGTTCGCCCAAAATGGCGTCCGGCGAGTCAACTTCAATCCCTCTTGCCCTGAGATTTGCGAGCATCGCATCGAGGTCCACGTCCGGGACCTGCTTGCTCAGTTCGCCGAGACTCAGCAGCTCCGCATCTGGGATGGGGGCGCGCCGGCGCGGCGTGTCCCAACGGTGCTTTATTGCCTTGTTCCAGTCCATAAGCGAGGAGAAAGGCGCAATATTCCTGAGCGTCCCGACGAACACGCCCACGCAAATCACCAGCGCCAGCAGCCATTCGGCTCTAAAGGCGAACGCCTTGCCGACCTTGCTCTTGAAATAGCTCACCAGCGCCTTCCAGTTCAGATACACGTGCAGAATCGATCCGGCGACAAACACGAGACAAAACCAGTCGTGCAGGGCGATCCACTGGCTCTTTGTCAGAGCTATCATCGTCCAGCCCGTCCAGTTCGCGATCCGCCCCGGCGGCACCGCGAAGAGAATTACGCCCGTGAAAGTCATTGCGATAAAAGATAGCGCCGTGAGCACCGAAGCGAATGCACGCCAATTGAACTGCTTGTTCATCTCCTTGACTATTATTTTGCCTTTCTATCTTTCCGTTTTCCGTGGCAAGCTCCCGCGCGGGCCTTTGTGCCGCCCGCCGGCCCCACCCCAAAGTGCGGGAACTGCGATTATTTCGAGTTCTCTACGTACTTCCTGCTGCAACTTTACAGCCCATACGATGGAGTATCCTACCAGAGTTCGCACAAACCTTCCCCTATTTTCCATTTTCCCGGATTTTTTCGATTGCAGGCGCAAGTCCTTGATCGCGGCTCTGCCGATTCTCAGAGCATTCTCGATGGTCCTGAGCTTCTTGTGCTTGACTGTCGAACGAAATCAGAACAATCAAGAACGTATGGGCAAGGTCATTTTCCGAAATACTGACGGGCCGATGCACCGCCGCAGGCTTGTGCGAACGGGCTACTGACCTACTTCACGCCCAAAGATTAAATGAGCATGGGTCGCGAAGGCCAACGGAGCAGGAGGGATTCGAACCCCCGTTACCCGAAAGGGTAAAACGGTTTTCAAGACCGTCGCCTTAAACCGCTCGGCCACTGCTCCAACTCTTTTATTTAGCAGAGGTTATGAAGAACGAGTAGGCTCGTCTTCCTGGCCGCTACAACGCCAGGAATCGAGTTCCAGAAGAAGGGTTTGCTCACATAACCTCCCTCTAACCTACCCACAATGGGGCGGTATTGCAAGAAGATTAGCCCAAGTTTCCTCTGTTCGTAAGGCTGTAAACCGCTTTCTGGAGTAAGATGCACACGCCCCGATAAAATGCCGGAAAAGCTGAGACTGTAGCAAGATTACAGAGCATATTGCCTATAGGGCAATTACCATTTGCAGCGAGATCGCGGCAAAACCAGGATTTAGCGCTTGAATCTACCAAAAGGGTAGATCAAGGGTTGCGATTGGCTCATTATGTCTTGTGTAAATCATTGTAAGCACATGTTTTAAGTTTCATTTGCTCTGTAAAGCTACTACAGTCTCGAAAAGCTTGCTTTTTTGTGCGGAATTTGATACTCTATTATAAGTGAGGCTCGGCGGCATAGTTGAGTATAGTGTAAATAGGAGACTCTGGGTAGTGATGGCGACTTTCAGCGGGAGACTTTTGGGAAGAGGCGAATCATGAAGCGATTATTATTGACGAGTCTGGTCGTGTTGTCCGCGTGCGGAATGACATTACTGTACGCCGGGACTGCGGAGAACCCGGAAGATGGTGACAAACTGATAACGGTGCGCAGCGAGAATGATGAGGTTGTTACGGTAAGCGACCTCTACACGTACTCCGGCCCGAGCGGCACGGGGACGAGGACGACGCACCTGGCCAAGGGCGATTCCAATGACGACGTTCATATCGCGCCGCACGGCACAAGGAGCTTTTATCTCGGCCAATGCCAAAGCTACACTATTTCCTTTATCTATCAGGGCAAGGAGGTGGAGATGGATGGCGATTGGGGCGCGAGTATCGGCCCGCAGTCAAGGGCTTGTTTTAACAGCAGTTTTGGCGGGCTGTTTGCAGTGGACTACGATAGCTCAGGCGGGGAGGGATTGCTGCCGCCGCTCGAAGTGCCGCAGTTGATTGCCGGCGGGGGCGGGCATATTGTGAGCGGGGCGTATGACTGGATAACGTTCTATAATACAACAGCAAGCGGGGGGATGATAGAAAGAGACGGCTTAGGCAATCCGATAAGTCCGGTCGTGCCCGACGGATCGCTTGTGAGAGCAGTTTTCTTATATGATGTCGTGACATTCGAGGTGGTCGCAGGTAATAATTGTCCATCGGCTGACCTTACCGGCGACTGTTTTGTCGATTA
>Ga0315275_10006437_pt1 | contig 11233 bp, 8 predicted proteins | sample YL17G03_0_MG_FD_205557 | JGI IMG/M metagenome (GOLD analysis project Ga0315275, IMG submission 205557) | Sediment microbial communities from Yellowstone Lake, YNP, Wyoming, USA - YL17G03_0 | ecosystem: Environmental > Aquatic > Freshwater > Lake > Sediment | place: USA: Wyoming | collected...
AGTTCGGTCGCGATGCCCGGACGCCCTTGCGCTTCTTCGGCTTACCGCGCGGTTCGGTTCAGTACCGGCTCTCCGGTTCGGTATGGGCTCGGTCGGGCGGGGCGGTTCGGTCGGCCGAGCGGAAACCCCTTCCGGGTCTTCGGCTTGCTCGCGCCGAACCGGGCTCTCCGTTGGATTGAAAATCCGCGTGTCGGTGGTTCGATTCCGCCCCTGGCCACCACTTCCAACTCCATGAAACGCATGCGGTTTCCGACATCACCCGCGGACTATCCGGGGCGATTTTGGCCGAAAATGGGCTGACCATCGGACTATCGGAAATCGGGTCGGTGGTTCGAGTCGGGCGGGGCGGGGAGCCCAGGCATCTGCACACTTGAGGATCCGCTACTCACCCGCGCTCATGCAGCACGTTGCCGCGCCACGAGTGCGTCGTTGGGATGGAGGACGCCGGCGGACGGTCACCCAGCTTGAAACTATGCCTGGCGGGTCTTCCCTAGCCCGCACCGGCGGCATTCAACTGTCTCGATACCTCCCCCGCCAAAGCTGAATGATTCCCTGATGACGTGGAAATCATGGAATCCCAGCCAGCATAGAATTCTGCCGAACAGCCGATTTGGCATATGCCTTCCTTCCAGTGCGCGTGGAATCCCTCTGTATTCGAAGTGATTATCTTCCTTCTTCCTAAATGGCACTGGGAGCCGGCGCTGATGCCCGTTACGGTTCGCAACCTGACACTGGCGGGTATTGACAAGTTAACTCGCAGGCGTGGGCCGACGCTACTCACTCTGGCGCGTACTGCCCCATAACTCGACGACGACGCCCACCGCAATTCCGGTTTGAGTTGTCCGTGGTGCCGCATGCCCGCTTCTCAGGGCGAGGATAGTTAACTTGTCAGTACCCACAGGAGGGTTCGCGCTGACGCGCGGGCTCTCTTTTCATCATCCTATTGTTGTCGTTCTGGGGCCGCGTTGCGTGCTGCCGGACCGCTGAAAAGCGGACATCCCGGAACGGGGAGAAACGGCCACGACCAGCCGCTCATCAATCTCGCCACAAGCAGTCGCTCGACCGCCTGCTTGATCGGTAGCAGACGCCGCACCCCGCGAGCCGCTACTGCGGCAGATTCACGTCGAACTTGATGGCGGCCAGCTGCTCCGGCGCCTTGCCGATCTTGCGCAGGAACGGCTCCCAGCGCGGGTCACTGCGGAGATTGGCGAACAGCGGGTCGCCGACGATTTCGGACAGGCCCCCGTCGTGGTAGGCCACCGCCTTGTCGAGCCACTCGAACGCACGGTCGACCTCGCCGCGGAAGGCCAGCACGTAGGCGATGTTGTAGGCCGCCTCCTTCTCGTATTTCTGAATCAGCTCCGCGAGTGCCGCATCCGATTCGGCCTTCTTCCCCAACGCGTGCCAGGCCATCGGCAGGCCGATCAGGCGCCACACCTCGGACGATTCCTTCTGCATCGCCGCCAGCGCCGCCGCGGGATCACCCTTGGCGAGCAAGGCCGCACCGATCCCGTACTGCGCACCGGCAAGGCCGGGACTCAGGCTGAGCGCGATGCGAGAGCTCGCGATCGCCTCGTCCAGGCGGCCGGCGTAGACGTAGAAAAGTCTCAGGTTGGTATAGCCGGCGGGGTTCACTGGATCGCGGGCAACCAAGTATTCGGTTAGCGCGATGCCCGTGTCGAGGCGGCCGAGCTTTGCGAGCAGGTTCGCGGCGCCCTGGATAATGTCGGTGTTGTTAGGCGCGAGCGCGAGGGCGTGCTCGTAGTGGCGCGCCGCCGCCGCGAGATCCCCGTCATAGCTCATCGCTAACCGGCCGAGCTCGCCGTGGGCCGGCGCGAACTCCGGGTCGATCGCGAGCGCCTTGCCCACGGCTTCACGGACCAGCCGCACGCCCTCCTCGATCGGGCGCTGACCATCGCCGGTCTGTCGATCGTAGACTTCTGCCAGGCCAGCCCAGGCGGCCGCGTAGTTGGCATCGATCGCGAGCGCCTGCTGGTACAGGGCGATAGATCGTTCATGCCCCTCCAGCGTTCTCTGCTGCCCGATCTTGCGGGCCTGCAGGTAGAGCGCGTAGGCCTTCGAATCGGCCACCTTCACCTTCGGCGCTGCACCCAGCAGCTTGAGCTTCAGTTGCGCCACCACCGCGGCGGCGATCTCGTCCTGCACCGCGAAGATGTTGTCGAGCGGGCGGTCGTAGGTCTCCGACCACAGGTGCATGTCCGAGCGTGCGTCGATCAGCTGTGCGGTGATGCGCACCTGGTTGCCCGCCTTGCGCACCGAGCCCTCCAGGATGTGGGCGACGTTCAGGCGCTTGCCGATCTCGGGGGTCTCAAGGTTCTGGCCCTTGAAGGAGAACGCCGAGGAACGCGAGATCACCCGCAGCTGCGGGATCTTGGAGAGCAGGTTGAGCAACTCCTCCGCGATGCCGTCGGCAAAATACTCCTGGTCCTTGTCCGCGCTCATGTTCACGAACGGCAGCACGGCGATCGACTTGTCCCCAAAGGACTCGACCAGCGCCGCGCTGCGGCCTTCCTTGCGGGCGGCACTGGTTTGTTCCGCCTCACGTTGGGGCGCCAGCACGAACTTGTCGAAGGCGAAGTAACCGAGCGCCAGCGCCAGCACCACCATGATGATGCGATCGAGCGCCTTGCCGGTGTGCGGCGTGATGGACCTAAAGCGGTCGACGTCCCTCTCGCGCTTCAGGCCCTCCGGGGTGAGTTCGAACGCCCAGGCGAAGATCAGCGCGGGGATGAAGCCGATCGCCAGTACGATGACGATGGTGCGCGGCAGCCACGCCGGTGCATCGAACATCGGCAGCACCGTGCCTGCCACCTGCACGATGAGCCAGGCGCCAACCAGGTAGAGCCCGGCGATGCGCAGGACGTTACGACGCTTGATCTCTTCGAGCAGGGGCAACGGTGAGTGGCCTCATGTGCGGTATCCGAGCTCAGGGTAGCAAGTCGGGCGGGGAATGCCGAACCTGCGGCGGGGATTGGCACGCAACGCGGTCGGCGGGGCCGCAGCGGAGCAGATGAGCGCTGCGTTGCCGAATTCGATCGGTCGCCCGCTCGTGGCCGATCTGAAAGGTTGGCGAACGGCCGCTTCCCGAGACACGACAGGCCGCTAAGGGTCGATCCTCGCCGTTCGATGTCCGCTTTGAGGGTGCACGAGAAGGGCCATTCGGCGGATATTCAGGTTCCCAGGTTCGCAGCCGCGCCGGCGCTGTCCTGCCTCGCTCTTGCGGGGTCGGCGTCGAGCGTGACGCATGTGTGGGAACCTGAAAATCTGGAATCCTGAAAACCTGCCGACCTGCGCGCCCCGGGACCTCCGTCGGCGGTCGTGGCGCTGCTCCGCCGCTGTCCCGGAGTGGGCGCCTGCGCGGCACTCGAGGGGCGGGCATGGCAGCCCCATGGGCGGACCCCGCGCTGCGCCTCGGGCGCGAGGGAAGTGCGTTCGCAGGGTGCGTCGGCGTGAATTCGTAGGAAGCCGTGAACAAAGGGAGGGGTCGCGCAGCGCGGGTCCTCCCTTTTTCCACCTATTTCTTTTTCGAGCATCAGGCGCGGCATTCGTTCGGCGGACGTCGACGCGACTGGCGGCTCGGACGAGTGCTGCCGGACCAATGAAAGCGGACCCGCCGCAACGGGCAAGCTCGGCCAGGAATGCCAGTACCGTCAAAATGCGAATGGCAGGCGTTCGCGGCAATGTGCCCATTGCTGCGGCTATGCCCGAACCTAAAGCGCTGCGCAGCCTGCGGAAGCTCCTGATTCAAGTTTCGCCGTTTAGCGAAATACTTGCGGCATGGCCAGCCAACCACTGCGCGCATCTCCAGATGAAGTCTTCAAGGCACTCGGGAGCCCCGGACGGCTGACGCTCGTTCGAACACTCATTGATGGCGAGCGCTGCGTCTGCGATCTCGTGCACGCGGTCGGGTTGGGCTGGTCCACCACCTCGAAGCACCTGGACGTCCTGCGCGAAGCGGGCGTCGTGTCAAGCGACAAGCGCGGCCAGAAGATCTTCTACCGCCTCGAGTTGGACTGCGTACCGCAATTCATCGACTGCCTGGACAAAGCACGCCTTGGCCGCACCGCAAAGCGCGCCGCGTGTGACTGTGCCTGAGGACGCCCGACGGAGAATGGTATGACCACTTTGACTCTCGACCCGGGCGCACGACATGAGCTGAAGATCTTCGGTCTTTTGGCCGCCATCTTCGCCGCCGTCTACTTTCTCCCCGTCGGCCAGCCGCGCTTCGATGGCGCCGTCAGCGAAGCACTTGAACTGACCAAGTGGTACGCGCGCGAGCACGTCGTGCTGTGCCTGTTGCCGGCGTTCTGGATCGCCGGCGCCATTGCCGCCTTCGTCTCGCAGGCGTCCGTCATGCGCTTCCTCGGGCCCACCGCTCCGAAGCCTGTCGCTTATGGTGTCGGGTCCGTCTCCGGAACGATTCTCGCCGTGTGTTCGTGCACGGTGCTGCCGCTGTTCTCGGGTATCTATCGCATGGGCGCAGGGCTCGGTCCGGCGACGGCATTTCTCTACTCCGGCCCCGCCATCAATGTGCTGGCGATAGTGATGACCGCCAAGGTGCTCGGCGCTCAGCTCGGCCTTGCCCGAGCCGTGGGCGCCGTGGCGTTCAGCGTGATCATCGGCTTGCTGATGGCATGGATCTTCCGCCACGAAGAGCAGCAAAAGGCCGCCGCAGCCCTTGCGCTGCCGGAGCCTGAGGCCGGACGGCCACTCTCGCAGACCGCCGCCTTCTTCGCCGTGCTGGTCGGCATCCTCGTGTTCGCCAACTGGGGTGCGGCTTCGCAGACCACCGGCTTCTTCGCGGCGGTGTACTCGGTCAAGTGGCTGATCACTTCCGGGCTCGGCGTCGTACTGGCGTTCATGCTGTGGCGATGGTTCATGCTCGAGCCGATGCGTATTGCGATGGTTGCCGCGGCAACGGTGATTACAGCGTTCGCAATTCCCGGGCACCCAACGTGGCCGTTCCTCGTCGCGATACTGGGGCTCGCTTGGCTTACGGCCGGTCGCAAGGACGAAGCCGGCGAGTGGTTCAACCAGGCCTGGGATTACACCAAGCAGATCGTGCCGCTGCTGCTGGCTGGCGTGCTCATTGCGGGCTTCCTGCTCGGTCGTCCCGGTCACGAAGGGATGATTCCGTCGGAGTGGATCAGCAGTCTCGTGGGCGGCAACTCGATCGCATCGAACTTGTTCGCCGCGGTCGCGGGCGCGTTCATGTATTTCGCCACGCTGACCGAAGTTCCGATCGTGCAGGGCCTTGTCGGCAGCGGTATGGGTTCCGGTCCGGCGCTGGCGCTGCTGCTCGCGGGGCCCGCGCTGAGCCTGCCCGCCATGCTGGTGCTCAACTCAATTCTCGGCCTGAAGAAGACTGTCACATACGTCTCGCTGGTCGTCGTCATGGCGACGATCACGGGCATGGGTTACGGCCTTCTGGTGAACTGATGCGGGGCGACCCTTGGGAGAAGACGTATGAAGATCCAGATCCTCGGCTCCGGCTGCTCGAAGTGCCGTGCACTCACGGCGGTGGCCGAACAGGCTGCACACGACATGGGTCTGACCTACGAGCTCGAAAAGATCACCGACGTGAAGCGTTTCGCGGACTTCGGCGTGATGTTCACGCCCGCGCTGGCTGTTGATGGCGCAGTGAAATTGAGCGGCAAGGTGCCGTCGCTCGACGAGGTGAAGAAACTCCTGAGCTGACCATGAGGCGCGCGGTTCGGAAAAAGTTCGGTCGCGATGCTCGTAAGCCGTTGACCGCGTTGGCGCACTCCAAGATTGAGGCAGCTTTTCAGGTTCCCAGGTTTCCAGACTCCCCGCTGCCCGCCGCGGGGTCTGCTAGGAGCCCACCGTGGTGGGGCTGTGGGAATCTGAAAATCTGGAATCCTGAAAACCTACCGTCCTGCGCGTCCCCGGGCCGCCCCGCAATCGCGCTCCGACCGGCCGACCCGCGCCTCGGCCCCGGAGTGGCCGCCTCTGGCGCGGTCGAGGGGCGGGCATGGCGGCCCCCATGGGCTGGCCCGGCAGGGCGTCCCCCCAGGGATCATTAAATCAACATCCAATGATCCCTTGACGTCATCAAGTGGTCCGTCGCGGCCGCGCGGTCCGGAACGAGCCCGACCCGAGATCATCCAGGACGATGTCCCGGATGGGCGCTCGCAATTTCTGAGGGCGACGTCGGGATTGCGGTTGGCGGTGGGCTCGGTCGGGATACTACGGCACTGCGGATGGTGAAAGGCCTCTCAAGGATCTTCCGCACGGACAGCGGCGTCCGGGCGATCACATGGCGGACGTCCGCGAACGGTGAAAACCGGCCAGGAGCAGTCCTTCGGCGCATAAAGAAACCCCGGCGCGTGGCCGGGGTTCCTCCTTCCCTGAGTGTGCCGCTCAATTGACTATTCGTCGGCAGCCCAGGTGACCAGAGACGTCTACGGCCGATTCTCCCGGTGGGCCATGATCCAGTCCAGTATCGGCCTCCACACGAGTGTCTCAGCGTCCCTCGCGAGAACTGTGTCCACGTGCCCGAAGTCCATCCTCCGGTCCGCGTCGGACAGGCGTTGCACGGTGATCGTCGCGACATCGCGACTCGCGGTCAACGTCGTCGACGCAAACATGCTCGGGCCGAATCCACCCTTGGCGGCAACATGGAGAATCGGGAGCGTGATCTGCGCGAAGTGATCGTCGAACGGAGTGTCGTATGTGCCGCACAGAAGCTGGTTCGTGTCGACGTCGATTCGCACGGGGTAGTAAGGAGGGAATGATGCTCCCATTGCGCCGACCCAGAGCTGATCGTCGGTGAATCGCAGGCCGCTCGGTATGCCGAACTCGTCGAGATAGCCGCCGACCAGGTGCCAGGATTGACCCGGCGTCAGGAGTTCAGTGCTTGCGCCGACGAACAGCGCTGCCTGCCAGTTCGTGATCGGGAAGGGGAAAAACGGAGACTCTTCGCTCGGTGCGACCGAGGCGTAATAGCCCAGCGTCTGTAAGAGCAGTCCGATATTGTTGGCGTAGGAGTTCGAGTCCAGGAGCGCCTGACCGCTCTCCGCCATGGCGCAATAGAATTCACGCTCGCTCTCGTCTTCGGTTTTCACGCCGATTTCGAGCACGATCATTCCCTTGACGTTGCGCAAGCCCGGAGGCTGCACGGTCTCCTCACCGACCAACGGGTAGGCCACCTGCCCACCGTAGCTGAGGCCCAGGACGTGCAGCTTGCCGTTGCCCTGACCGGTGCCCACTCGGATCGAGCGCACGAAGGAGAGAGCCGCTTCGGCATGCGCCACGTCCTTGGCGAGACCCCACTGCCCCATGAACTCAAAATCGGTCTCGTCTGGCGGAACCAGGGCCCAGCCGTAATCCATGCCCCAGACATCGATGTCGTGCTTCGCCAGGAAGATGACGATCGAGTGATCCAGTTCGGAGACCCCGGTCACCATGGGTGCCATGAAGATCCCCTCGAACGAGTTCGGGTTGCCGGGTAGCAGCATCACCGCGTCGCGAGTGCTGACGGGCTTGTTCGGACGTTTCTCCCGGACGATGCGGTGAATCCGCACGACGTCGTATTTGCCTGGACCCATGGCGACGTCGTAGCGGTAATGGGCGATGCCGTCGCCCAGCTCCGTTCTGTCCGAATGCATGATCTTGAGCTGCGCCGGCGCTAGCCCGCCGGCGTTCGCCTGGACCGGCAACGTCAGCGCCGCGCAGAGGACCAGGCACGCCATGCCAATACTGAGCGGCATCAGCGCGCGCAATGTTCGCAGAATCGTCTTCATGACATTCCCCTCACTTCTGTGAGTAATCGGACGTTCTAGTCCGGCGACCAGCGGTGTCCTTCGTGGTCTTGTCGCGGAGGGCAACCGGCATCCCGCCGGCAGTATTTTTACATTTACGCTCGTTGCTGATTCCGAACTATTCGGAGAAATCGCTAGCGCACTTCATTCTTGGACTAAATCAGGGTGACGTCCGCACCGGCTTTAGCGCGGAGTCATCGAGAGTCCGCTCCGGGTCGTCTTTCGCCCTACAACGTCCGCTCTGAGGCGTCGTGAATTGGGGGGTGAGGGAAGTGAGTTCGCCGGGTGCGGCGGCGTGAGACGGCGTGGGGTCGGGCCCGTGGGCGGTGCGCTCCACCCTCCAGGGATCATTAGATCAACGTTCAAGGGATCACCTGATGTCATCAAGTGGTTCACCGCGGCGGTGCGATCGGGATCGACCTCGGGCCGAAATCCTCCAAGACGATGTTCGGGATGGGCGGTCGGAATTCTTGGGGGCGTCGTTGGGAATTCGGTCGGCGGTGCGTCGCTCCAGCTCTGGATGACCACGAAGAATCGGGGTGACGTCAGATGATCTGCATGTGGTTTCGGGTATCGCCCGCGGACTATCGACACCATCTAGTCTCGTCGCGGATCATCGTCGCCATAGAGCTCACGCCTGTGCCGTCGCTGGCTCGCATGGATGTGCGTCAGCGCGGTGGCCCACAGTGGGGAAGTGACAACAGCCAAGACGACCAGTTGGTGTGCGCACAGCCAGCAGAAAAGGCTTTCATCGGGTCTACAGTCGCATCCGCCAATCCCGTATCCCATGAAAAGCATCAGCAGGGTCACGGTGACGATCAAGGAAACGATGTAAGCGACCAACCAGCGCATGCCCGCATTCTGTTCCTCGCTCGGTCGGGTGTGTATTCGGATTCACAGTGTCGTGTCCCGTCGTGGCCCCCATTTCGCCTCCGGCGGACCGTTGTGCTCCGCAAATATTGGATCCGGGACGAACTGACGCCGTTGGGGGACCTTCACCGAGCCGTGGCGTGATCGCTCTGGCTCGAATGGTCGTGGGGTCACATGCCGACCTGGCCGTCCTCGTCGTGTCGTCCGCGACACCACTCACTCGCCATCGGATCGGCGAGCCCCTCGGGGTGCGCGCCGGATCGGTGCCGGGTGGCTCGCATCACGAGTATCTGCGGGCGCCCGCGTGATCGGGTAATTGCGGAGCGCAGGGGGGAAGCGGCCGTCCGTGTAGGCGTAAAATCGGCCAGGAGCGGTCCTACGGCGTGGCTTCCGACAGCAGACGTTGGCCGACAAGGTCAGCGCGCGCGTGATCGGCCCCGGCGGCGACATGTTGCCGAGCCGAAATATTCACCGACGCATAATTGACGACCTAGTGTAATCCACGAGTTGCACAGTACTCGGGCTGCCTATACTTCAAGAGTTCGCTCAGGTGCCGGTCGTTGTATCGGCATAACTGCGACCAATTGGTCCGACCTAATTGTTGTTAGGACCAAGAAGGAGATGACATTCAGCGTCGTGCTGGATGAACGATTGCAGACCTCGCGACTCAGTTTCAGCGCGCCCAAATAGGCATCCTTCGAAACACACTTTAAGAAATACGGTTCTGGTGCAACCGCGGCCCTGGATGCACCAGAACCACTGAGCTGAAAGGAAGAGAATGATGAAAACGGCAATCGCAATCGCAACTGCAGCGTGCGTGCTCCTGGCGTCAGCCGCGTCGGCTGAGGACCTGGACTGGAAGTATGGCCTGACCACATATATCGGGTTGACCAACACGGGTGTCTCGGTAGAAACACCGGCCGGAGAAACGGTCGACGCCGAGCTGAGCTTCAGCGACGCGCTGAAAGACCTTGATTTTGCTTTCAGTGCCCTTTTCGAAGCGCGCAAGGGCAAGTGGAGCCTGTTAGCGGATGGGCTTTATGTCAAGCTGTCCCCCACGAACTCCACCCCCGGCCCGCTTACAGAATCGGTAACGGTTGATACCCAGTCGACGATTATCAGCGGGTACGCCGCCTACCGAGTATTTGAGGCCCCGAGCTTTGCCGTCGATCTTGCCGGTGGCTTCCGCTGGGCCAATCTGGACTCGGACGTAAGCACCTCGGGCGGGACAATTGGCAATACCAAGTTCAACAGCAGCGACAACTGGGCCGACCCGGTGATCGGTGTCCGCCTGAGCACGCAGATGTCCGAGAAGGTCTCGGCAATCTTGTTTGCCGATTATGGCGGCTTCAGCGGCGACAGCACGACCTGGCAAACTCTTGTGTCGGTGGACTACGCCCTGAACGATCGCTGGGTCCTGGTCGGCGGCTATCGCTATATGGAGTTCGACCGTGAGATTGACGGGCGCGACTTTTCCATGGACCAGTCCGGCGTGTTGTTTGGTGCGACTTACAAGTTCTGACGACTGCAATGGCACGACCCGCCGCCTATAGCGGCGTGTCGGCAGTCAGCCTGCAATTGGTTTGACTGGCTGCCTGTCGGACTGAGGGTTTCGGTTGAACGGACGAAGTCCTCTGGCGTATCTGTGCCACGCCCGCGACTGCACCTCATTCGCAGCCGACGATGACAGCATTGCTGATCACGGCTTCCGCTACTATCCTCGCTGACAGCCGGGTGGAGGATGATTGCGGATATGACCAATACGAATGCGCGAAATGTGGTTCTGGCGACACTGGCGACACTGGCGGCCAGCGTTCTGAGCCTGTCTGGTTGCGGCAGCAAGAAAGACATCTCAACCGTTCCCGCCGCGGCTGAAGAGGCCCGACGTCCCAATGTCCTGCTCATTGTGGCCGATGACATGGGCTACTCGGACATCGGCGCCTTTGGCGGCGAGGTCAAGACTCCGAATCTCGATGCGCTTGCGGCGCGCGGCCTCAAAGCCACGAATTTTTACGCTGCTCCAACCTGCTCGCCGACCCGCTCAATGCTGCTGACGGGAACGGACAATCACGTGGCGGGCCTTGGCAACATGGACGAATTCCTTGGTCCCGACCAGAAGGGCAAACCCGGATACGAGGGGCACCTGAATGAGCGGGTTGTGACCATCGCAAGCGTGCTGCGCGATGCCGGATATCACACGTACATGGCTGGCAAGTGGCACCTGGGCGAAGAATCGCCGAACTGGCCGGCGAACCGCGGATTCGAGCGCGACTTCACGCTGATGCAGGGCGGTGGCAGCAATTGGTCAGACATGGGTTATCCGAATCCGGCGCATCCGCACCTGACGTATACGCGCAATGGCCAGTTGATCGACAAACTGCCGGATGAGCATTTTTCATCGGCTGCGTTCAGCGACTTCATCATGCAGTCAGTGGACGAGCAGAAAGGCGATGGCAAGCCATTTTTCGCTTATCTGTCCTTCCAGGCCGTGCACAGCCCGTTTGCCGTGCCGGACGACTGGCTGGACCGGTACAAGGGCCAATACGACAAGGGCTACGACG
>Ga0315275_10006438_pt1 | contig 11232 bp, 8 predicted proteins | sample YL17G03_0_MG_FD_205557 | JGI IMG/M metagenome (GOLD analysis project Ga0315275, IMG submission 205557) | Sediment microbial communities from Yellowstone Lake, YNP, Wyoming, USA - YL17G03_0 | ecosystem: Environmental > Aquatic > Freshwater > Lake > Sediment | place: USA: Wyoming | collected...
AGCGGCCGCGAATGTCGGCCGGCGAGCGATAGCGGCAGAAGACGGGGAACCCCATCTCGATGATGCGATCTACGTCTCGGACGCCGCCGTCGATGACCGCGCCGCGGCACCCCTTGACCGAGGCGGCGGTGCTCACCAGCTCGCCCCAGTGGGCGGCCATCTGGTCGGCGCTGGAGTCGTACACCGCGACGACGCCCGGCTCCAGAGTCATGTAGACCTGGAGCATCGGCTGGAGGTACTCATCCTTGTGGATGGTGGTGGGCGTCCCCTTTGCGGTCAGGGCCGGGCCGGCGATCCGCATGCCCGGTGCCAGGGCCTGGATGGAAGGCGGCAGGATCTGGTGCATCAGGCCCCGCTCGTCCAGGATGTCGGCGATGGCGGGCGTGTAGATCTTCTTGTAGCGCTCGGCTAGCTCATCCAGAGGGATGGTCTGCTGGCTCATGGTTCCTCCTCACACGCCGTACGGGTCGGCGTAGGGGCGGTTCGCGAACCGTCCCTACAGGCATTAGCCCGCAGTAACGTTTTGTCCGTGCCCCCTGCCCAGCCCTTCGATCCGCACCGTCTGGATGCCCCAGGGGCGCAGGCCGATGGCGTCGGTGGGCGCGCCCTCATCCCGCAGGTCGAGAGCAACCGGCTGCAGGCGCAGGGCCTCGCCGCTGCTGCGCAGGCTCGCCCGCTGTTCCTGGGGCGAAGGGTTCCACAGGCGGGCGTAGACGCCCCCATTCTGCCCGAACAGGGCTGTAAGGACTATCCCCTCCGGCTCCACGGCCAGGAAGCTGCCCAGCGGCGGCAGCGGCCCCGCTGAGGCCTCGACCGCCATGGCCAAGCAGGGGAGATGGTAGTCCAGGCCCGCCCGCAGCGCCTCCAGCCGCGAGGCGCAGGGCGCGATGGCGTACTCGTAGGTATGGCGGCCGCGCAGAGCGAGATACCGCGAGCGACCTTGGGTGAGCGAGTCGTCGCTGGCGTAGAGCCATTCGCGGGGGGCCCAGGCGAGGACGTTGCGGAGGACGCCCGCTTGGCGGTCGAGGTGGTAGCCGGGTGTCCCTCGGTTCAGGAAGGTGAGGCCGCCGCCGCTATCGTCCTCCAAGAAGAGGCCGGGCAGGCCGATGAGCCGCTCGCCTGTGCTCTCGGAGAGGAGGAAGGGAGACGGCACGACGGCGCGGCGGAGAGGCGTCTCGAAGTTCAGACAGAGCTTGCGGGCATCGTCCACGTAGTAGGGGACGCCCGGCCGGGGCCGAGTGTCGGCCGACCTGTCGGCCCCGTCCTCCAGCTGCGGCCCCAGGTAGGTCTCGCGGCCGAAGTCCAGCTCCAGGCGGAACTCCAGGCGGGGGGCGCCGGGGCGTAGGGTTGCCCACTGGCGGAAAGGGATGCCGGCGATGCGCCCCTCCACTAGAAGGCGACGCGCGCCGGGCCCGTCTTCCAGCGTCTGCACCGAGGCGATGGCCTGGCGTGAGTCGTGCCAGCGGCTGTCGCGCCAGACGGTCAGGTAGCCGCCCGTCGCCAGTGGTTTGCCCTCGGCCAGGAGCGCGAAGGTGCCGTCCGGATTCGCCTCCAGGGAGAAGGGCCCTTCTTCGGGCTCTTCGTCCGCTGCGGCGCCGACCGTCCGGTAGCCCATCGGCGGCAAGTCGACGACGCGGCCGGCGGGCGGGATGAACTCGCGTCGCGGCCACGGCGACGGGTTGAACACCAGCAGCGGCTGCTCGCCGGCCCCGGAGGTGTCCACCCGCGTCGCCAGATAGGCCTGCGAGGCAAGGGCGACCGCCCGGGCGCCCTGGGCCGCCAGCCAGGCCAGGTCGGCGCCCACTTCGGCCATGGACTTGGCGTGCGGGCGCGAGTGCCAGGGTCCGCAGACGTGGAGGTCGTGGTGCTGGGCGTGGAGCAGGTCTTTCCAGGCGGCATCCAGTTTGGCCGACTGGCTGCCCATGCCCAGCGCACGGGCGATGGCGTCCAGCCGCTCGGCGGCCAGCAGATCGCCCTCCGCATCCGTCCGCGCCCGCTGGAGCAGCTCGGCGCCCAGGCCCCAGGGGATGGCGGCCGGCATGTCGTCGATGTCCCAGGTGGCGGTCTCACCCGCCTGTCTGGCCTCCTGGAAGTACTCGCGCGCCGTCAGGAAGCGAGCGCCCTGGCCGGCCAAGGCGCGGGCGTTGGCCAGGGGCGCATCGGGCCGGGCCGGGTCGACCACGTGGAAGTCGGCCACCCGCGATAGCAGCGGCCAGTCGACGCCGTGCATGTCCGCGCGACGGCGCAGGCCGTCGAGCTGGTCGCGGCCCCAGCGGGCCAGGTCGGCGCCCGTGAGGCCACCCTGCTCCAGCCCGCGATGGTCGGGCCGCAGCCAGCCGTAGTCTGTGAAGGCGTAGCGCGGCACGGTCGGCATCTCCGAGCCATCGGGCCCGCGCCAGCGCACCACGGCCGCGTTTGCGCCGGGGTCGCTGCCGAAGGGCGCCCAGTGCGTGCGCAGCACCGCGCGGTGGAAGCCGAAGCCGGCCAGCACCTGCGGCATCTGGGGAAAGAACAGCGGCTCCTGCGACAGGAACGATTCGACCCGTGCCCCTATCGCCTCTTCGATGGCCCGCAGGCCGTAGTAGAAGTGGCGGACGATGGCTTCGCCGCTCACCGTCAGCGAGAGGGGCTGGCCGTAGGTGCCGTTCACCACCTCGATGGCGCCAGCCTGGACCGCCTGGGTCAGGCGGGCCATGTCCTGGGGCCGGAGGCGGGCCATCTGTTCGAAGGTGTGGCCGTCCACGTCGAAGACGGTGTGCAGCGACGGCCGGGCCAGCGCCCGGTCGATGAGCAGGCGGCCCACGAGGTTCCAGCAGTACTCGTACCAGAAGCCGCCCTGGGGCAGGGCCAGCCAGTCCCAGAACGTGATGCCGCCGTGATAGCCGTCGATACAGTAGACCGCTGGCGCTCCGGCCGGCGGCCGCGTGTCCTGGCGCCGGTCCCGCTGGCGGATGCGCCGCCGCAGCAGGCCGACGGCGGCCCGCAGCAGCCCCAGCAGGACGGGCGGCGGCACCCAGCGGGACGTGGCTAGAGCCACCGCCAGGCGCGCGGGGTCGATGCGGCGGGCGCGAGGTCTGTCCACTAGACGACCGCGGTGGGGCGGATGCCGTCCGGCGCGTCCACGGTGGCGGCGACGATCTCCTCCCCGTCGGGCGTGGCGGCAATGGCCAGCAGGGCGTCCTCCAGCGAGGCCCCCGGCCGGCCGGTGTTGATCGATATGCTGGAGCGCCCCTGGCCCACCATGTCGAAGATCTGCCCCACCATCATGGGGTTGACGCCGTAACGGATATTCTCCCGCCCCTGGATCATGGACGGCAGGCCGAATCGCAGCCAGGCCTGGCCCTCCGTCAGGCCTCGGCCGGCGGACCAGGGGCCGTCCCAGGGGTCGTTGTTGTAGGAGGGCTGAACGAGGATGTCGGCGCCCAGAGCGTCGTAGTGCTCCACCAGGGTGTGGTGGAAGGCGTCGTAGCAGATGAGCACGCCGATCCGCCCCAGGGCCGTCTCCACGGGGCAGAGCTCGCTCTTGAGCCCGCGCCCGAAGCCGGCCACCGTCTCCATGGGCTCCACCAGGTTCACCTTAGGGATGCGCCGCAAAATGACGCCCTGCGGCGAGAAGAGGTAGCTGGTGTTGTAGACGCTGGTGCTCAGGATGTAGCGCCCTTTGACCGCCTCCTCCTCGATGGGCGGCGTGTAGAGGCTCCCCGCCAGCAGATAGACCCCGTGCTCGCGGGCCAGGCTGGCGAAGGTGTCCGCGTATATCTTCTCGGCGGCCAGGGCGGCGTCCAGGAAGACGGCGCGGCGCAGGCTGGGCAGCTTGTGCCGCCACATGGTGCCCAGGAAAGAGGGCAGCCTGCGGGACAGCACCTTCAGCAGCGCCTGGCGGAAAGTGCGGCAATGCTTGATGTCGTCGTAGTGGAAGGGGACGAAGGTGAGGAAGAGGCCGATGGCCTCGGGGAAGGCCACCAAGGTGGGGTGCCGGCGGTCGACAGCGGCCACGGCCCGCTGGGCCAACGCCGCCATCTTGGTGTGGAAGGCGTGGGCGCTGGCATAGTCGGCCAGTTCGGGGCTGGCCTGCACGGCCACCAAGTTGATCTTCCCTGCGGGTCTCTGCACGCTTCGCTTCTCGTCCTCGCCGGCCGCCTCGTGGGGCAGCATCCAGAATACGACTCGGCGGGTGCGGTGGCAACGGGGAGGTAGGAGGTAGGAGGCTGGAGGTAGGAGGTAGGAGGCTGGAGGTAGGAGGTAGGAGGCTGGAGGTAGGAGGTAGGAGGTTGGAGGTTGGAGGTTGGAGGTTGGAAGCTCCCGTCTCTGGGCAGGCTGGCGCGGCTTACGGGAATCGAGAAGTGGTGCCGCGGGATTAGCCCGCGGGGTTGGGATGCTTACCCCCGGCCTTGAGCGGGCCCTCGGGCGCTGAGGCCGGGCCCCTACCCTAGCGCCGGGGTGTCGTCCTCCACCTCGTGGTGGCGGGCGCAGCGGGCGGGGCCCAGGAAGTGCTCGCAGCAGCTACCGCAGGCGTTCAGGTGGTCGAGCTCCGGCTGGGTTGGCTCGCGCCCCTGCTCGAAGTAGCGGAAGAGGGCGTTGCGCGCCTGGGCGCAGGAGACCTGGGTCTCCGGCGTCGGGGCCTTGGTGCCACGGCTCACCTGCCCTAGCAGGCGCAGGGCGGGCTCGCGGCAGGACTCGCAGCTCATGAAGTGGGCCTGGAGGCGCAACTCATCGCCCTCCTCGCCCGCCAGCACGCCGATGCGCATCAGGTCGGGGAAGTGCGACGGCGGCAGTTCCTCTTCAGGTTCGACGCTAACAGGCATTTCGGGCGCCTCCCGTTCCCAACTCCATTCTAAGCCACACCGAAACCCGATAGCCAGACCGGCGCTCGGCAACGAGCGCGGGCCTGCGCACCCCCTTCAGCGTGAGCCTAGGTGGACGAGCCGCCGTTGGTCAAGCTGGCAAAAGTGACCGAGCTGAGCTTGGCCACGGTGGCCAGCAGGATCTCCTGCCCCACGTGATTGACGGGGCAGAATTTCTCGCGACCGCACTCGATGGGCGCCAGCAAGCAACGGTCGACCTTTGCCGTGCCGTCGATGGCTTCGATCACGTCCAGGATGCTGATCTGGTCAGGCGACGACGCCAGGCTCAGGCAGCCCAGGCGGCCTCGCTTGTTGTCCAGGATCCCCTCCTTGGCCAGGTGCTGGGAGATGCGGCCCACGTAAGACACCGAAAGGCGCTGGCGGCGGGCGACCTCCTTGATGCGCGCCTCGGGGTGGAGCGACAGATCAAGCACTACCCGGATCGCGTAATCGGCCTGCCGACTGATTCGCATGGTTCCTTCCTATCGAATTAGTTTAGGTAATCTTAATCTTATCACTATGTTACCACTTTCACAAGCCCCCGGACCTATGCAGGAATGCCCCAAAGTCGCTGGCGAGAACACCCCACTTTCGAATAGTAGGTTCTTGCATTGTCAAATAAGGCCTTTTGGTCATGTAACCCTGCTCTCCGACGCCTATGGTAAGGGTTGTTACTGGGCAAGCGCTAAGTAATCCGCCTGGCGGCGAGGAGGGGTAGCGATGTTTGGTGCCTCCCTGGGTAGCCTCAACCTCAAGGACCTCAAGCTCAAGACCAGCCAGGAGGCGCCCGCCTACCGCGGCTGGGAGGACCTCTACCGCCAGAAGTGGACCTGGGACAAGGTGGCCTGGGGCACCCACTGCGTGGACTGCTACCCCGGCAACTGCCCCTATCGGGTCTACGTGAAGGACGGTCTCGTCTGGCTGGAGGAGGTCGCGGGCACTTTCCCCACCATCGAGCCGGGCGTGCCGGACATGAACCCCATGGGCTGCCAGAAAGGCGCCGCCTGGAGTCAGCTCCTCTACGCCCCTGAGCGTGTCCTGCACCCCCTGAAGCGCGCCGGCGAGCGGGGCGAGGGCAAGTGGAAGCGCGTCTCCTGGGACGAGGCCCTGGGCGACATCGCCGATGCGATGCTGGACGCCATCCAGGAACTGGGGCCCGAATCCATCATTGCCGAGGGGACGCCCGCGCAGGGCGGCATGATGGCCGGCCTCTTCTTCAATCGGATCATCGGCCTCCTGGGCGGCGTGGAGACCGACGTCAACGCCGTCATCAACGACTTCAGCCCCGGCATCTACCTAACCTTCGGCAAGTTCAACCCCGCCAGCAGCAACGACGACTGGTTCCACTCGGAGCTGATCCTGTTCAACATGGTGAACCCCGTGTACACCATGATGCCCCTCTACCACTTCTGGGCCGAAGCCCGCTACAACGGCGCCGAGGTGGTGCTCATCGCCCCCGACTGCAGCCCGTCGCACGTCCACGCCGACTACTACTTCCCGGTCCAGCCGGGCACCGACGCGGCCATGGCCTTGGCCATGTGCAAGGTCATCATCGACGAGAAGATATACAACGCCCCCTTCATGAAGGATCAGACAGACCTGCCTCTGCTGGTGCGGCTGGACAACCGCCACTTCCTGCGGGGCAGGGATGTGAAGGCGGGCGGCCTCGAAGACCAGTTCTACTTCTTCGACAGCAAGACCCAGCAGGTAGTCGAGGCGCCCCGCGGCACTCTGGCCCTGGGGGAGGTCGACCCGGCGTTGGAGGGGAGCTACTCCGCTACTCTCAAGGACGGCAAGGTCGTCGAAGTCGTCCCCGTCTTCGAGCTGGTGAAGGAGCGCCTGGCGGACTACACCCCGGAGAAGGCCTTCCAGATCTGTGGCGTGCACCCGGACTCCATCCGCCTGATGGCGCGGAAGATGGCCGTAAAGAAGACGGCCATCCTCTGCGGTGGCACTTCGTTTAAGTACTACCACGCCGACCTGATGGTGCGGGCGTACCTCCTGGCCGGCGCTCTCACCGGCAACTGGGGCAAGAAAGGCACCGGCCCCATCGAGTGGTCGACGGGGATGTTCGATGGGCCTTACCTCTACTTCGTCAAGCAGGAACCCGGCCCCGAAGAAACGAAGCGGATCCTGAAGCAGGTGGACGAGGTCCGGAAGGTGGTGAAGGCCCAGGACCCGACCCTAACCGATGAGATGGTGGCCATCGAGATGAACATCGCCATGGCCCACACCATAGGCATGGTGCCGCCCCACTTCTTCTGGTACCACTGCTGCGGCTACCGCGAGAACTGGAACAAGCGCGAGTGGAACGATCCCTCCATGGTGCGCCCCTTCGACGACTACTGGAAGGAGGCCGCGGATAAACAGTGGTGGAAAGGTGTGGACCGCCCCGGGCCGAACACGCCCACCCGTGTGTACATCGAGTGCGGCGGCAACACGTTGCGCCGCAGCCGCGGCGGCGGCACCCAGCTCTTGAAGAACCTCTGGCCCACCTGCAACATGATCGTCACCATCGACTGGCGGATGCAGACCACCGGCATGTGGTCTGACATCTTCCTGCCGGTGGCCCACCACTACGAGAAGGTGACCTTCCACATCCCTACGCCCCACGTGTTGACTCTTACCTTCTCGGACAAGGCGGCCGAGCCGCCGGGCGACGTCAAGCCGGAGGCCGAGATCGTCTTCCTGCTGGCCCAGAAGGTGGAGGAGCGGGCGAAGGCCCGCGGGCTCGAGGAGTACATCGACAACCAGGGCAACGCTCGGCGCCTGGATGGCCTCTACAACGCCCTGACCCTGGGCGGCCGCCTCACCGAGCCCGAGGACGTAGCCGACGAGTGGGTGCGAGATAGCGTGCTCACCGGCGCTCTCCCCGAGGGCACAACGCTGGAGACGCTGAAGGAGAAGGGCTACGTCCGCTTCGTCGACTGGGGCATCTCGGCCCTCGCCCTGAACCAGGCCGCGCCCCTCAAGCCCGACGAGACGCACGCCGCCTTCCGCTGGCATGTGGAAGACAAGCTCCCCTATCCCACGGCGACGCGGCGCGCTCAGTTCTACATCGACCACGACTGGTTCCTGGAGGCCGGCGAGGAACTGCCGGTGCACAAGGACCACCCCAAGGTGGGCGGCGACTACCCCTTCCAGATGACGAGCGGCCACAACCGCTGGAGCATCCACAGCATGAACATCACCAACCGCATCATGCAGGACACCCACCGCGGGCGGCCGCACCTGGTGATGAACACCGACGACGCTAAGGCGCGGGGCATTGAGGACAATGAAGAGGTATATGTCTTCAACGATGGAGGCTCGTTCATAACGCCGGTCAAACTGTCGCCCAGCGTGCGGCCGGGTCAGGTCATCGCCTATAACGGCTGGGAGCCGCTACAGTTCCGCGAGTGGCGGGGGCCCATGGACACAGAGATAGGCATGATCAAGTGGCTGCACATGGCCGGTGGCTACGGTCACCTCCGCTACTCGCCCATCCAGTGGCAGCCGGCCCCCAGCGACCGCGCCATCCACGTGGACGTGAAGAAGCTGGACTAGACGACCCGTCGGGGAAGGGCTATAGTCGGCTCGGCCGGATGTCCGTGCGCAGCCTCATTCCGCACGGGGCAGGGCTAAAGCCCTGCAGCTACGACCCTACATTGCTTGCCAAGCGCGTCCAGCCATAGGCCACTCTAAGGAGGAAGCCCCATGGAGCTGAAAGAGGTCATCGGCCGGCGGCGCAGCATCCGCTTCTACCTGCCCCACCGGCCACTGGAGCGAGAGAAGGTCCAGAAGATGCTGGAGGCGGCCCGCCGCGCTTCCTGCGTGGGGAACGTCAACAACGCGCGGGCCATCGTCGTCTGGAAGGATCAGGCCTCGGCGGAGCTGATCCAGGCCCTGACGCCGCCCCTGGGCTACCAGCAGATGCAGACCGCCCCCTGCTTCATCATCTGGTACTCCGACGCCGCCGCCTACGAGGTCAACAAGTGGATCGGCAACCTTAAGAACCTGGCCGCCACCCGCCGCCTGGGGTCGGACGCCGAGCAGACGCAGCGCGTCATCGAGCAGTTCCTGCGGCCGGTCTTCGGGGCCCGCTGGCGGGAGATGGCGGTGTCGCCGCTGGCGTTCATGGACGTGGGCCAGGCCGTCGCCCAGGCCACCCTGGTGGCCTACGACGAAGGCCTGGGCACCTGCCTGATGAGCAGTCCCCTCATGCTCGACAAGTTGACCAAGCTGCTGAAGCTGCCGGAGACCGCCACCCTCATCTGCGTCATGTCGGTGGGCTACCCGGCCGAGTCCTGGGAGGCGGGCGGCCAGACGCAGAAGGCGCCCTTAGGGGAGCTGTTCCACGAGATGGAGTACGGGCGGCCCTTCAAGCACGACCCCAAGGTGGACGACGAGCTGAAGGCGGCCAAGCTCATCCAGGAGCCGGCTCCCCTCCTCTGGCGCGACGCCGAGCTGAAGTACCTGGTCAACGCGCTAGGCCTGGACGAACAGCGGCAGATCGGCGTGATGATCCCGCCCAGCCAGTGAGGGAGGTGAGCAAAGCTATGGAAGTCCTGGCTTCCGGTCACGGCGAGTTCCGCATGCCCGACCTCGACGCCCACCGGGCGTACGTGCGCGAGCACAAGGAGCGCCGCCTCGTAAACAAGGTAATGACCGAGCAGGAGGCGATATCGCGTTTCGTCAGCGACGGCGACTACTTCAGCTACGACCAGAACGTGGCCGTCCGCGGGCCCGCCTCTCTCTTCCGGGAGATCATCCGCCAGCGCAAGAAGGACCTGTGGGTGGCCGCCAAGTTCAGCTGGACGGACGTCTCCCTGCTGGTGGCCGGCGGCTGCGTCAGCAAGATAGACGTGGGCTGGATGGAGACGGGGCCGCTGATCAACAAAGCCCTTCGCGATGGGCGGATCAAGATGATCGAGTGGAGCAACGGCGCGCTCGCCTACCGGCACCTGGCTGGCGCCCTGGGCGTGCCCTTCCTCCCCATGCGCTACCTGGGCGGCACCGATACGTTCCAGGAGTCGGGCGCCAAGATGATCAAGGACCCGTACACGGGCCAGACCCTCTGCCTGGTGCCCGCCCTCAACCCCGACGTGGCCGTCATTCACGCCCACCAGTGCGACATCTACGGCAACGCCCGTGTCTTCGGCGCCGGCGTCGCTCCGGTGGAGATCGCCATGGCCGCCAAGAAGCTCATCATCTCCACCGAGGAGATCATCGAGCAAGAGGCCATCCGTCGCCAGCCGCAGCGCACCACGATCCCGTACTACTTCGTCGATGCCGTGGTGGTGGCGCCCTTCGGCGGCTATCCAGGCAGCGTGCCCGGCCTCTACGGCGCCGATATCGAGCACTGGCTGGAGTTCGCCGGAGCCCAGTTCCAGGGCAAGACCGACGACTACCTGGAGAAGTGGGTGTTCAGCGTCGCCTCCCACGAGGAGATGCTGGAGCAGCGGGTAGGCGCGAAGAAGCTGCTGGCGCTCCGCCGGGCGGAGACGGTGCGGGAGGGCTACTACGAATGAGCGAGACACTGACCCTTACGGACGTGGAAGCCACCATCTGTACCATCTCCCACCTCATCGAGGAGGACAAGCTGTACTTTGTGCAGATGGCCGGCCCGCCCCTTATGGCCCTGCTCCTGGCCAAGCGCACCCGCGTCCCCGGCGTGGGTTACGTGGTGGAGGAGGGGGCCGTGGCGCCCAACCCCTCGTTCCCGCTGCCGCGCATGATGCTGGGGGCCAGCCGCTCCCACTACCGGGCCGTGTGCTGGACGGGGATGAACATGGTCGACGCGCACGCCGCGCTGGGGTACATGGACTACGGCCTCCTGGCCGCCCTCCAGGTCGATAAGTACGGCAACTTCAACTCGACCTTCATCGGCGGGACGTACGAGAACCCGGAGCGGCGCTTCGGCGGACCCGGCGGCGCCAACGAGATCGCCTCGCAGTGCTGGCGCACGCTGATCATGACCAAGCAGCAGAAGCGTAAGTTCGTGGAGAGGGTGGACTTCATGTCCTCGCCCGGCTATCTGGACGGCAGCCCCGGCGCCCGCGAGCGGGTCGGCCTGCCGCCGGACACGGGCCCCTACTTGGTGATCACCGACCAGGCCATCTTCGACTTCGACGAGAAGACGCGCCAGATGAGGCTCAAGGGGGTCCTGCCCTGGACGACGGTGGAGGATGTCCTGAGCAAGATGGACTTCGAGCCCCTCATCGCCGACAAGGTGGAGGAGGTGGCCCCGCCCACGCAGCAAGAGCTCGACACCATCCGGGCGGAGATCGACCCCGGCGGCTTCAGCACCAGCAAGGGCGAGTGGTTCACCATCGACGCCGCCACGGGGTGCAAGGTGGGATAAGGGGGCTTCTCGTCGCAATTGTCAAGAGAGCGTGCGCCGCCCTGA
>Ga0315275_10006440_pt1 | contig 11231 bp, 10 predicted proteins | sample YL17G03_0_MG_FD_205557 | JGI IMG/M metagenome (GOLD analysis project Ga0315275, IMG submission 205557) | Sediment microbial communities from Yellowstone Lake, YNP, Wyoming, USA - YL17G03_0 | ecosystem: Environmental > Aquatic > Freshwater > Lake > Sediment | place: USA: Wyoming | collected...
AAATGGGTCTGGGACCGGCCGGAAAACCCGCTCCGGATTTTCCAGTGCCCCGCGGAGCTCACGCCGGCGCTCGAAGCCAGGCTGCGCGAAGTCGTCAGCCGGACCTGCGAGGTTCTGCGCATCCGCGACTGGTGCCGCATCGACGTCCGGCTCGACGAGAAGGGCGAGCCGAACGTCCTGGAGGTCAACCCGCTGCCGGGAATCCTCCCCAACCCCGAAGACAACTCGTGCCTGCCCAAGGCCGCCCGGACCGCGGGCTATTCCTACTCGGCGCTTATTCATCGCGTCGTCGCTGAGGCCGCCGCGAGGTACGGATTGAACCATGGATAGAGACAACCTGCTCGTGGGGATCGCCTACAACGCCTACGATCCCGTGGTCAACCGGCCGGAAGAACGGCTGTCCGAGGCCTCGGTGGCCGAGGTGGCCGAGTCGGTGTTCACGACGATCTCTGACTCCGGCACCACGGCCGTTGTCTTGCCCCTGCGGGAGAGCCTGATGATGCTTTTCCGGCGCATCAAGGAGCTCAAGGTGGACGTCCTCATCAACCTCTGCGAGGGCTTCCTCGGCCGACCCCAGCTCGAGGCGAACGTCGCCGCCATGTTCGAGGCGTTCGGCCTGCCGTTCACCGGCAACTCCTCCAAGGCCCTGCACATCTGCCAGGACAAGTTCAAGGCCAAGGCCATCCTCAACGCCTTCGGCCTGCCCACGCCCAAGGGGCGGCTGGTGACCTCGACCGACCAGAAGGTGGAAGTTCCCTTCCCGGCGATCGTCAAGCCCAACTCCGAGGACGCCAGCCTGGGCATCTACCCCGACTCGGTCGTCCACGACCAGGCGGCGCTCGCGGAGAGGGTGACCAACATCATCGATGGCTACAAACAGCCCGCCCTGGTCGAGGAATTCATCCAGGGCCGCGAGTTCAACGTCGCCGTCCTCGAAACCGACAAGCTCCAGGCCCTGCCCGTTTCCGAGATCGACTTTTCGGCGATGCCGGAGACGGCGCCGCACATCTGCAGCTACGAAGCGAAGTGGTTTGAAGAGCACGCGCTCTTCGCGGCCACCCCGGCGATGTGCCCCGCGCCGATCGACGAGCCGCTCCGCGATAAGCTGCAGCAGTACGCCCTGGCCGCCTTCCAGGCGATGGGCTGCCGCGACTACGCCCGCGTCGATTTCCGGATGGGCCAGGACGGCCGGGTGGCCATCCTCGAGGTCAACCCCAACCCCGACACGAGCCTCGACGCCGGCTACTGCCGGGCGCTCCGGGCGGCGGGCATCGAGTATTCGCAGTTCTGGAACCAGATGATCGACAACGCGCTCCGGCGGAAAGAGGAGCCCTGGTTCAGCTCGGACGACGTCCGGATCGAGTACCCGTTTTTCTGGCACCACGTGCTGGAGCGGGCGATGCGGAGCAAGAAGGGCGCGAGATGGTAAGACCGTTGAAGCGCGAGGACCGCGAGAGGGTGCTCGACATCGTCCAGACGACCGGGATGTTCACTCCCGACGAGATCCTGATCGCCCGCGAGCAGGTCGACATCTATCTCGAGCAGCCCGACCAGCGCGACTACTTCCTGGTGGTCGTCGAGGACGCGCCAAGCCGGGTGGCCGGCTACATGTCCTACGGGCCGACGCCGCTCACCGACGGGACCTACGACCTCTACTGGATGGCGGTGGCCCCGGAAGCGCAGGGCCGCGGTTTCGGCAGGGGGCTCGTCGTCTGGCTCGAGAAGAAGGTGAGCGAGGCCGGCGGCCGGCTCATCCTGATCGAAACCTCGTCCCAGCCGAAGTACGAGAAGACCCGGGAGTTCTATCTCGGCCTCGGCTTCAAGGAAGCCTCCCGGATCCCCGATTTCTACAGGGTCGGGGACAGCCGGATCACATATGTCAAATATTTCGGCTAAAGGAGTCTACGGGAAAATGGAAGAAGAAAGCTGGCAACAGCTCGTCAAGCGCAGTCTCAAATCTCCCGAAGAGATTGCCCGCTTCTTCAATCTGGACGTCGACCAGGTCAGGAAAGTGGCCCGGCATTTCCGGGTTCAGATCACACCATACTACGCGAGCTTGATCAGGGAAAAAGGCGACCCCATCTACCGGCAGATTGTTCCGGACGAGGCCGAGCTCGAGTCCGCCGGCGGCGCGGAAGACCCGCTGAGCGAAGACGACGACTCGCCGGTCCCGAGCATCATCCACCGGTATCCCGACCGGGTCCTGTTTCTCGTCTCCCACCTCTGCGCCTCGTACTGCCGCTTCTGCACGCGGAAGCGCAAAGTGGGCGACCCGAGCAAGATCCACCCCCGGTACATCGAGGACGGCCTCGAGTACATCCGCAACCACTCCGAGGTCCGGGACGTCATCGTCTCGGGCGGTGACCCGCTGATGCTGAGCGACCTGAAGCTCGAATCCATCCTGAAGCCCCTGCGGGAGATCCCCCACGTCGAGATCCTGCGGATCGGCACGCGCATGCCCTGCACGCTGCCTCAGCGCGTCACGCCTGAGCTGGTGGCCATGCTCAGGAAATACCACCCGCTCTACGTCAACGTCCACTTCAACCATCCCGACGAGATCACGGAGGAGTCGACGCGGGCGCTCAGCCGGCTGGCCGACGCCGGCATCCCGCTCGGCAACCAGACCGTGCTCCTCAAGGGCGTGAACGACGACCCGGCGGTGATGAAGCGGCTGATGCAGAAGCTGCTGGCGGCGCGGGTGCGGCCCTACTACATCTACCAGGCCGATTACGTGACGGGCACGGCGCACCTCCGGACGACGGTCGAGAAGGGCATCGAGGTCATGCAGGCCCTGCGCGGCTGGACGTCGGGGATGGCGGTGCCGTACTTCGTCATCGACGCGCCGGGCGGCGGCGGGAAGATCCCGATCGTGCCGAACTACATCCAGTCGATTTCCGACGAGCAGGTTGTGCTGAGGAACTACGCCGGCGATCTGTACGTCTATCCCCAGGTGCGGCCGAAGAAACCGGCGCGGCGGCCGCGGATCACGCCCTGCGACTCCATCCCGACCCATCCCTAACCCCTCCTTACTATAACCCTTGGGACGGCCGTTTCGGCGGCCGTCCCTCTTCGGTAATTTTTCTTGACATCTGCAGCTTCCGGCTTTATCTGAAGAGAGGGCATGAGAATAAGCGTGTCGAGGTTTCACCCGCTCGTTGCGGCGCTGACCGCCCTCCTGACGGTCATGGCACCCCGGCCGGGAGCCGCCGGCACGGCGTTCGTAATAAAAAACAGCGGCAGCGTCCTCCTGGCGAAGAACCTGGACTGGCCCGTGGGCGACGGGTATGTCTTCGTCAACAAGAAACAGGTCGCCAAGGAGGCCTTCGGCGGGACAGGCTCTGCGCCCCTCCGCTGGACCTCGAAGTACGGGAGCGTGACCTTCAACCAGTTCGGGCGGGAATTCCCCCTCGGCGGCATCAACGAGCAGGGACTCGTCATCGAGGAGCTGAACGGCCCCGCCGGCTATCCCTCTCCCGACGGGCGCCCGTCGCTCAACGAGCTCCAGTGGATCCAGTACCAACTCGATAACCACCGGTCGGTCAAGGAGGTCCTGAAGAGCGAAGCGCGGCTCCGGATCTCGAGGCTCCTCCTCGACCTGCACTTCCTCGTCGCCGACCGCTCCGGGAAGACGGCCGTCATCGAGTTCGCGGGGGGGCGAATCGTCTCTTATACGGGAAGCGACCTGGCCGTGCGCGTCCTCTCCGATAACAGTTATGCGGAATCGGTCCGTTACCTGAACTTGCACCAGGGGTTCGGCGGAGAGCGGGCCGTCTCGAACGGCCCGGAATCGATCGACAGATTCGTCCGAACGGCGACGCTCCTTCAGGACTTTGTCTGGCCCGTTCAGGGGATCCTGTCGGACCACGCCTTCTCCGTGTTGAGATCCGTCGAACAGCCGGACACCCAATGGAACATCGTCTACAACATTTCGCGCCGTGTCGTCTTTTTCAAGACCAGGTCCCACCGGCGCCTGAAGATGATCAGGCTGGAGGCGTTCGATTTTTCCTGCGCCGCTCCTGTTTTGATGTTGCCTGTCGATACCGAGGCCGGCTGGGTCGTGAACGGGAGCTTCGAGCCTTACGAACCGCAGAGAAACCGGGACCTTTTGGAGACGGTGCTCAAAAAGCTCGAGGGAATTGGCGCAGGAGCGGAACCCCTGCCGGCTGACGTCATCCGGAAAATGTCGGACTACCCCGGAACGTGCTCCTGCCGTTCTAAGGATTAGTTCCCGTCGGGGTAGAGGAGATATTTCTGGCGGCTCTCCCTGAATTTCTCCTCGGCTGCCTCCACCCGTCGGACGAGATCATGGAAGGCGATTTCGCCCCCGATGAAGCCGGCGAGCGAGTCGTCGCCGAACATCCGGTTCAGGGCGGCGCTCGCGACGACGATCTTGTCGGGGTAGAGCTTCTTGAGGACATCGAAGAGCTCGAGGGCGAACCGCAGGGCGTGGAAGCTTTCCGGTTTGGCCACGAAGAGGCGCAGGCCGCGGCAGGCCCGGTCCTTGTACGGAGGAGTCTGTGTTTTTCCGGGCAGCGCGCGCGGCGTATAGCTTACCGGCTCCAGCCGGACCGGGAATTCCGTGAGCGTCGGCCAGGCGCGGAGGACCGCGCCAGGGTCCATCCACGGCGCGCCGAACTGGAGAAACGGCAGGTCCGTGCCCAAACCCTGGTTGACTTTGACTCCGCCCAGGAGCCCCAGGCCGGGGTAGGCGAGGGCGGACTCAGGGGTCGGGATGTTCGGCGAGGGCGGGATCCACGGCAGCCCGGTGCTCGCCCAGGTCCGGCCTCTCGTCCAATTGGCGGCCGGAATGACGCGGATGTCGGCGCCGGGCGCGACCCAGCCTTCCCCCTTCATCATCATGGCCAGCTCACCCGCGGTCAGGCCGTAGCGCGTCGGGATCGGGAGCGGGGAGATGAAGGACTCGAATTTCAGGTCGAGGATCGGGCCCTCGACGATCCGGCCGCCGAGCGGGTTCGGCCGGTCGAGGACGTAAACCGGCAGCCCGGCCCCGGCCGCCGCCTCGATGACGTATTTCAACGTGGTGATGTAGGTATAGAAGCGGGTGCCGATGTCCTGGATATCGTAGACGAGGGCGTCGACGCTCTTGAGCTGCGCGGGCGTCGGCTTGCTCTGCCCGCCGTAGAGGCTGTAGACGGGGATGTTTTTCAGCTTGCCGCTGGCGATCGACTCGCCGCCCTCCACAATTCCGTCGAGCCCGTGCTCGGGCGCGAAGATGGCCGTCACCCTCCGGCCGTCGGCCAGGAGCCTGTCCACAAGCGACGGGCCGCCGGGGAGGACCGAGGTCTGGTTCATGACGAGCCCCAGCCTTTTGCCCACGAGCCCCGCCGGGTAAGAGGCGCAGAAGATCTCGTTTCCGAGCTTCACCCGCCCGCCCTGGCCTGCTGTCTGAGGATAGAAAACGGAGGCGGAAAAAACTGAACAGACAATTATCAGGAGCAGCGGCACGGGATTAACCCGGCCGCGGGGGAGCCATCGCGTCGCTCTTGAAGCAAATTTCATATCATGGACTCCGGGTCTCACCGGCTGCAAATGCCGGCCGCAATGATTTTGTCGTTCGACCTCCTCTCCCTTGATGGGAGAGGATAGCGGAGAGGGTGATGGAAGAATCCGCGGAACCGTCGCCGCGCGCGTTCATGAGGCGCTTCGCGTGACGCTGCCGAGGTAAGCCGCCAATCCCGGGGATCGGACGATGACCAGGGCTTCTTCGTTCGTCAGGCCGCGCCCCTGGCGGAGAGATTCGAGGATGCGGATGATGGAGAGCGCCACCTCGGCGGTCTGCCCGGCCGTATCCTTTTTGTCCTTGAGAAACGCGATGGCCTCGAAGAGCACGGCGTTCGCCTCTCCGTAGGAAATGGGCGGCCGGTGCCCCCGCTCCTTTACCCAAGCGGGCCGGGCCAGGACGTCGTTCACATGTGACTGGATGAGGAAGGTGGCGCGGCCGATGAGCTTGAGGTTGCTCGGGCTGACGTTTGTCATCGTGTTCCCGATGACTTTGCCCAGGCGGGCCATGACGGCCGTCGAGTGGCCGTTGAGGAGCATCTTGAGGCCCACCTGCTGCCGGATCCCGAAGGGGTCGCCCGCGCTCGAAAGGCGAAGTCGGATGAGCGGGGCCCCCTCGCCCGCGATCCTGGACAGGCCCTGCGGAAACGTCTCTTCGCCGGCCGCGATGAATGCGGCGCGGGCGCCGTTCTGCCGGAAAAGCCCGGCGAACCGGCCCGGCGCCGACCCCGCCTTCGCCGGCTCCTCGGTCTCCCGGCCGGCCAGGACGGCGACCCCCAGGTCACCCTGTTTCGGGCCGCGCCTTTTAATGTTGTCTTCGGCGAAGGAGAAATCATAGAGCGATTGCTGATCGTCCCCGGCCTTCTTCAGGCTCTCGAGCGCCGCCGTTTTGAGATAAGGGTCCTCGATCCCGGTTTCGAAGGGCGCCCGATAGATGTCCGGGGCGAGGCCGCGGAACGGCCGCCCCAGGAAGGCGCGCCAGGCAGACCGGGCGTCGGCCGCCGGCGTCCAGACCTGGATCCAGCACTTCCGCCGCGGCTCGGCCGTCGTGTCGAGGGGGAAGAGGCGAAAGGTCGGGCTGCGCTCGGTGCTGTCGATGAACACGGTGATGAGCGACCGCTCAGCGAAATACGTGGAGAAATGCCCGGCGGCGTAGGTTTCGGCTTCGAGCGTCGTCAGCCCGGCCAGCGCCGGGACGCTTTTCCTGACTTCGTCGAGAATGGCCGGAAACATACCCAGCCGCGACTCGATCGACGACGGCGTCCCGAACCCGGCCCAGGCCATCTCCTTTTTGGACAGGGCCCTTCCGAGCACGCTCTCGACGGCCGTCTCGAGGGCGCTCGCGATGACAAAGGTCTCGATGGTCGTGGCCTGCATCCGGGTCGAGCCCGTGATCGCCTGCGGCCCCGTGGTCAGGTTGATCTTGGTGATGCCCGGCTCCTCGATGACCACGCGGCTGCGGACAAACGGCAGGAGCCGGTCGTCGGGGTTGTTATAGACGAAGAAAAGCCGGCGGCGCGTTTCGGCGGGGTCGTATATGCCGTCGGACTTCCACTGGTCCAGGGCCGCGAGGATGGTGCCGATGACCGACGAGGTCTCCCCGCCCTCGGTGACGCAGATGACGACGTCGCCGCGTTCGACCTTCCGGTCGGCGAGCTGGAGGCGCCCGATGAGTTGGAGGTCCTCGAACCCCTCGAGAGAGCTGATCAGGGCGCGGTCCCCCCCGGTCATCTCGCCGATTAAATCATCCTCAACAGTGGGCGCGACCAGAGGCTGAATTTTCCGCCGGAGCCTGGCGTCCCCCTTGATTCCCAGCCAGAACGGCCTCCAAAAGGCGCTCTCCATCTGCTTGGCCAGGCGTCCGGTGGCGCCGCAGCCGTAGATATAAATCGTCTTCTTGGCCAGGATGGCGTGCTCGATGGCCGAGACCAGCGTCTCGAGCGCGGCGCTGTCGGCGGCCAGGGTCTTCAGCCGGGCCGTGATGTCCTCGTCCACCGAGAAAAGCATCTTCAGGCCGTCGGCGGCGTCCTCCTGGACGCGCTCGCTCAGGTTCCAGGTCATAGGATGCCGCTGCTCGGTGAGGAGGGCGTGGGGCTGGAACTGGGTCTTGTCCTGCACGTAGTCGATGGATTCGGGGGACGGTGAGATGTCGAGGAGCCGCAAAAGGCCCGCCTGGCTCACCGGCACCTGTTCCTGCGGAGCCTGCGCCCTGGAGGATACGATCCCTATAAAAAGCATAAGTACAGTAGGGACAAAGCGAAGAATGCAGCTGAGTTGAGAATACTTAGTGCTTAGATCCGGCATCTTCGGGTTTATCCGTACTGGTGCGTATCGTCCAGGATGTCCCCCTTCTCCCACTCCCTGGCCCACTTCTCGGCGCGGAAGGCTTTCTTCCCGCCGGTCCTGGTCGAACAGACCACGCGGTCGAGGCCGGCGTTGATGATCATCTTCTTGCAGATAAAACAGGGGAAGGCGTCGATCGGTTTTTCCTCCCCGTAAACGGTTCCGTAGATATAGATGTTGCCGCCCAGCAGGCTGACGCCGGCCCGGGCGGCGTTGATGATCGCGTTCTGCTCGGCGTGAACGCTCCGGCAGAGCTCGTAGCGCTGGCCGTGGGGGATGTCCAGCCGGTCGCGCAGGCAGAACCCGTGCTCGAAGCTGTCCCGGGTCTTGCGGGGCGCCCCGACATACCCGGTGGAGATGATCTGGTCGTCCCGGACGATGAGCGCGCCGATCGAACGCCGCCAGCAGGTGCTCCGCCGGGCGACCTCTTTGGCGATGCCCAGGTAATATTGGTCCTTGGAGATCCGCTTGACCTTCAGAGCAGGCATTGGTCCACCTTCCTTCTGAGCTTGGCCAGCGGGCCGTCATTGATGATCGTGACGTCCGCCGACCCCAGGCACCGCCGGATCTGTTGTCCGGCCCGGCCGCCGGTCATCTCCTGCCGTTCCTTGGCGATGAAATCCTCGAGCGTCGCCGCCGACTCCTGCCGGCCCCGTTTTGCCGCCCGCTTGAACCTGATCTCGACCGGAGCGTCCACGGCGGCGAGGACAAACCCCGGCTGTTTCCTGAAAAAGGCGGCCTCCCGGCTGTTCCGGATGCTGTCGATGACGGCGTTCCCCCGGGCCTTCTTCATTACGCGCCGGGCCAGGATGTCCGCGCCGTATCGCCGGCGCAGGCTGTTGCCCGCCGCGATCAGGTTGTCGCGGGTGACGTCGAGCCCGCGCTTCCGGAGATGTTCCCGGATGACGTCGGAGAGGGAAAAGGCCTCATACCCCTTGGTTTTGAGGTAGAGGGCGACCTCGCCCTTGCCGGCGGCATTCGTGCCGGTCAGGCCGATCAGGCGGTATCCGGGAGTCCGGCGCGCCGGCCGCCGGGACGGAACCGGTCCCGCGCCGGATGCTTTTTTTTGTCCGGGTGCTCCCATTATCTTGGGTTTTGCTTCGATTTTATGGTCAACCGACCGGGCCGTCCGAGGCCCCCGCGCCGCTCGCCTCGGCCTTCTTCTCCCGGCGCGTGTTGCGCTCCTTGCCGAAGAAGAAGGCGATCAGGATGCCTAGCCCGTAGAGGGCCAGCATGGGCACGGCCAGGATGCTCTGGGTGACCATGTCGGGCGTCGGCGTGATCACGGCCGCGATCACGAAGATGGCCAGCACGGCATACTTGAAGTTCTTGACCATCCAGCGGGAGGTGATGAGGCCGATCTTGGACAGGAAAAAGACGAGCGTCGGCATCTCGAAGACGAGGGCGATGCCCAGCAGGAGCTTCAGGGAAAAGCTGAAGTACGTATTGACGGTGATGACCGGGTTGAAATCCGAGCCCATGCTCAGGAAGAACCGGCAGGCCCAGGGAAACATCACCAGGAACCCGAAGGCGGCGCCCATCAGGAAGAAAACGGTCGTGAAGATCACGAACGGCACGACGTATTTTTTCTCCTTCTGGTAGAGCCCCGGGGCGACGAAGTACCAGAGCTGGAGGAAAATGAAGGGCGAGCTGACGAAAATCGCCGCCAGGAACGAGACCTTGATGTACAGCATGAACGGGTCGGTCAGGCCCGTATAAGCCATCTTGACCCCCGGGGGGAGAAACTGGGTCACCGGCTTGGACAGGACCTCGAAGAGCTGCTTGCTGAAGAACCAGGCGGGAATGAGGACGATGAAGATGGCGAGGAAGGAATACCAGAGCCGCTTCCGGAGGTCCTCCAGATGTTCGAGGAAGGTCATCTCGTCAGGAGATTTATTGGCCTTCCCCATTCTTCTTGACCTCGCTTCCCCCCGCGGCGTCCCGGGAAACTTCCGGGGCGGCGTCCTTCGTGTCGAGACCGAAATCCTTCTGGTCGAGCGTGAAGTCCTTTTTCAGGTCCTCTTTGATGTCCTTGAACTCGCTGACGCGGATCTCCTCCTCGATCCGGTCCTTGATCTCGTCGGAGGTCCGCCGGAACTCGCGCACCGCCTTGCCGATCGACTTCCCGACCTCGGGAAGCTTCTTCGGCCCGAAGATGAGCAGGGCGATAACCAGGATGATCAGGAGCTCCGGAAAACCGATATTTCCAAACATTGGCCTACCCCTTTGACTATATCCGCTCTCCGTGCTTTAGTCAAGGAAACGGGGGCGCCCGCCGGGCCGGCTGCTGCCTGAGTTCCAGCTTTACAAGACCGGGGGGCTCTGTTAAGATGAGGCCTCTGGAAAAATCCATGAAAAAGAACGTCGCGCTGGCTGTCCTGGTCGTCCTCCTCCTGGCCAATCTGCTGGCGAGGGACGAGGACCTCTGGAACCAGGAAGTGGACAAGTTCTCCTCCATCCTCGGCCTGATCGAAAAAAGCTATTACAGGGACGTGGAGCCCGAGAAGCTCGTCTATGCATCGATCCGGGGCATGCTCGACACTCTCGACCCCCACTCCTATTTCCTCGACCCGGACAGCTTCTCCCGTATGCGCGAGGAATACACCGGAAAATACTACGGCCTGGGCATCCAGATCCAGAAGCAAGAGGACAGTCTGGTCGTCATCTCTCCGATCGAGGGCACGCCCGCCAGCCGGCTGGGGATCCAGCCCGGGGACATCATCTCCACGATCAACGGCGAGAGCACCAAGCCGCTGTCGAGCTTCGAGGCCATGCAGAAGCTGCGCGGGCCCAAGGGGACCAAGGTCACCATCACCATCCTGCGGGAGGGGCTGGAAGCGCCGCTCGAGCTGACCATCGAGCGCGAGGAGATACCGCTCCGCAGCGTTCCCTACGCCTTCCTTCTCAACAACGAGACCGGATATATATTCATCCGGAATTTCGCCGAGACCACCACCCAGGAGTTCGAGGAGAAGATGAAGGCCCTGACGGCCCAGGGATTGAAGAGCCTGGTCCTCGACCTCCGCGGGAACACCGGCGGGACCTTCTTTCAGTCCGTCGACCTCTCCGACGAGTTCCTGCCGTCCGGCTCGGTCATCGTTTCGATCAAAGGCCGGAACAGGATCTACAACCGGGAATACCGCGCCGACAGGAACGGCCAGTATGAGAGCATTCCCCTGGCGATCCTGATCAACAGGGGAAGCGCCAGCGCCTCCGAGATCGTCGCCGGGGCGGTTATGGACAATGACCGCGGCTATATCATCGGCGAGGACTCCTGGGGGAAGGGCCTCGTGCAGACGGTCTTTCCGCTGGGCGACAGCCTGGCCGTCGCCCTGACTACGGCCAGGTATTTCACGCCGAGCGGCAGG
>Ga0315275_10006442_pt1 | contig 11230 bp, 8 predicted proteins | sample YL17G03_0_MG_FD_205557 | JGI IMG/M metagenome (GOLD analysis project Ga0315275, IMG submission 205557) | Sediment microbial communities from Yellowstone Lake, YNP, Wyoming, USA - YL17G03_0 | ecosystem: Environmental > Aquatic > Freshwater > Lake > Sediment | place: USA: Wyoming | collected...
CCAAGGAGCACTTCCGTAACATCGGTGAAGATCGCGGGCCTGGGCGCGAAACCGATCCGGGTGACCAGCGTGCGGACCAGGGGGGAGGCTCTCGGGCGGCAGGCCGGTGGGGCCAGGGCACAGGGCCAGGGCACGGCTGCCCCGGGCCAGATCCTGAAAAGAAAGATTGACCGGACCGACCAGCGGATCAACAAGTCCTCCCTGGAGAGCCTGAAAACGCTCAAGGATTCCTTCAAGACCGATGCCGCGGACCTGCTGGAGGAGCTGAACCTGGGCCACCTGGTGGTGAAGGGACAGCCGAAAAATGCTGGAAAAGAGGAAGAAAAAAGATGAAACGCACGGAACCAGTGAGTGGAATGACAGCAACGTATAAGTATTTGGATAATGAGAATTTTATAGAGTTTATAAATCGCTCTGCATGAGAAGGTGCGAGATGTTCAGAGCTTTTACCATTGCTTCAGGAAAAGGCGGGACCGGTAAAACCACAGTAACCGTCAACCTTGGCACGTCGCTGGCCCAGCTGGGAAAGGAGACATTCATTCTGGATGCAGATATCGGCATGGCCAACCTGGGCCTGGTGCTGGGGCTGGAGAGCGTCCCGGTCACCCTGCACGAGGTGCTGGCAGGGAAGGCCAGTATCGAAGATGCCATTTACGAGGGGCCCAACGGGCTGAAGGTGGTCCCCAGCGGCATCTCGCTCCAGGGGTTCCAGAATGCCGATCCCGAGAAGATGAAGGACGTGATGCGGGATCTGGTGGGCAGGAGTGATTTCCTCCTCATCGATGCCCCCGCCGGGATCAGCAAGGACGGCGTCGTGGCCCTGGCGATTGCCGACGAGGTGATCCTTGTCGTGAACCCGGAGCTCTCCTCCATGGCCGATGCCCTGAAGACCAAGATCCTCACCGAGATGGTGGGCGGGAAGGTGTACGGGGCCATCCTGAACCGGGCCGGCATGGAGAACACCGAACTGCGCCGGCACAGCGTGGAGGATGTACTGGGCGTCCGGGTCATTGACATGATTCCTGAAGATGCCAATGTCCGGAGGGCGGCCGCCTACAAGACCCCGGTGGTGATCAAGTACCCGACCTCCGGCGCTTCCCGGGCATTCCGCCGCATTGCGGCTGACCTGGCCGGTTCCGAGTACAAGGAGGAGAAGGAAGCCCTTCAGGAAGGCTTTGTGGACCGTCTCGCACGGACACTCTTCGGGAGCGTCCAACGGTAAATCGACGGTGGTTTCGCACCAAATAAAATTTTACGATGTTTTTTTCTTTTTCAGACTCAAATTTTTTCCCGGCGCAAAAGGCAAAGTTTAATACTATCATGACGGTGATATATATTTATATCCGCACCATCCGTCAGAGGTCACTCTCCGGATTTCCGTGCCTGCGATAAACGGATGAGGTGAAGAGTCCTACGTCTGAGATTATCAGCATCATCGATGAGGTTCTCAGCAATGCGACCTTTGTCGCCAGTTACCCCTACGATGAACTCATCCGGTGTGCCCAGGAACAGGGTGTGAATGGTATTGGCGTCTTTGAGGAGAAGGACCGGAAATTCTTCCTCATGTTCGAGGGGGGACAACCGGAAGGGGCCATCTATATGGACCCCAAGGGCACGCTCTTTGGCGACAAGGCAGCGTACCTCCTCTCCGGAAAAGAGACCTTCGAGTTCTTCCAGGTCAGCCAGCCTGTCGTGAATGCCCTCGCATCCCGGTGCAGGGTCTATGACAAGAGCCACCTGAAGAGACGGCTGATGGAAGAGATCCCCAATTTCGGGGGGAAGAAGCAGAGTCCCGGGGTGCTGTGCCTGATCATCGTCAGGGACGGTGCCACCCAGACAGGGATCCGGGTCTCCATCAAGAAGGGTCGGCAGATCATTGCGAGCGAGATGACCACGTCAGACGGAAAGGTGTGCTTCAAGCTGCTGAATGGGAAATACGACTGCACGGCTATGGATCGGGAACAGGGGATGTACACGTTCATGGTTGATTTCAATCACCGGTATGCCGAGACCACCATTGAGATTGGGGGGTAGCGTATGGAACAGAAGGATCAGGACAAGAAGAGAGAACTCAATGCAATGATGAGACGCCTGGGCCTCCTCGGCATGGAGTCCCCGGGGCAGGAAGACGGTACCGCGCCAGCTGCACCGAAAACAGAGGAAGAGAAAACGCCCAAGGCTGCGGGGACAGCACCGGGAGCCGTCGACGACCTGAAGGAGATCATCAGGAACCTGGAAGCAGTGGAGCGGCAGAAGAGCGTCGTCCCGGAGGCCCTGGCGACACCGAGGGCCCAGAAACCAGCTCCGGCTCAGGCCCCATCCGTCGGCCCGGAAGATCTCTCGCCCATGATGGACCGCCTGAAGCGGCTGGATCTCTCCACATTCCGGGAGGAGATGAAGGAGAAGCCGGAACCGGCTCCGGCATCCGGGGATGATTTTTCAGGTCTTTTGAAGCGGCTGGAGGGGGCCGTCCCCCTGAAGCAACCGGTCAAAGAGACGATCCGGGCGACCCGTGCCGACGCCGCCCCCGCCCCGGCCCCCGTCCAGGCACCCCCCGCGGCACCGGCAGCAGCTCCGGAGGATGACCTCTCCGCTCTCATGAAGCGGCTCGGCGGCGGGCTGCCCCCGCAGGAGCCCGGGAAGAGGACCGTCCGGGCCACCCGTGCCGAGGCCACCCCCGCCCCGGCCCCCGTCCAGGCACCTCCCGCGATACCCGCAGCAGCCAAGGAGGATGACCTCTCCGCACTGATGAAGCGGCTGGAAGGGATCAAGATCGATAACAGGGCCGAGACCGCCCCGCAGGCCAGGGAGCCCGAGGCGGCACCGGCACCTGTGCGGAAATCCCAGCCCTCGCCCGCACCTGCCCCCGTTGGCGGCGAGGGGGATATCGCTACCATGATGGACCGCCTGAAGCGCCTGGATCTTGCCATCGAGGAAGAGAAGCCGGAGACAGGAGAGCCTGCCCGGCCATTGCCGGCGTCCAAAGAGGACGTCTCCCCGGGCCCCGGGGAAGAGTACGAAGCCCTGGTCCAGCGCCTGGGATCCTTCCGTAAGCAGATGAAGACTGCCCGGGATGCGAGGACGGCCGAGACCGCCACCAAGGAGGAGGTCATCACCGCGACCCGCATCACGGCCAGGGAAAAGGAGGCGGTGCAGGGTGCCCCGGTCACGGCCGAGAACCTTGACGCCCTGGCCCGGAGCGCCACTACCGCTCCCGCGGCTTCGGCAACGGAGCAGGAACTCACCCAGGTCATTGACGACATCTTCAAGGTCCACAAGGATACGCCTCTCGGGGAAGCTGACGAGAACGTCTTTGATTCGCTCCATGCCATTGCCAAGGGGGAGGCAGGGCAGGAGGAAGGGGAGGCTGCCAGGTCCAAGCCGGTCCAGGCCAAGCGAACCCGCTGGTCGGAGATAGAGGCTGAGGAGGCCGAGGAGGCCGAGGATACCATCGTGTCGGTGGACGAGATCAAGGATATCTCGGACCTGATCCTGCCCAAGGGGGCCACCTTTACCATCGACGAGGTGAAGCTCCACGAGCGGACCGCCGTCTTTGACGTGAAGGGCGGCAGCAGCAGCAAGGTGCCCTCCGAAATGATCGAGAGCTGGCATGCCCAGCTCCCCTCAGGGGTCATCAAGGACATCGTCATCGGCACGGACGGGGCCCAGGAAGAGAAGAAGGGGAAGATGGGCGCCTTCCTGGGGAAACTGAACATCATGAAGGTGATCCGGCCCGAGATCGAAGATTACAACCCCAAGATCCACGGCCCCCTGGTGGACCTCAGCATCCGGGCCCAGCCCACCATCGAGGAGGTGGAGATCTACCCGGTGAACGAGCCGTATGCCTACATCCGGATCATCCATGACAGCACCACCCACGAGTACACCTACCAGGTGCTGGAGCCCCAGCTCACCCCTGCTGAAAAGGAACTGCTGACAGAGATCAAGCAGCGGCTCTTTGAGACCCTGGAGGTGAACACGAAAGACATCACCAAGGATGCGGCCAAGAAGGCCATCCGGGGTGCGGTGGACACGATCCTCCGGGATTACGGCATCTCCCTCACGCCGGCAGGACGGGAGAAGGTCCTGTACAACATCGAGAAGGAGTTCCTGGGCGAAGGGCTCATCGACCCCATCATGCATGACAAGTACATCGAGGATATCTCCGGCGACGGGGTGAACATCCCCATCTTCGTGTACCACACCAGCTACGAGAACACGAAAACCAACCTGATGTACCGGAACGCGGATGACCTGGACTCCTTTGTCACCAAGATGGCCCAGCGGGCTGGCAAGCACATCTCCATTGCCGAGCCCATCCTGGACGCCACCATGCCCGACGGCTCGCGTATCCAGATGACCCTCGGAGCCGAAGTCACCGCCCACGGGTCCACCTTCACGATACGGAAGTTCCGGGAGGAGCCCATCACCCCCACGGACCTCATCGAATGGTCCACCTTCTCGCCTCTCGCCGTGGCGTACCTCTGGCTGGCGGTGGAGAGCGGGAAATCGGCGATCTTTGCTGGAGGTACTGCGTCAGGGAAGACCACGTCCCTCAACGCCATCTCCCTCTTCATCCCCCCGATGGCCAAGGTCGTCTCCCTGGAGGATACGCGGGAACTGAAGCTCCCCCACCCCAACTGGATCGCCTCGGTCACCCGGGAGTCCTTTGACACCCAGGGCAAAGGGCAGATCGACATGTACGAGCTCCTGCGGGCGGCCCTCCGTCAGCGGCCGGAGTACCTGGTGGTGGGCGAGGTGAGAGGCAAGGAAGCCCTCACCCTCTTCCAGGCCATGTCTACGGGCCACGTCACCTATTCCACCATACACGCTGACTCCGTGGCGAGCGTCGTCCACCGTATCGAGAACCCGCCCATGTCCGTGCCCCGCAACATGCTCTCCGCCCTTGACATGGTCTGCGTCCAGGCCCAGGCCAGGATCGGGGGGCAGCGGATCCGGCGCTCCAAGCAGATCATCGAGATCCTGGATATTGATCCGCGCACCAACGAGCTGATCACGAACGAGGTCTTCCGGTGGATTCCCTCCAGCGATGAGATCCGGTATTCCGGCAAGTCCTATATCCTGGAAGAGATCATGGAAGAGCGCGGCTGGAGCGAGTCACGGATGAAGGAGGAGCTGAAGCGCCGCCAGGAGCTGCTGGAATGGATGCGCCTGAAGATGATCCGGCACTACAAGGATGTGTCGAAGATGCTGATCTCCTACTTCAGGGATCCCGAGGCGGTGATTGAGATGGTACGCAAGGACCTCTACACCAAGGGAGAGGCGGCATGAACAGTTACGAGAGACTCTGCTTCAAGCTGCTGGGAGACCGGGCCAAGAAGAGACGCGAGGACTATCTCCCGCTCCGCAACAACCTGATGAGGGGCCGGATCACCTCTCCGTTTGAGGCGTACCTGGCCACGGCATGGGTCAGTTCGTTCCTGGGAGGGATCGTGGCAGCGGTGCTCCTGGGCCTTCTCAGTTACCTGCTGCGGATCCCCGAGATGATCACCTACAAGGGGACGATGCCGGATTTCATGACCAACCTGTCGGACTACCGGCTGGTCATTGGAACTGTCGTCACCTTCCTCCTTGCCTTCCTCCTCTTCGGGGGACTCATCTACCTGATCTTCATGGTGTACCCGAGCGTGGTGGCCGGCGAACGGCGCCGGAACATCGATGCCACGCTGCCCTACGCCATCAACTACATCACCGCCATGTCCACGGCAGGCATCACCCCTGCCGAGGTCTTCAGCCTCCTGGGGGAGAGCCCCATCTACGGGGAGAGTTCGGTGGAGGCCAGGTACATCACCCGGGAGATCAATATCTTCGGCAAGGACCTGGTTGACGGCATCCGCATCGTCTCCACCTTCACCCCCAGCGAACGGATGAGGGAGTTTTTGCAGGGGGCCGTGGCCAGCATCTCGGCAGGGTCCAACCTGACCGCGTACTTCCGGAACAAGGCCCAGCAGTACACGCTGGAGAACCGGCAGTCGCAGAAAATGTTCCTCGAGACCCTGGGGCTCATCGCCGAATCCTACGTGACGGCTCTGGTAGCCGGGACACTGTTCCTGATCATCCTGCAGTCCATCATGTCCATCATCAGCGGGGAGTCCGACCCGTTCTTCCTGTACATTGTCATCTACCTGATTGTGCCCTTCGGGAGCGTGATGTTCGTGATCCTGATCTCCTCCATGACCCCGGAGGTGTGACATGGGGCTCGGTGATGCGTTCAACAACGTACTGAACCGCTCCCGCTTCAAGCGGGAGAATGCCCCCGAGGTGATCCTCAGCGAGTACGAGCGGGATGAGCGCCACATCATGGACAAGATCTCCTACCAGAGGAAGATCCGTGAAGGGCTGGGCAGGTTCCTCAAGCACCCGTACGAGTTCGTCCGCGAGAATCCCCTGAACGTGCTGATCATCTCCATCCCCCTGGCGTTCCTGGTCTTCCTCACCGGCGCCTCCCTGATCTTCACCACGTACGGCCTCTCCAGCCTCCTCACCGACACCATGATCGATGATGTCCTCGTCATCTCGGTGCTGATTGCCGTCGTGCCCCTGGCCACCCTTGACTTCATGGAGGCGAAGCGGGTGAACAGCCTTGAGGAGTCCCTCCCCAACTTCTTCCGGGACGTGGCAGGCATGAATGACAGCGGGATGACACTCCCCAATGCCATCAACAACGTGGCCAGCGGCCAGTACGGGGCACTCACGCCCTTCATCCGCCGGCTGAACTCCGAGATGTCCTGGTCGGTGCCCTTCGTGGAGGCCCTCCTGCGGTTCGGCACCCGCGTGGGAACCCCCCTTGCAGCGCGGGCCGTGGACCTGATCGCCAAGGCTTCCCGGGCAGGTGGGGACGCCTCCGAGGTGCTCCGGGCGGCGGCCAATGACTCCTACGAGTTCTTCAACCTGAAGCTGGAGCGGAGAAACAACATGCTCATCTACATGGTGATCGTGCTGATCTCGTTCCTGGTCTTCCTCTTCGTCATTGCCATCCTGGAATCCACCTTCCTTACCACCATGGCCGAAGCCGGCGCCAAGGCCCAGGCTGCCGGAGCCGGGCGGCAGTTCATGTCCTCGGTGAACATCGAGTTCTACAAGCGGCTCTTCTCCCACGCCGCCATGATCCAGGGCTTCTTCTCCGGCCTGGTGGCAGGGCAGATGGGAGAGGGGAGCGCCATCGCCGGCCTGAAATACTCGGCCATCATGCTCACCATCGCCTGGATCGTCTTCCGGTTCGTGATCTGAACTCTCAGGAGAGAGGCCGGGTGAACCGGCTTCACTCACCCGTTTCGTCCCTGAAACGGTTTCCTCCTTCAGAAGGAATGATGGCTTTCATCTCCCCACCCTTACAGGATGGCAGCGGTGAGAGGAGCCCAGCCTCCGCTCCCGGTCCCAATATTCGCAGACGATCCAACATTCTTCCGTTCGGCATGCCCCCCTATCCTGCGGGATACTCCGGTCATACCTGAGAAAGAACGGATCCTCCACTCCTCATGGGGGAGAGCGACGGGAGGGGTCACGCCCCCTCCCGGTCCCACCCCAGAGAGGAGAGCCCCTTCCGTATGGGTATTCCGGAACCGGAAAAAGAAGAGAACAGGAATTCAGATTCCGGGGTTCATTTCAGGAGATGTTATCCAGCTTGTAGCCCTTCTGGGCCAGCAGGTTCTTGACCCGCTCCAGGTGGTTTCCCTGGAGTTCGATGGATGACCCCTTGACGGTGCCGCCACATGCGAGTTTTCCCTTCAGGAATTTGGTCAGGTCGTTGAGGTCGATATCAACAGGGTCGAGCCCGTCGACGATGGTGACTTCCTTTCCATACCGCCGCCTGTTGATCTTGACATTGATTCGCTGCTGTTCCTTGGCAACTTCTTCACAGATGCAGAGTTCCTTTGGCAGTCCACAGGTTGGACAGATCCCACCATTCATTACTTTTACTGTTCACTGCTCTTTATTTATTAATTGGATGGTCAGCCGTCGACCTTGCAGACATCGCAGCCGTGGGAGAGGACCTGTTCCCGCTTGCTCCGGTACCGGTACACGGTGATCCCCTTGCACCCCATGCTGCGGGCGAGAGAGAAGATCCGGGAGATTTCGTCAACGCTCGCCCCCTGGGGGAGGTTCACGGTCTTTGAGACGGCATTGTCCACGTGCTTCTGGACCGCCGCCTGCATCCGCACGTGGAACTCCGGGGTGATCTCAGGTGCGGTCCGGAAGAGCTCTTTCATGTCGTCAGGGATGGGGAGGTCCTGCGCAGAGCCCGTCTCTCTCACCTTCGCGAGGAAATCGGTGCCGTGGGGGATGGCGGAGATCGCCTCCAGGAAGAGGGGGCTTGTGATCTCCGCCTCCGACCCGGCCATCTTCCGGCGGTAGGACAGGGCAAAGAGGGGTTCGATCCCGGACGAGGTGTCTGCGATCAGGTGCAGGGAACCGGTGGGGGCCACGGTGGTGACGGTGGCGTTCCGCATGGCCCCCGGATACCGGCTCCGGTCAATGGCCGGGAAGGACCCCTTCTCCTCCCCCAGCTCGCGGGACCGGGCATGGCCTTCTTCCTGGACATGGGACATGACCCGCTCCGCGAACCGGAGCGCCTCCCCCGACTCGTACGGGATGCCCATGAGAATCAGGGCGTCGGCAAGTCCCATGATCCCAAGCCCGATCTTCCGGGTGAGGAGGGTCCGGGTCCGGATCTCCGGGAGAGGAAACCGGTTCACATCGATGACCGCGTCCAGGAAGTCCACGGCGGTCCGGCAGGTCTCCCGGAGGAGCACCTCGTCCAGGTCACCCCCCCGCACACACCGGGCCAGGTTCACCGAACCCAGGTTGCAGCTCTCGTAGGGGTACAGGGGCTGCTCGCCACAGGGGTTGGTGGCCTCCAGGGGGCCCAGGCCCGGGGTGGGATTCCTGCGGTTGATCTCGTCCAGGAAGAGCATGCCGGGATCGCCGGTAGCCCAGGCCTCCCCCGCCACCAGCCCCCAGAGCTCCCGGGGATCCATCGATCCCCAGACACTCCCCTCCCGTGGGTTCACCAGGTCAAAGGATTTTCCGCTCTCCAGATTCTGGAAAAAGTGGGTGTCGAATCCGACGGAGATGTTGAAGTTCCGCAATCCTCCGCTGTGCTTGGAGCGGATGAAGCTCCGGATATCCGGGTGGCTGGCGGCAAGGACGCCCATGTTGGCACCCCTCCTCTTTCCGCCCTGCTTCACCGCCTCGGTGGCCTTGTCAAAGACCTGCATGAAGGAGACCGGCCCGCTGGCAACACCCCCGGTCTCGCCGACCCGGTCGCCCTCCGGCCGTATCCGGGAGAAGGAGAAGCCGGTCCCTCCCCCGCTCTTGTGGATCTGCGCCATCTGGCCAAGGGCAGAAAAGATGCTGTCAATGGAATCGTGGACCGGCAGCACAAAGCAGGCTGAGAGCTGCCCCACGGAAGTGCCGGCGTTCATCAGGGTGGGGGAGTTGGGCAAAAAGAGGAGATCCTCCAGAATGTGCCGGAACGCCTCCCTCTGCGGCGTGTCCACCGCCCCTGCCACCCGCGCGAAGAGGGCCGGTGGCGTCTCGCCGGGAAGCAGGTAGCGGCGGGCCAGCAGGAGTTCGGCCGTGGGAGTCAGGTGCATATGAGGGAATGGTACCGGCCCCTTTAATAAAAACCCCTGCCCACATCTGGGTACCGATGTCTGTTGCGGTTCTCGGTACTTCATCCCACGCGGGAAAGAGCACGGTCGTGGCCGCGCTCTGCAGGGCACTCGTCCGGCGTGGCATCCCCGTCTCACCCTTCAAGTCCCAGAATATGTCCCTGAACTCCTATGTCACGAGGGACGGTGCCGAGATAGGGATCGCCCAGGCGGTGCAGTCCTTTGCTGCGGGCCTCGAACCCCGGGCCGACATGAACCCTATCCTCCTGAAGCCCAAGGGGGAGGGGATCTCGCAGGTCGTGCTCCTGGGGAGGCCGTACCGGGACATGCCCATCGCAGAATACTACCGGGAGTCGGACCGGCTGCTGGACGTGGCCCTGGCGGCATTCCGGCGGCTGGAGACGGAGTTCGGGAACGTTGTCGTGGAAGGGGCAGGGGGTGCTGCGGAGCTGAACCTCTACGACCGGGACATCGCGAACATCCGCCTCGCCCGGGCGCTGCAGCTCCCCATCCTCCTCGTGGGGGACATCGAGCGGGGCGGCATCTTTGCCCAGCTCTACGGTACCCTGCGGCTGCTCCCGGACGATCTCCGGCCCCTGGTGAAGGGGCTGATCGTCAACAAGTTCCGGGGGGATCCCGGGCTCTTTGAGGATGGCATCCGGGAACTGGAGCGGATCTGCGGTGTCCCGGTCCTGGGCGTGCTCCCCTACGCCTCTATCCCGCTCCCCAGCGAGGATTCCCTCTCCCTCTCCGACAAGAGGCCCCGGAGCGGTGCCGTGCGGGTCGCCATCCTCCGGCTCCCGCACCTCTCCAACTTCACGGACTTCGAGGCCCTTGAGCGCCAGGTGCCGGTGGAGTACGTGATGCCGGGTGCTCCGCTCGGCGGCTATGACTGCATCATCCTCCCCGGCACCAAGAACACAGTGGAGGACCTGGCAGTGCTCCGGTCCCGGGGAACCCTCGATGAGATCCGCCGGGCGCGGGAGCGGGGGATCCCGGTCATCGGCATCTGCGGGGGATACCAGATCCTGGGAAAGGAGATCATCGACGACGGGATCGAGTCCTCGAGCCCCGGCGTTTACGAAGGCGCCGGCCTGCTGGACTGCGTGACCCGCTTCCGCACGTATGAGAAGACCACCGTCCAGGTCAGGCGGACCGCCCGCCCTGTCGGGCCCATCCTCTCCCGGATGGGGGAGGTGACCGGCTACGAGATCCACATGGGCACCACCGAGAGGGGTGCAGACGGAGAAGCGTTCGACGCCGACGGGGCGGTATCCGATGATGGCCTCGTCATCGGCACCTACCTGCACGGACTCTTCCAGAACGGGTCTGCCATCCGGGCCCTGGTGGAATTCCTGTACCGGAAGAAGGGGCTGGAACCACCGGGAGAGGCCTGGTGGGCCGACTCCCATGCTCCCGGTGGGGGGGATCCCTACGACGCCCTGGCAGACCTCTTCGAGGCCCATGTCGATATGGAGAGGATCCTGCCCTTCTTCACCAATAAAAGGTAAGAGGGCCATGAAGAGATGGGGTATCGCGTTCGCAGTATACGAATGAGACGCTCTTTGGGGCTCCGCCCCCGCCGCGCCTCCCTC
>Ga0315275_10006443_pt1 | contig 11229 bp, 11 predicted proteins | sample YL17G03_0_MG_FD_205557 | JGI IMG/M metagenome (GOLD analysis project Ga0315275, IMG submission 205557) | Sediment microbial communities from Yellowstone Lake, YNP, Wyoming, USA - YL17G03_0 | ecosystem: Environmental > Aquatic > Freshwater > Lake > Sediment | place: USA: Wyoming | collected...
GTGTCAGTAAATGTACAGGTGACTGTTTCACCAGGACCAACATCTAAGCTGGCTGGTGTTTCATCTAAATCACAAGTTGCTGAAGTTAAGTCCCAACCTGTAGGAACTGTTTCAGATACCGAGTAGGCACCTGGAACAACCTCCTGGTCATTAGGAGCAGCTGCATCAGTTAATGAGAAATTGGTGTAACCGGTACCACCAGCAGTAAAACCAAAGCTCTGCGAGTCTCCAGAAGGATCAGTAACTTTATCTACGATAATATGTCCTTTCTTTGTATTAACAAACGTACAAGTTACCGTTTCACCGGGAGATACAACAATTGCGTTAATTGGACTGTCGTCTGAACAAGTTGCGCTAGTTTGAGTCCATCCGGCTACAGCACCTTCTGAAACAGAATACGTACCAGCGAGAACTTCAGAATCTCTGGTATTAGATAAAGTTCCTTCGGCATCATCATCTAAACTAAAAGGTGACGGGTTGCCGTTAGCAAAATTGTTTGTGAATGAAAAATCTTGAGCATCATTGGGAACTGCGTCCTTAACTACAATAATATGGCCGGTTGATGGCTCATTGGTAAAAATACAACTTACTGTTTCGCTAGGGCTAATATCTATATTTGCTATTCTATTTGGAATATTTACACTCGAATTACTTGTGGGATCGACGCAAACTAGATTGGTTAGATTCCAATTTGCTTGTGTATCTTCGGTCACTGAATAGCTTCCTGGTAGAAGATTAGAAAACGTTTTTGTGTTTGAAAGTATTACTGTTTCACCATCATCATCGAGCGAAAAGTTTGATAAACCAGTACCAATGGTGGTAAATGAAAAATCTTGAACGTTATTTGGATTAGTATCCTTTGTGATAGTAATTGTTCCGCAGGTGCTAAGATCTCCCATTGCGAAATCTTTAAGTTGCGCAGTGAATTCAGCAGATGAACGAGTTTCAGCAATAAACTGCGAAATACAAGATTCGGTCGCAAAATCAAGGGCAGTAAGATCAATGCCACCTTCAAAGAAAATTCCAGTATCTATACCGGTACGCCAATTTAAATTGGTTACGATATTATTAACACCAACACAAACCGTACCATTTGTATCTGAGTTACAACCAACGTTTGCGCCGGGAGTAGTTTCATGTAAAAGATTAAGGGCTCCACTCTGCCATTCATATACTGAAAGCCTGGTAAGATTTCCGCCTTTGGTAAAATTGGATTGTACTAACAAATCTCCATTTTCGTGATGTGCCGCGGCACCAGTACCATCAACAAAAGTTCCACTCGGTCCAGTATTTATTTTGCTCTGGAGAAACCAGAACCCGACTTGCGCTGTACCATTATTAGTATCTCTATCTAATCCAAAATATAAAATCTGATGATCGGCCTCGTTGATATACAGAGCACCAAAAGCATGTTTGATATTATCTTTTGGCGGTGTTTCCTCGCCACTCACCGTTTCATAATTCCAGTCGCTTATATCTTCATTATCTGCTGACGAAGTAAAGCCTGTGTCAGAGATAAGCGGATCTACAACACAAGTCCCTTTAATAACGTGACCGCCTATTTCGACGGGCTCACAAACAGAACCAATAACAGTATTCCAGTCGTCGGGTAAATTGATTTCATCAGAATCTATCGAATCACCATCAATTGCGAGTGGTGCTAAGCCAACACCAGTTATAAGAGGAGGAGTAGAAGATACACAGTCATCAATATTTCCACAACACTCGCCGCAATTACTTGCTCCGTTTATTTTATCAAAAGAACAAGTTTTGCCAGCTAGACAACATTGGGCGCCTACTTGCTTTTCCGCGCATGTTTTAGGAGCATCCGTAAAGGTCGTTCTTGCTAATTCTTCACCGGAAAGGGCGTTGGCAATAACGGTATAAAGAGGTCGGAATATATTATCTATTATATATGTAGTAACAAAAGATCCTTGTTCGTTCGTTGTTACATTCTGCGAAGTTTCAGTATAATTCCCCTCTTCTTCTGAACCTCCGAAAATCTTAAGCCAAATATTCTCTAAAGCTTTAAAAAATCTTCCAAAAATACTGACAGTTTCTCCTGGTTGATAGTCGGGTTTGTCAGTTGTCAGTTCAGGTTGAAGTGTTGGTTCAGGGACAGAAATTTCTGATGATAAAACTTCTTCTATCGGAGCAGTTTCTTCAACGACAGCCTGCCCTGTAGTGAAAGCTGAACTTTCTACTACTGGGGGTTCGGTTGCAACTTCTTCAGTTACTACCGGTTCTGGCGCAGATTCTGGAACCACTTCTACTATTGGCTCAACTATCGGTTCAATAACAGGCTCTGTAGCAACAGGCTCTGTAACGACAGATTCATCTGTTGGAACATCTATCGTTTCTTCAGCTCCAACAAATGTTATTGCCGGACCGCTGATAAATACGAGCTGCATTGCGATTACTGTAATCGCAAAAGCAACTAAAGATTTTGTTTTTGTTTTTTTGTTCATATTGTTTTTTTCTCTCGTTAGAAATTCTTAATTTCTAAACGGAATTTATTAATTATTATTATTTTTTATTTATTATTATTTTTTATTTATTATTATTAATTTTTCGACAGTTCAACGAACAAAAATCCACCGCTGCAAATTAGCTTCTAGGCAGATCTAAAAAAATACAAAATTCCCTTCTTTTTTTAATCCGCCCTCCGCGGTGGTTCTTAAGTTTCTATTTGTAAGATTAGCAAGTCCAATAATCCTTGTCAAGTTTTCAATGTCCTACCTGTCCTACTAAATCCTATTATAGGTATGCGGGTTTGGACTCTATTTGACCCCGTAGTAGATTTTGGACTGTTCCTTTCACGGAGGAATAAACGAAAAAAAAGTTTGTCCAAAATTCACTACAGGGTTTGATTTAATGCCAATTTTTTGGTAGAATAAAGATGGAATGAACAAGCAATCGCGTAAAATTATTTGGGATTATGACTTCAGGAAAATAGATTTAAGAAAACCTGAGGTAAAAATCTGGTATCTCAATCGCAAGCTTCGGTTTGGCGACCTTTTAGGGTTAAAAAAAATAGATTTAAAAAAATATCTTCCAAAACTTGATATTAATCCGTCGCTTAAAGAATTGCTCAAGAATTATTTAAAGAACCGTGCTTAATATCCAGCTTTCAAAATTACAGAAAGATATTCTTAAAATTTTTGGCAAAAATTCGTTTGCTGAAAATTTTTATTGGACTGGCGGAACTCTGCTTGCTTATCAATATTTACACCATCGCACTTCCGTTGATTTAGATTTTTTCTCCAACGATTTATTCACTGACGATCAATATTTGATATTTTTAAATGAGCTTAAAAATCAAGTTAAAGCTAAGAAAATTAATTTAACGCTTCAGCAGAACCGACGACTCTATCTTATTGAACGCGGGAAGGAAGCAGTAAAACTTGAACTTGTTTATTTCCCTTTTTCGACCGTTGAAAAAAAACTTTTCTTGCCGGAATTTTCTCTCAAAGTTGATTCTTTAACTGACATTATGGTAAATAAAACCTTATCAACTTACCAACGACAGGAGCCCAAGGATGTTTTTGACCTCTATTGTTATTTAAGCAATAAGCCGAAATACAACCCACAGAAACTGATTAAATTAGTTGAGCGGAAATTCGGCGTTGCTATTGAACCTACGATGCTAATTGCTAAAATCAATGAATTAGCCGGCCAGCTTGATTCTATATCCCCTCTTTTGCTTACTCCGCAAAAAAAATTAGTAAAAAAGGTTAAAAAATTCTTTCAAGATATTTTTAATACCTTAGCCAGAAAACAAATTAAATAATTCTTTCAACTCTATTACTTTTTCCATTTCCGCCAATTATCTTGGCGGTTTTTAATTCTTACAAGATGCGTAGTGCGACAAAAAAAGACCCCCAATCAGAACTCTGTGAGTTTAACTGGGGGGTCCGTGGATTAGAAGCTTTATCAGCTCCCTAATTGGTGTCCAGTAAAAGATCTTATAAGTCCGGAAATTCCTACAGCAAGAAATACTGACCCAAAAATCCGAATATCATGGCGTGTTTCTTGATTTCGGACTTTGTGGGAAAAAATAAGAACAATTACTGAGGCTACCGTAATTCCGCAAGAAACAATTAGACTAGCCATCGTTTATTTCCTCCTTTTGCTAGATTCCCTCCCATATTAAACTGGGAAAGTTCTTATATTTTTATTTATACTTTAACACTGTTAATAAAAAAATCAACGCCCCCCAAAAAACCCTGTCTGCCTCTACCTGTCGGTAGACAGGGGCAGGCAGGCGCCTTCTTGAGAAAGCGGCGGAACATGGCTCCCCCTCCGCCAGCTGGCGGAGGGACGATGCGAAACCCCGTAGTGAACCAGCAGGTTCTACTGCTTGGGGTTAGAACCTGTCTAACTCTTATTTAGGTTTAGCTTACCATACGACTCACTATGTCTGAAAAAAAAGAAGACCGTTTTCTGGTCTCATAAAATTAGCTAGCAGAGAGAAGCAGGAAGCTCTACTTCTCTCTGTTTTTTGCTTAGGAAGGGAGGTGCGACATTCGCATGTTCTGCCTTTCCGAATTACTTCGGGAGGTCAATTACCATTTTACAAATCTTACGATTTAACCTTGCCTTCCTTGTGTTCGAAAGAAATCTGGGCAATCCGTGCGATTTTAACTTCGACCCTTTGGTGGAATCGGCCAGCTGCTAACTTTAGCGCGGGCCCAACTGTTACAAGAACTTCCTCAAGAGAATAATCATGCCTCTTGCAGAACCTTCCAATACTGGACTTAATCGCATGATCATCTAAAACCTGCAGTCCTTTCTTTTCTAATTCCTCTTCGATGCGATCTGCAAGGACATCCTCAAAGATCATTATTTGCCTTTCCAAACTTACCTTTTGCATGCCCATTACTCCTTCTTTTTATTAGAGAACAAGTGAATTGATGATTTTTCCTGTAGCTTCCCAGGAAAATCATTTAGAAGAAATTCTCTTTTTTCTTCCATATTTACTTATAGCATATTTTATCTATTTTGTCAATGATGTTTTAAATCAAAAAACCGCCTTCTTGAGAAAGCGGCGAGGCGGCAGGACGATGCGAAGCCCCGTAGTGAACCAGCAGGTTCTACTGCTTGGGGTTAGAACCTGTTTGGTGAAATAAAAAAGCACCGTTTAGGCACGGTGCAGCCTTTGTTGTTGTTATGTCGCTTTTCTGAAGATCATTCCACAATTCTCATCCCAAGTCTTGGCTTACATTCCGGTGCAAAAGGGAGTTCGTTGAGGTCAACATCAGTTGGTCCAGAAACCGGAAAGAGTTGTAATGCAAGGTCACCACATCTACGCGAATAAAACTCTGGACGGACCTCGACTCTTAACGTCGTTAACTTTTTAGCTATCGGTGGAAAATCGTTTATCCTGAAAAGTTCAAGAACCTCCTCTGTGAGATTAGCTCCTTCAAACACTACCTCCAATATCATACCTGCTTTTAAACTCATCTTTTACCTCCTTTTTTTCTATTATATTTTAGCGGGCTCAAATAAAAAGTCAATCCCCTCTTCTTGGCGATTTCTGGTTTATAGAGGAAAGGTTTGTCCGATTAGTCTTATTATTATCAAAATAAATATAATTATATAGATTGCCCAATAAAATAAATTAGCCTGAAAAAGATTATATTCGCTTTTTACAACGCCCCCTCTCCACGGAAAATAAACCCAAGAAATTCCAAAGTAATCTAATAATTTAAAAAGATATAAAACTGGTAAAGCAATAAATATTAAAATAAATCTAAGAATATTTATAAAAAAAGTAGTATTATCCCAGACGGTATTGGGTGGAATACTAAGTAAAGAGTGAGCTTCTGAAATAATAAAATATAGAGTAATTATACCTGCTAATATTTTAACAACCAACTTACCAAAGGTCATATCCTCTGTCTTATTTTCTTCATTGCCTAATAAAGTTGCTGATTTGAGATTAATTTCATCCTCTTCTAATTTTAGAAGTAATTCAGGGTTTTTTTTGGCAATTATCTTGTGAAATTCATCTTCCCTTTTTTGTTCTATTGATTCCAAAGATTCTTCTTTTATTTTTTCTTTTTGATACTCTTTGTATTTTGTTGTTTCACCACGGTTCATCCAAAAACCACCGCATTTCTGACAATTTTCAATATTAATATTTTTAGGAATGGTCGGGTCTTTAAGTCTTAATAAAGGTAATTTACATAAAGGACAAAGTTTCTCTTTTTGATTATCGGAATAAATTTCTGTCGGATTTTTTACCATTATATCTTCTAATTTTTTAGCTTCCTCCTCTTCTAAAGTAACTAACTCTAGATTATTAAACCAAATACCACCACAATTTTTGCATTGATTAAGTGTGATTATAGAACCGTAGTGAGAAAATCCTTTAACTTCCTCTAATTCTTTTTTACAGTTTGGACAAAACATTAATAAATTCTTTTCCCCATTCTACCAAAAAATCCTGCCTGCCGGTAGGCAGGCGCCTTCTTGAGAAAGCGGCTCTCCGACTGGACGATGTTAGAACCTGTCTGGTGAAATAAAAAATCTCATCCGCCGAAACATTGTTCACTTAATTAATTTCCTCAGTTCTTTAATAAACTCATCAAATAAATTTTTTTCTGGCACTTTTTTAATAATTTCGCCCTTTTTAACAATCAAGCCGACTTTTTTCCCTCCTACGATTGCTAAATCCGCTTCTCTCGCCTCACCCACACCGTTGACCACGCAGCCCATCACGGCCAAATGTATGTCTTTATCGATTGACTGAGTGGATTTTTCTACCTTTTCCACTAGTTTTACTAAATCAATTTCGGTTCTGCCGCAAGTCGGGCAACTGGTAATCGTCACGCCTCTCTTTCTTATTTTCAAAGACTTCAAAATTTCCCATGCGGCTCTAACTTCTTCTTCCGGTGGCGCACTTAAAGAAACTCTTAAAGTATCGCCAATTCCTTCCTCAAGTAAAATCCCTAGACCGATAGCTGACATTACTGTGCCATGGAAAGCCGTTCCTGCCTCGGTGATACCGAGATGTAGAGGATAATCAACTTTTTGGGAAAGCAGTCGGTAAGCTGCCACTGTCCTTTCAATGTCAGAAGCTTTCAAAGAAACGATGATATCTTGAAAATTGTATTTTTCCAAAATTTTAATGTGTCTAATGGCCGATTCCACCATCGCTTCAGCAGTTGCTTTGCCACCATATTTAAAAAGTAAGTCTTTTTCTAGAGAGCCGGCATTAACGCCAATCCGAATCGGGATTTTCTTTTTTTGGGCGGCCGAAACCACGGCTTTAATTTTTTCTTCATTGCCAATGTTACCGGGATTAATTCTTAGCTTATCAACGTTCTGGTTAATTGCTTCCAAAGCCAATTCAGCCGAAAAATGGATATCCGCCACTAAGGGAAGATTAATTTGTCTTTTGATTTGACCCAACGCCTGGGCGGCTTTCATATCAGGAACGGCTACCCTAATTATTTTGCAACCAATCTTCTCTAATTCTTTTATCTGTCTGACTGTCGCTTTAATGTCTCGGGTGTCGGTCTTGGTCATTGATTGAACCGAAATTGGAGCGTTGCCACCAATAAAAATATCGCCCACTTTAATTTTCTTTGTTTTTTTTCTTTGAATCATAGGTTTTTATTTTTTTTACTACCTCGTTGATTATCCAATCAGGAGTTGAAGCACCCGCACCAATGCCTACATTTTTTATATTCTTAAACCATTCTCTTTTTAAATCTTCGGCTGTTTTCACAAAAAAAGTTCCGGGATTAATTTTTGAGCTAATTTGGTAAAGCCGTTTAGTGTTGGCACTGGTGGTCGAACCAATAATCAAAACCGCATCAACTTTTTTAGCTAATTTTCTTATTTCTGTCTGCCTTTTAAAACTTGTCTGGCAAATAGTGTTAAAAATCTCAACTTGAGAAAGCTTTCTTTTGGCAATTTTCTCAATTTCTTTAAATTTCTCGAAATCTTGGGTTGTTTGGACGACCAGTCCATATTTTTTATTTTTCTTGGGTTTAAATTTTAATAATTCTTCTTTGGAACAAAAAACAATCGCTTTTTCTTTAGCGGCATCCTTAATCCCCAAAACTTCTTGATGGTTGGGGTCGCCGAAAATCAACACCTTTTTGCCTTCTTTTTGTAATAATTCGGCTGTCTTTTGAACCCTAGCCACGATTGGACAAGTAGTATCCAATAAGTCCAGGCCTCGCCTTCTTCTTAATTTGTTTTTAATCTTTTGAGGGAGACCGTGAGCGCTGATAATCAAAGTGCCTTCTTTTGTCTTTTTCAAATCATTAACGATTTTGATGCCTTTTTTTCTTAATCTTTCAGTTACTTCTTTGTTATGAACTAGGGAACCATACATTTTTATCGGTTTTTTCAGCTTTGGCAGATTATCTTCCACCATTTTCAAAGCTCTTTTAACTCCAAAACAAAAACCAATTTCTTTGGTAAAAATAATTTTCATAGCTGCTTCAAAGATTTTTTTATAAGGGAATTTGGTGTCAGGAAAATGGTGAGTGGAAAAGGCATCAACTCTAGTTTTTCTATTCTACCAAAAACCCGCCCAAATAAATAGGCGGAAATCGGGGCTCCCCCGACTGGACGATGCGAAGCCCCGTAGTGAACCAGCAGGTTCTACTACTTGGGGTTAGAACCTGGTTGGCTTTAGAATAATTAGCCCACCGTCAAAAAAGGTTTAGGTTTAGAACTTATTTAGCAATTAATTATCTAATTATATTCCTAATCCCTTACCTTTAAATTGATTTAATAGGGTCTCTTCAAAAGGCAAAACCATTCTGTTAGTATTTTTTCAAGTTCTTTTTCGTCAACTTTTTGATTGGTTCTTATAATAGTTTTTGTAAATGCATCTAAAATATTAGTTGGGTACTCTGTCAAATTTACACCAATATATAAAAATCTGTCGGGATAAAGGCATACAACATTATAGTGTCCAAATCTTACACTTTGATTAAAAACAGAAAGATTAGATACGGTATAAAAATTAGATTCTGTAAGAATGTGCCCTAACGGTGGAATTTTTGTTCCTTGATTATTATTTTCTTCTTCTTTCTCTACTACTTGACGCCAACTATTCAAGTCTGTTCCATCATTATAGTCATTGATGTAATTTAAGTATTTTTTTTGATTTTCATCATAAAAAATATAACTCGTCCATAAAAGATTTGGTCCGCCGGCGGGCATATAAGAATCAAATAAATAACCTCCTTCTATTTGTTTTTTTTCTATTGTAATATCTGTCCACTCCCCGCTTTTTATAAATATTTTATCTTCAGAAATTGCAATTTCCTCATCTTTAGGATAATAAAAAGAAAATCTGAATTCTTCATCTGTATATTTTCGGAATAATTCTTCTACATTTTGTGTTTCTGTTTCTTCAATGAATGTTTCGCCCGCATATTTGCACTGGCAAGAATAATTATTTAAACTAAGAACGCCATATTTATTTAAACATTCTTCAAAATTGACTACAGGATTTGCCTGGGTGTTTTCAGAATTGGATACTTGTTCAACCTTTTTTGGAGGGATTTTAATAAAAGATGACGATTTAATTTCTTGATTGAGATACCATAAAGTTCCGCCACCAACAAAAACGGCTAAAAAAATCACAATTAAGAAAAACTTCCAATTTGTTTTACCTTGAGTAATGAATAGCATTCCCCTATTCTACCAAAAAACCGCCCCCAGTAGTAGAAAGCTACGCTTTCACTACGGGGCAGGCTTCTTGAGAAAGCGGCCGAACACGGCTCCCCCGGATGGACGATGTGAAGCCCCGTAGTGAACCTGCAGGTTCTACTACTGGGGTTAAAACCTGTTTAAAAAATAAAAAGGCGGGTGTTTGGTTTCCCGCCAAGTCCGCCTCAAAGTAAAACCTATTGGGTTTATTATTGTTTCCCTGTAAAGAACCATTTCACCAACTTTGTTGGCGAAGAGGATAGCCATTCACCAATGACCATGTTTCTTATAAATAGCGGAAAGAATATTGCGAAAAAAAATCGTTCACCCCTAGAAACATTGCCCTCTTTGATATCAATAGTGCCATCCTTTAATGCTCTGCGAACCTCTACAGTCGCTCGGTATTGGAATATAATCCCACACGTAAGATATAGGGTTGCTAACAAAATCCAAAGCCAAGTCATTCTTCTTCCTCCTTTCCATAATTGGGTCTTTTATTTGGGCAAACCGCCTCCTGTTTTATCCCTTCCCCTATAACAGACACAACATTCTTGCCAATTTCTATCCTTTTTGTGCCAACAATGTCTCCCGAATAAATGCATAAAAAGGGCTACTATATAATGTCTAATACGGTTTAATTTTTTTCCTGGCTGAAAACGTGAATCAGTTCTCTTCTTAGCCATTTCTTTCTCCTTTCTTATTTATGATTAACTACCTTAGTTCCGCTACCTATTGAAAGTTGTCCTCCTTTTATTCTATCGATAGGCGTCACTAGTAAGTGAACTTGTTGTCTACTCGTAATAGGTTTTAAACACCTTACTTTTAGGGTTCTAGCTGGTTGTGGTTTCTTGTTTCCGATAGAACACCATTTTGGGTTCTTTGAATTAAGTTCCAGAGTTATCGTTCCGCCTTTATTTTGAATGAGCTGTGGGAATATATCTTTTATTTTTACTATTTTCACTCTTTACCTCCATGCTCTAAGTTTTAGCATGCTTAATTAAAAAATCAACCCTCTCCAAAAACCCTGCCTGCCGGCAGGCAGGCGCCTTCTTGAGAAAGCGGCGGACGGCGGGGCAGTTCGCCCAGATGGACTATATTAGAATTCAGTTTAAAAAAAAGAAGCCCGCCTTCTTAATAAAAATTAGACGAGCCGTTAATCATCGAGGAGAAAGCTGACTTCTTTTATTTCAACTTCCCCAATTAAAGCTTTCTGGAATGGCCCATATTTAGCCTTAGCTGTTATTTTTTTACCATCCAAAATAATCGGTAACCATACTTTATCAGCGGGCATCATTTCGTCTATGGGTAAATGTTTTTTATCAAACCACGTTGGGTTTATTATTGTATCAGTGTTTTTCAACTTACCCGACCATTCGGACGCCAAATAAACATGAACCTTACAGACAAAAGAACTACCATCAGTTTTAGTGTTGTGAAAATCAATAATAGCTACTTTATTAAGATGCTCTGGGCTCACAACAACTCCCGCCTCCTCTCCTAATTCTCTTATTGTCGCTTGTTTTGGACTTTCACCTGGCTCTATTCCTC
>Ga0315275_10006444_pt1 | contig 11229 bp, 8 predicted proteins | sample YL17G03_0_MG_FD_205557 | JGI IMG/M metagenome (GOLD analysis project Ga0315275, IMG submission 205557) | Sediment microbial communities from Yellowstone Lake, YNP, Wyoming, USA - YL17G03_0 | ecosystem: Environmental > Aquatic > Freshwater > Lake > Sediment | place: USA: Wyoming | collected...
GTCGTCGTGGCGAGGCCGACGCAGGTGTCCGCCGCGCCGTAGTAGATGCGCACCGGACTCTCCGGCAGCGCGTATCCCTCCGCGTCGCAGCGCTCGACGACCATCCCTCCGGGGAACACCACGTTCGGCACCTGGCCCACCATCTCGTACAGCTCCCGCGGCTCCAGGAGGTTGTTCCAGCTGCGCGCCAGCACCTTCCACGGCTCCTCGAGGTCGAGGAGCACGGCGCCCACCTGGTAGACGCTGGCGGCGGCGAAGTGCGTGGCGATGCCGTGGTAGAGGTGCAGCCAGCCCTGCCGCGTCTTGACCGGCGGCGGCCCCGAACCGATGCGCTCGTCCCAGTAGTGCCAGCGGCCGCCCATCACCACGTGCTCGGGCGTCCACGTCACCAAGTCCTCCGACGAGGAGAACCAGATCTCGTCGCCGGACGTCACGCCGCCCTCGAGCGCAGAGCGGTTGGGACGGTCCAGCCGCACGAAGCGCCCACCCATCTTCTCATCGAAAAGGACGCCGTTGCGGATGTCGGGGTGCGCGCCGAGCCCGATGAAGTCGAAGGTGGCAAAGTCCGTGGTGCTGCCGATGCCCAGCTTGCAGCCCGTCTCGGTGTCGGCGGCGAAGACGACGTACACCATGTCGCCCAGACGTGTGAGGCGAGGGTCGTAGAGGTGGTGGAGCTTCTCGCCGGCGCGCTCAAGCCCGCGAAACCGCACCGGCTCGCGCGCCACCGTGAACCGTTCACCATCGTCGCTCTCGGCCATCACGAGGGCCGTGCGGCGACCGCGGCTCTGGACCCGCAGCATCAGCAGCGTCTTCCCGCCGTAGTGGATCGCCCCGGGGTTGAAGACCGACGACACGTCGGCGAAGTCGGGCAGCACCGGCGGGATATCGGCGCGCGTGAGGATGGGGTTCCGGGGACAACGCAGCAGGGTCACGAGCCGCTCCTCCGCACGAAGCCGTCGTCGCTGGCGTCGCGCGCCTGGCCGCGGAGCGCGCGCAGCATCCTTCCCAGGTCGCGCAGGCCCAGGATGCCGAACCACAGCAGCACGACGATGCCAGCGACCAGTTGGATGACAAGGAAGGTGTGCCAGAACCCCGCCCACGCCTGCTCACTGACCGTGTGCGTCAGGTTGAGGACGGTGCCCACGATGAACACCGCCACCCAGCACAGAATCCAGAGGTAAGTCGACAGAACAACCAGACGGTCGCGCGGGCTGACTTCGCGGTCGAGGCCCAGCGCCCGCCAGCCGATGGGCGGGAGGTCCGTCGCCGCCACCTGGTCCTGCGGCAGGGAGTACGCGCCACGGTGCAGCAGACGGTCCAGGTCCGCTGCGCCGCGCCGGCCCAGCAACGAAACGACGATGTAACCCACGGTCGCCGCGATCATCGCGATCCCCCAGAACCACTGGCCGTTCACGGGGAACGTGGGGTCGAACTGGAGGATGACGATGCCGCCCACCGCGATTGAGGCACCGAGGATCATCGCGGTGTAGGCGGCCGCGGTGGTGCCGCGCTTCCAGTAGAGACCGCCGATGATGACCGCGCCGGAGCCGCCGGCGAAGATGGCGCCCGTGATGGCGAAGAAGAGGAAGATCGCCTGGCTCTGCTGGAAGAGGAGGCTGAAGGCGAAGGTGAACGCCGCCACGAAGAGGATGGAGCCGCGCAGCGCCCACAGGTGTCGCGCCGGCTCGAGCGGCCGGCCGCGCAGGGGGATGAGCACGTCCTGCACGAGGATGCTGCCCCACGAGTGCATGTACGCCGACTTGCAGGTGAGCGCCGTCGCCAGCATCACCCACGTCAAGGCCCCCATCAGGCCCGGCGGAAGGAGCTGCGTGAGCACCACCGGCACGCGGATCTGGCTCTGGATCATCGGCGCGCCGGCGCCCTGGATGATCTCATTGGTGCGCGCCGCCTGGCCGGCGAAGTCGGCGTTGTGGAGCACCGCGTACGCAACCACCGCCATCACCAGGAGCACGAGCGTCTGCGGGATGATGCGCCAGGCGTAGAGCACCCACGCCATCCGCGCTTCGTGCGCCGATTTCGCCGAGGCGTTGTAGCCCTGCGTGCCCTGCCACGACATCCAGGTGTAGACGACGCCGATCACGCCGATCAGGAAGTACCAGAAGTTGAAGTCGGCCACCTGGCCGGCGCGGTACGGGTTGACGAGCGATGCGCCCGCCGGCGCCGTGAGGAGGCCGGTCACCACCTGGTCCCAGCGGACGAGGCGCAGCAGCACCACGCTGAGCACCAGGAAGACGGCGTTGATGAAGAGGCCCTGGAGGAAGTCGGTGATGATGACGGCGACCTGGCCGCCGACGAAAACCAGAAAGAGCGAGAGCAGCAGCAGGAACGCGACCGTCACGGGGAAGGTGGCGATCTCCACCCCGAGGAGGTGGAAGTGGTGCGGCAGTCCGACGAAGTAGATGAAGAAGCGCGCCTCGACGGCGGGGAAGATACCGAAGTTCACGAGGCCCGAGAGGTACGCGATGGAGCCGGCGAAGATGCGGAAGCCGCGGCTGTACCGGCGCTCGAAGAACTCGGCCATCGTCAGGCACCGCGTCTCGCGAAAGCGGTAGGCGACCCAGCCGGTCACCGCGATGATGACGACGACGACCGCCGTCGTGAAGGCCCACCACGTCTGCTGGAAGCCCGCGATGTAGTTCATCTCGAGCGTGCCGACGATGGTGATGGCGCCGACGGCGGCGGCGCCCTGCGACACCGAGAGGACGTAGCGGCCGGCGGTGCGGCCCGCGGCCAGGAAGTCGGCGACGCTGCGCACCAGGGGCCGTGAGTACAGCGCCGTCGCGCCGACGAAGACGAAGAAGGCGGCGACGATGAGCCAGTCGAGGGGAGCGAGGTTCAACGGATGGCTCCGTCGGCGGTGAGAACGAGGCGGCGCGGCGCGGCCGCCGCCGGCAACGGCAGCGAGGCTTCGTAGCCGTTCGGCGTCACGTCGATGACAGGCGGCCACGGCCGGCCGATGATCGATGCCCACGCCCCGCCGGGGCGCGGCGGCGCGGTCAGGCCGAGCTTGGCGAGGTCATCGGTGAAGAAGCCGTGGCGCGCATGCCAAGCCTGCTCGCGGTAGTAGAGGACGCGCAGTATCCATTTGAGCGCGTCCATTTCGCGTGGCGCGAACGTTTCGGTGCCCTGCCCCGCGACACGGTTGGAGAACTGCACGAAGCCCCACATCTCGGGGTAGTGCATGTTCACCACGCCCTGCGGCGACCAGACCCAGTTGTCCTCGGGGACCGGCTTGCCAGTCGTGGCGTCGGTGACCTTCACGTAGCGGCCGGCCTGTCCTCGCCGCCCGCCCTGGGCGTCCGGCTCCACGCGTGTCCGCCACTCGACGCGGGAGAAGTTGACCCGCCACTGGTCGCCGGCGCGCGGCGGCGCGGGCGTGTTGGCCGCCTCGCCGAGGGCCGCCCAAGGCAGCGTGAGTTCGACGGTCCAGCCGCGGTCCGTGTCGCCGGGGCGGTTCAGCGTGCCGTCCACCCGGGTGCCGACCTGGAGACCGCGAATGTCCCAGCCGTTGAGGGCGTGGCCGTTGTCGCGGTACGGCTTCTGGAGGAAGAGGTCCCACGCGGTGCCGAGGGCGTTGACCTCGAGTTCGTAGTACTGGTGAGTGCCGCCGTCGGGGTCGATGAAGACCTCGAAGTCGTTGTCGCGGAAGATGACGGCGTCGCGCTCGGTGATCGTCCCCCAGACGTCGGGCTCCGTCAGCTCGGCGGCGATGTAGAGGTTGGTGGAGTCCCACAGCATCTTGGCGCGCGTCCGGAACCTCGGCGCCGGCTTCGAGGGCCCCTCGATGTCCACGAAATCATCCGTCCACGCGGCGGCCTGCCACGCGGGCTCGTCGAGGCGACCATCCACCTTCACGGGCTGCGCGGTGCGGTAGGCGACGTAGCTGCGCGGCGCGAAGTGGATGGCGGGTTCGGGGAGCGCGCGTTCCGCCGACTGGCCGGACTGCTGCGCGGCGCGCGGCGGGGCGGGACTGCAGGCGGCCGTGACGACGGCGGCTACGACGATGCCTGAGATGGCGGATCGGTGCACGGGGCCTCGCGGGCGAGGTGGAGCCGGACGGCGCTAGCCGACAATAACACTCCCGACCGGCCTGTGGCGAGCGCGCGGCACCCACGTGCAGGTTCGCCCGTCGCCGCCGAACGGCGCCGGCCCGGCACCACTCACTCCACCCACGCCTCCACCACGAGCCCCGGCACGCGAGCGAACTCTCGCACGTTCGCAGTCGCGACCGCCAATCCGTGCGCCAGCGCCGTCGCGGCGATCAGCAGGTCCCGCTCGCCGATCGGCTGCGACCGCAGCGCGAATCGCAACCGCCCGTGCGCCTCCGCCGCGGCGCGGTCGAACGGGACCACCTCGAAGGGCTCCACGAACGCCCGCCACACCACGCCCGTCCGCGCGCGGTCGGCGCTCCGCTCGGCGCCGTAGGCCAGTTCCGCCACGGCCACGCTCGGGATGCCGAGGTCGTCGGGACTCATGGCGCGCAGCCGGCGCCGGACCGCCGCGTCCCGCCGCAGCGCCGCCACGATCACGCTGGTGTCGAGCAGCCGGATCACACGCCGTCCAGTCGCACGTCCAGAAGCCCGCCGCCCAGCGGCTCGACGTCGGGGAAGTCGAAGTCCCGCGTGAGTTCCCGCAACCGATCCCAGTACTCCGGCGGCCAGTCGCGCTTCCGCACCGGCTCCAGGATCACCGCTTCTCCCTCTCGCCGCACGCTCACCTCGTCCCCCTCGAACCGAAACGCCCTCGGCAGACGGACCGCCTGCGAGCGGCCGTTCCAGAACAGCTTGGCGCGCGCAACCTCGGTGTCCGCGCCCGCGCGCTCGGACGAGACACCATCGAATCCGCCGCGCGCGGCGCCACCGGACTCAGCCTTGCGCCTCTCTGACCTTTTCATCCTGACCTCTGTCTTCTGTGAATGATATATATCAGTCTATATCAGACCGAGAACGCGCGCAACGGCATCGGTCTGATGCCGGCGCCAACGCGGCCCGCCCACAGGCACAGCCGCGTTCATTCCACGAGGCGAATCAGACGTTGATGGCTATGACCGACACAAAGCACATTGACAGAACGAGATAACCATGTTACATATTGGGATCATTGTCCTGGCCGCCGCGGAGTTGATCCTTTTGTGTAACACCGAGGCACCCGATGCTCATCCCTGACACCCGCACCCTCGGCCGGATCGTCCGCGAGCGACGCCGGGCCGTCGGCCTCACGGCGGTCCGCGCCGCGGCGATGGCCGGCATCAGCCGCCGCCTGCTCAGTGAGTTCGAGCGCGGCACGCGGCGCAACGTCGGCACCAAGGCGATCTTCCGCATCCTCGACCTGCTTGGCCTGAGGATGGAGATCGCGCCGCGCGGCGGCGGCGCCGAACACCCCGTCCGCAGCCCGAGCGACCGTGCTTGACGTCTACCTGCACGATCGCCTGATCGGAACGCTGGCGGCGCGAGGCCGCGGCGTGCGCTTCAGGTACACCGCCGCGGCGTTCGATGACGACGCGGTCCCGCCGCTCTCGCTCGCGCTGCCGAAGCAGGAGACGCCGTTCCCCGACTCGAAGGCGGGACCGTACTTCCGCAACCTGCTCCCCGAGCAGGCCTTCCGGCGCCTCGTGGCGGCCGCCGCGGGCACGACGCCGGAAGACGGCCTCGCCCTCCTCGGCGCCATCGGCGGCGAGTGCCCGGGAGCCGTCGCCCTCTGGCCGACGGGCATGTTCCCACCGCGCGCCGCGCGCTACCGCGACCTCGGCCCTGCCGACCTCGGCGCGCTCTTCACGACGCACGACCCGACACAGCTGGCATCCGCCGTCGCGCGCGGCCGCCTGTCCCTTCCCGGAGTCCAGGAGAAGGTGGCGCTGCTGCGCCGAGCCGACGGACGGTGGGCCTTGCCGGAGAACGGCGCCGTCACGAGCCACATCCTGAAGCAGGCGGACACCGCCTACGCCGGACTCATCGAGAATGAATGGCTCTCGATGACCCTGGCGCGAACGTCAGGCCTCGCAACGGCCGCCTGCGAGCGCCTCGCGCTCGAGCGGCCGGTCCTCGCCGTCGAGCGCTTCGACCGGGTCCGCGTCGGCGTTCGTGCGACCGCCGTCCCCATACGGCTTCACCAGGAGGACCTCTGCCAAGTGCTGGGCATCGAGCCGGACCGGAAGTACGAGTTCGACGGCGGGCCCGGGTTCAAGGCGTGCGCCGCGGTGCTGCGCCGTCACTCGGCGCTTCCCGCCGAGGACCTCGAGCACCTCGTGCGCTGGGCGGCGTTCAACTACCTCATCGGCAACGAAGACGCCCACGCCAAGAACCTCGCCTTGCTCCAGCGTGCCGACAGCCTCCGCCTCGCCCCGCACTACGACCTCGTGAGCACCGAGGTCTATCGCGGCCTGGAGCGACGGATGGCCATGAAGATCGGCGGCGCGACCGACGTGCGGAACGTGCAGCGCAACGACTGGGAGCGCTTCGCCCGTGCCATTGCGCTCGACTGGCCGTTGGTTCGCGCCTGGCTGCTGGAGATGATGGACGCCGTCCGGGCCGCACTCCCCGCCGCAGTGGCCGAGGGCGAGGCGTCGCCCGGCCTGTCGCCGGTCTTCGGCCGCATCGTCGACGTAGTGGAGCGGCGCAGCGCTAGGTTGGAGCGGGAGCTGGTCACCAGCCGTCGTCCGGGGCGCTGATGCAGCGCGCCTGATGGCGCAGTTGGCGCGGAATCACCCGTCGCGGCAGCCGCGCCGCTGCTCGCCTACCGCGCTCCCGCCACCGCCGCCACCACCAACCGTCTTAGCGCCGGCGCGAACGGAAGCCGCAGCAGACCGAGCGGCCGGTCGGCGCGGTCGAGGACCGGCGTGACCCGCGCCAGCCAGCCCTCGGGCGGCTGGGCGCCGCGGCCGAGGTACTCCACCGCCTCGAGACCCGCCGCGCCGAGTTCGCCGAGCGCCTGCCCGGCGGGCAGCGCCTCCGCCGCGAGTGGGGAGGTGGCCGCAGACGCTTCCAACCGCGGCGCGAGGCCCCGCCACCACGAGAACATCCGCACCAGATCATCGCGGAACGCCACGCGCCTCGGGTCGGCGAGGAAGGCGTCCACCATCGCGCCGATCCGAAACCGCGTCAGTGGGTCAGGACGTGCAGCGTCCACCAGGTGCGTGAGCGGCGTGAGCGACGTGGTGCGCTGCAGTTGGCTGCGTTCCCCGAAGTACGCCGGCTGGGCCACCTCGAGCAGCGCCTCGAGCGCTCCCCTCTCCTCGCCGCCGGCGAGGCGTCGCAGCATGCGCCCCGTGTGTGCCTCGTGTGTGAGTCCCAGTTCTTCCATCTGTCTACTGACCTCTGCCAACCGCCGATACATATCCCCCACGTCCTGGACCTCGCGCGGCGACCAGAGCCGCTCCGCGATGGCGGCGGCCCGCGGCCACAGCCGGGAGTCGATCGTCTCGGGGCCCACGTGCTCGGCCCACATGCACGCCTCGCCGCCCAGAATGCGCCCGGCTTCCTCGGGGCTCAGCGTCGAATTCGCCGGGAGCGGGTCCACCGCGTAGTGGTACTCACCGGTGCGCTGGTGGTCGAGGTAGTAGCCGCTGGAGAGGATCGCCGAGTAGCCGCGATGCGCCGCGGTGTCGAGGGAGGCGCGCCCCTGCCACGACTGGATCAGCGACGTGGTGGGGAGGCCGGGCTGGAGGATCTCGTCCCACCCCACCATCTGCTTGCGGTACTTCTGGAGAATGGGCAGCAGCCGCTGGTTGAAGTACGTCTGCAGCGCCTCGTTGCGAGCGAAGCCGCGCTCCGCCTTGAACGCCTGGATGCGCGGGTTCTCGTTCCACTGCACGCCGCTGTTCTCGTCGCCGCCCACGTGCCAGTACGGGTCGGGGAAGAGCGCCGCCATCTCGCCGATGAACCGGTCGATGAAGCGGTACGTCTCCTCGCGCGTCGGGTCGAAGGTGGGGTCGAAGACGCCGAAGCGCCGCTCAATGGCGTACGGCCCGGGCTCGCTGGCGTACTCAGGGTAGCCCACGAACCACGCCGTGGAGTGGCCCGGCATGTCGAACTCGGGCACCACGCGGATGCCGCGGCCCCGGGCGTAGGCCACCACCTCGCGGATCTGCTCCTGCGTGTAGAACAGCCCGTCGGAGCCGAGCTCGTGGAGCTTGGGGAAGCGGCGGCTCTCGACGCGGAAGCCCTGGTCCTCGGAGAGGTGCCAGTGCAGGACGTTGAACTTCACCGCCGCCATCGCGTCGAGGTTGCGCTCGATCACCTCGACCGGCTGGAAGTGGCGGCCCACGTCGATGAGGATGCCGCGCCACGGAAAGCGCGGCCGGTCCTGGATGGCCACGCCGGGGAGGAAGAACCCGCCCCCGTCGCCGTTCACGAGTTGGAGGAAGGTCTCGATCCCGCGCAGGATACCGACCACCGTCGGCGCACGGAGGGCGGCCTGCGTTGCTGAGACGTCCAGCGTGTACGACTCATCTTCGGTCGGCGACTGTACCGCCTGCCCCGGCCTCTGCGCCTCCACGACGAGCGTGGCGCCCGGGGATTCCATAGCAGCCGCGACGAGAGCGGCGGCCCCCGCCCCCACCCGAGCGACAGCCCCCGCCGGCAGGTGCGTCAGCGAAACGCCGAGCCGCGCCTCGAGCCGTCGGACCATCCGGTACACGGCACTGGTGAGCCGCGCGTCCCGGTAACCGCGCACAGCAACCGTGAAGCTGCTGTCGAGGCGGAGCCGCCCGCTGCCCCATTGAAGCGATGCGGGTACGGGCATCAGGTGGTGCGTGCGCGTGGCAGGTGCAGGAGGCGCCGGCATGTTCTGCGCCGCGGCCGGCGCAACCGTGCCCGCCACGAAGGAGAGAACCGCCGCGACGGCGCAGAATATCGGTCTCATATGATGTCCGCCCGTCCGCCTGTGCGCCTGTGCGCCTGTGCCCCTCACCGCCCCAAGTGGTCCGCGAGCCGCCGGGCAATCGCGATCGGCGGGCTGTCGTTGCGGTTGGTGAGCACCACGACGGTCAGCCCCTCGTCCGGCAGCTTGACGATCGCGTTGCGGAAGCCCCGCGTCTCGCCGGTGTGCCACACCGTGAGGTGGCCTCCCGAGCGCGCGACGAACCAGCCGAAGCCATAGCCGCTCGGGCGGCCGTCCGCCAGCGTCACGTCGGTCCAGGCGAGTTGCTGAGTCGCCGCGCTCACCAAGCTGTGCCGGTCCAGCGCGCGGCTCCACCGGACCATGTCGTCCACCGACGTGTACACGCCGCCGTCGCCGAGGACCGCGCTGGTGTTGCTCTGGTCGGTGCGGCGCCAGCCGGTGGAGTCCCGCGAATGGCCGTACGCCCGGTGCGGCACCGTCGAGACGCCTTCCTCGAACGCCACGGTGTTCAGCATCCCGGCGGGGACGAAGATGTGCCGCTTGAGGAACCGCGCGAACGGCATCCCCGACACCCGCTCCACCACCAGCGCGAGCAGCGCGTATCCGGTGTTGCTGTAGCGGTATGCCGAGCCGGGCGGGAAGTAGAGGGAATCGGCGCGCCCGATGAGTTGGAGCACGTCGCGGTCCTTCACCTGGTACGTCTGGCTGTCGGGGACGAAATCCTCGTAGTCCCACAGCCCGCCGGTGTGATTCAGGAGGTTGCGGATCGTCACGCCGCGCGCGTGCACCGGCAGACTCGGCAGGTAGCGCGACACCGTGTCGTCGTAGGAGAGGCGGTGCTTCTCGACGAGAATCATCACCGCCATCGCCGTGAACTGCTTGGTCAGCGAGGCGAGCCGGTAGTCGCTGCGCGGCGTCGCGGCCGTGCGCGGCTCGAGGCTCGCGAGGCCGAAGGCGCGCCGCAGCACGACCTGGCCGTCCCAGACCACCACCACGCTCGCCCCCGGCGCGCCGGGGGCCGCGTAGTCGGCGAAGAGCGAGTCCACGAAGCGCTGCCGCGCCGCGATCTCCTGCGGCGTGCGCTGCGCGCGGGCGGGGGCCGGGGCGGCCATGAGCGCCAGAGCCGCCACCGCACAGAAGATCATCGGTCTCATAGGTATCCCTCTCGTCCGCCGGTCCGCCGGGGCGCCGGTGCCCCGGTGCGCCTACGGATTCCGCGCCTGCTGCGCGAGGACGTCGAGTTCCGGAAGCGTGAAGCGCACGCTGACGATGTAGGGCTCCTGCCCCTCCTGCCAGTGGCCGTACGACGTGGCGACGAAGGCGCCCCCGGGGAGCACCTCGAGCCCCGCGTAGCCGCAGTCCCAGGCGTCCAGATTGTCCATCAGCCGGACGCGGTACTGCCCGCGCCCGCCGTGCAGCAGGTCCTCGTAGTTCCCGACCCACACGACCCAGTCGCCGCGGGTCGGGCTAGCCGCCGCCATGTCGCGGAAGGTCACCACGAGACGCCCATCCGGGGAATAGCGCGCCACGTGGCGGTCGCCCGTCAACTCGCGGGGGAGCGGGCGCGGCCGGGTCCAGGAGCGGCCCTCGTCGTTCGAGACGGTGACGAACGAGGTGAAGCGGCGGCGGTTCTCGCGGAGCAGCACCGCGATCTGCCGCCCGTCGGGCGAGCGCACGGACCCGGGCTCGGAGAGGTCGGCGAGGGAATCGTCGGCAATGACGTCGGGGGCCGACCAGGTCAGGCCGCCGTCGCTCGAGACGGTCTCGTACACGCGGAAGCGGCCGGCCACGCCGGCGTTCCGGAGGAAGCGGCCGTCGTCGTGGAACAACGCCATCAGCGCCCCGTCGGCGAGCGGCACGAGAGACGACATCGCCACCATGCCGCCGAAGTCGCCGAGGGGCGCGAGGGGCGTCCACGTCGCGCCGTCGTCCTGAGACGTCGCGAGGCGGATCGGGTAGAGCCCCGAGAAGAGCAGCAGGCGCGTGCGGCCCGCCGGCGTGGCGACCCGGAAGATGGTCGGCGTCTCCTGCGACGTGGCCCAGTTGGCCGGCACGGGAAGTCGCGCGCTCCAGGTGCGGCCACCGTCCGCGCTCCGCTTCATCACGATCGGCCCCACGCCGTGCCCTTTCGGGTACACCGCGATGATCGTGCGCCCGTCCCCGAGCAGCACCGTCGAGGGGTGGCCGAGGTACAGCCCGGCCTCGCGGTCCACGATCGTCTGCCGCGCAGAGTCGCCGGCGAGATCGAGGACGGTGACGGCGAAGGGGGCGGTCCTGTCGGCTGCGACGGCGGAGGTGGCGGCGACCGACGCGGTCGAAGGCGCGGCAGCGGCTGGGGCCTGCGGCGACCGCGCCGCACAGCCCGCGGCG
>Ga0315275_10006448_pt1 | contig 11227 bp, 9 predicted proteins | sample YL17G03_0_MG_FD_205557 | JGI IMG/M metagenome (GOLD analysis project Ga0315275, IMG submission 205557) | Sediment microbial communities from Yellowstone Lake, YNP, Wyoming, USA - YL17G03_0 | ecosystem: Environmental > Aquatic > Freshwater > Lake > Sediment | place: USA: Wyoming | collected...
GCCGATTGTCGGCGTGCCGACCGCGCAATAAGTCATCACCACAATGCCATCGGCCATTCGGCGTCTCCCCCCGGCGAGCAGGACGAGGCACATCAGTCGCGAGCCTCCGAGCATCCGAGGGCCTTGCGCGCGGATTCGTGAACGACACGCAGTTGGCCGCCGAGTTGGTTCATGGCGTTGACGGAGTTGCGGGAAATGGGCCTGCGGTGTTCGTGTAGCCGGCTTGTCCGTCAGAGGCCAGGAAGAAGCCCGTGCAAGCGGCGGACGACGACGGGGACACGGCTATCATGCACCCGGCCAACCGACCGGTCGCAGGTTCATTGGGGGTCTAATTCATCACTGGGGGTGGCTTATGAGAAGAGTTGTCTGGCGCTTGCATCGGTGGTTGCCTCAGCCTGGACGTCGTCGAGGTCTGGTTGTCTGCGTTGGCCTGGTCGCAGCGGTAATCGCGCTGGTGGCCATCCAGGTGTCGGCCGACGCCACGGGCCGCTGGAAGTGGAGCGGAACAGCGTGCTACTGGGACGCGAACGACAATGGGCCGGACCAGTGTGACCCGAACAACCCGCCTTCATCCCCTTCGACGGCGATGGAACTGAACATCTCCGGGACGGACTTTGTTGTCGAAAACAAAACGAGGTTCCTTGTCTTTGTTTCGATGTTCGACGCACTGCGTGAAAGTGATGCGAACCTCGCGAGCGACTTCCAGTACCTGCACAGCAAAGGAGTCGAAGGGATTCGGGTCTTTCCAAACTGGTGGAGACGCACCGCAGATTACGGCGGCGGTACAGTCTATTACCCACAGGACTCGCTCATGGACCCGCAGGGCAATCTGCGGAGCGCACCGCTGACAAAGCTACTGAACGTCCTCACCCTTGCGAAGCAGAACAGCCTGTTCGTTGACCTGAGCTTCAGTGCTGAGACCGTAGCTCACTGCCCATATGACAACTGCGTCCAGGCCGCCCCTGATATTTCGTCCCTGACGTACGCCGAACTGCAGACAGGGCTTGTCGCCCTCTCGACGATACTCAGCAACGGGGGCTCGGCGTACAAACACGTGTTCATCGACGTGCAGAACGAGTGCGACAAGGACACGAATGGGCCCAGCGATAAGCGGCCCTTCGTAAACTACACGAATGAGATTAGGAGCATCGTCCAGGCGATCCACGCTGTCGACTGGCACATTATCGTGACGGCGTCCTTCACGGGGGTCATGTCGCCGGCTGATGCGGCCTGGCACGCTTCGGACAAGTGGCTGGATGTGACGACGTGGCACCAGAAGAGACAGGACTACTGGTGGACATACACCACTGGCCAACTGCCGGCACTGCTCGGTGCGGACAAGCCAGTGTACCTCCAGGAACCTGCGCCTTCCCCGGAGAACCAGTGGACTACGGCTGGGGTGCTGGATGATGTCCTTGCCGCGCATGACGCGGGAGCTGCCGCGTGGTGTTTCCATACACGCAAGAGTTTCCACTTGTCGGATGGTTCTCTCTACAACCACCTTACGGACGGTGAGAAGGCAGTGCTCGATGGGTTGATTGCCAAACTGCCCGATCGGTAGTGAATGCCAAGCGCACCTGGCCGCCCGGCGCCGATCGCTCCGGGCGGCCCTGCGATGGAGCGACCCCTCCGTAGTAACATGGTGTTGGACAGCAGACAACGCCGGCGGGTAGGCGACGCTATCACTATGACCGTGGTCGTCCGCATCGACGTTTCTTGAGGATTGCCGCCTGACGCCGGGAAGTAGAGCCGCGTCCCCGGGCGACGCGCTAACGTGGCCACGGGTTTGGAGGACCCCATGAAACTCTGGCGTATGCTCGCGATCGGCCTCGTGACGTTGGCCGCGGTGCAGTGTGGCGACTCGGCAACGGCGCCGACCCCTCCGGTGACCGCGACCGCGTTGATCGTGCCGCCGTCCATCGTCATCGCCCGCAACGGGTCGGCCACCGTGACGGCCCAACTGCAGAAGTCCAATGGCCTGATGGAAGACGTCACCGCGACGGCCGCCTGGGCATCGTCGGCTCCCAGCGTGGTGACCGCGCAGGCCGGCGTCCTGAAGGCCGTCGGCGTCGGCACTGCCACCGTCACCGTGACGCAGAGCGGACTGACCGCGACGATCGTGGTCACCGCCCGCCGCAACACGCGGCTGGCGGGCGTGATTGGCGTCGCTGAGACGGGGAATCTCCTCTCGATCCACGGTATTGCGGTTTGGCTCGACTCACGCAAGATCTACGGTATCTCGTACTCCGGGGCCTATCAGGCACGGTATGAGGATCTGAGCACGCAGACCTACGACAAGAACGTCGCGCCTGGGACTATTCGACTGTCTGTCGAGGTGCTGCCCGACCCAGATCTGCCCCCCCGTGAGAATACCTTCGCGAGCCGCGCCGACTCCTACGTGGAGGTACTCGACAGCGATACGAACGAACGCGTGGAACGAATGCCGTTGAGCGCACAGTCGGTCGTCAAGCCGGCGGGTTCACGCGACTCGGTGAGCCTCGTGTGGACGCTGTCGATTGGCACGTACCACTAGTGGGGCTATCGCAAGCTTGGCTTCAAACGGAAACGAGGCCCTGCGGTGTTGGCATCCGGGTGGAGCACCTGGCGGCATACGTCGCGCGCTAGGCGCCCGGGCCTAGACCGGACCAGGCGGCCGGCCCCGGTCCATTCCGTTGCGTCTTCGCGTGGCCGAGGCATCAGTAACGCCGGAATCTGCGGATGTGATGTCGGTTGTGGATGCCTCGCCGACCGCGCGAGTCCTCTGATCTCTCAGGACTCTGTGCCGCGGTGATTCTGAAGTCCGGGGCGGGACACTCAATCCGGTGTACGGCAGGACACGCAAGAAGTCTGGGACGACTCTGAATTCGCGCGGGGCCTCTTCTTCGGCACACTCCCCCGGTCTCGTGTCAACGAAGTCCTCGATAGTCGATGGGAACCTTCGGTCCGAGACTCCGCGCGACTTGTTGGATTGTCATAGCGCCAGCGCCCCGAAGGCGTACTCCCGTCTCAACACAAACCGCCCGACCTTCTGGGTAGCCAGGACGCCGAACAGCGTCAGGGTGGGCGCCTGCGGCTGCCTCTTCCAGGTGAGCCGGTGCGCGCGCTACGTGAGCGTCGCGCCCGGCAGCGTCTTCTGCACGGACTGAACCACTGCCCATTGCTCCGCCGTCGCCTTGATGCTATTCGAGTGGACGACAACCAGTTCGGCGGGGGAGACGATGACATCGGCGTAATCTCCGGACTCGCGCCCGATGCGCCTGGAGGCACTCGGGTACCATCCCGGGCGTACGCCGGATGGTCGGGGACGGCCGCGGATCCCCACGCCACCCTCTCAAGAGCTACGGTCAGACCATGTACTCCGTACAGGGGGGTGTTGAGGGTTGACGCGGAGGGGTTTAGAGCCTACCTTTACCCTATAGTGTCTCCGGCTGCCCTGTCGCAGCCTCCTTCGTGTCGCCAGACGCGAAGCGCTCGGAACGGCGCCCTAGCGGCACGACTCCCGCACAATCCTCCGGTTTCCAACTCGTGGCCGGTGCTGTCTTCCGAGGTTCGGGCGTGTGCCAGGCGAATCACCGGCGGCGCCAGCACGACGTACGTCGTGCCGAAACTCGGCTTCCATCTCCCGGAGGGCCGCACCAAAGCGGCGCTCTACGGAGACCAATCGCCCGTGTCGGCGTGCCGCAGGGGCTCCACCGCTCCTGAGGCGTCCGACTTGACTGCGCCGCACTCAGTGCCGCCAAACACTCCACACACGAAGCTCCGCGCCGACCGCCGTCGACGTGGATGCCGCGCGGGGGTATCATGGCTGCACGACCGCCACGAGACCGTTGGAAACGCTTGGCACGCGAGCCCGATTCAGAGTCGGGCGTCGTCGAACGCCTCGATCAGGATCTGCGTGCGCTTGTGCGACTCCTGGCCCGGCAGGCGGCACGCGAGTGCTTTGAGCAGGAGACGGTCGCGCCACGTGACGATCACTCCACAGGTGGCCAGTGATGAAAGTCGCTGTTTACGCTCGCTACTCCTCGGAGAACCAGCGGGACGCATCGATCGCAGATCAGTTCCGCGTCTGCCGCGAGTTCGCTGGTCGCCAGGGCTGGCGCATCGAGCGCGAGTATTCGGACCACGCCGTATCAGGCGCGACGCTGCTCCGCCCAGGTTTTCAGGCATTCATGGCTTCGGCGCTGCGAAGAGAATTCGACGTGGTTCTTGCCGAAGCTCTTGATCGTTGCAGTCGCGACCAGGAAGACACCGCCGGCCTGTTCAAGCGCCTGACGTTTGTCGGCGTTCGCATCGTCACGCTGGCGGAGGGTGACATCACCCACCTGCACATCGGCTTCAAAGGGACGATGAACGCGCTGTTTCTGAAGGACCTTGCCGAGAAGACGCATCGCGGTCTTCGTGGACGAATCGAAGCAGGGAAGTCCGGGGGCGGCCTCTGCTATGGGTACCGCGTCGTTCGATCACTCTCCGGCAGCACGCTTGTGAATGGCGAGCGCCAGATCGAAACTGCCGAAGCAGCCATCGTCTTGCGGATCTTCCGGGAGTTCGTGTCTGGCGTCTCTCCGAAGGAGATGGCCAAGCGTCTGAACCGAGAAGGCCTGTCAGGGCCTTGCGGTGGGAAGTGGAGCCCGTCCACCATCCACGGTCATCACGCGCGCGGCACCGGCATCCTGAATAACGAACTGTTCGTCGGCCGCCTTGTCTGGAACCGCCTTCGTTACGTCAAGAACCCAGACACTGGCCGTCGCGTCTCGCGGCCGAACCCGAGATCAGAGTGGGTGACCGTGCAGGTCCCCGCTCTGCGAATCGTGGACGACGAGTTGTGGGCCGCGGTGAAGGAAAGGCAGGAACGGACGCGAAGGGCGATGTCCCAGCCGGGCGGCGCGGCTCTGAGCCACCTCAGACGGCCGCGCTATCTGTTCTCGGGCCTGACGAAGTGTGGCGAATGCGGCGCGGGATTCATCATGGGCTCGGCCAACCGGCTGATGTGTTTCGGTGCACGTGACCAGGGCACGTGCACCAATCGCCTCACGATTCGGCGAGACGAGGTCGAAGCGCGGGTTCTTCGGGCGCTGCAGGACAAGCTGCTGAGACGGGACCTGTTCGAAGAGTTCTGCCACGAGTTCACGCGCGAGATGAATCGGCTGCGGATGGAGCGTCGCGCCGAACTGTCATCCGCCGAGCGAGAGCTTGCGCATCTCGACGTGCGACGAAAGAAGCTCGTCCAGTCGATCATGGACGGCGTGCCAGGCGCCGAAGTGAAGGACGAGATGATCGCGATCGCCGCGCGTCGCGGGGAACTGACCAAGCAACTTGACACCGCGGACGATCCGCCCCCACTTCTGCATCCAAGCATGGCGGAGCTCTATCGCACGAAGGTCACCCAGCTTGCCGAGGCGCTGGAACGCCCAGAGAACCGTTCAGAAGCGACGGAGTTACTGCGCGGCCTAATCGACGAGATCACGCTGACGCCACGCGATGGCGCGCTCCAAATCGATTTGAAGGGGAATCTGGCGGCGATGCTGAGTGCGGCCCAACCGCCTTCGCGCGCCAGTGAGGACTATCAGCGCGCTTCGGCGAGTCTCGCCGGAGCCTTTGGCGGAGGCGGAAATGCGAAGTGGAGGTCATCGGATACCGACGACCTCCACCTGCAAGTAAAGTTGGTTGCGGGGGGGGGATTTGAACCCCCGACCTTTGGGTTATGAGCCCAACGAGCTACCGGACTGCTCCACCCCGCGACACGCGAGTGCGTCGATGCACCCGACCTGTTAGCTTACCACGCCCATCGGCATGGGTCAAACCTGGGCGAGGCTCTCCGAAGGTACGCGGTGTGGTCGCCTGCGGTGGTGGGGACGGGCCTAGTGCTGGCCGGGGGCGGGCACGTCGTGGATGATAAACAGTCGCTCGCCGGGCAGGATGAGGCCGTACTCGCGGCGGGCGATCTCCTCGACCGCCGCCGGATCCTCGCGCAGGCGGCGGATCCGCTCTTGAATGCGGCCGTTCTCGGCCTGCTTGCGTGCGACCTCCCTGGCGAGCTCTCGGTATTGTTGTCGCGTGCGAACCAGCGCGGCCAGGCCGCGCTCGCCGACAAAGGCGTCGATCACCATGAAGGTGACGAAGACGGCAATGGTCACGAGGAGCGTGCGCCGGCCACGTCGGCCCTTGCGGGCATCGCCGTCGCCGTTCGAGCCCGACGTCACGGACCTCGTGGCAGCCATCGACCAACTGTTGTACCCTAAGTCGCGTCGTTTGTACATAGGAAGTTTGTACATAGGAATTCGATGGCCTCACCCCTCACACCGGAAACGGCCCGCGCACGTGACTCGTCTGTCGTCATTGTCCTGACGACGCTGCCCGCGGGTGCCGACGTTGCGGCCTTCGCGATGACGCTGGTCGAGGAGCGTCTCGCCGCCTGTGTCAGCGTGGGTGGGGAGGTGCGATCCGTCTATCGCTGGAAAGACACCGTCGAACAGGACCGCGAGCACCAGGTGGTGATGAAGACAGTGCGCGGGATGGTGGGTCCCCTGAGGACACGAATCGCGACCCTCCATCCCTACGAGGTCCCGGAGTTCCTCGTCATTCCGGCCGACGACGGCGGCGATGCCTACCTCGAGTGGGTGCGCCAGTCGACGGGCGCCTGAGCTATCATCCGACGGACGAGGCATGATGCCGACGACGCCGTCTCCAGATTCATTGCCAGGCCCGCTCCGAACACGGGCGGTCGCGGTGCGCGACTTCTTCTTTCGGAGCCTGGCCGGACGGCTGCTCATCCTCGGCGCGGCGATCAAGGCGCTGGCGTTCGGTGTCACAGCCGTTGGGCTCGGAGCGAACGGGGGCATCCAGGGGTCGAGCACCCTCGGCGGGATCGCGCTCCTCGTCGGACTCGGGATTCTGCTCTACCGCCTCGGCCGGTCCGGGCTGAAGCAGGTGCTGTGGCGGGTCCGCCGGAAGCTGATCATCTCGTATCTGTTCATCGGGGTCGTGCCGGCGATCCTGATTGTCACGTTCTTCGTTCTGTCGGGGCTGCTGCTGTTCGCGAACCTCAGCTCGTACTTGATACGGTGGTCCCTCGACGATATCGCGACCGATGCCGCGCATCTCGCGCGGATCGAGACGATCGAGATTGAATCCAGCGCTGGCGAATCGGCCGCACGTGAAGCCCTGGATCGCCTGGTCGCCCAGAATCGCGCGCGGTATCCGGGCATCTCTCTCTCGGTCCTGCCGGTAGGCGTGGGGCGCTGCGCGGCTACGGGCGTGAAGCCGGCCGCCGCGCGGCCGGTCCGCGTGAACGCCGGGGCGTGGCAGCATGTCGCCGCGCCAGGCCTCGTGCCGGCGTGGGTCACGTGCGCCGGATTCTCAGGCGTGCTCGCCCACGACACGACCACCGGCAGCGGGACGGACAACGGCGGCGCCGAGGTCTTCGTGCGTGCCGTCGCGTTCGCCGAACGCAACTCCGGGTTCGCCGTGGTTGTTGACGTGCCGCTGGCCGGCGCGGTGAAGGCCCGGATTGAGGAGGCGACCGGCATCGTGATCGGCGGGGCGAGCGTCGTCGCATCCACGCCGCTGCCGGTTCAGGGCCAGGCGGGGGGTCCCCCATCGCGGGCGGATGCGCGGCGCGGGACGGCGGAACGGGCGTGGCGTTTCACGTGGGTGGCGCTGCTCGATCACGTGGACTGGATCACGGGAAGGGCGGAACCGCTGCCCGTGAACATCGGGCTGAGCGTGGCGGCGATCTACCAGCGGCTGTTCGCGGCTCCCGGAGCTTCGGCGGCCTCCTCGCAGGCGTTGCCCGGCCTGGTGTTGTTGATGCAGGTCTTCGCGGGGCTCTTCCTGATCATCGAGGTGGGCGCCCTGGTCATGGGGTTGGCCCTGGCGCGCTCGATCACCGGTGCGGTGCACGAGTTGTTCGCGGGGACAGAACGCGTGCGGCAGGGCGATTTCGGCCACCGCATTCCGGTATTGGCCAACGACCAGCTCGGCGAGCTCGCCAACTCGTTCAATCAGATGACCGGCAGCATCGAGGACCTGCTGCGGCAGGCGGCCGAGAAGAAGCGGCTCGAAGAGGAGATGCGCCTCGCTCGCGAGATCCAGATGTCGCTGTTGCCGCGCGGTCCGCTGCTCATCCCCGGGATCGCGGTCAGCGCCATGTGCGTGCCCGCCCGCGAGGTCGGCGGCGACTACTACGACATCCTGCCGCTGCCTGATGGCCGGTACGGCCTGCTCATCGCCGACGTGTCAGGGAAGGGAATGTCAGCGGCGCTCTACATGGCCGAACTGAAGGGGCTCATCCTGTCGCTCAGCCAGATTCACAGGTCTCCTCGCGATCTCCTGATCTCTGCGAACCGGCTGATCTCCATGCATCTCGACAGCCGCAGTTTCATCACCATGACCTACGCCGTGATTGACCCGGCGGCCGGCGTGATGACGTACGCGAGGGCCGGGCACACGCCGCTGCTGTATTTGCCGGGTGACAGCGGCGCCGGCGGAAGGACGCAGATCCTCATTCCCGACGGCCTCGTGCTGGGTCTGCGGATCGACGACGGCGAACGCTTCGACGCACTGCTGGTGGAAGCGACCCTCCAGCTGCGCCCCGGAGACCTGATGGTCCTCTTCACCGACGGGATCAGCGAGGCGATGAACGAGCATGCGGACTGCTTCGGCGAGTCCCAGTTGGCAGACCTGATCGAGGAGCACGGCCATCTCGCCATCGCCGAGCTGCGTGAGCGCGTCCTGCGGGAAATCGACGCCTTCGTGGGCGGGGCCCCGCAACACGACGACATGACGATGATCCTGCTGAAGGTCGACGCGCCCGCCGCGACGTAGGTCCGCATATGTCCGAACCGACCGTCGTGTTCCGTACCTGTTCCGACATCGAGGCGAGCATCGTCAAGGGCCTGCTCGACGCCCACGGCATCGAGGCCGGACTGTCGTCCGACGTGCCCCACTCGGTGTTCCCGCTGACCGTCAACGGCCTGGGCGAGGTGCGAATCTCGGTCAGCAGCGACCAGGCCGAGGCCGCGACACGCCTGATCAGTGACTACCAGGACCCCGGCGATCAGGGGCGCGTCATCCGGATCCGCGACGAGTTCGAGGCGCTGGAGGAATCGATCGGGCACCGGTTCCGGGACCGCGGAACCCTGGAACACGCCCTGACCCACCGGTCCCGCGCCAATGAAGATGTGACCGGCGGTGTCTCGGACAACGAGTCCCTCGAGTTCCTCGGCGATGCCCTGCTTGGATTCGTCATCGCGGAGGTGCTGTGTGCCCGCTTCGCCAACCGCGACGAAGGTCAGAAGTCGAAGATGAAGGGCGCGCTGGTGTCCACCTTGACGCTCGCCCGGCAAGCCGAGCGGCTGGGTCTCGGCGAACACCTGCTGCTGGGGCGAGGTGAGGAGAAGTCCGGCGGCCGGCGCAAACAGGCGCTGCTGGCTGACGGATACGAGGCCATCATCGCCGCGCTCTACCTCGATGGCGGCATCGATGTCGCCCGGTCGTTCATCCTCCGGGAATTCGAGCCCCTGATCGGCGAGGTCGCCGGCGCGATCACGATTGGCGACGACCATAAGTCCGCGTTGCAGGAGGCACTGCAGGGGCGAGGCGAGCCGCTGCCGGAATACGTCGTGACAGCCGAAGACGGTCCTGCGCACCGGCGCGTGTTTCGGATTGATGTGCGGGTCCGAGGCGGCGTGCTGGCCACGGCCGAGGGGCGCTCGAAGAAGGAAGCCGAGCAGGACGCGGCCAGGATGGCTCTCGAGCGGATCAGCCGCGAATAGCCGGGCCAGAGGACAGGCGCGCCAGCGCATAGCGCTGCACCAACTCCGACACGCGCTCATCGTCCGGCGCCGCACACCCCGAGTGCAGGCGCACCCACACGCGCAACACCGGATCATCGAACGTATACCGCTTCCGCTGCACGCGGATGAGATCCACGTCTTCCAGCCAGCCCAGGTAGTCCTTCGTGGAGCCCGGCGTGCGGCCCAGGCGGACCGCGATCTCCGTGAGGGTGAGGGGCTCTTCCTCGGAGAGGATGCCCAGGATGGCTTTCAGCGCTCCGTATCCGCGCGCCCGGTGGAGGCGGATTTCGTAGCTGTAGCGGCAGCGCGCGGACAGGGCAGCGCCCGACGCCAGGAGCCGTGCCAGCGCCGCGATCGGATCGTGCACGCGAAGCGAAGGCTCCCTGATCGCCTTGACGATTTCCGCCGCGTAGGAAGCCCGGCCATCCGTGAGCGACGCGATGACGCGGGCCGTGTCCTCGGCCTGGTCGGAGCGGAGGCCAGGCACCTGCAGCAGGTCCGCCGCCACGGCGGCCACGGACACCGGCGGGGCATGGACGACCAGGTACCGATCGGGTGCGTCGCGCAGCACACGCAGCGCCCGGGTTTCGAACCTGGTGGCCAGGACGAAGCGGTTGCGGCTGGCGGCGAACGCCGTCAGCGTGTCTGCCATCACCTTCCGGAGGCCGGGAAAGCTCTCGAACGCCCGGAACTCGAGCACCTCATCGAGCAGGAACGTCGCGGGGCCGCCATCGCGCGCCCGGGCCTTGTCGAAATAGGCCAGCAGCCGGAGGTGTGCCTCGCTCGGGCCGCCTGGCGGGATCGCGGGTGCAGGCCATGTGAACGGGGTGTCGGCGGTCACGCGCGCGAAGCACCGTTCAGGCGTCGACGTCACGCGCTCGAGGTCGACGTAGTGCGCCGCGCCGGGCGACAGATGCGCGCCGAGGCGCTGAAGGGCAGTCGTGCGACCCGAGCCACAGGGGCCCAGGATGACCGGAATCCGCGAGGGCGTATCGTCGAGAGCAGCCGTGAGACGGCTCTCGAACTCGGGAGGAGCCGTGTCCATCAGGGCATCATCGGAATCTTGACGCCGCGTGCATGCGCGGTCGCCATGGCCTCGGGGTAGCCGGCATCCGCGTGGCGGGCGACGCCGATGCCCGGGTCGCACGTCAGGACACGCTCCAGCTTGTCGTCGGCTTCGCGGCTGCCGTCAGCGACGATGACCATGCCGGCGTGCAGCGAGTAGCCGATACCCACGCCGCCGCCATGGTGGACCGACACCCACGTGGCGCCGGCGGAGACATTCAGGAGCGCATTCAGCACCGGCCAGTCGGCGATGGCGTCGCTGCCGTCCCGCATGCCCTCGGTCTCGCGATTCGGAGACGCGACCGAGCCCGCGTCGAGGTGATCGCGACCGATCACGATCGGCGCCTTGATGGCGCCGGTGCGGACGA
>Ga0315275_10006450_pt1 | contig 11226 bp, 21 predicted proteins | sample YL17G03_0_MG_FD_205557 | JGI IMG/M metagenome (GOLD analysis project Ga0315275, IMG submission 205557) | Sediment microbial communities from Yellowstone Lake, YNP, Wyoming, USA - YL17G03_0 | ecosystem: Environmental > Aquatic > Freshwater > Lake > Sediment | place: USA: Wyoming | collected...
CTCGCTTATTTCCGCGTTTACTCAGGCAAGGTCAGCCAGGGGACCATGGTCTACAACAGCACCCGCGGCGAGCGAGAGCGCATCGGCCGCCTGCTGCGGATGCACGCCCAGCACCGCGAGGACATCCAGGAGGACTACGCCGGCTCCATCGTCGCCGCGGTGGGCCTGAAGAACACCTTCACCGGCGACACCCTCTGCGACCAGAGCCACCCCATCCTCTTGGAAGCCATCAAGTTCCCTGAGCCGGTTATCTCCGTGGCCATCGAGCCCCGCACCAAGGACGACCAGGACCGCATGAGCGAGACGCTGGGCCGCCTATCGGAGGAGGACCCCACCTTCCGCACCCGCTACGACTCAGAGACGGGCCAGACCATCATCTCCGGCATGGGCGAGCTCCATCTGGAGATCATCGTCGACCGGATGCTGCGGGAGTACCGGGTCGAGGCCCACGTGGGCAAGCCGGAGGTGGCCTACAGGGAGACCATCACCCGCACAGCCAAGGTGGAGGGTCGCTTCATCCGCCAGACAGGAGGCCACGGCCAGTACGGCGTGGTCACCCTGGAGGTGGCCCCCCGCGAGCCCGGCGCGGGATCCAAGTTCGTGGACAAGATCGTGGGGGCGGCCATCCCCCGCGAGTACATCGGCCCGGTGGGGCAGGGGGTGAAAGAGACGCTGGAGACGGGCGTGCTGGCCGGCTACCCGGTGGTGGACGTGGAGGTGACGCTGCTGGACGGCAGCTACCACCCGGTCGACTCCTCTGAGTTCGCCTTCCGCATGGCCGGCTCCATGGCCACCCGCGAAGCCTTGAAGCACGCCAAGCCGGTGCTGCTGGAGCCGATCATGCAGATCGAGGTGGCCACGCCGGAGCCGTTTTTCAGCGATGTGCTGGGCGACCTGAACTCGCGTCGTGGCCACGTGACGATGGTAGATCAGCGGGGCCACATGAGAATGGTACGGGCCCTGGTTCCATTAGCGGAGACTTTCGGGTATGCTACGGACTTGCGCTCCCTTACGCAGGGACGCGCCACCTATACCATGGAGTTCGACCACTACCAGGAGGTGCCGCCCACCGTGGCGGAAGCCATCCGGGGTAAGGTTCGCGGGTTTGTAAGGAGATAGGCGGAAGGGCATGGCGCGCCAGAGGGTACGGATCCGGCTCAAGGCCTACGACCATCGCATTCTGGACCAGTCGGCCGCTCTCATCTGTGAGGCGGCGGAGCGCACGGGGGCGGCGGTGGCCGGCCCGGTGCCGCTGCCCACGGAGATTAAGAAGTTCTGTGTGATCCGCTCTCCCCATATCGATAAGGACTCGCGAGAACAGTTCGAGATCCGCACCCACAAGCGACTCATCGACATCCTGGACCCCACGTCCAAGACGGTAGACGCCCTGATGCGGCTGCAACTGCCCTCGGGCGTGGACATCGAGATCAAATTGTGACCATCGAAGGAATACTGGGCCGCAAGGTGGGAATGTTTCAGGCCTTCGACCGCGACGGCACGGTGGTGCCGGTGACGGTCATCGAGGCCGGCCCCTGCATCGTCCTCCAGGTGAAGACGGCGGACAGCGACGGCTATCAGGCCGTGCAGCTCGGCTTCGGCGCGCGCAAGCGGGTCAACCAGCCCCTCAAGGGGCACTTCAAGGGGCTGGGCGCCTTCCGCCACCTGCGCGAGTTCTCGGTGGACGACATCAGCCAGTGGCGGGTGGGGCAGAAGGTGGGGGCGGAGATCTTCGAGCCGGGCGACTTGGTGCACGTGAGCGGAGTATCCAAGGGCCGCGGCTTCGCCGGCGTGGTGAAGCGTCACGGCTTCCGCGGCGGCCCCAAGACGCACGGCCAGTCGGACCGCCATCGCTCGCCCGGCTCCATCGGGGCCAGCGCCAGCCCGGGGCGGGTGCTGAAGGGGATGCGCATGGCGGGCCACATGGGCGACCATCAGGTCACGGTGCGTAACCTGGAGGTGGTGGAGGCGAACCCGGCGCGAGGCGTGATCATGGTCAAGGGTTCGGTGCCCGGCGCGAAGGACGCCCTCCTGCGCATCCGTCTGGCCCGCAAGCACGCCGTGAAGTCACGGTTGGTTGAGAAGAAGACAGAGGCTCCGACCGAGGAGGCCGAGAAGAAATGAAGCTGCCGGTCCGCGACGCCCAGGGCGGCAAGGCAAAGGCCATCGAGGTGGACGAGCAGGTGTTCGGCATCAAGCCGAACATGGCGGTGATCCACCAGACCTTCCTGGCGCAGATGGCCAATCGCCGCGCTGGCAGCGCCAGCACCAAGACGCGGGGCCAGGTGCGCGGGAGTACGGCCAAGACTCGCCCTCAGAAGGGGAGCGGCCACGCCCGCCAGGGCGGAATTCGCTCTCCCCTCCACGTGGGCGGTGGTGTGGCCTTCGGGCCGAAGCCGCGAAGCTATCGCCAGGCCCTGCCCAGGCGCATGAAACGCCTGGCTATCCGCTCGGTGCTATCGGGGAAGGTGGCCGACGGTCAGCTAGCGGTGGTGGACGAGCTATCGCTGGAGAGGCCGCGCACGAAGGAGATCGCGGGCCTGCTGGAGAACCTGGGCATCGAACGCTCGGCCCTCATCGTAACGGGCGGGGCCGACCGGATGGTGCATGTTAGCGCCCGCAACCTGGCGCGGATCAAGGCCCTGCCGGCCGCCTATCTGAACGTGGTGGACATGCTCACCCATCGCGACCTGGTGATGACGGTGGCGGCCGTGCGGCGCTGCGAAGAGCTGTGGGGCGGCGAGCGTGCCCGGCGACGGCGGCCGCTGCCTGTGCAGGAGACGCCGCCGCCGGCGGCGAAGGCGCGCCGGCCCAGGGTCGCCAAGAAGGTGGAGGTCGCCGAGGACGTCAGCGGAACGGCAGAAGTGCCGGAAGGTCCCCGACAAGTCGGGGCGGCTGAGCCGAAGGCGCGCCGGCCCAGGGCCGTCAAGAAGGTGGAGGTCGCTGAGGACGTCAGCGGAACGGCAGAAGTGGCGGAAGGCCCCCGACAAGTCGGGGCGGCTGAGCAGGAGACGAGCCAGGATGCCTAAGGCGATCCATCCCTTCGCAGTGATCCGCCAGCCGCTGGTGACAGAGAAGGGCACTTATCTTGCCTCTGAGAACAAACATGCCTTTCGGGTGGATTCGGCAGCCAACAAGACGCAGATCAAGCAGGCGGTGGAGAAGACCTTCAACGTGAAGGTGGTGGCGGTCAACGTAATGAACGTGCGTGGCAAGCAGCGGCGCTGGGGCCGCCGAAGCAGCCTGCGGCCGGACTGGAAGAAGGCCATCGTGACCCTGGCGCCGGGCGATAAGATCGAGCTGTTCGAGGGCGTGTAGGATGGGTATCAAGCAGTACAAGCCCACCTCCCCCGGCCGGCGCGGCGCCACCGGCCAGACCTTCGAGGAGATCACCAAGCACAAGCCGGAGAAGGCCTTGACGGTGCCCCTCAAGAAGAAGGCCGGCCGCAACGCCCAGGGGCGGGTGACGGTGCGTCATCGCGGTGGCGGCGCCAAGCGCCAGCTGCGCATCATCGACTTCAAGCGGAACAACTTCGGCGTGCCGGGCAAGGTGGCGGCCATTGAGTACGACCCCAACCGCTCGGCCCGCATCGCCCTCGTCCACTTCGTCGACGGCGATAAGCGTTACATACTCTGGCCGGTGGGCCTGAAGGTGGGCGATATGGTCATGTCGGGCCCGGAGGCGGAGATCCGTCCGGGCAACGCGTTGCCCATGAAGAACATGCCCCTGGGAACGGCGGTGCACAACGTAGAGCTGTACCTTAAGCGCGGCGGCCAGATGGTTCGCAGCGCCGGCGCCTCGGCCCAGCTGCTGGCCAAGGAGGGGAACTACGTGCTCCTGCGCCTGCCTTCGGGAGAGGTGCGCAAGGTCCTGGCGGACTGCGTGGCGACCATCGGCCGGGTGGGCAACGTAGAGCACAGCCAGATGAAGCTGGGACGCGCCGGCCGGTCGCGCCTGCTGGGGCGGCGCCCCCAGGTGCGTGGCTCGGCCATGAATCCGCGCGATCACCCCCACGGCGGCGGCGAGGGCAAGGCTGGCATCGGAATGCCTGGGCCCAAGACGCCCTGGGGCAAGCCGGCCCTGGGGTATCGCACCCGCCGCCGCAAGGACACGGACAAGTACATCGTGCGCCGGCGCGGACAGAAGTAGGGGGTTAGGCCTTGTCCCGCTCGACAAAGAAGGGCCCGTTCGTGGACGCCAAGCTGATGCAGAGAGTGGACGCGATCCAGCGCTCCGGCCAGAAGATTATTGTCCGGACGTGGTCGCGGGCGTCCACGATCATGCCCCAGATGGTGGGCATGACGATCGCCGTCTACGACGGCCGGCGCCACGTGCCCATCTTCGTCACGGAGAACATGGTCGGCCACCGCCTGGGCGAGTTCGCCATGACGCGAACGTTCCGCGGCCACACCGGCCGCTCGGAGCGGGCCACGCAGGTGCGCCGCAAGTAGGTACGAACGAATGCAGGTGAAGGCCGTCGCCAGGAACCTAGCGGTATCGCCCAGGAAGGTGCGCCTCATTCTGGATCACCTGCCCGGCCGGCGGGTGGACGAGGTGCTGGCGCGCCTGCGCTTCCTCCCCTCGCCCCACGCGCGAATGGTGGCTAAGGCGGTGCAGTCGGCGGCGGCCAACGCCGAAAGCAACTACCAGATGGACCCGCACTTACTCAAAGTAGTGGCCGCTTACGCCGGCGACGGTCTGCGCCTGAAGCGCTGGCGCGCCCGCGCCCGCGGCCGCGCTTCCCGCCGCGTGCGACGGCGCGCTCACGTCACTGTGGTTGTGGAGGAGATGGAGGTCTAGCATGGGCCAGAAGGTTCACCCGCATGGCTTCCGCATCGGCTACCTCTACGGCTGGGAGAGCCGCTGGTACGCCGATAAGCACTACACCCAGCTCCTGCACGAGGACCTGAACGTGCGTCGCACCATAGAGCGGATGTTGCCGGACGCCGGTGTGGCCAGGGTGGAGATCGACCGCAACGCCAACCAGGTGACGGTCACCATTCATACGGCGCGGCCGGGCATCGTCATCGGCCGCGGCGGCCAGCGGGTGGACGAGCTGCGGGCGACGCTGGAGCGGCTGGCCGGCCGCCGGATGCGGGTGAACATCGTGGAGATCCGCATGCCGGAGGTGGAGGCCGCCCTCGTGGCGCGCTCCGTGGCCGACCAGTTGGAGAGGCGCGTATCGCACCGACGAGCGATGAAGCAGGCGGTGCTGCGGGCCACGCAGCGGGGCGCGCTGGGGATCAAGATCAAGGTGTCGGGCCGGTTGGGCGGTGGTGAGATGTCGCGCAAGGACAAGGACATGGTGGGGCGGGTGCCCCTCCACACCCTGCGCGCCGACATCGATTACGGCACCGCCGAAGCCCGCACCACGCTGGGCCGCATAGGGGTCAAGGTGTGGGTGTACAAAGGCGACATCCGTTTCGAGTCTGAGGAGCGAGAGCGGCCCGCCGAGGAAGAGGAATCTTCGGCGCCGGCCCCGGCGCCCAGTCCTGAGCCGGCCCCGGCGCCCAGTCCTGAGCCAGAGCCGACGCCGACGGAGTAACGGTCATGCTTCAGCCCAAGCGCATCAAGTATCGCAAGACCCACCGGGGACACCGCCGGGGGCAGGCCAACGCCGGCAACGCGGTATCCTTCGGCGAGTTCGGCCTTCAGGCTATGGGAAACAGTTGGATGACCGCTCGCCAGATCGAGGCCGCCCGCCGCGCCATCACCCACCACATCCGTCGTGGGGGCAAGGTGTGGATCCGCGTGTTCCCCGATAAGCCCGTCACCAAGAAGCCGGCGGAGACGCGGCAAGGCAGCGGCAAGGGCCCCGTGGATCACTGGGTGGCGGTGGTCCGGCCGGGCCGCATGCTGTTTGAGATAGCGGGCGTGAGGGAGGACATAGCGAAGGAGGCCATGCGACTCGCCTCCCATAAGCTGCCGATCCCCACCCGCGTCGTGGCGCGTGAGGGGGTCTAGGCGATGGCCAGGATCAACCGGCGCGCCGAAGAGGCCCGCAAGCTCTCCGACGGTGACCTGGGCAAGGAGGTGGAGGAGGCGCACCGCCGCCTCTTCTCGCTGCGCCTCCAGTGGGCGACCCGTCAGATCACCAACTACCGTGAGGTGGCCAACACCCGACGCCGCATCGCCCGCCTGAAGACCGTCCAACGGCAGCGGGAGCTCGGGCAAGTGGCTGCCAAGAGGAAATAGGATGGTAGAGACTCGCTACGGTGGCAGAAAGACCCGCGTGGGCGTGGTCGTCGGCGACAAGATGCAGAAGACGATCGTGGTGGCCGTGGAGTCGTTCAAGCGCCACCGCCTGTACAGGAAGGCTGTGCGGCGGGTGAAGCGCTATAAGGTCCACGACGCCGAGGACACCTGCCGTGTGGGCGATAAGGTGCTCATAGTGGAGACGCGGCCGCTGTCTCGGAGCAAGCGCTGGCGGGTGGTGGAGGTGTTGGTCACCGCCGCCATCCCCCAGGAAGAGACCGTGGCCCAACTGCGGGAGATGGAGGAAGAGCCGGTGGTGGAGGAGGAGGCGCCTGTCGCCGCCGAGGAGCCCGTCGCTGCGGCGGAGCCGGTCGAGCCGGTAGTGGAGGAAGCGGCTGCCCCCATCGAGGAGGTGGCGCCGCCCGAGGAGATAGCGGCGGAGCCCGAACCGGCGCCCGTGGTCGAGGAAGCGCCCGCGGCCGAGGCAGCGATGGTGGAGGCAGAGGCAGCACCCGCAGCCGAGGTGGAGGAAGCGCCGCCTGTGGTCGAGGAAGCGCCCGCGGCCGAAGCGGAAGAAGCGGCGCCCGTGGTCGAGGAAGCGCCCGCGGCCGAAGCGGAAGAAGAGGCGCCCGTGGTTGAGGAAGCGCCCGCGGCCGTGGCGGAAGAAGAGGCGCCTGTGGTCGAGGAAGCGCCCGCGGCCGAAGCGGAAGAGGAGCCGACGCCGGCTGCCCCAGAGGAGTCGGCGGTGGAAGAGCCCGAGGGCGAGCAAGAGGAAAAGGCTGAGAAGTCGTGATCCAGCAGTATTCGCGTCTGAAGGTGGCCGATAACACCGGCGCCCGCCAGATCATGTGCATTCAGGTGTCCGGGGGGTCGGGGCGACGGTACGCCCGCGTGGGCGACATCATCGTGGCCACGGTGAAGCAGGCGGTTCCCGGCGGGTCGGTGAAGAAAGGGGAGGTGGTGCGGGCGGTGGTGGTGCGGGTGGCCAAGACCTACGGGCGCCCCGACGGCAGCCACATTCGCTTCGATGAGAACGCAGCGGTCATCCTGGCCGATCAGTGGAATAATCCCAAGGGCACCCGCATCTTTGGGCCGGTGGCCCGCGAGCTGCGGGAGCGCAACTTTATGAAGATCGTCTCTCTGGCGCCGGAAGTGGTGTAGTCATGGCCAAGGTGAGACGCGAGGATACGGTGATGGTCATCACCGGCAGGGCGCGGGGCAAGACCGGGGTTGTGCGCCAGGTGCTGCCCCGCGAAGGACGCATCGTCGTCGCGGGCGTAAACATTGTAAAGCGTCACATGAGACCGCGGGCCGACCGCCCCGGGGGCATCATCGAGCGGGAGGCGCCGCTGCACGTGTCCAACGTCATGGTTGTCTGCAAGAGCTGTGGCAAGCCCACGCGCGTAGCTTTCCGCTTTCGGGATGACGGGCGGAAGGTACGCTACTGTCGGCGCTGCACCCAGGCGTTGGATTAGGAGCGAAGGTAATGCCGCCCAGGCTGAAGGAACGATACCGGGAAGAGGTCGCGCCGGCGCTGATGAAGGAGTTCGGCTATCAGAATGTTATGCAGGTACCCCGCCTGAAGAAGATCGTGGTGAACATTGGCCTGGGCGAGGCGCTCCAGAACCCGAAGGCGCTGGACTCCGCCAGCGAGGACATGGCGGCCATCACCGGTCAGAAGCCCGTCATCACCCGCGCCAAGCGGTCCATCGCCAATTTCAAGCTGCGGACCGGCATGCCCATCGGTGTGACGGTGACGCTGCGGGGCGATCGCATGTACGAGCTCCTGGACCGCATGGTCAATGCCGCCCTGCCCCGCATCCGCGACTTCCAGGGCGTATCGCTCTACGCCTTCGATGGCCGGGGGAACTACAGCCTGGGGATCAAGGAGCAGGTGATCTTCCCCGAGCTGGAATACGACAAGATCGACCGCATCCGCGGTCTTCAGTTTTCGATGGTTACCAGCGCCAGGACCGATGAGGAGGGTAAGCGATTGCTGGAGTTGATGGGCATGCCCTTCGCTCGACGCTGAGGTAAGGAGGGACGGTTGACCCGAAAGGCCCTCTACAACAAGACGTTCTTCAAGGAACCGAAGTACGCGGGGCGCCAGAAGAACCGCTGCAGGCTGTGCGGCCGCCCGCGGGCTTACATGCGCCTATTTGCCTTGTGCCGTATCTGCTTCCGCCAGCTGGCTCTGGAGGGCAAGCTGCCGGGGGTTCAGAAGTCCAGTTGGTGATAGGGGTGGGTAGAGATGCTGACAGACCCCATTGCTGACATGCTCACCCGGATCCGCAACGGGATCCTGGCCAAACAGGAACTGGTGGGCGTACCGGCCTCGAAGACCAAGATCGCCATCGCTGAAGTGCTCAAGCAGGAGGGCTTCATCAAGAACTTTGAGGTAACAAGCGAGGGCGTAAAGCGGACCGTCCGTCTCCGCCTGGCGTACGGTGGCAGGAAGGAGCCCGCCATCACCGGCCTGCGTCGGGTGAGCAAGCCCGGCCTGCGGGTCTACGTCCAGAAGCGGGAGATCCCCCGTGTCTACGGCGGGCTGGGCATCGCCATCCTCTCGACGCCGCTGGGGGTGATGACTGGCCAGGAGGCCTGGCGCCACCGCGTGGGCGGCGAGATCATCTGCTATGTCTGGTAGGGAAGAGAAGTGTCGCGCATAGGTCGAATGCCCATCGTGTTGCCGCCGCGGGTGGAGGTGAACGTCGAAGGGTCGCGGGTGACGGTGAAGGGGCCCCTCGGCGAGCTGAGCCGCGAGTTCTCGCCGGACATGGCTATTCGCCTGGGCGACGGCGAGGTCACGGTGAGCCGCCCCAGCGACCGGCCGCTGCACCGCTCCCTGCACGGCCTGACCCGCAGCCTGCTGGCCAACATGGTCACCGGTGTCAGCGACGGCTTCACCAAGCTGCTGGAGCTCCAGGGCGTGGGCTATCGAGCGCAGATGCAGGGGCCCAAGCTGGTCCTCCAGGTGGGCTACTCGAAGCCGGTGGAAGTGGAGCCGCCCGAGGGCATTGCCTTCGTGGTAGAGGGGACGAACCGGGTGCTGGTACAGGGCATCAACCGTGAGCTGGTGGGCCAGGTGGCGGCCGACATCCGGGCCGTGCGCCCGCCGGAGCCTTACAAGGGCAAAGGCATCCGCTACCAGGGCGAAATGGTCCGCCGCAAGGCGGGTAAGGGCGGAAAGGCCGGCAAGCGATAGATGAAGACAAAGAGAACGGTGCGCGCCGCGCGTCTGCGGCGCCACCAGCGGGTGCGTGAGCGGGTCGTGGGGACGCCCCAGCGGCCGCGGCTCTGCGTCTTCCGCAGCCTGAAGCATATCTACGCTCAGATCATCGACGACCAGCTTGGCCATACCCTGGTGGCCGCGTCGGATATGGAAGCGGATCTCCGATCGCGGGCGAACGGCGAGAAACCCGCCCGGTCGAAGTCGAAGAAGGCCGCCTCTGAGCCAGAGGCCGCGCCTGCCGACCAGGGCAAGGCCAAGAAGGATGTGGCTGGCCTGGTGGGCGGTCTCCTTGCCCAGCGGGCGCTGGAAAAGGGGATCAAGATGGTGGTTTTTGACCGGGGCGGCTACCGTTTCCACGGTCGGGTGAAGGCTCTGGCCGAGGCCGCCCGCAAGGCGGGGCTCCAGTTCTAGGGTAGGGAGATCTATGTCCAATCCCAGGAAGTACATACCGATATCACACAAGATAGACGCCACGGAGTTGGAGCTGACGGAGAAGGTGGTGTTCATCAACCGCGTGGCCAAGGTGGTGAAGGGCGGCCGCCGCTTTCACTTCACGGCGGTGGTGGTTGTCGGCGATGGGCAGGGCCACGTGGGCGCTGCCATGGGCAAGGCGACCGAGGTGCCCGAGGCCATCCGCAAGGCGTCCACGAGCGCCCGCAAGAACCTGATCCGGGTGCCCATGCAGGGGACCACCCTTCCCCACGAGATGTTGGTGGAGTTCCGTGCCGCCCGGGTGCTCATCAAGCCGGCGCCGCCGGGCACCGGCCTCATCGCCGGCGGAGGCGTGCGAGCGGTGCTGGAGATGGCCGGCGTGAAGGATGTGGTGGCCAAGTCCCTGGGCAGCAACAACCCGGTGAACGTGGTCAAGGTCACTATGCTAGCTCTATCGCGGGTGCGGAACGTGGCCGAAGCTGTGGCCCAGCGGCGGGCAGCGGCGGCCAGCCAGGCCTGAGGCGACGATGTCTAAGCTGAAAGTCACCTGGAAGAAGAGCGCGACGGGCTACCCCGAAGACCAGAAGCGCACTATCCGCGCCCTGGGGCTGCGGCGGCTGGGCCACTCGGTGCAGCATAGCGATTCGCGAGTTGTGCGTGGTATGATACTCAAGGTGCGCCACCTGGTCGTGGTGGAAGAGGTGGTGGAGTAGGATGGAAGCGCACGAGCTAAAGCCGCCCGCGGGCTCCCGTCATAAGCGCAAGCGAGTCGGTCGGGGCAACGCCAGCGGTCATGGGACCTATTCCGGCAAGGGCATGAAGGGCCAGAAGGCCCGCTCCGGCAAGGGGCCTCGTGCGGGATTCGAGGGCGGCCAGACGCCTCTGATCAAACGGCTGCCGCACCGGCGGGGCTTCACCAACATCTTTCGAGTGGAGTACGCCCCTGTGAGCGTCGGTCAGTTGGAGCGCTTCGAGGCGGGCACGGAGGTGACGCCCGAGCTGCTCCGCCAGGTTGGAATTATCAAGAATCTGAGACAGCCGGTGAAGGTGCTAGGCGACGGCCAGATCAGCCGGGCGCTGGCGGTGCGTGTCCAGAAGTTCTCGGCGGCGGCGAAAGAGAAGATCGAGGCCGCCGGCGGTAGTGTGGAGGAGGTGGCCCGTGCGCGCCGCAGCCGCCGCTAGACCTCGCCTTCTTCAGGCGGCCATCGATGCCTTCCGGCAGCCGGATGTCCGGCAGAAGATACTGTTCACCCTGGCCCTTCTGGTGCTGTTCCGCTTCACGGCTAACCTGCCGGTTCCCGGCATCAACGCCGAACAGCTGCGGACGATCTTCAAGAGCAATGCAGTGCTGGGGTTCCTTAACATCTTC
>Ga0315275_10006451_pt1 | contig 11225 bp, 11 predicted proteins | sample YL17G03_0_MG_FD_205557 | JGI IMG/M metagenome (GOLD analysis project Ga0315275, IMG submission 205557) | Sediment microbial communities from Yellowstone Lake, YNP, Wyoming, USA - YL17G03_0 | ecosystem: Environmental > Aquatic > Freshwater > Lake > Sediment | place: USA: Wyoming | collected...
GAGGGCGTCTACCTGCGGTTTCGTCTCAGCGCCCATGTGCCCGGGGTGGGATTCGAACCCACACGCCCCTCGCGGGGCAAGCGCTTTTAAGGCGCCGTCGTCTACCGGTTCCGACACCCGGGCCGTCGCCTCGAACGGTACCGCAGGCGGGCGGTCTACTTCGTCTTGGTGATCGTGACCTTCTCGATGTAGACGGCCTGCTTGGGCGCCTGTGACGGGATGTCGCCCTTCGCGGCGAGCTTAGGATCGACGACCGGCAGGTCCTGGATCTCCTGCACGACGTCCATGCCCTTCACGACCTCGCCGAAGATCGTCCACAGGCCCTGGTCGTCGAGCAGATGGCCCTTGTTGCCGCTCACGATGAAGAGCTGGCTGCCGTTGGTGTTCGCACCGGGGTTCGCCATCGCGACGACGCCGGGCCCGTACCTCTCCTTGCCGGTGAGCTCGTCGGGCGTCGTGTACCCGGGCCCGCCGGTGGCGTCGCCGGCCGGGTCGCCGCCCTGGATCACGTCGATCGTCGTGTCGAGCCGGATGAACCGAAGGCCGTTGTAGAAGCCCTGCTCCGCGAGGAACGCGAAGCTGTTCGCGGTGGTCGGCGCGTCCTTGGTGAGCAGCTTCACGACGATCGTTCCGCATGAGGTCTCGATCGTCGCCGTGTAGTTCGCCTTCGGAGCGAGCACCTGCGCGGGCGAGTAGAACTGCGGCTTCGGCTCGGTCGCATCCTTCGGCGTCGTGCCGCCGCAGGCGACCTCCTTCGGGCCCGCCGCCGGGGTCACGGTCCCGGTCTGGGTGCCCGGAGAAGGCGTCGGGCTCGGGCTGGGGCTCGGCGTGGGCGTGCCGGACGCCCTGGTCCCTGAGCTCCCGCCGCCGGCGAACACCGCGAACACGGCGACGATGAGCCCGAGCGCGATGGCGCCGGCGACGGCGCGGGTGACCACTCGCCGCGTGCGCAGCTTGTGCCGCTTCTCCGCCTGGCGGAGCGCGGCCTGCCTGGCGAGCTGGCGGTTGCGGGTCTTCTTGGACACGGCGAGGAAGGTTACCGAACGGCGAGCATCTCTAGCGCCAGGCCGTCGAGGATGTCGGTCTCCGAGACCAAGGCTCGCTCGAACCCGAAGCGGCGCAACACCTCTACGAGCACGAGCGCCCCGGCCACTATGACGTCGCCGCGGCCCGGCGCCATGACCGCGAGCGCCGCCCGCTCGGGGTCGGTCATCGCCGCGAGGTCGGCCAGCACCCGCTCGGCGTCGGAGCGCGAGAGCCACGTCCGGTGGATCCGCTCCGGGTCGTAGTGGTCCAGGCCGAGCGAGATCGCCTGCACGGTGGTCGCGGTGCCGGCGACCGCGATGAACGTCGACGTTTCACCCACCGGCACGGCGCGCTCGATCTCGACGAGGACGCGCTCGATCTCCTCGCGCGCGGCGTCGAGCTCCTCCGGCGCCGGCGGGTCGGAGAGGACGAACCGCTCCGTCAGGCGCACGCTCCCCAACCGCGTCGAGATCGCGGCCTCGGGCCCATCCGTCCCGAACGCGAACTCGGTCGAGCCGCCGCCGATGTCGAGCACGAGGTACGGGCCCGGCGCGTCGAGCCCACGCGCCGCCCCGAGGAAGGACAGCGCCGCCTCCTTCTCGCCGGAGATGACCTCGAGGTCCGAGCCGGGGTGCTCGCGCACCGCGCGCTCGAGGTCCTCGCGGTTCGAGGCGTCGCGCACGGCGCTCGTCGCCGCGACACGGATCCGCTCCGCGTGCAGTGCCCGCGCACGCCGGCAGTAGCGCGCGAGCACGGCGACCGTGCGGGCGAGCGCCTCGGGGCCGATGCGACCCGTTCGGTCGACGCCCCGTCCGATCCGCGTGATGACCATGTCGCGCGCGAACTCCTCGAGGCCCCCGTCCTCGCCGGCCGACGCGACGAGCAGCCGGATCGAGTTCGTCCCGAGGTCGATCGCCGCGACGCGCCCCGGATGTTCCTCCGCGTGGACCGGCTCGATCCGCTCGGCGACCCACGCGCCGACCGGGTCGTCGCCGCCGGCGAGGCGGTTGGCGTAGTGCGCGTGGAGGCACTTCACACCGGTGCGCGTCCCGCCGACGCCGCCCCACACGAGGGCCTGCGGGAACCCGCGCGAGCGCTCGCGCGCGCACTCCTCGTGCGCCGCGGCGAGCGCGGTCGCGAAGGTCTCATCGGTCTCGGCGCGGCGGTTGAGATCGGCGATCGCGCCCTCGGACTCGAGACGCGAGACGGCCTTCACGGCAACGGGGCACGTGAGCCAGAACAGCGTCGGGAACGGAGCGCCGTTCGCATCGACCGGCTCGTTGCGGATCACGAGCGGATGCCCGCCCGGGCAGCGCGCGACGACCGTGAACGGCGTGATGGGCTCGCGGCCGAGCTGTTCGCGAACGATCGAGCGGTCGCTGTCTCGGAGCTCGCCCACGGGGGGCGCTACTTGCGCTTGTGCTCGACGGAGCGCTTGTAGTCCACCTGGCGCTCCTCGCTCGAGCGCATGAACCTCTTCAGCATCGACTCGAAGCTGGGGTCCGATCCCCGCCTCGGGCGCTGGGGCGCGGGATCCTGAAGGGCCTTGATCGAGAGGTCGATCTTGCCGTCTTCCTTGATGGCGATGACCTTCGCCTGGACGACGTCGTTCTCGCGCAGGTGCTCGTGCACGTCCTTCACGTAGTTGCGGTCGATCTCGGAGATGTGCACGAGCCCGACCTTGCCGCCCTCGAGGGTGAGGAAGGCTCCGTACGGAGTGATGCGCGTGACGGTCCCCTCGACGACCGCGCCGACCTCGAGATCTGTCAGCTCTGCCCCTTTCCGATCCTGCCGGCGGGCCCATACCCGTCCTTTCGGCAGGGTCGCACTATGGCATCGGCCGGAATGACCCGTCAATACAACCCCTGGGCTGGGTGGGGCGTTGCGCCCGCCGTGGCCGTTTCGTGGACGTTCGGTGTCGGAAGACGAGATAGCAGTCAAGAACCAGAGGGCCATGACCCGATATAGCCATATGAAGGCCGATAGCTTCGAGGAGGGAGTCCCAATGTCGATCCGCCGTATGGCTGCAGCCCTAGTCGCCGGCTTCCTACTGACGGCCGTCTTCGCCCTTCCGGCGGCTGCGAAGTCGGCGCCGGTCACGAAGATCACGTTCAAGCTCGACTCGCATCAGGTGGCGGCCGGGGACGATGTCACCAGCGCGGTGTTTGTCCAAACCCGCAGTGGCAATCAGTGGGTGGCGTTCCCGGGGGCCGTGCTGACGATCAAGGTGGACGGCCTTGACGTCGGCACGACGACCAGCGCCGCCGACGGACTCGCACCCGTCTCCTACACGGCCGTCGAGGCAGGCGATCACGTCATGAAGGTCGTGTTCGCGGGGGACGACACCCACAAGAAGGCGCAGCGCGCGCAGGGTTTCGAGGTCTCCGCTCCCGCGCCGGTCGCGACCGCTCCCGACGCGCCGGTACTGTCGGCGACGGCCGGTACCGCCCTCGTGTCGCTCTCGTGGACCGTTCCGGCCGACGGTGGGTCGGCGATCACGAGCTACAACGTGTACCGGGGCGACACGACCGGCACCGAGACGCTGCTGATCTCCGCCCTGACTGGAACCACGTACGACGACACGACCGCCGTGACCGACTCGACCTACTACTACGTCGTCACGGCCGTGAACGCCGTCGGCGAGAGTGCCTGGTCGAACGAGGCGTCGGCGACGGCACTGTAGCCGGTGGCGGGCGCCGTCCTCGGACGACGGGCGTCTACCGGGCGAAGAAGTGCAGGCCGAGCCAGGCCCAGCCGGCGATGACGCCGACGCGGACGGAGCGCGTGCGCATGATGCGGCCGAGCAGGTCGCCGAACGCCGGGATCCGCGACCGCCCGCCGTAGGCGAGCCGCTGGAGCCCCACCGCCGCCGCGGCGAAGAGCACGTAGCCCGCGATCGTGACGTTGTGGCTGCTCATCTCCGGTGGCTGCTCATCTCTGGAGGAGGAACCAGCCGAACGAGAGCCACAGGAATAGGGTGGCCGACCGGCCGGCGTGGGACGCGAGTACCGGGTCCATCAGGTAGCTGATCGTCGGGTGCGCGTAGGACATCGTCACGAGGTCCGGCTGGAGCAGCAGGGCGGCCAGCTCCCACAGCCCGAGCGCGACGAACACGGCCGCCCAGGCGCCGGCACCGAAGCGGTCGATCGGCGCCGGCTCCGGCCCCTCGCGCACCGACGCTCTCCACGCTATGGCGATGGCGGCCACGCCGGGAGCCATCACGGCGACCGTCACCGGCCACGAGTAGCGCGCGAACGCCCCGACGATCACCGCGTAGGCGAGACCGCCCAGCAGCAGGCGCGGGGTCGGCCGCAGGATCGCCGCCGTGCGGGTCGGCGGCCGCCCTGCCAGCACGACGGCCGCATCCGCGCCTCCATGCCCATGCACCTCGCCGGGTATGGCGGGCTGCGCGTTCCGCCGACGAATCGTGTCCAGGGCGAGCCCCACTGCGACGACGATGAGCATCATCCCGTGACCCACAGGGCTCCCGGAGATCGCGTCGACGACGCCCGCGACCATCAGTACCGGGACCACCGGTTGGCGGAGCATCCGCACGAGTGCCCCGGGAAGAGTGGCGAGCACCCTGGCGCTCCCGGACATCAGGCGGCCTCGCCCGGTCGAACGCATGTGGTCGCTTCCCGACACGCGGACACCCCCCGAGATCCTGCGCCAGCCCCACGAGAGCTTAGCTCCCGCGGCGGGGAGCACAAATCCGGGGAGTCGGGCTCAGCAGTCGAAGGGCGCGGACCCGCCGGCATCCGGGGCGGTGACGAGCGCGACCTCGCCTGTCTTGACCATGCCGAGGCACTCACGCGCGAGGCGCTCGAGCTCGGCCGGCTTGTGGAGCTTCGTGATGTCCACGCGGAGCTTCGCGTTCGTGTCCTCGAGGACCTGCGCTTGGCGCTCGAGCTCGGCGATCTCCGCCCGCTGGTCGACGTAGGCGCGAACCGGCGACACGGCGAGCAACGCGAGGAGCGCCACAGCCACGAGCAGCGCGGCGGCCCGGCCGGTGAGCTTCGGCCGCGGTCCTTCGACGGGCTTCGCGCCGACGCTCTGGGTGCGGCCGCTCACGCGCCTCTCCGTCGGAGCGCGGACGGGCCGGCGTAGCGCGCGGCGTCGCCCAGCTCCCCCTCGATCCGGAGCAGCCGGTTGTACTTCGCGACGCGCTCGCTCCGCGACGGGGCTCCGCTCTTGATCTGGCCAGCGTTCGTCGCCACGGCGAGGTCGGCGATCGTCGTGTCCTCGGTCTCGCCCGAGCGGTGGCTGACCATCACGCCGTAGCGGTTGCGTTGCGCGAGGTCGATCACGTCGAGCGTCTCGGTGAGCGTGCCGATCTGGTTCACCTTGATGAGGATCGCGGTGCAGATGCCTTCACGGATGCCGCGCTCCAGGCGCTCCGGGTTCGTCACGAACAGGTCGTCGCCCACGAGCTCGCAGCGGTCGCCGAGCTCGTTCGTCAGCAGCGCCCAGCCCTCCCAGTCGTCCTCGGCCATGCCGTCTTCGATCAACACGACCGGGAACGCGTCGAGCAGCCCGCGCCAGAACGCGACCATGTCCTCGGCGGTGCGCTCCTTGCCCTCCAAGTGGTACCGCCCGTCGCGGAAGATCTCGGAGGAGGCAGGGTCCATCGCGAGCGCCACCTCGTCGCCGGGCTCGAGGCCCGCGGCCTCGATCGCGCGCACGAGGAACCCGAGCGCCTCGGCCGCCGTGGCGATCTGAGGCGCGAAGCCGCCCTCGTCGCCGACGCCGGTCCCGAGGCCCTTCTCTTTCAGCAGCTTCTTCAGCACGTGGTAGATCTCGGCGTTCCAGCGGAGCGCCTCGGAGAACGACGCCGCGCCGACCGGCGCGAGCATGAACTCCTGCAGCTCGAGCTCGTTGTCGGCGTGCACGCCGCCGTTGATCACGTTCATCATCGGGACCGGCAGCACGTGCGCGTTCGGCCCACCGAGGTAGCGGTACAGCGGCAGGCCGAGCGAGCACGCCGCTGCGTGCGCGGTCGCGAGCGAGACACCTAGAAGCGCGTTCGCGCCGAGGTTCGACTTGCCGGCGGTGCCGTCGAGGTCGACGAGTACCGCGTCGAGCCCGCGCTGGTCGTACGCGTCGAGCCCGGCCACCGCCGGAGCGATCACATCGACGACGTTGCCGACCGCGCGCAGCACGCCCTTGCCGCCGAAGCGCTTCGGGTCGCCGTCGCGGAGCTCGAGCACCTCGTGCTCCCCGGTCGACGCACCGGAGGGGACCGCGGCGCGGCCGAACGCGCCGCCTTCGAGGACGACGTCGACCTCGACGGTCGGGTTGCCCCGGGAGTCGAGGATCTCTCGCGCGCGGACGCTCTCGATGACGGGCATGCGGGCTCTGATTCTAGAGCCCCGGGCAAGCGGAAACCGGGAACCCGAGCCGAACCGGACTGCCGCTTTCGCCCCGGGCCGCGCGCTCACACGCCCTTGCCGGGCGGTCGCGAGAAGGACCACAGCCGGCCGATCTCGTCGAAGCCGAGCTTCGCGTACAGGCGCTTCGGCCAGTCCCGGAGCTCGGCGTGGAGGAACACGAGGTCGCAGCCGGCGGCGCGGGCCTCGTCGACGGCCCGCAGGACCACGGCGCGCGCGAGGCCGCGGCCGCGGAACTCCTCCAGCGTGTTGACGTCCTCGATCTGCCCGACGTCCCCGTCGACGTACAGCTCGCAGGCGCTCGCGATCCGGCCGTCCATGCGGGCCACGAAGAACCGCGCGCCGACCGTCTCGGCCGCCACCTGCCGGTAGTCGGCGAGCATCCGCACGGTCTCCTCGTCGCCGCCCCACGGCTCGCGCCGCAGGATCGTAACCAGGGCCGGCCTGATCGTCTCGAAGCCGACCTCCTCCGTCGGGCTACCGCTCCACCGGTCGGGCTCGCGCCGCGCGACCATCGTCGCGAGGTGCTCGGGCTCGAAGCCGAGGGCGGCGAGGCCGGGTGCGACCCGGGCGCCGCCGGCATCGTCGTCCACGTACACCTGCCGGTGCTCGAGCCCCGCCCCGCCGAGCACCCGATCGGCCTCCGCCGCAAGCTCTCCGGGCGAGACGTCGTCGAGCGAGGCCTCGACCCACAAGAAGTTGCTGTCCCAGCGCTTCGGGAACCGGTCGTCGAGGAAGGCTCGCCCCCATCGGAACGGCTCGATGCGCGTGGCGAGCCGCCCGTGGAGCCGCCGCTCGAACGCGACCTTCCGCTCGAGATCGTTCACCGCGCGTCGCGGAAGTAGGCGAGCAGATCGTCTTCGGAGAGCGAGGCGAGGTCGACGCCCTCCTCGCGGGCGCGCGCGAGCATCGCCTCGTAGCGCTCGGCGAACCTCGTCGTCGTGCGACGGAGCGCGCTCTCGGGGTCGACGCCGAACTTGCGCGCGACGGCGGCCGCAGCGAACAGCACGTCGCCGAGCTCCTCCTCGGCCTCCTCCGGCGTGCGCGCCGCCTCGAGCTCCTCGACCTCCTCGCGGAGCTTGGCGAGCGCGCCCTCCTTCGTCCGCCAGTCGAACCCGAACCCGGCCGCGCGCCGCTGGACCTTCGAGGCTCGCGCGAGCGCCGGGAGCGTCGGCGGGATGTCGTCCTCGATCGGCTTCTCGCCCTTCTCCTCCGCCTTGATCCGCTCCCAGTTCACGAGCACCTCGTCGGCGCCGGAGACCTCGATCTCGCCGAACACGTGCGGGTGCCGGCGGATCAGCTTCTCGACGATGCCCCGCGCGACGTCGTCGACGTCCCACGCGCCGTCGTCGGCTGCCATCTGCGAGTGGAAAGCGACCTGGAGCAGCACGTCGCCGAGCTCCTCGCGCAGGCGCTCGCGGTCGTCGGCGTCGATCGCCTCGAGGACCTCGTGCGTCTCCTCGAGCAGGTGCCGCGCGAGCGTGCGGTGGGTCTGCTCGCGGTCCCACGGGCAACCGCCGGGACCACGCAGCCGCGCCATCACGCGCACGAGGTCGAGCAACCGTTCCCCTTGCTGCGAGGACGGAACGGGGCCTTCGGGGGCGTGAGCGAGGGGGTCGTCCGGGGTCACGGAGTGGGGCTCGCCGGCGCGGTCGGCGACGAGGTTGCCGGGACACCGGTCGCGGTGCTGCGGACCGGCACGACCTCGCCGGTCTTCGCGTCGAGCTTGCCGTACTTCGGGTTCACGCTGATGTCCGCGGTCGCGAGCTGCTCCCCCATCCAGTCGTTGAACGCCTGCCCCGACGCCTGGGCGATCAGCTGCTCCTTCACCTCCTCGAAGGATGGAGTGTCGACGGACACGAGCAGGATCACGTGCCAACCGTACTGCGTCTGGACCGGCCGGCCGATCTCTCCCGGATCAAGCGCGAGCGCCGCCGCCACGAACGCCGGGTCGAGCTGCGAGCCGGGCACGGTCCCGAGATCTCCGCCGTTCTGCTCGGCGGTGGGATCGATCGAGTACTTCTTCGCGAGCTCGGAGAAGTTCTCCGGCGTCGCCTCGTCCGCGATCTTCTGCGCCTCCGCCTGGGTCTTCAGGAGGATGTGCTCGGCGTGGACCTGGCTGATCTGCGCCTTATCCTGCTCGTAGAGCTGTTGGAGCTGCGCGTCGCTCACGGCCTGCTGACCGACGGCGGTGCGAACCGCGTCGAAGAGCATCAACCGGTGCGCGAACTCCGTGAAGGCGGCGCGCGTGACGCCACCGGCCTTGAGCTGCGCGTCGAGCTTGTCGGCGCCGCCGAGGTTCGTCTCGAGCTGCGACACCGTGGAGGCGACCGTCGCCTGATCGACCGTGATCTCGTGCGCCTGCGCGTAGTGCTTCGCGAGGTCCACCTGGATCACGTTCGAGAGGGTGAAGCGCGCGCACGCCGACTCGGGCGTCTCGCCGGTCACGGGCTGCCCGCAGGAGCCCTGGCTCAGCGACGCGAGGAACGTGAACAGGTCCATGTCCTGCGCGAGCTGCTGGTCGGTGATCTTCTCGCCGTCGACGGTCGCGGCCGGGGGTTCGGCGGAGCTGCAGGACGCCAGTGCCAACGCGGCGAGGACCGCGATGAGGCACAGCGTGAGGGAACGGCGGGGGAAGCGGATCACGAGGCGATGCTATCAAAGGGCGCTTCGGAACCCGTAGCCGCGAGCAGCGCCCGCTCGACCCAGCCGGGTAGATCGGCGCCGGTCATACGCTCCGGCACCAGGTTCAGGGTCGCCGTCGTCCGGTGGTACGTGGCGCCGGGCACCCGACTCGTGAGATCGACCTCGAGCGAGGACGTCAGTGCGACCGGCTTCACCCGGATCTGGTCGCGGTACTTGGAGACCTCGCGGACGCCGAGCCGCGCGCACGTGAGGCGGAGCGACGCGACCGCGAACAGGGTCTCGACCTCCTGCGGGAGCCGGCCGTACCGGTCGGCGGCCTCGGCGCGCACCTCCGCGAGGCGCCCGTGGTCGCCGGCCGTCGCGACGTTCCGGTAGAGCTCCAGGCGCAGCGCCTCCTGCCCCACCCAGCCGACCGGGACGTACGCGCGCACCGGCAGGTCGATCCGGATCTCCTTCTCCTCGGGGATCGGCTCGCCCTTCATCTCGGCGACCGACTCCTGCAGCAGCCGGCAGTACGTGTCGAACCCGACGGCCGCGATGTGGCCGTGCTGTTCGGCACCGAGGAGGTTCCCGGCGCCGCGGATCTCGAGATCGCGGAGCGCGATCTGGAAGCCGCTGCCGAGCGCCGTGTGACGGCTGATCGTGGCGAGGCGCTCGTGCGCCTCCTCGGTGAGCGACTGCGAAGGTGGGAAGAAGAAGTACGCGAACGCGCGCTCGGCCGAACGCCCGACGCGTCCGCGTAGCTGGTACATCTGCGCGAGCCCGAGCCGGTCCGCGCGCTCGACGACCAGCGTGTTCGCGCTCGGGACGTCTAGGCCCGACTCGATGATCGTCGTGCAGACGAGCACGTCGGCGTCGCGCTCCCAGAACCGCATCATCTGCTTCTCGAGCACGGCCTCGTCCATCCGGCCGTGCGCGACGACTATGCGCGCGTCGGGGGCCTGCTCGGCGATCCACGCCGCCTGCCGGTCGACGGTCGCGACGCGGTTGTGGACCCAGAACACCTGGCCGCCGCGGAGCAGCTCGCGCCGGACGGCCCCGAGCCCCATGTCCTCGGCGTAGGGACCGACGTACGTCAGCACGGGCTGGCGATCCTCCGGCGGCGTGTCGACCACGCTCATGTCGCGGATGCCGCTGAGCGCCATCTCGAGTGTCCTCGGGATCGGCGTCGCGGTCATCGTCAACACGTCGACGTGGGCGCGCAGCTTCTTCAGCTGCTCCTTGTGCGCGACGCCGAAGCGCTGCTCCTCGTCCACCACCACCAGTCCGAGGTCGCGGAAGACCACGTCCCTCGAGATCAGCCGGTGCGTGCCGACCACGACGTCGATGCGACCGGCGGCGGCGTCGTCGATCACGCGCTTCTGCTCGGCCGGCGTGAGGAACCGCGACAGCATCGCGACCCTCACCGGGAACGGCGCGAAGCGCTCGGAGAACGTCACGTAGTGCTGCTCGGCGAGGAGCGTCGTCGGCACGAGCACCGCGACCTGCTTGCCGTCCATCACGGCCTTGAACGCGGCGCGCACGGCGATCTCGGTCTTGCCGTAGCCGACGTCGCCGCAGACGAGCCGGTCCATCGGCTTCGGGGTCTCCATGTCGCGCTTCACCTCATCGATCGCGACGAGCTGGTCGCGCGTCTCCTCGTACGGGAAGGCGTCCTCCATCTCGCGCTGCCACGGCGTGTCGGGGTCGAACGGGTGGCCGGGCACCGCCATGCGGACCGAGTACAGGCGGACGAGCTCGCCGGCCATGTCGCGCACCGCGCGCTTCACGCGCGTCGTCGTGCGGACCCAGTCGTTCGTGCCGAGACGCGACAGGCGCGGCACCTCGCCGCCGACGTACTTCGCGACCATCCCCACCTGGTCGGTCGGCACCGACAGTCGGTCCCCCGCCGCGTACTCGAGCACCATGTAGTCGCGCTCGGATCCGGCGACCGCGCGTCGCCGGATCCCCGTGAACCGCCCGACGCCGTGGACCCGGTGCACGGCGAAGTCGCCGGACGACAGCTCGAGCGCGACCGCGTCGGTCCGCCGCTTCGTGATGCGCGGCGCGCTCCGCGTGTGCCGCCGTGAGCCGAACAGGTCCTCCTCGGTCGCGACGGCGAGCTTGCCGGGCGCGAAGACGAACCCACCGGCGAGCTCGACCGGGGTGGCGACGGCCGGGCCCTCG
>Ga0315275_10006453_pt1 | contig 11222 bp, 11 predicted proteins | sample YL17G03_0_MG_FD_205557 | JGI IMG/M metagenome (GOLD analysis project Ga0315275, IMG submission 205557) | Sediment microbial communities from Yellowstone Lake, YNP, Wyoming, USA - YL17G03_0 | ecosystem: Environmental > Aquatic > Freshwater > Lake > Sediment | place: USA: Wyoming | collected...
CCTGGGCCAGGAGGGGGCGATGAGGGTCGATGGCATAGCGGCTAAGGATAGCCTCCACCGTATCCGGCGCCAGCCGCACGTTCTTCGGGCTGAGAGGGTCGATGGCGGGCGGGAGAAAGAAGAGCCGCGGGGTGGGCACGTCGTCCTTGGCGTAGTCCTTCAGGGTGAAGATGGCGGCGTCGTAGGGGGCAAGGTAGGGGCGGAGGAAATCCCACAGGTCCGGCTGCGCGGCTGTGAGGTCGATGTGGCAGCGCCAGACCCACTTCCCTACCTTCGGTCGCCCGCGCTCGATGGCTAGCCCGAGCACGCCTGCAGGCTGGGGGTCATGGATCACCGCGAAGTCGTACTCGCCATCTAGCAGGTCGGCGTTGAGCCGGTTGTAGTGGAGCCAGGTGTCGCGCATGGCCGGCGTCCAGGGAACGAACATGCCCTGCAGGCCATTGTGGATGGCCTTGGTGACAGCGAAGAACTCGTCGGCGCCGCTGATGATCTGCCAGTCGGCCTTGAGGCCCAGGTCGTTCAGGAGAGGGATCAGGGCCGAGAGGATCTCGGCGACTCCCCCGCCGAAGGCGGTAGCGTTGAGGTGCAGAACACGGGCGCCGCGCAGCGGCTCCGCCAGGCGCCGGATCTCATCGATAGGTGCGTCGCCGACGATGGCGCGATAGTCGGCCAACGTCTTAGGGGTAACGGGGACGGAGGTGAGCATCGGCAGTTTCGACTAGGCCACAGCCGGAGCAACCATCCGCTGAAAGAGGCGCAGGTAGTCCCGCAGGTAGCGGGTGACGAGGAAGTTGGCCCGTACGTGCTGGCGGCCGGCGCGGCCCAGGCGCGCCGCCAGCTCGGGCTGCTGGTGCAGCTCGACGATGCGCTGGGCGAACTGCTCAGTGGTGCGAGCCAGGTATCCCGTCTCGCCGTCGATGACCTGGCGGGGGATGCCACCCAGGGGGCTGGCCACTACCGGCCGCTTCTTCCAGAGGACATCGGAGGCCGCTACCCAAAAGCCCTTGCGAATCGACTTTTGGGCGGTGGCCAGAGCCGCCCGCTGGAAGGCGTTGAGCTCGACGTTGCCCAGGCCTCGGAGGCTGGAGTGGCTGGAAAGGATGAAAACATCGGGATGCGCCTCGGCGCGGCGGGCCACCTTCTCGTAGTAGGCGCGCATCTCCGGTTCCTCGGCCAGGTAGGCGGCGACCAGCACCAACTGGAGGCCGGGCACCTGCTTCTCCGCGCTCGCATAGGCCTCGATCAGGCCCAGGGGATCGTGCCAGCGGTCGAAGGGGGAGATCTGGCAGACGATGGGGCGGGCGGGGTCGACGCCATAGCGCTCGAGCATGGCCGTCACGGTCTCCGGCGGCAGGTCCATGTTCTTAGGGCCCAGGGGGTCGATGGCCGGCTCGATGACGGTGATGATGGGCGCCTCGATGTCTTTCGGCACGTACTCCGCCAGGTCGAAGGCCAGGGCGTCGTAGGCGTGGCAGTAGCGCTGCATCAGGCGCCAGACATCGGGCTGGGCTTCGCTCAGGTCGAGGTGGCAGTGCCAGACCCAGCGGCCCGACGGCCGCCGCCCGTGCCGGTCCGTAAAGACGGAGAGGATGCCCCCTGGCTGGGGGTCGTGCACGACCACGATGTCGAACTCCTCGGCGAAGAGTTCGGCGTTCATGGCGGTGTACTCGTGCCAGACCGCCTCCATCTCCGCATTCCAGCGGGCACCGACGCCGGCCAGGGCGTCGTACATAGCCTTGTTGGCGGCGAAGAACTCCTGGGCCGGTCGCAGGACCTGCCATTGGCTGGGCAGCCCCAGGTCGCTCATGAGAGGCACCAGGGAAGAGAGCGTGTCGGCAACGGCGGTGCCGAAGGCGGCGACGCTAAGGTGGAGGACGCGCACGCCCTGCAGAGGCCGGGCGAGGCGATGAAGCTCCGCCAGTGCCTCCTCGCCGACGATGGGCTCGTAGTCCGCGAGGGCTTTCGACGATAAGGCGATGGTACCGAACATGGACGTGGTGCGCTCTGAGGCCAGAGGTGCTATCGAGGATCAGGCCACAGGTTAGTTTAGCAGCTTGGGCGAGGGTTTGGAAGAGAGGGCTTGCGTCCATTGCAGCGGCTTGCCGGCCCGCTTATAATTTCGGAATCCATGTAGGATTAGTACTGGAGGGGGAGAATGAAGATCCTGAACGACTTCAGGCAATTCCTGCTTAGAGGGAACGTGGTCGATCTAGCGGTCGCGGTCGTGATCGGTGCCGCATTCGGCGCTGTGATCACGGCGCTGGTCCAAGACCTTCTGACGCCACTAATCGCCGCCATTGGAGGGCAGCAGGATTTCTCCGCACTGGACTTCACGATCAACGACAGCACCTTCAGATACGGCGATTTCATCAACAAGCTGTTTACGTTCGTCACCATTGCCGCGGCCGTCTTTTTCTTCGTCGTTGTCCCGATCAATGCGCTGATCGCACGGTCTCGCAAGGAACCCCCAGCCGACCCGACGACGCGCAAATGCCCGGAGTGCCTGAGCGAAATCCCCATCGACGCCCGCCGCTGCGCGTTCTGCGCGTCAGCAGTGTCGTCGGCCTAGCATAGTCGCTGGACGCGCCGGCAAGACCTCTCTCGCAGCCTTGTGGCGTGTGGCCTGATGCCGCCTGGTTGGCTGCAGGCGGGCGGTCGCCTGCAGCGTGTCACGGGCAGGTCATCGCTTCGTTGCAGCTAGCACCGGCTCTGCACCATCATGGATAGTGCGACATGCCACGCTGGATCATCCACGCCGATCTCGACGCCTTCTTCGCCTCGGTGGAGCAACTGGACAACCCCGAGCTGCGGGGGCGGCCGGTGGTGGTCGGTGGGCCTCCCCAGTCGCGGGGGGTAGTGGCCGCCGCCTCCTACGAAGCGCGCGCCTTCGGCATTCGCTCCGCTCTGCCCATGGCCACGGCGCTGCGCCTCTGCCCGGAGGCGGTCCAAGTGCCGCCCCGTTTCGAGCGCTACGCCGAGATATCGCGCCGGGTGATGGACATCTTCCGCCGGTTCACGCCTCTGGTAGAGCCGATGTCGCTGGACGAGGCGTTCCTGGACGTGACGGAGGCAGTGGCGAAGGGCCGCCCCGTCGAAGAACCCGGCCTGAGTAGGGCCGAAGGGATCGCCAGTGCCATCAGGGAGAGGGTACGGCAGGAGGTGGGCCTGACGGTCTCCGTTGGTCTGGCGGCGTCGCGCTCGGTGGCGAAGATCGCCTCGGACATGGGCAAGCCCGACGGGCTCGTAGTGGTGCCGCCGGGGACGGAGCGCCAGTTCCTGGCGCCGCTGCCGGTGCGCAGTCTATGGGGGGTGGGCCCCAAGACCGCCGAGCGCCTGGCAGCCGAGTCCATCACCACCATCGGCGAACTGGCGGAACGCTCCGAGGAGTGGGCGCGGGCAATGTTGGGCGAACGGGGCGTCTACCTCTTGCAGTTGGCTAGCGGCATCGACGACAGCCTCGTCGTTGTGGAGCACGAGACGAAGTCCGTGAGCTCGGAGACCACTTTCGCCCGCGATATAGGCGACCTGCCGGTGCTGGAGGGCAGCCTACGCGACCTGGTGCGAGAGACGGCCGAGCGGCTTCAGCGCCACGGCCTTAAGGGGCGCACGGTAAGGGTCAAGCTGCGCCTGGCCGATTTCACCACTTTCACCCGCCAGGCGACCCTCGCTCACCCCACCGACACCTTCGATACCATCCACCGGCAGGCGGCCCGCCTCCTGGCACGCGAGGTGACCGACGGCCGCCGCTTCCGCCTCCTGGGGCTGGGCGTCTCCAACTTCCGTCCTTCTGCGGAAGGGCAGCAGCAGCCGGCCCTCTTCTCGCTGGACGAGCCGTCTCCCCCCTAAGGGTCGCAGTGGGGCGGCGGCAGGTCCGGCCGCGGCGCCGGCGTCTCCGCGTGGGGGATGCAGCAGATGAAGCGCAGCGCCTCGGAGCCAGTGTTGACGAAGCAATGCTGCTCGTCACCGGGGACATAGACGGCGTCGTTGGGGGCGAGCTCGCGCTGGCTGTCGGCTCCGCGCAAGACGGCCTGGCCAGACAGGATGAACACCTCGTGCTCCCACCAGTGGGTGTGGAAGGGGGTGGAGGCTCCGGGCGCCACCTCGAATACGCGCATCGAGAAGCGGGGGGCGCCGTCGTTCGGGCCGATGACCAAGTGGAGAGCAACGCCCGGGTTCTCCCGATTCGGCTGAACGTCTCGATAGTTGCGTACGTTTGCCATGATGGACATCTCCTTGACTGGGCAGGTTGGTCCGCTATCCATGCTAACGGCCGTGCGGGCTCTGTCAAGGGCGGGCACGCCGTTAGGACTGCGGCTGTGTATAATGGGCGCAAACTAGCTGCGACCGGAGCATCACAGCATGTCAGAGCTGCGCCGCGATCCCACCACTCTGGAGTGGGTGATCATCGCCGACGAAAGGGCCATGCGCCCCCACGACCTGGTGCGGAAGGGGTCCGACCCGCCCGCCGTCGAGTTCGATGAGCGCTGTCCCTTCTGCCCCGGCCACGAGCAGATGACACCGCCGGAGGTGCTGGCCCAGACCCTGCCCGGCAGCGAGCACTCCTGGGACGTGCGCGTTGTGCCCAACCGTTATCCCGCCCTGCGGCCGGACGCCCCTTTCGAGGAGGGAGGCGACGATTTCTTCTCCCGCTTCGGCGGCACCGGCGCCCATGAGGTTGTGATCGACACGCCCTTCCACAACCGCGAGATGGCCGGCATGGGCGACAGCGAGGTGGAGGGTGTGCTTCGCGTCTACCAGCAGCGCTACAGAGCCCTCAAGGCCGACCGCCACGTCAAGCTCATCATCATCTTCAAGAACAAGGGAACCGTGGCGGGGACCTCGCTGGCGCACCCGCACTCCCAGATCGTGGCCACGCCGGTGGAGCCGCCCCTGGCCCGACGGCGTTACAACGTGGCCCGGACGTACTACGCCGGCTGCGGTCGTTGCCTGTACTGCGACATCCTGGAAAAGGAGCGCAGCGCCGGCCACCGTGTGGTCATGGAAACAGAGCGCTTCCTGGCCTTCCATCCGTTCGCCTCACGCTGGCCATTCGAGACGTGGATCATGCCCAAGAAGCATCGTTCTTCCTTCGGCGATGCGTCGGCGGAGGAGCTGGAGGACCTGGCGCCGGTGCTGGGTTCGGTGCTCAGGGCACTACAGCGGAAGCTCGGCGATCCGGACTACAATTTCGTGGTGCATTCGGCGCCCACCGCGAACTCGGTGAAGCCCTACTTCCAGTGGCACGTGCAGATCGTGCCGCGCCTGACCACCGCCGCCGGCTTCGAGATCGGCTCGGGGATGTACATCAACACCGCCCTCCCGGAAGAGACGGCGGCCTTCATCCGCGACGACGGCTAGCGGGCGACGTCCAGCCGAGCCCGCACTTCAGCCTCGTCCAGCCCCTGGATGGCGACCACCTTCTGGCGGGACGTTTGCCCCCGCACGATGCGCAGGCGCTCCCGCGGTAGGCCGAGGGCGGCGGCCAGCAGGCGCAGCGCCGCCTCGTTGGCCTTGCCGCGTTCCGCGGGGGCGGCCACACTCAGGCGCAGTACGTCGCCCTGCCAGCCCAGCAGAGCGTCGCGGCTCGCCGCAGGGGTCACCCGCACGGGAAGGAGCGTTGTGGGGGCCTGGCTGGAGCTCACCGGCCCGGCGTGAGCAGGCTATCGCGCAGGAAGGCGACGACCGCCTGCGCCAGCTTCTCGTCGTGGCCCCACCAGAAGTGATCGGCGCCGGGCACGACTTCCACCCGGCAGTGCGAGCCAAGCGTCCGAGCGAGCGCCGTAACCTGGGCGGACGGGGCTACGTCGTCGCGATCGCCGGTTATCAGGAGCGCGGGGCAGCGGATGGCCAGAGGAGGAATCGCAGAGCCGAAGCTGGGGGGAGAGATGGCGGCCAGCGCCGCCATCTGATCGTCGGCCGCCACCAAGGCCACTGCCGCACCGAATGAGTAGCCGACGATGCCCACTTTCGCCGAGTCTACTCCCTCCCTCTGGCGCAGGTAGGCGAGAGCGGCTATGGCATCTTCGCGCTCGCCGACGCCTTCGCCGAAGCGCCCCTGGCTGCGGCCGACACCACGGAAGTTGAACCGCAGCGCGGCGATGCCCGCTTCCACAAGGGCGTGGCAGACCGCCGTGACCACAGAGTTGTGCATGTTGCCGCCGAATAGAGGGTGGGGATGGCAGACCACCACGGCTGGGTGGGGCATGACCGGCGGCCGGTGGAGCAGGCCCTCGAGGGTGAGGTCACCGCTCGGAAAGGTAATGGGCTCGCCGGGCGCCGCCACGTCGGTCAATCGTTCTGGCAGGGGAGCAGGCCGTTCAGGATGTTGTCGACCGACGCCGCCAGGTAGGTCTCGAGGTCCGGGCTCAGCGTCTCCCCGGTGCATTGAGAGGGGCCGAAGCTGCCCAGGAGGTCGTCCATGAACGCCCCGCGCGCCAGGGTCACCAGTTGCCTGGCGGCCATATGGGCGTCCAGGCGCCGCACCTGCCCCCGCTCCATGTAGGCGCGCAGCACGCGGGCGACGCCCTGCTCCCAGCGCTCGATGACACTGCGTGCTTGCTCCATGGCGCCTGGTTCGCTGCCCAGCGACTCCATGAAGACCAGGCGCAAGAACTCGCGATTCTGCTGCATGACCAGCATGGCGCGCCGGGCGATGTCCAGCAGCGTGTCTCGCAGAGGGAGCTCGGCGGACATCTGCTCCAGTTCATGGACAGCGGGAAGGATGCCCCTCTCTTCGAACAGGGCCTCCAGCAGGTCGCGTTTGGAGGCGAAATGATAGTAGATGGCAGCGTCGGTGATGCCGGCGACGCGAGCTATGTCCCGAACAGTGGTGCGGGCGAAGCCGCGCTCGGAGAAGAGGCGCAGGGACGCGTCGAGGATCTGGTGGCGGGTATCCCGCCCGCGGCGCGGGCGTCGCCGGGCACTGGCGGGCCTGGGTCTTGGTGCGAGCTCAGATGTCATGACTCACCGCCGTGGAAGGGTCTTAGCGATTGCTAAGATAGCATCGACGGCGGCTAAGGTCAACACGGACGCGCTGCGTCTTCGTCTAGAAACGCCCGCAGTTCGGCCAGCAGGTGGGCCGCCACCTGAGTACGGTTGGCCTCCGTCAGGACGAGCAGCGAGACCTCCGGCCGCCGCTTGAGGGCGTCGGCCCAGGGGTGAGCGGCCAGCATGACGGTCGCCAGGACGGGCTTCCCGCACTCCAGCGCCGCCAGCACCGCCTGGCGAAATTTGTTTGAAAGGAGCTCCATCTTGCCGATCTCGTCGATGACGATGAGCCGCGCGTCGGCGATGGCCCGCTCGATTGCCGGCGTCGCCACATCGTCCATGGCCGCAGTGTTCACGCCGTAGCGAGCCACTCGCGGGCCGCCGGCGATGTGGACGCTGGCCAGGGTGGCGGTCTCCCCGTCCAGAGTGGTGAGGCCGAAGCCCTCGCGGCGGCCGCGAGTTCGGAGCTCCTGCGTATAGAAGCCGCCGGCGGGCACACCCAGGTCCTCCACCAGCCGGCGAACGAGGGTGGTCTTGCCGCAGCCCGGGTGGCCGGTGATCAGGAACGCGCGCTTGGCCGTCACTGGAAGCGAATGGTGAACTGAGCGCGCTCGTCCAGGCTCAAGCGCACCGCCAGCAGGCCATCGGAGCGGCGAGCCATCTCGGCCGGCACGTCGCTCTCCAGTCCGCCTGAGGCGGACTCGCGGTAGCCGTCGGGCACGTGAATAAGGACCTCCCCCTGGCTTCTGGCCGAGCGTAGCAGGCGCACGGTCAGGGCCTTAGCCTTGGCGTCGAAGCGGGCGTCCTCGATCTCCACGGCGCCCTGGCCGAAGTGGAAGGTGCTGGACACGACCTGCGGCTCGGCGCGGACCGGGCGCAGGGCCAGGAGCTTGGCGGAGTGAGGGGTCATGTTCTGGAAGACGAAGTGCCCGCGCTGGACTCCAAAGTAGCGCTCCTCCCACAGGTCGAAAACGTGGACGGGCTCGTCGGGCAGGGGAGCGACGACCTCGGCTGGCGCATCGCCCCAGTGCAGGACGCCTTGGAGCCACCAGCGCTCGAAGGGACGCTCCACCTCCAGCCGGAACACAGAGGGCGGGAAGCGCTCCATCAGATCGAGGGGCACCGCCGAGCGGCCGTAGGGTGGCAGCAGCAGGCCGGCCATCTGGAGACGCTCGGCCGGGAGCTTGGGCAGGTCATCGCTGAGGAAGACCATGCCGCCGGACAGGGCGATGGCGGTGGCCAGGAAGCGCGTCTCATCGAGGGTGAGGGCGTTCTCGCTGTCGCGCACCAGCAGGCAATCGGGGTCGTTCGCCCAGAGGTTGCCGTGCATCCAGTAGCGGGCGATGCTGGTACGGAGGGCGTTCTCGGTGCCCGGCGCGCAGGGCGGGGCGCCGGGCCAGGGCATACGCCAGGCGGGGGCAACGTCCGGCCCGATGCGGCAGGCCTCGAAAAGGCCGATGGTGGCTCCCACGGGGGCGATGCAGGCCATCAACAAGCGGTCGCCTGCCGCCTGGCGCAGGATCTCCACGCCGCGGCGGTAGGCCTGGGCGCGCGTGGCCTGCGGGTCGTGCCGCACACCCTCCAGGGTCGCGCCGAAAAGGAAGTCCAGCTTCAGGTAGTCGAACCCCCACTCCCTGCTTACCGTCTCGATGGTGCGACGTAGCCAGGCCTGGGCGTCGGGATGGGTGCAGTCCAGGCCGTAGCAGTCCTGGGCCCAGTTGTTAAGAGCGATGACCGGCTCGCCGTCTGGGCTGCGGACCACCCAGTCGGGGTGATCGCGATAGAGGGCAGACTTGGCGCCCACCACGAGCGGGGCGAGCCAGAGACCGGCCTTGAACCCCTTCTCGTGGATGCGCTGGGCCAGCCATGCCAGGCCGTGGGGGAACTTCTCGTTGACCGTCGTCCAGTCGCCGATGCCGGCCTGGTACCCGTCGTCGATCTGGACGTACTCCACCGGCAGTTCGCGGCGGTGCTCGCTCAGGAAGGCCAGGTTCGCCAGGATCTTCTCTTCGTCGATGTTCCACCAGTAGTAGTACCAGGAGCACCAGCCGGTGGGCACGCGCGGCCGGGAGCGAGCGCCCATACAGCGGCCCAGGGTTTGCCCGTAGCGGGTAAGGGATTCCAGAGGCGAGCCGCTCACGTCCACCAGCAGGCGCTCCGATGCCAGGCTGTCGCCGGGCTGGACGATGACGCCGTCGGCGTAGGAGAGGGCGGTCAGGCGACGGGACGGCGCGTCCAACCGCACCTGGGAGAGCTGGTCGGCGGCGGTGATGAAGCCCAGGAGAACGGAGCGGCCGCTGGAGGCGTCGCTCACCAGGCCCACCAGGTCGCTGGTGGATGCGGCGGCGTCCTCAGTCAGGGCGTAGGGGCCCACCACCGTCTTAGTCTCGCTCCAGTGCTGCCAGGCCTGCTTGTAGAAGCGCCAGCGGCGGGACGAGCGGCCCAGGGCGAGGCGGCCGTCGAGGCGGAAGGCCTGCACGGCCACCCGCCGGGGGCTCGCGTTGGCGATCTCGATCTGCACGACGGCGAAGGGCTGGCTGTCGTAAAGGGTCAGGCTCAGACGCAGCTCCGGGCTGTCGGGGGACGGCGGCGTCGAGAGGCGCAGCGTCAGCCCCGAGCCGAGGACGTCGGCCGTCTCCTCAAGCCGCCAAGCGGGGTCGAAGCCCCGGTCCAGGGTGCTGACGATCCGACCGTCGACCAGTTCCACCGCCCCGGCGGCCTTCTGAAGAGGAGCGCGGCCGCTGGCGTCGCGGAACGTGAGCACGCCTCGCGTCAGGTGGCAGCGTACCGCCAGCCAGGCGTTGGCGATGGTCAGGCCGTATCTGGTGCGGCGCAGGGTCACTCCGGTCGTCATGTCAGCACCTCACGGTGCGCAGACCGTCCACCGCCCGGCAGACGTACATCTCACCGGGAAGGCCGGTGCGTGCGCGGTACACCTCGATAACATGCTGGCGGAAGTCCTCCACGGCGTCGGCGCGCACCAGGTTCACTGTGCAGCCGCCGAAGCCAGCGCCGGTCATACGCGCTCCCACCACGCCCTCCAGCAAGCAAGCCAGCTCCACCATCAGGTCCAGCTCCGGCGAGCTGACCTCGTAGTCGTGGGCCAAGCTCTCGTGCGAGGCGTAGAAGAGGCGCCCCACCTCGGCCAGATCGCCGCGCTGGAGGGCATCGACCGTGGCCAGCACGCGGGCGTTCTCGCTCACTACGTGGCGGGCGCGGCGCAGCAGGTCTTCAGGCACGAAACGGCCGTTGATCGTCAGGTCGCGCAGTGTTATGTCGCGCAGAGAGCGAGGCCGGCGACCTCGCAGGAGGACGAAGAGCAGCTCGACCGCGCGGCTGCACTCCTGCCGGCGCTGGTTGTAGGCGGAGGCGGTCAGGGCGCGGCGCACGCCGGTGTTGGCGACGACGATGCGCAGGTTGTGAGCCTCGAGGTTCAGGGGAACGGCCTCGGTCTCCAGAGAGCGGCAGTCGATGCGCAGGGCGTGGTCGGCGCGGCCGAAGACCGCCGCCATCTGGTCCATGACGCCGCAGGCCACGCCCACGAACTCGTTCTCCGCCCGCTGAGCCAGGAGGGCCTTATCACGGTCGTCCAGCGCCAGGGCGGCGGCCGTGGCGAAGGCACCGAGGGTCGCCACCTCCAGGGCGGCGGAGGAGGATAGGCCGGCGCCGATGGGCACCTCGCCCTGGACAACCAGGTCGAGGCCAGACAGTTGGTGCCCCGCCTGCTGGAGGATGAGGGCGACGCCGCGCAGGTAGTTAGCCCAAGAATCACCCTCCCGCCGGCCGATATCGGCCAAAGCGAACTCGTCCTCCTGGTCGAAGTCGAGGGAATGGGCGCGCACGCGACCGTCCTCGCGCGAGGCGAAGGCGACGGCCGTGGTGCGGTCGATGGCGACGGGCAGGACGAAGCCCTGGTTGTAGTCGGTGTGCTCGCCGATGAGGTTGACCCGTCCCGGCGCCTCGGCCAGGCCCGCCGGCGGCCGGCCGAAGCAAGCGCGAAAGGCGGCGGCAATCGACTCGAAGCGGTCGGCGGCAGGCCGCTCCACGGATCAGCCCGCCTGCTCGCCATGGCGGGAGCGCCAGACCCGCTGGAACGCCTCGTACGCCAGGGCGTCGTAGAGGACGAAGATGACGCGCTCCAGGCTGGTCGTGCCGGCGGCGGCATGGGCCTCGACGGCGTCCAGCATGACGCGGGCACATTCGTCCAGGGAGAAGCCGCCGACGCCGGTGCCCAG
>Ga0315275_10006455_pt1 | contig 11222 bp, 4 predicted proteins | sample YL17G03_0_MG_FD_205557 | JGI IMG/M metagenome (GOLD analysis project Ga0315275, IMG submission 205557) | Sediment microbial communities from Yellowstone Lake, YNP, Wyoming, USA - YL17G03_0 | ecosystem: Environmental > Aquatic > Freshwater > Lake > Sediment | place: USA: Wyoming | collected...
GTGGGCCGCATGCTATTTGACGACGATGTGGAATTCGGCGCGTACGACCGGGCTGAACACAATGCACGGCGGGCGTACGAGCTTTATGAAGACGGCAAAATGGCCCAGGCCCTCAGCGAGCTGGAGATGGCCCTCGAGGTCAACCCGACGAACAGCGCCTGGCACTTCAACAAGGGCTTGACGCTCGATGCGATCAACCGGTTCGACGAGGCCATCGCCGAGTACGAGACCGCGCTGCAGTTGAGCCCCGACGACCTGGAGATCCTCAACGCCCTGGCCGTGGACTACACCCGCGCCGGGCTGTACGACCGGGCCCTGGGCACCTTTGAATACGTCCAGCAGATGGACCCGAAGTTCGAGCCCTCCTACTGCAACCGCATCATCACCTACGCCGAGATGGGCCAGCACGACATGGCCGAGCAGATGTTCTACCTCGCCCAGCAGATCGACGAGGACTGTGCCCTGTGCTACTACAACATCGGCAACAGCCTGTTCGCCCGGGGCGAATACAAGAAGGCGGTCCGGTGCTGGCTGCGGACGGCGGAGCTGGAGCCCACGCATCCCCAGATCAACTATCGCATCGCCCAGGCCTATTGGTCGGACGGCGACCGGGCGCGGGCGCGCGACCACTTCCTCGTGGAGCTGCGCGTCAGCCCGGGCGATGTCGATGTCATCATGGACTTTGCCCTGTTCCTCCTCGAGGCCGGCGAGCTGGACTCCGCGAAGGAAAAATGCCACCGCATCCTGGAGCTCAATCCGGACTTCGGGCCCGCGCTGTTCTACATGGGCGAGATCACCCTGGATCAGGGCGACCTCGACCGGGCGGCCAACCTGTTCGAGGAGGCCCTGAAGAAGGACCCGACCCTGGCCGGACCCCACTACCGGCTGGCGCAGTGTGCCCTCGCCGTCCAGCAACGGGAGAAGGCGAAATGCCATCTGCTGGCCGAGCTGGACCGCGAGATCGAGGACGCCAACACCCTCATTTCCATGGCCTCGATGTTCCTGACCATCCAGGACTCCGAGCACGCTACGCAGTGCCTGTTGCGGGCCGTGGGTCTGGACATGCGGAGTGCCGACGCCTACTACTACCTTGGCGTCAGCGCCGCCAATAAGGGACAGCTCGTCGATGCAGAGCGATACCTCAGCCGCGCCCTGGAGTTGTCCCCCGGCCACACGGGCGCACTGCGAGACTCCGCGTACACCTACCTGGCCAGCGGCCGGGCGGAGAAAGCCGTCGAGCGGATCGCCAGGGCCCGCGCCCTGCTGCCGGACGACTGCGAGCTGCGAATGCTCGACCACAGCGTCCGGGCGATCCTGCTGTCCGGCCGCCTCACCGGATTGCTCCGCAGGCTGGACCCTCGCGCGATCTACCACCGATGGGCCGCCGGCCGGCGCAACCCCGGCGGCAAAAACGGGACGCGCACGTAGCCAGACAATCGCTCTTCCTGGTGGCACGGTCAAACGAGTTTTCCGTGGCGGGCATATGTAAAAAGGGCCTGGTCGGCTTGACCCAGGCCCTGAGTAATGCCCATCTTGTCGTTAGAGGGATGTCGGCTCACGCCGCCACCACTCCTCCCTACTGTTACGGCTTGGCAGGCAGTAGCACCGCGTTGATGACATGAATCACACCGTTGGAGGCCTTGATGTCCTGTCCGACAATCTTGGCCTTACCGCCGGTGTTATCCGTGAGAGTGCCATCCGCCTGCTGCACGCTGCCGCCCTTAAGCATGGTGATACTTTTGGCAGCCAGCACATCGGCCGCCATGAGCTTGCCGGCGGTCATGTGGTACAGCAGGATATCGGTGACCACCAACTTGTCCGTCGTCACGACGCTCTGCGGAGTGATTCCGAGAGTCGCCAGGGCATCGTCGGTGGGCACGAACACGGTATACGCGTCCTTGCCGGTGAGCTTCTGCGACACCGCCGGGCCGGCGGCATCCACCGCGGCCAGGAACGTGTCGAACTGTCCCTTGCGATCGCCCGACATGTTCAGGGCAATGACCGTGTCCAAGAGGCTGACCAGCACGGGCTCAGGCGTAGGCGGCACGACGACCGCCGGTATCGCGTACGGAAGCAGACCCGAGTCGATCACCTGGACCAAGCCGTTCGACGCGGCCACGTCGGCCGTGGTGATCTTGGCCTGGTTCTTGAGGGCGTCGATGAGCACGGTGCCGTTCGGATCCGTCACCAGGGCGCCGCCCTGCAAGGTCTTGATCGTCTTGGCCGCGAGAGCGGCTTTGGCCGTGACGCTGCCCGACGTGATGTGGTACAGCAGGAGGTCCGTCAGAAATGCCTTGGTCTGGCTCTTGACGGCGGCCGCATCGATCCCGACCTTTGCGAACCCAGCATCGGTGGGTGCGAAGAGCGTGTACGCGCCCGCGCTGAGCAGCGGCGCCACCTTGGCCGAATCGGCCTTATCCGCCACCGCGATCAACGTGCTGAACTTGCCGGCGAGGTCGCCTGACTTGTTGAGCGAGTTGACCAGAGCGACCAGGTTGAGCAGTCGGGTCTTGGCGAACGGCATCCCCACGGCATCCGTGATGTGGATCACACCATTCGTGCCTTCGACATCGAGGCCAACGATCTTGGCCGTACCTCCGAGGGTGTCCGTGAGAACGCCCTTGCTCTGGTTCAGGACGCCACCTTGGAGGGTCGTGATCTTGTCAATCAGATCCTTGCCCATAATCCGGCCGCTGGCCATCTGGTACAGCAGGATGTCGCTCAAGACCGCCTGATCCACTGTCTTGATGGTGGTCTTATCGTAACCCAGAGCGGCAAACGCATCATTGGTCGGCGCGAACAACGTGGTGAATCTCTTGTTCAAGGTGTCGCGAACGGCCTGTTTGGCCGCGTCGAGCGCTGCCAGCAGCGTATCAAACTTGCCTTTGTAATCGCCTGCGGCGTTCAAGGCCTTGAGCAGGTCCGTCAGGTTCACCATCTGGAAAGGCATCAGCACGGCATTGGAGCTGAGAATTGTGCCGTTGGAGGCGTCCGCGCCGGCGGCGATTACGGCCTTGCCGCCGATCTCGTCCGTGACCACATTGGCATCCTGGATCAGGGTGCTGCCTTCAAGCGTCTTGACGGTCCCTTTGTTCGTGACCGAGAGCTTGGACGCGGCGATGTGGAACCGCAGGATGTCGCTCAGAACCGCCTTATCGGTCTTTTCGCTGATCTTGGCAGCCGTGAACGCATCATCCGTCGGGGCGAAGAGCGTGTAGGTTTGCTCGCCGGACAACGTGTCAAAGATCGTCGCATCCGCGGCGAACAAAGCGGCAGCCAAGGTGTCAAACTGACCCTTCGTGGCCCCCGTGCCGTTGAGGATCATCACTTGGTCGACGATACCGGGCGACGGAAGCTTGGAGGACAGCCGGATATCATCGACGTACACCGTACCGCTCCTGTTAGCCGGTATGCCAAAAGTGAGCGATATGGAACCAACGCTCGTGAACCCCGATCCCTTGGAGGCCAGATCGATGCTCCAGCAACCCCACCAGGGACCCTGTGCGCCACCATTGTACGTGAGGTCAACACCGTTGATCCGTAGACCAATGGGTACGGTCGTGTCGCCACGTAAGAACACTACCAACTTCTTGATGCCGTTCTTCGTCCAGTTCTGCGGACTGCTGATGGCGCGCGTGGTCTGTGTCCAGGAGGGAACATTACTGGTGTTCTTGTAGCTGATCACCATCGACTGCGTGCCGGCGTGGACAACGCTCTTGTCAATCGCCAGCGAGGAGCCGTAGACCGAAGTCCCCCAGGTACTGCCCAAGTTGGTCGTGTAGCTCTCGAAGTTATCCAGGACGAGAGTATCAACCGTGCTGAAACTCCAAACATCACCGTCGAACGACTTGGGGCTCGCGGCATCGTTGACCTCCGAGACTTTCCAGTAGTAAGTCTTGTCTAAGTCCAGAGAGAGCGAGGCGAGCTTGAGACTATTGGTGTTCACCGTATAGACCTGAGCCGTCCCCTTGATCACCGCTTGTTTGTCGGCGCTGATGTAGACTTTGTGCGAAACGGCCTCTCGTCCCGTCCGCCAGTTCAGAGACGGGTCCAAGGCCACGCCCGTTGTCCCCACTGCGGGGCTGGGCTCTCGGGCTTGAACCGGGACCGCGAAGAACCTCACTTCGCTCAAGCCGTACTCGGAATATCCGTTCTGGCTGGACTTGATGACGATCTTCACGAATTTCGCGGCTTTCCCGTTGAAGTTGACGACCGCATTGTACTTGTAGTCCGCCGTTCCGGGCGCCCGGGCGAGTTTCACGTCGCCGAGTGCTGTCCAGTCGGTGCCGTTGCTGGAGTATTTCACCGTAGCGTCCTTCACGCCGAGACCAAAGTACTTCTCCGCCCCACTGTTCCAGTTCCAGATTTGCATATCTTGCAGTCTCTGGACTTTGTCGAATTCATACTGAATCCAGTTCGCTTCCTTCTTGTTGTTGGGATCGTTCGGATCGGGCGGGGAGAAGCAACTGAGCCACATCTGCGTCATGTCCGCCGAGTGCAGGTCACCCGTCAGTCCCGAACCATCGACGGTTTTCTGGGGTCCCATGTTCTCGTAGATCGAGCAAGAGGCCGTCGCAGTGATGTTCCCGACGGGCAGGACGGGGGTTTCCACCATGAAGCTCCAGATGTCGCCCTTGACGACCTTCACGGCAGTCGGATCGGCATCATCGACTTCATCAACCCGCCAATAATAAGTCTTTCCCAGTTCGAGCGGGCCGGGAGTGTATGTGGTGGTCTTCTGCCCGATACTGGCTTGCACGTATACGGGAGCGGCACGATCGACCTGCTCGACATACTTCCGGATGGACCCGAAGTACACGTCGTACTTGGGCGTCGTCTGTCCAGGCGACCAGCTCAGCACGGTGCCGTTGCGAAGTACATCGGTCGCCCCGTCTTTCGGGCTCGGAGTGATCGCCTTCTTGCCTTCGGGCGGCGTGGGCTCAGCCGCATTCACGCATACGAGACCGGCCATCAGACTGAGCGCCAGAGCCATGGCAATCATAGAAACACACTTCTTCTTGTTCTTGTTCTTGTTCATAACTCTTCTCCTTTTCATCAAGCACACCAATACGAGTCGCTCTGGTGACATCCCAGGGCGATTAGCCACGACGGTGTACCCCCCTGCACACGCGCCATCTTCACTACGATCCGATGCGGCTGGCTCGTCTCTCGATTGGGGACAATGACAAGATTGGTTCCACCACCTTCCCTCTAAGAGCCGTCACAAATACGCGACAACATCCAAACCGCACCCTACCTGCCTCAAGGCAAGTAGACTCTCACCGAAGGCGCCTCTTTCTGGGCACCTTCAGAACAAAAACACGGGCGGAAAGCCAAGTGCGCTAACCAGCCTCCAACACAATCGCAGGTCACTTATGATTGTGGCGTATAGCGGATTGAATGTCAACAGGAAAACACTCAATTAAGCTGTAGGAGACGTGAAATACATATTTTTCTACTACGTAGAAATACGTACGTTCCACATCTCATCCTGCCGGCATCAGGGCAGGCATGTAGCGCCTCCAAGAAGTGCCATCAACCCTGCCTACCTCTGCCCCTCCTGGATCGTGGGACAGAAGCATCCCTGGTTCGCCAAGTGAAATCACAAGCCCAAACCAAAATCCACTTCTATTCCTACCCCCGGCCGGTGAAGAAGTCAAGAGAAAAACAGACTGTAGCACTGTTATTGTTACAGATAGTTTTCTCATCTTCGGGTCTGCGATTGGAGGATGTCTCCGAGAGAAGATTCTCTTGGAGGTACGGTCGTGAATGGCCCTGGCAGTTATATTGCCGATCCCACCGAAGGCATCGGGCGCGTCGAGGATCTTCCCCCGCTACAGATCGTCCGGCGGTCCCGCAACTATCGACGACGCGCTTGTCCCCAGTGCGGGCACCGGGCGTATCGGCTTCGGACGGCCCGCCGGATGCTGCACGATCTGGGACTGCCGATGACAGGACTGACGTAACCAGCCCTTGTTGCCGGCCGCATCCTCTTTGCGCCAACGAAACCGGGACCTCGGCCTCTTCCCCACCCCCTTCTCTCTCCCCGCCTCGCATATCCTCGCTGATTCTGGCGAATCAGGGTTGACAGAACCCACGGGAAGACGTTATGATTGCGACACTTAGGGACCTCGGCGGTGTAGCTCAGCTGGTTAGAGCATGGGATTCATAAGCCCAGGGTCGTCGGTTCGAATCCGACCGCCGCTACTGACGTGTATCGTCTGAAGCGTCGTGCGTATCTCGCATCGCGTTGGGCCGGTGTTTCTGACGGGATCGAGTGGCGAACGACGAGGCATGAATTAGTGCCCCCATCGTCTAGTGGCCTAGGATATCAGGTTCTCATCCTGGAGACAGGGGTTCGACTCCCCTTGGGGGTACTTTTTATTGGGTCCGGCGCGGTCCCGGGATCTGCAGAAGGCGGCCAGCCGCTCGCAGGATGTGGCCGGCCGCAACATGCAGACCTTGATCGAGCACAGACGCACTGTTGACCGCCATCGCGCCGGAAGACCGCCAGGCCATCGCCGATCTGTTCAACCACTACGTGGAGCACGGATCTCTGGCTGGCAACTGGCAACCGACCGCTGTCTTCCCGCCCGGGATTACGCCCGAACGGACCAGTTCTTGGCGCCTTCTGTGCCCTTGCAGGTCGGAGTTGGCACGATTGGGACGATTTTGAGCACTCTCTGACACGGATTTCACGGATTGACAGGGATTCACACTGCCTTGCTTCGACACGGATGAACACAAGATTCACACGGATTTCTGACGGACAACCTTGTCACCCCGGACTCCGATCCGGGGCGGGACTGACCGCCGACAATTGATGTTTGACCGCAGAGGCCGCAGAGGTCACAGAGGGAATCACCAATGATCAATAGTCAATCGTCCTTCATCAATTCTTTCGGGGTTCCTTCGGGCCACAAACGATGCCTTTCTAGCCACTTTTCACTCCTTCTTGGGCCAGACGGAGCACGGTTTGAGTCCTTTTCATTTCCCCGAGAAGATCCTCTCTTCCGCCCGTTCTTCGTGACCCACGGCGGCGTACGGGTGGCAAAAAGCCTGGACAGGGGGAACGTACGCTGGTTAAATGGGCGAACTTGGCGGCGATAGCGTACCGGTATACTGTGCGATAACCACACGAGGCGAGCCATGACCGAGCTGATTTGGGACGGCAAATACGACAAGGACGGCAAACGCGTCGCGCCCTTGCGGGTGGCCCTGCCGTTTCAGACCGTCGAAACGGTGAACGAATCTGCCGAGGACCGGCGCAAGCACCCCCTGTTCGCCAACGAAAGCCCGACCGCCCACTGGCGCAACCGCCTGATCTGGGGCGACAAGAAATACGTCCTGCCCTTGCCCTCCGTAGGGTGACGGTGGCATCCATCGCCCATCAGGAACCAGCGGATGGCGTCAGTTTTCCTCAATGGATTCGGGATGAGATAAAGTGACCATGATCGAGCGGATACACGCCTCTGGGTCTCGCTTGATTTGATGCTGCCAGATGCGGATGACCCGCCAGCCAAGGGCGCGGAGTTTCTGGAAGTTGCGTCGGTCACGCTTCCGATTGGCCCTGAGCTTCTCTCTCCAGAAGGGCGACAGCTTATGCTCCCAAGCGGGCAGTCGCCAACCATGCCAGAAGTCACCGTCTATGAAGATCGCAACCTTCTCTCTCGCGAATACGATATCAGGTGAACCCGGCAAGGACTTCACGTGCTTTCGAAAGCGGAGCCCGCGCCGACGCAACTCTCGTTGGATGGCTCGTTCGAGTGGCCCGTCTCGCAACTTGACTCGTGACATGGCGCGAGACCGCTGCTCTGGAGTCAGATGATCAGCCATTGGGTAGTCTTTGACAAAGCGTCCGCTCGTATAGCCGGCGCTTCCTATTTTTGTGTGGATAGCAGGGTCTTGACTCTTCCTTTGATGTTTTCGCGGACGGTAGCCAGCTTCGTTTTCGCCTCGGCAGTCAAGAGCGCCGTATGCGCGACCGCATCTCTGATAGGTTTGAATTCGGCGGCATCTCTGGCAAGGCAAGCGTCTTTGACCTTGTCTCTCTTATCGACGAGGTTTGCCAAGTCGTCCATCGACAAGTAGGCCAATTCTCCTCCAGTTCTCCGAATCTCAATGCTGATATTACCTTTGTTCTTGTTTTCTGTTTCTTTGCCTCTCCATCGCGCCGCTTCGTCCTTTGCCTCCTTGGACAACGGAATGTGTCTATCTTCTATGTATTTGCGCACGAGGTTTTCTGAGACGAAGCACTCGGCATAGGACTCAAAATTGAACGCGGCGTCAGCACTCAAATCATCCACCCAGCCATCGACCTTGTGACGCATCTTAGAACCCTTTGGCGATTGGTATTCCTGGGAGACCGCGTTATACAGGCCGAGCGAGGCTCTCTCGGTCTTCGAGATGCTTGGGTTCTCTGGATCGCCCTCTTCACGATGCTTTCTTCGCCACTCGTCCCAATCTTCAACAATCGCCAAGATCGTCTTTCTGAATTTCTCCAAAAACTGCTCGTATTTCGGATCGTCGGCAACAATGCCCTCACGGCTGCTGGTAAACCGGTCTGTCTTGTCATCCAATCCGTTGAAATGTATCTGCCCGTACAAGTAACTCTCCGCTACTCTTGCGGTGGGTATGTGCTTCAAGATATCTCTTTCGCGCAATCGCCCGTTCACGAACAGGTCAATACCCACGCGCTCGTCGGTCGTCATGATTTTTAGGTCCCTTGGTTTTTCGACGGAGGCGATGAAGCCGGTGATGTCGCCGATCTTGAGGCTCTTTGTCTCGTGTTGACCTTCTTCCCTGGAAAACGCTTTTTCCAAAGCGTCGACGTAAGGATCTTCACAATCGCCAACTTTCCAGAGGAATTCGGTTTTCTGAGCAAGATCGTTAAGGTGTTTGTGCGTGATTTTTTCGTCGTCGAGAAAGATCTCGAAGAATTTGTCGAGGAGTGAAAATCGGAAATAGAGTGCGATCAGCTTGGCCAGAAAACCGAAACTGCGCCTTACACCATCTTTTAGGCTTTCAAAATGGATTATCGTCCCATGTTCGTGATCATCTGTGTATTTCGCAAATGCTTCACTATCCGCGTGGCCCAATGGGTATTCCTGCGGAGTCAAATCATCGGTAATGGCTTCATCCAGTTTTGAGTTGTCGACGGAGCCGCCCACGTAGTCGCCGCCTTTTACTTTAGAGAGAACGGAAATCCTTTCGGCACACGACAACAAAGCTAGCTTCCCGATACCCTTTCTACCTATGAAGGGCCTCCCCTTCTTGGAGCAGGCTTTTCCGCCTTTTCTCTTCGAGTACCCGATCTTCAAGAATTTCTCCTGAAAATCATCTGCCGTCATGCCGCTTCCATCATCTTTGATCCAGAAGCCACTGTCGTCAGGGTCAAGGTAGATCCACACTCTTTTTGCGTCAGCGTCCCACGAATTTGAAATGGCTTCTCCAAGCACGGTCGCGAAACTGCGATACAGACTTCTTCCCAAATGGTTCAAAACGCTCAGGGAAATCTTGAACGTAAATGGCTTGTCATTACTCATACTTGCCCAAGTGCATTTCTATGCTCTTTCCGATGACTTCGCCCAGGCGCACTGGCACAGCGTTGCCAACCAGCCGTCCAATCGTCTTGAAGCAGTATTCCCTGCCCGGCTTGACGAACTTATAGTTCTCCGGGAATGATTGAAGGATTGCGCCTTCGCGCAGCGAGATGGCGCGGTCCTGCTCCGGATGGCCGAAGCGACCATTGCCGAAGCCGTAGAATTGTGTGGTGATAGTGGGGGATGGTTTGTTCCATTCCATCCGCCCATAGACGCTTGGGTAGGTCTTGCCCATCCTCTTTCGGTGGCAAGACGCTACCAGTTCTTCATCCCAGTCACGCCAAGTGCCGCCAGGCCGAGAGGCTCGTATGCGCCGCAAATTCAGAGGTGACAGGCTGCTGCTGTAGTGAAGAGCATCCGTTGATGATGTCTTCCCCGCCTCCAGCTTGGGCAGATGACCGATTGCCACACGCACTGTCGGATATCGGTCGGGCGTATGCGTTGGTGGCAGGATACTAACGGGCCCGAGTAGTGAAGCGAACAATACCAAGCGACTCCGGTGCTGTGGGACGCCGTAATCGGGACAGAAGACAACGGAGAAGGTGGTCTCGTAGCGGAGGGCCTTGAGTCGATCGACGAACTCATGGAAGATGGAATGCCGTTGCAGGTCCGAGACGTTCTCCATGCTGATGACATGCGGCTTCACAGCCTCCGCGAGCCGAGCGAAATGACGGAGCAAGCCCCACTTCTGATCGGAAGTGGCATCAAGGCCTTGGGTATATCGAGAGAAGGGTTGGCATGGTGCACATCCGACCAGAACACGCCAGCAATCATCTGGGTACAGGGAGGACAATTCTTCGACCGTGACATCGCTAACGCTCTTCTTCTTGAAGGTGGCTGGGCGGTTGTTGTGTTCGTATGGATAACGGCATTCTTGCGCGATATCGTAGCCGGCAACGACCTGAACCCCTGCATCAAGAAGGCCTCTCGTCAAACCACCAACACCGCAGAACAGGTCGACCGCAACGATGCTTTTGAGTCTGGCCTTCTTCCGTTTGGGATTCAGCCCTCTTGGTCTCACGCTTGAAACCACTGCTCCAGGCAGTTCGACTTTGTCGCGGCCCATGTACTCCTCATCTTCTCCAATTACCCGCCACGGCATCCCGGCTCAAGGCCGGTTCGGTGCACGACGCACCTCACATAATACCACAGGATTGCCATCGATCAAGGAACACCGTCTATGGTGGCCAGTATCGGCAACACGCTCTGGGTAAGATGAGGGAACGTAGGTCAGAGCTATCAGGTTCCTCTTCAAACGGCTATATCCTGCGCCGGATCACTGGAAAAAGCCAGCCCTCTGCAGGCTAGGCCCGGGTTCCCAGACGCACGGCATGAGGCCGACATTCACCCACAGCCGACTGACTACACGCATATCATGCCCAAGGGAGCCTATAATGTCAACTAGCATTTCGCAAGTCAGCCGCCTTCATTTGCGTCCGCTGGCGGTGGAGCAGTTGCATCCGGAATTGGCTCATTCCGGACGGCTGCTTTCCGAGACGCTGGCGTTTCCCTACTCGCGCCCGACGCTCGACGCGAGCAAGACCGTGTTCAATCTTGTGGCTTGCGCGAACCAGTTCGAGAAGGCTTTCGCCAAGTTCCTGGAAGATGCGTCCGACGTGT
>Ga0315275_10006458_pt1 | contig 11220 bp, 8 predicted proteins | sample YL17G03_0_MG_FD_205557 | JGI IMG/M metagenome (GOLD analysis project Ga0315275, IMG submission 205557) | Sediment microbial communities from Yellowstone Lake, YNP, Wyoming, USA - YL17G03_0 | ecosystem: Environmental > Aquatic > Freshwater > Lake > Sediment | place: USA: Wyoming | collected...
TGCCGGCGCTGCGGGAGGCGACCAAGGGCGCGAAGCTGGTCTTCCTGGCTTCGCCCAACAATCCCACCGGCAACCCTATCTCGGGCGAAGAGCTGGAGACGCTGCTGTCCAGCGAGGCGCTGGTGGTGGTGGACGAGGCCTACGCCGAGTTCTGCGACTGCAGCTTCGTGGAGATGGTGCCGCAGCGGGAGAACCTGGCTGTCCTGCGTACGTTTAGCAAGTGGGCCGGCCTGGCCGGCCTGCGCGCCGGCTACGGCGTCTTCCCGGCAGCGGTGGCCGAGCTCCTGAGCAAGGTGAAGATGCCTTACAACGTGAGCGTGGCTGCCCAGCTGGCGATGCTGGCCTCTTTGGAGGATATCGCCCTGCTGCGGCAGCGGGTGGAGCTGATTGTGCGGGAGCGGGAGCGGCTGTTCGGCGAGCTGGCGGCCGTCCCCGGCCTGCGGCCCTTCCCGTCGGAGGCTAACTTTATCCTCTGTCGCATCGAGGCCCTGGACGCCCGCGACGTCTGGCAGCGTCTGCGGCGGCAGGGCATCTTCGTCCGCTATTTCGACGAGCCTATGGTCAGGGACTGCATACGCATCAGCGTGGGACGGCCGGAGGACAGCCAGCGCGTGCTGGCCGCCCTGCGCGAGATCTGCCTGGCAGGGTAGGAGGGAGCCTTGGGCCCTGAACGAATCGGCAGCATCCGCCGCGAGACCAAGGAGACGCAGGTGGCGGTGGAGGTGAGCCTGGACGGCGCCGGCCGCAGCGATATCGACACCTCCGTCGGCATGCTGGACCATCTGTTGGAGCAGATACCGCGCCACGGTTTATTCGACATAACGATCAAGGCCCGCGGCGACATCGATCGCGACCCGCACCACCTGATCGAGGACATCGGAATCTGCCTGGGGCGGGCCTTCTCCGAGGCGCTGGGCGAGCGGCGAGGCATCGTGCGGATGGCCCACGCGGTGGTGCCGCTGGACGAGGCGCTGGCCCTGGTGGCGCTGGACCTGGGAGGCCGGGGCTACGCGGCGCTGGACATGGCCTTCGACAGCGATAGGATAGGGCAGTTGCCGACGGATATGATCGGCCACCTGCTATCGGCCTTCGCCATCGAGGGGCGGTTCAACCTGCACGTGCGGGTGCCGGCGGGGACGAACGACCACCACAAGGCGGAGGCGGCGTTCAAGGCGCTGGCTCGCGCCCTAGCCGATGCTGTGCGCCTGGACCCGCGGATCGTGGGTGAGGTGCCCAGCACGAAGGAAGTGCTGTAGGTCGGGGCGCGGCAAGCGGCGCCCCTACACCACCGCTATCGTCGAGCCGGCGGGCGTCTTGGTGACCTCGATCCGCACCGGGAAGGCGTCGCGCAGTTCCTCCACGTGGGTGATGACCAGCAGGCAGCGGAAGTCGTCCTGGATGGCCTGGATCGCTTCCACCAACCGCTCGCGGCCGCCGCTGTCCTGAGTGCCGAACCCCTCGTCGATGATGAGCGTCGGCAGGGGAGCGCCCGCCCGGCGGGTCAGCAGCCTCGATAGGGCGATACGCAGCGCGAAGTTGATGCGAAAGGCCTCGCCGCCGCTGAACATCTCGTAGCTGCGCTTGTCACCCAGCTCGTCGTAGACCTTGATGTCCAGCGTCTCCACCACGGCCTTCTTCTGGGTCTCCCGCTGGGTGGTCATGGTCAGATGCATGCGGCCGCCGGTCATCTGTGATAGCAGGAGGTTCGCGTCGTCGGCGATCTCCGGCAGCACGCCGTCGATGATCAGGGCCTGCACGCCGTTCTTCCCGAAGGCAGCGGCCAGCTCATCGTGGATGGCCTTGTCGGCGGCGGCCTGGTTCAGCGCCTCCACCTTGGGCCGGCGTCCCTCCTCCAGCGCGCGCAGGCGGTCCAACTCGTTCTCCAGGCCGCCCAGGGCCTGACGCAGGCGTTTCTCGTCTTGCTGCATGCTGTCCAGCTTTGAGCGTTCCTGGGCCAGGCGGGGCGTGAGGTCCGGCTGGCGCTCGAGCTCCTTGCGTAGCTTCTCGACTTCCCGCTGGGCCTCCCGGCAGCGCGTCTGCCAGCGCTCGCGGTTCTTCTGGGCGGCTGCCAGCGCCTCCAGCTCGCGCTCCAGCAGCTTCTCCGCCTCGCCCAGGCGGCGGAAGCGCTCTTCGAACTCCGCCAGCTCCTCCACCGCTCGCCGCGCTTCGTCGTGAGCGGCGGGGTCGTAGGCCAGGGATGCCATGCGGCGGCGCAACTGCGTCAACTGTCGCTGCTCGGCCGGGGCATAGTCCCCGCGATCGAGGCGCTTCTGAAGCGCCGCCATCTCTGCCTGAGCGCCGGGGAGGGTCGCCGCCGCTATCTGGCCCTCCTCGATTTGGCGTCCGACCAGGGCCAGGCGCTGGTCCAGCTCGCTGTGACGCCGGCGCATCTCCGCCTCCAGGCCGGCGATGCCTCGGCGCAGCTCCTCGGCTCGGCGGGAGAGGGAGCGCTCGCGTTCTTCGCTGTCCTCCAGGGCCTGCTGACGGGCCGTCTGCTCCCGACGGTAGTGGTCGCGGATGTGGTGCAGCTCGTCCTCGTCCAGGTCCGTGCCGCAGAGAGGACAACGCGCGCCGGCCCCTTCCAGATCCTCCGCCTTGCGCTCCAGGTCTGCCATCTCTGTCTGGAGGCGGCGGCGGGCCTCCGCCAGGGACCGCAGGTCGGCCGCCGCCTGCTGCTCTTCGCTTCGAAGCTGAGCCAGCTTCGACTCCTCTGCCGTCAGGGTGGCCAGCTCCGCGTCCAGCTCCGCCTTGTCCTGGCGCATCCTTCCGAGGAAGGACGCCAGTGTCGCCAGCTCTTCGACCTGACCCGCCAGGGCGGTGGCCTCTGCCGTCAGGCTCTGGCGGGCGGAGGCGATCTTTGCCTGGAGGTCCCGCTCCTGCAGCCGCAGCTCGTTGAGGGCGGACTGGAGGCGAGTGAGATCCGCCTCGCGGGCGCGGGCCTCCTGCCAGCGCTGGTGGCCGTGGCGGATGTCGTTCGCCTGAGCCACCACCGAGCGGTGCTCGGCGATGCGGCCCTCGTGTTGGGTCACGTCCTCGCTGTAGCGCCGCAGCTCCTCCTGCGCCTGGCGCAATCCGCCTGAGGCGGACGCCAGCAGCTCCTGCTGGCGGGCCAGCGCCTCGGCGGCGCTGCGGAGTGATTCCACCAGTCCCTCCTGCGAGCCGATGCTCTCCTCCAGTAGCGCTACCTCCTGGCGCGTCTCCTCCAGCTGCTGCTCGAACGCCGGGCGGCGGGTCACTTCCTGGTCGATGCCCTGGAGCTCCGTCTCGAGCTGGCGGCGGCGAAGCTCTGCCTCCTTGGCCAGCTCCTTGGCGCGGTCGGCCAGGGCGTCGTACTGATCGAGGCCCAGGATCGCCGCCAGTACCTCCTTGCGCTGGCTGGGCGTCTTTCGCACGAACTCGTCGGCGCGGCCCTGCATCAGGAAGGCGCTGTTGATGAAGGTGTCGTAGTCGATGTGGAGGATCTCTTCGATGCGGCGCTCCGTTTCGCGGAGGGTGTCGCCGGAGATGGGCCGCCAGTTGTCCGGGCCCTGCACGAACAGCTCGAGGCTGGGGACGCCCGGCCGGCTGCGCTGAGCCCTCCGCCTCTGGCGGACGACCCGATAGCGCGCATCGTCTACCAGGAACTCGAAGTCGACCTCCGTCTCCGTCTGGCCGGCGTGGATCAGCTCGTCGTCGCTGCGGGCGCGCGACTTCCCCCAGAGGGCCCAGGTGATGGCGTCCAGGATCGCGGTCTTCCCGTGGCCGTTGTCCCCCACCAGGCAGGCCACGTGGATGCCGCTGAAGTCCAGCGGCGGGACGTTGTCGCGATAGCAGAGGAAGTTGCGCATCGTGAGCCGGGCTGGGATCATCGCCTCGCTCCCTGCAAACAGGTTCGAGATGGTTTTCTTTCGCTCCCGCCCGAAGGCGAGTATCCATGCCGCCCCGTTTACGGGGCGGTGCCGCTGTAATACGGAAACAGCTCCCTAGCCCAGGACGATGGGCTCCCCCAGCGTGGGGACGCGAACGTCGATGCCGCTGCCGGCCAGCGCCTCACAGAACAGATCGGGGCGCTCGGTGTGCACCGGGATGAGGATCTGGGGGTTGATCTCCTTGATCATCTCGATGAGCTCCGGCCCGCTGGCGTGCCCGGAGGCGTGAGCATACATCGGCTCGAAGTCCGGCGGGTTCACCCCGAACCGCTGCAGCCAGCGCCTCAAGCGGTTCTTGTCGAGATCCATTTCCATGTTGAAGGGCTCGCTGACCGCGCTCACGTACACGCTGCCCGGAGGTGGGCGCAGGTCAATGAGTTCGTTCAGCTCATAGAAGTCGAGGTGCAGTAGGTAGCGGCCGGGGTTAGCGGCGATATCATATGCCCTCACCCCGCATTCGTAGTGCTCTGCATGGATAGTCGAGCAATCTTTCTTGTCCCACTCGGCAGAGTACCCCAGGTCGTACTTCGTCCCAACGTAGTCGCTCATGCTGTACAGCATGCTGCTCTTGCGCTTCAAGTACACCTTCACGTCAGGCTCGTCGCACACTGGCCGGACGGCAGAATCGGGCAGCGAACTCAACTTGTGCGTCAGGTAGGCGAGCTTGGCGGAGACGGCCAGGGTGCGACCCGTCTCGCGAGCCACCTCGATCATTGTGCGGTAGCGGGTCGTGTCTTTCCAGGCAAAGGCCACCATTGCCAGGGCCGGGCCCGCTTGCGATACCAGCCGCGCGCATTCCTCCAGCACTCCCGCCTCGCTGTCCGGCCTGTCCTTGTCGATGCGCGTCCCTTCGGCTATGAGTACATCCGGCCGGCTGCCCGCCAAGGCGTCCCTGAACCCTTGCGTGAGGTGGCCGGCCGTCCCGTGAAAGCGCAGGTCGCCGGTGTAGACTATGCGCTTCCCGCCCGTCCTTAAGACGATGGCCGTCGCGCCGGGCACCGAGTGGTCGAGCGGGTGAAGCTCGGCTTCCATTTCGGCGACCGCAAAAGGATTCCCCGGGCGGACAGCGTTGACGGGTCGCGGGACGCATTCGACCTCCACCTTGGGCGTACCGGGGAAGAACGCCGTTTTCCCGAGGGTGGCTATCGACCGCTTGCCGACGTTGATCACGTCGGCGCCGAACCCACCGCCGCTGATCTCCTCCGCCGTCTCCATGACGGCTTTCGTCGTCTCCGAGCAGAACACGGGCATCCGCTCGTCAAGCATCGATACGTGCTGGAAGTGATCCATGTGGGCATGTGAGACGATGACTCCGTCGACGGCCGGCCTGCCGTCCCGGTCTCTGACCTCCTTGTAGCTCCTGACGTCGGCGGCCCACAGAGAGTTGTCCGGGACGCCCAGGTCATCGAGCGTCTCCCTCAGGCCTTCCAGCTCCAGCAGATCTTGCCTGTATATCCCGTCGATCTTCGGCAGGATACCCAGGGCGAGCAGGTCCCTGAGGCCGCTGTTCGTCCGAGGCTGCAGGAAGTCTTCGTAGAAGTCACCCATCTTTCCGAAGCTCATGCCGAAGTCGAGGAAGACGCGATGGGCGCCATTCTCCACCAGGATCTTGTTCCCCCCAATCTCGCCGGCGCCGCCGTAGGCAGTGATCGAGACCACGTCCTACTCCTGCGCCTCGAGCAGGGCGCGAGCGTGCCGCAGCAGCACCTCGCGCCGGTCCTCCGCCACCTTGCGGTCGTCCAGGTAGAGGCGCAGCGCCTCCAGGGGCGTGAGCGACTCCGGCCGCACGCCGGCCGGCAGGCGTGTCCTAGGCTGCTCTTCGATGATGTCGCGCTTGACGTAGGCTACGAACTGAGCGCCGGATAGGGCCTGGCGCACCTCCGCCTCGCGCAGGAACGGCTCCTGGGCCCGCGACAGGCGGACGATCACCCGCACGATGGCCTCGCCCACGCCGGCGCGCTCGATGGCGGCCAGCACCTCGGGCGTGGGGTCCTCCTGTTTCGGCGATACGTTCACCGTCACGAAGGGCCGCGTCCACACCGGCCGGAACTCGGGCTCGTCGGCCAGGCGCTTCCCGTGCGGCCGCTTGGCGTCCAGCTCGACGACGTAGAACCCCTTCTCGCCCTCCTCCTCGCCGAAGTCCACCCGCGCCAGGCTCCCGGGGTAGACCAGGGGCGCGACCCCGTCCAGGGTCTGGCGCCGGTGCATGTGCCCCAGGGCCACGTAGTCGAAGAGCTGCGGGTGGAGCGTGCTCTTGAGGAGCTCCGGGTAGCGGCCCACCGTCATCCACTTCTCCGAGCCCTCTCGCACCAGCGAGCCCGTCAGCGCCGCGTGCGCCGCCAGAATCGACGGCAGGCCGGGGTCAAGCGCCTCGCCCTGCTCCTGCACGAAGCGGCTCACCACCTCCTCCATCCGCTCCAGCACTTGGTCGATGGTCAGGCCGGCCATCCCCTCGAGGGCGAGGAAGCGGCCGGGCGTGAGCCAGGGCAGAGCCACGATCTGCACCGGCCCGGCGACCGTGGTCACCACGTGCGTCCCCGGCTTGCCGGCCACGTACACGGAGCCCGTTTCGCCGTCTTCGCGCGACAGCAGCGTCCCGAAGATCTCCAGCGATGTCGCCCGCGAGACGGCGGCGGGCAGGTCGTGGTTGCCGACGAGGAGGAAGACCGGGATGCCGGCGTCCACCAGGCGGCGGACGCGACGGGCGAACTCGCGCTGGTGGGTCTGCGAGGGATCGCGGCTCTTGTAGGCGTCGCCGCAGAACAGAACGAGGTCTACGCGCTCGCCGACGGCGTAGTCTACCAGCTCGTCGAGGGCGCGCAGGAAGTCGAGCAGGCGAGTGGACAGGCCGGTAGCGGGGTCGACCCGTCCGTACGTCTCGACCCCCAGGTGCAGGTCAGCAAAGTGGAGGATGCGCATTCTCACCGGGCCTATCGGGTTAGAATATACGTTCCGTTAGGGAAGGTCAACCCCAGTGTCCGCTGGGCGCGACACCCTACTCGCCCATCTTGCCGTTGTCGCCGGCGGGCAACTGGCATGGCTCAACTGGTTCGGCCGCCAGCGGCAGAGACAGCTTGTGGTCGAGGGTGGCTACGTGTCTTTCTAGGTCGGCGTATTTGTTCGTGGCGCCGCGTATATGTACGCCTAGAACCCTGAACCCCTCTTGAAAGCGACCGAACTCCCCCTGCAAACCCTGCAAGTGCCCAACGATCTGTTGAGCTTGGCGTTCGACGCGCATGCCCCTGAGGCCGAAGACAATCGCCTGCAAGTATGCGTACAGGCAGTTGGGTGATACGGGGATAACCCTCCGTTGAAGCGCGTACTCCTGAAGGGTTCCTGCTTCAACATCTAGTTCGCTCTTGATGGTGGTTTCGTAGTAGACGTTTTCGGCTGGAATGTACATTAGAGCGAAGTCGAACGTCCCCTCGTCGGGACGGATGTACTTCGCGACATTGTCCACGTGGCCCCTGACCGCGCGCACAAACTCGCGCCGCAACTTGGTGCGCTCGTCATCTGAGGCGGCGGCCAGGACTCGATTGAAACTCTCCATGGGGAACTTGGCGTCCACAGGCACCAGGCTCGGCCCCAACTGGATCACGGCGTCGACTGCTTCACCGCTGCGGAAGCGATGCTGAAACCTGCAGTTGGCCTGGGGCAGGATTTGCGCCAGAAGGCGCTCCAGCAGCATCTCACCGAAGCCGCCCCGCAGCTTTGGTGGAGCCAAGATATCCTGCAGTGACGAAATGCTTTGGCCCACCTCGAGGATCCTCTCCGCTGAGCCGCGCACTCCCTCCAGTTGCCTGCCGATGCTCTCCATGGTTGTCGCGCTAGCGGTCAGGCTTTGGTTCAGGCGTGAGTCGATCCCGTCAATGCGCTGCTGGAGGGCCTGCTGCGCATTCGAGAGGCTCTGCATGAGCTCCCCGCGTTGGGACGAAAGCTGGGTCTCCATCGTGCGGCGGCTCTCGCGGATTTCCCAGCGCACAACCCCAGCTATGGCCGCCACTGCCACTACCGCGATCAGAAGAACGATCGCTGCGTCCATGGCTCCCTCCCAACTCTATGCTCGCCGTGGCCTGGCCCGAGCAATCCTACCCCTCCAGCTTCTCCCGTAGCGCGGACACCAGGTTGGCAATGGGCACTCGCACCTGCTCCATGCTGTCGCGCTCGCGGATGGTCACCGCCTGGTCGGTCAGCGTATCGAAGTCTATCGTCACGCAGTAGGGCGTCCCCACCTCGTCCTGCCGCCGGTAGCGCCGGCCGATGCTCTGGGCGTCGTCGAACTGGGTCATCCAGTGCGGCCGCAGCAGCGCCCACACCTCGCGCCCGGGCGGCACCAGTTTCTCGTTGCGGGACAGCGGCAGGACGGCCACCTTCGTCGGCGCCAGGTTCTTGTGCAGGCGGAGGATGGCCCGCGTCTCGCCGCGCACCTCCTCCTCATCGTAGGCGTCCATCAGGAAGGCCATGAACAGCCGGTCGACGCCCGACGACGGCTCGATCACGTAGGGCACCACGTGCTCCCCCGTCTCCTCGTCGAAGTACTCCAGCTCGCGGCCGCTAGACTCGGCGTGGCGGCCCAGGTCGAAGTCCGTGCGGTTGGCGATGCCCTCCAGCTCCGACCAGCCCATCGGGAACAGGTACTCGACCTCGTAGGTGTCCTTCGCGTAGTGGGCCAGCTCCTCGCGGTCCAGCCGGCGCACGCGCAGGCGCTCCGGGCTCAGGCCCAGGTTCAGGTACCAGCGGTGCCGCTCCTCCACCCAGTGCTGGTGCCACTCCTCGTCCGTCCCCGGCTTCACGAAGTACTCGATCTCCATCTGCTCGAACTCGCGGTCGCGGAAGATGAAGTTGCCGGGCGTGATCTCGTTGCGGAACGCCTTCCCGATCTGCGCCATGCCGAAGGGGAGCTTCCGGCGCGTCGTCTGGAGCACATTGCTGAAGTTCACGAACATGCCCTGGGCCGTCTCCGGCCGCAGGTAGGCCACCGAGGCGTCGTCCTCCACCGGGCCCACGAAGGTGCGGAACATCAGGTTGAACATACGGGCCTCCGTCAGCTCGCCGCCGCACTCCGGGCAGCGAACGACAGGCGCCTCGGCGGCATGGCCGTGGGCGCTGGCGGGCACGCCGTGGGCCAGCTCGTCGGCGCGGAAGCGGTGCTTGCACTCCTTGCAGTCGACCATCGGGTCGGCGAAGGTGTCCAGGTGGCCGCTGGCCTTCCACACAGTCGGGTTCATGACGATGGCCGCGTCCAGGCCCACCATATCGTCGCGTTCCTGGACGACCGCCTTCCACCAGGCGCGCTTGATGTTGTTCTTCAGCTCGACGCCCAGCGGGCCGTAGTCCCAGAAGCCGCCGATGCCGCCGTATATCTCGCTGCTCTGGAAGACGAAGCCGCGCCGTTTGCATAGCGATACTATCTTCTCGACCGTGGCGTTAGTGGACATAAGTGCTCCTAGGGGATCGATTGGCCGCCGGCCTCCGGCGGGCCGGCCTCGCCCGAAAGTTACCAGCTTCGGAGGCCAAAGTAAAGGCGATGCCGTAGCGCAAGACAGGGGATGTAGGGGCAGGTCCCCGTCCCTGCCCGCGACCCCAGGGCACGCCAATGCGGGCGCCCGCGAGGGGCGCCCCTACGGTTATGGGCAATCACCGCAACCGTGTGGTAGGCTTGACGAAGGCCGCGGCGGCCCGTAGTATCGGGCGCCAGTTGGGCTTTTCACGGGGGTGAGCTAGTGTCGATTCTCGTCGACAAGCTGATCATCATCATCGCCGCCAGCGACGATGCCGACCGTCTGCTGGAGCGGGTGATCGCCGCGGGCTATCCCGCCACCAAGATCGCCAGCACGGGCGGCTTCCTGCGGCGGGGCAACGCTACCATCCTGTCGGGCGTGGGCGCCGGCGCCGTTGACGAGGTGCTGGCCATGGTCCACGCCGAGTGCGAGCCCCGCGAGGAGTTCGTGCCCGTCAATACGCTCCCCTTCCCCGGCAGCCTGCCGCCCAGTCAACCGTTGCCTGTGCGCGTGGGCGGAGCCATCGTCTTCGTGCTGGACGTCCAGCAGTTCGAGAAGATCTAGCGCTGCGCAGCCATGGCCACCAACGAGACGATGATCCTGGAGGGCTTCCCGACCGGGATGTTCCAGGAGAACTGCTTCATCGCCGGCTGCGCGGAGACCAAAGAGGCGATGATCGTCGACCCGGGCGACGAGCCGGAGAGGATCCTGGCCGCACTGGAGCGCAACGGCCTCACGGCCAAGCTCATCGTGCTCACCCACGAGCACATCGACCACATCGGCGCTGTGGAGGCGGTGCGCGAAGCCACGAAGGCGCCGGTGGCGATGCACATCGTCGCCTACGACCGCACCGCCGACCAGAGCCGGACGGCCATGCTGTGGCTGGGCCGCCCGCTGCCTCGCATGAACCCGCCGGAGGTGCTCTTGGACGAAGGCCAGGACGTGGAGGTGGGCAAGCTGAAGTTCCAGGTGCTCTTCTGTCCCGGCCACACGCCGGGCCACATCTGCCTCTACGGCGAGGGCGTGCTGTTCAGCGGCGACGTCCTCTTCCAGCTCAGCATCGGTCGCTTCGACCTGCCGGGCGGCGACGGCCCTCAGCTCCTGCGCAGCATCCGCGACAAGCTCTGGCCTCTCCCCGACGATACGCTGGTGCTGCCCGGACACGGCCCGGCCACGACCATCGGGCAGGAGAAGCTGCACAACCCCTTCGTCAAGTACCCGCGCGTGTACATGGGCTTCGACGTGGAGTAACGCCCCGCAGAATCCAGAACAATGTAGGGGCGCACGGCCGTGCGCCCCTACGGGTCTTGCTTCCAGGTTCTAATGCTAGTTGATGAACAGCGGCGCCATCACCAGCGTCACGGTGCTCAGCAGCTTCACCAGCACGTGCAGCGAAGGGCCCGCCGTGTCCTTGAACGGGTCGCCGACGGTGTCGCCCACTACCGCCGCCTTGTGGGCGTCGGTCCCCTTCCCCAGGACTATGGTCTCGCCCGGCTTGGCCCCCGGGATGACCATTCTACCCGCCTCGATGTACTTCTTGGCGTTGTCCCAGGCGCCGCCTACGTTGTTCAGGAAAGTGGCGAGGAGGATGCCGCCGATGGTGCCGACCATCACCAGCCCGGCCACGGCCAGCCATCCCGAGTCCTCTGTCCGGGTAAAGCGGAAGATGAGGCCAACCGCCACGGGCATGCCCACGGCCAGGAGGCCGGGCGCCACCATCTGGCGCAGGGAGGCGCGCGCGGTGATGTCTACCGCCCGCGCGTAGTCAGGGCGAGAGGTGCCGGCCATGATGCCCGGGTCCTCGCGGAACT
>Ga0315275_10006459_pt1 | contig 11219 bp, 8 predicted proteins | sample YL17G03_0_MG_FD_205557 | JGI IMG/M metagenome (GOLD analysis project Ga0315275, IMG submission 205557) | Sediment microbial communities from Yellowstone Lake, YNP, Wyoming, USA - YL17G03_0 | ecosystem: Environmental > Aquatic > Freshwater > Lake > Sediment | place: USA: Wyoming | collected...
AGCGTACACGGCATTCCACGTGTCCCATCCAGACGAGGGCCCCCGATGACCGTCGCGCAAGGCTCGCGGCTCGGTCACTACACGCTCCTCGCCCCGCTCGGGGCGGGCGGCATGGGCGAGGTGTGGCTGGCCGAGGAATCGTCACCATCTTCTCTGTCGAGCAGGACGGCGACATCCGCTTCCTGGCGATGGAGCGGGTCGAGGGGCAGAGCCTGGACCAGGTGATCCCGCGCGGCGGGCTCCCGCTCGGGCAGGTGCTGGAGATTGGCGCGACGCTGGCCGATGCCGTCGCGGCGAGCCACGAGAAAGGGATCATCCACCGCGACCTCAAGCCGGCCAACATCATGCTGGCCGGGCGCGAGCGGCGCGTGAAGGTGCTGGACTTCGGTCTGGCGAAGCTGCGCGAGGAGGCCGCCGCGGACGGCGCGACGACGACGGCGGCGCTGTCGGGCGAGGGACGGATCCTGGGGACGGTGGCGTACATGTCGCCCGAGCAGGCCGAGGGGAAGCCGGTCGATGCGCGGTCGGATCTGTTCTCGCTGGGGATTGTGCTCTACGAGATGGCGACCGGCGAGCGGCCGTTCACGGGCGAGACGAGCATCTCGGTGCTCTCCGCGATTCTGCGCGATACGCCGAAGTCGGTGACCGACCTGCGCGCGGACCTGCCGAAGGAGTTTGCCCGAATCATCCGGCAATGTCTGCAGAAGGATCCGGAGGAGCGCTATCAGACGGCGAAGGACGTCCGCAATCAGTTGCGGGCGTTGAAGGTAGATCTGGACTCTGGCGACATCGTCGCCCTCGACGCGAGCGTCCGCGCGGCGCCGGCGCCGCGCCGCCGGCGCTTGGTGCGGTGGCTGACCATAGGCGCCGTTGCCCTGACGTTCGTCGCAATCACAGCCGTTGTTGCTCAACGCGTCGGGATGTTCTCGCGTGTGCCGCCCTCGCGGCCGTTCGAGTCAATTCGCGTCACGCAGATCACTGATACGGGAACGGTCGGGGTTGCGGCCGTGTCTCCTGACGGCCGCTACGTCGTCTACTCGGCGAGCGGCGGTGGCCAGGAGAGCCTCCGGCTTCGTCTGGTCGCGACGGGAAGCGACGTCCAGATCGTGGCCCCGGCGGAGGTGGGGTACAACGATGTCACGTTCTCCCCGGACGCGAACTTCGTCTACTTCGTGATGTCGGGCGCAAGCGAGAATCTTCGTCTCTACCGGATCTCCGCGCTCGGTGGTACCGCGGAGCGCCTGCTCGATGATGCCAACCGTGTTCGCGTGTCGCCCGACGGCGCCCGCATCGCGTTCGTTCGCAACGACGATGTTCAGGCCAGTGTCTTGACAGCTGCAGCCGACGGCACTGACGAGCGCCGCCTCGTATCCCGCAAGGAGCCCGAGCGGCTGGGGGACGTGGCCTGGTCGCCGGATGGTCAGTCGATTGCGTTTCTCGTTATTCGCTCGAACTCGGGCGCGCAGCAGCCGGTGCGAATGCTGGTTGTCGATGCACGAGCCGGCGGGGAACGTGACCTCGGAATGGCGCCAGTGTGGATAGCGCCGTTTAACTCGCTGACTTGGCTCCGCGATGGTCGTGGGTTTCTGGTCGTCGGAGGCGAGCCCAATGCCCGTGACTCTCAGCTTTGGATCGTCCCGTACCCGCTCGGTGAAGCGCGGAGAATCACTCACGACGTGACGAGATACTACTCTCCGACCATGACATCGGATGAGCGGACGATCCTCGCGACGCAGCGTTCGCTGAACGCGAGCCTGTGGGTGATGTCTGCCAACGGGCACGACTTGAAGCCGGTGAGATCCAGCACACGGGGCCGCGATGGTGTCGCAGGGCTGGATTGGACGGCCGACAACCGGCTCATCTTTGCTTCCGAACCGACCGGAGCCTGGGACCTGTGGACCGTGGAGACAGACGGCACGCATCTGCAGCAACTGACGTCCGACCCGGCAGACGATGGCAATCCCGTCGTGTCGCCCGACGGGTCTTTCGTCGTGTTCAACTCCGCCAGATCCGGTCGGTACGGGATCTGGCGCATCGATATCGATGGACGGAACGCCAGACCGATCACCGCACGCGGCACACCTGTGGAAGGCTCACCGAGTTTCTTCACTCGAAACGGGACTGCGGTCGCCTACTCCGACGACCGCGAGATGCGTGAGGTACCGGTCAACGGAGGGGAATCGGTTCCCCTCATCCAGAGCCCTGCCGGCTCGGCAGGCGGTGGTCCGACGCAGGCTCCCCCGGGTTTCGTCGCGACGGCGGTGTCGCCAGACGGTCGGTGGCTGGCCGGATGGTACAGTCCGAAGAGCCCTTCAGGTACGACTCAGCATGCCGCCATCGTCAGTATCGATGGCACACGTCCATGGCGAGACCTGCCCGCCATCGTGTCGGCCATCGCATCGAGGCCCAGCTGGACGCCCGACGGGCGCTCCCTCGCGTACGTGCGCAGCGACGAGGGTGTGGCGAACATCTGGGCCGAGCCACTCGATGGCGGCACGGCACGAAAGCTGACGTCATTCACGACGCCGGGCCGGATCTACCGCTTCGCCTTGTCGGACGACGGACGGACGCTTGCGGTCTCCCGCGGCGAGGCGACGACCGACCTCGTCATGATCACGAGCGAGGAGAAGAAGTAGCGCCTCAGGACGGCAGCCAGCGCGCCGATCGACAGGCTACCCGGCCCGACTACTGATGGCCGATCTCAGAAACGGAAAGACCTCGACAGATCTTGCGAGCCAGGTTGTTGCCAATCTCCGCGTGCCGGGGGACGGCTTCGACGGCTTCCGTGCGTGGGTTGGTCCAGAGGGAGTGGGAGCGTCAATAGCGCTTCAGGACGCAGCCGTGCTTGCGCAGGTGCTGGAGCAGGGCGCTCCGCTTCACCTCACGGTCACCGTCTCGCGCTCGGCATCGGCCGGTACGCCCCGCAGGCCGTCTTCGCGACGGTCTTCAAGAATCAGCGCAATGGCGCCCGCGAGGCACTGACGCGCCTCTTCCTTGGTTCGACCTTGACCGTTGGCTCCGGGAATCTCAGGGCAGTACGCGATGTGCCACTTGCCGTCGCGCTCGAAGATCGCGGTGAATTCGTTGTGCATGGGTGTTCCCTGCAAACTACCATTGCGCCGGACGGGGGGCGCTGTTTAACACGTCGTGCAGCCGGAGGTTCGTGTGATGGTTGACGCGGGCACGACACTCGGCCACTACCTTCTCGTCGCGCGGTCGTGGCCTTTCAGAGGCGGCGGAAGATGTCGGCTGCGACGGCCGCGCACCTCTCTGATACGCGCTGCCAGTCGTGCCACTTCACGTCGAGCCGCCGGTACTCGGCCAGGTTCGTCTCGTCGAGGTCGTACGGGAGCGGACGGGCCAACTGCACCTGCAGTTGCTGGAGCGCGGATTCCCCGCTCAGCTGGGGATACAGCCCGTCGAGATTCGCCAGGGCCGCGAACACGCCATCCAGGCCCAGGCGTTCCGCCAGCGCCACGAAATCCAGATAGTCTCGCGTCGCGTTGCGCTTCAGGATCAGCACCGCCTTGATGCGCAGCATCTCGGGCTCGGTCGGAACGAGGAGGCGGACGCCGCCGACGTTGACTTCAACAGTCTCGAGCGGTTGGTCACGGATGAGTTGCCGCACACCTGTCTCGACGCCATCGAGGCTGCCGAGGATCAGCACGGGCCGTTTCACTCGCGCCGTTCGCCAACCGGCGACCGATTCCAGTTGCGCGAGCACCTCGTCGAAACGGTCGCGCAGGTCGGGAAGCACGTGGTCGGCATCGTACGAGACCCGGTGCGCCGCATAGAGCGCTGCCGCGGTGCCACCGACCAGCGTGGCCCCGGGCAGCACCACCTGCAGGTGCGCCGCAGCCGATAGCACGTGCTCCCACTCAGGCCAGGTGTCGGCGGACATAGTAGTCCCAGAAGTAGTACCGCTGCTCGGTTGGATCCGCGAGACGCGGGGCGCAGACCCTGAGGATTCGGTCGCGCACGCGCTCCTGGCCGGCCGCAGCGTCGCGCAGTTCCTTCCACTCGTCCAGCCGGCCGCGCGCAATCGCGTCGTCAACCGCCGCGAGCGTCCACTCGGAGTGAGTCAGGTGCCGGTGCTGCATTGCGTCCAGATTATACCGCGCTCCAGGCGCCGGACCTGCCGTCACGAGCAGATCGGACGAGCGGGGCGTCCCGACAGGCCGGCCAACCCATATTCCCTTTGACAACAACGGAATGAGCCGGTAGCGGACACGGCGTTCCACGTGTCCCATCCAGACGAGGGCCCCCGATGACCGTCGCGCAAGGCTCGCGGCTCGGTCACTGCACGATCATCTCGCCACTTGGCGAAGGCGGAATGGGCGAGGTGTGGCTCGCGGAGGAATCGTCACCATCTACTCGGTCGAGCAGGACGGCGACGTCCGCTTCCTGACGATGGAGCGGGTCGAGGGGCAGAGCCTGGACCAGGTGATTCCGCGCGGCGGGCTGCCGCTCGGGCAGGTGCTGGAGATTGGCGCGACGCTCGCCGATGCGCTCGCCGCGAGCCACGAGAAAGGGATCATTCACCGCGACCTCAAGCCCGCCAACATCATGCTCGCCGGGCGCGAGCGGCGCGTGAAGGTGCTGGACTTCGGCCTGGCGAAACTGCGCGAGGAGGCCGCGTCGGACGGCGAGACGACGACGGCGGCGCTGTCGGGCGAGGGACGGATCCTGGGGACCGTGGCGTACATGTCGCCCGAGCAGACCGAGGGGAAGCCGGTGGACGCGCGATTGGATCTGTTCTCGCTCGGGATCGTGCTGTACGAGATGGCGAGCGGCCGTTCAAGGGCGAGACGAGCATCTCGGTGCTTTCCGCCATCCTGCGCGACACGCCGAAGTCGGTCACCGACCTGCGCGCCGACCTGCCCAAGGAATTCGCGCGAATCATCCGCCAGTGTCTCCAGAAGGACCCCGAGGAGCGGTATCAGACAGCGAAAGACCTCCGCAACCAACTGCGCGCGCTGAAGGCGGATCTCAACTCGGGGGACATCGCACCCATCGACGCGGGCAATCGTCCACCAGCGTCAGGCCGACACAGCCGGCGGGCATGGGTTGCTATCGGAGCAACTCTGGCTCTGGCGGGTGCCGTCGGCGCATATACCCTCTTCCGGCCGGCTCCAGAATCGCCGATCCCTTTCAAGGGCGGAACGGCGCGCAAGCTCACCACACACGGAAGAGCGTATTTCGCCGCGATCTCGCCGGATGCCAAGTACGTGGCCTACGTCCTGATGGACGAGAGTGGAAAGCGAATCGTCCTTACCCAGATAGCAACGGCGATCGACCGCACACTCTGGGGACCACATCCCCAGGACATCCGATACCCTGGGTTCTCCACCGGAGGTGACTATCTCTATTTCGTGAGCCGGGAACGTCAGGGCGACGCATCACGCCTCTACCAGGTGTCGGTCCAGGGCGGCGAACCACGCCAGGTGCTCGACCGCGTCGACAGCCCGGTCACGTTCGCTCCAGACGGAAGCCGTCTGGCGTTCATCCGAAACGACGTGGACAAGGGGGAGACGGCGCTGGTGACGGCGAATGCCGACGGCAGCCACGTGAAGGTGCTCGCGACGCGCCGTTCGCCACAGAGCTTTGGACCTGACAGACCGGCGTGGTCACCTGACGGGCGTGTGATTGTCACAACCGCGTGGGAGTCAGCTAGCAGCTTCTGCGACCTGGTCGCCGTGTCCGTTAAGGACGGAACGGTCACACCGCTCACCTCGGACCGGTGGACGGCTATCGGTGAGGTCGCGTGGCTCCCGGACGGCGGCGGACTGCTCATGGAGGCGAACCCGCGGTCTGGCACGCAGATGCAGATCTGGTCGGTGCCCGCCAAGGGCGGCCCGGCGCGACGCGTCACCAACGATCCGAACACCTACTACGGCGTCAGCCTAAGCCGCGACGGATCGACACTGGCGACGGTCAAGGTGGAGGCGCAGTCAGACATCTGGGTATCGCAGAACGGCGACCCGCGAACGGCAATGGCGGTGACGTCTGGGAAGAACCTCGGCTTTGGCGGCATCGCCTGGGCGCGCGACGGCAGGATCGTCTACGGTACGATCGATCTCGACCTCTGGGTAATGGACGCGGATGGGAGCCACCAGCGTCTTCTGACTGGCGATGCTCGCGGTGTCAGCGCCCATCCGTCAGTCTCCTCGGACGGCCGCTCCGTCTTCTTCTGTTCCTGGCCACGTGACGCCGCAGGCCTTGCGCGCGTGGGTATCGACGGCGGTCCCGTTACGATCGTGACCGACCCCTCAGGCGAAACTGCACCGCGATGCTCTTCCGATGGGAAATGGGTGATGTACCAGGACGGTGGAAACCGAAATGAACCAATCTGGCTGGTCGGCCCCGATGGCGGGACAAAGCGATCGTGGCCCGGCAAAGTGACATTCAGCCCAGCCATCTCCCCCGACGGACGGCGGGTGGCCGGGTTCTACCGCGATCCCGTCTCGTCGCGAGTCGTCCTGACCATCACACCGTTCGAGGGCGGCGAGCCGGAGAAGATGTTCGACCTGCCACCGAAGGCGATTCCGTTCTCTGATTCTCTGATCCCGGATCTCCGCTGGACTCCGGATGCTCGCGCCCTGGCCTACGTCGCCGGGACGCTGCGCGCGCAGGGCATCTGGACACAGCCGATCGAGGGAGGCGCTCCGAGACCACTTCCCGCTTTTAAGGACGACGCCATCGTCTGGTCTTTTGACTGGTCAGGGGACGGCCGGCTTGCCTGGGTTCGCGGGTCGGCCAATCTCGACGTCGTGCTGATCACGCGCGAGGAGAAGAAGTAGCCGCCTTCGCGGTCTCCTCGAACGGCGTGAGTGCCAGACACGTCGCTGCCAGCAGTTCACCACCGAGCCGCATCGGCACTGGCTGCGCCGACGCGATCTGCGCGATCCGCGCGGACGACGCCATGACGATGAGCTTCGACGGCTCGAGTTCCTGGCCGACGGGTTCGGCGCGGTGACCTTCGGTGATGAGTGTCCGGGCTTCGTCTTCAGGGATGACGTACGCCGCGCCGGCGTCGGCCAGCACGCGTCGCAGCCGGAACCACATGCCGCTGGCGTGGCGGCGCTGCCTGTAGTCCAGCGATCGCACCAGTACCCTGGCGCGCTGTTCCCTGATGCGCCGCTCGAATGTGGGACTCATGGGAGGCCCTCGTCGCCCTTCTCCAGGCGCCGGAGCAGCGCCGCGACAGCGGCTCGCCGCGGCCGGGGGTCGGGCATCCCGGGCCTGGCCTCGATGAGTGACAGGAGGGTCAGGTTGGAACGGACCGTGTGCCGAAGTTCCGGCCGGAGACGCCGAAACGCGCTGTCGAGTTCGTCGAGATCCGCGGGACCAGCCGTGATGAGCAGGCCGAGCGCGACGAGCAGATCCCGGTCGCCTTTCTCTCCCGTGCGATCCGTCACCAGTTTCTCCAGCAGCAGCCCGGCGGGGCGCGGCACGCGAATCCTGGTCCCCGCGATGTCGATCTCCGCGCCGGGCTCGACAAGCGACAATGCGCCGAACACCAGCAGCGGGAGCTGGTCATCCTCCAGCACGTAGGCATCGGCCGGATCCTGTGTGGGGTCCATGCCGACGAAGTTCACTTCGAGCAGGTCGGACGACCGGGGCGTCCAGACGGATGGCTCATCGGGAGAGGGCAGGAAGTGGAGGCGCAACTCTGGCAACCGCCGTTTCACCGCCGCATGGCGGTCGACCGGCACGCCGATGTCGAGGTCCTGCGACACCACGAGCGTCGCGGCGGCTCCGGGTTCCAGCAGGTTCGGGACCTCCGACCCGACAACCAGCACGCCCGGATCCTCCAGCACCGGACGCGCCGCCTGGATGGTCGCGATCAAGCGATCACGGAAGGTCATGAGCCCCCAGTATAGGGAGGTGGCATGGTCGGGTCCAGCCCGCTATTGGGTACCGCCGCCCGGGCAGCGGCCCCTTCGACATGCGGCGACCGCGGTGCGGTCGCGCCCGCGTGTCGGTGAATGAGGGATCGCAGGACTGACCGCCTCCGGCAAGCCTCCTGCAAGCTCCCTTGACATCGTGCGCGCACGGACATAACCTCACGGCGGGGCACCTATCGTCCATGGCCCGCCCACCCGTCACACTCGTCTTCTTGCGGAGGTGCAGGATGAACGTTGATAGACACTCGTGGCGTCGAATTGTTCTCGCGACCGTCTGCGTAGTGCTGCTGGCAGGGCCCGCAGCCGCCCAGGATCGCGGCACGATCTCGGGCGTCGTCAAGGATCAGTCCGGGGCCATCGTCCCCGGCGTCACGGTCACCGCGAAGAGCCTGCAGACCCAGGAACTGGCCACGGCGGTCACCGACGCGAGCGGGTACTACACGATGACCACGCTCCGGCCGGGGCGCTACGACGTGAACGCCGAACTGCAGGGCTTCAAGACCGCGAGCCGCACGGGCGTCCAGCTCGACGGTGGAGCGGCCATCCGGGTGGAGTTCATACTGGAAACGGGGAACATCTCCGAATCGGTCACGGTCGTGGCGCAGAGCACGCCGATCCAGACCGACGTGGCCATCCGGAAGACCGTCGAGGCCAAGGACATCGAGCTGCTCTCGTTCTCGGGCCGCAACCCGATCGGCGTCCCCGCCCTGAAACCGGGTGTCATCGGCGGCAACTTCAACAACGCGGGCTTCGCGTCGTTCAGCAACGGCGGCTTCAGCATCAATGGCGGCCGCACCGACGAGAACACGATCACGGTTGACGGGGCGATTGCCATCCGCACGCGGTCGGCCGGCACGATCATCGGCGTGCAGAACGTGGACGCAATCCAGGAAGTGCAGGTGCTGACGGCCAACTACATGCCCGAGTACGGCCGCGCGAGCGCCGGGCAGATCCGGTTCATCACCAAGAGCGGCAGCAACCGCTACACCGGCAGCGCGTCGTTCTTCTACCGCGACGACAAGTTGCAGGCGAACACCTGGGGGCGCAATCGCAGCCCCAACGCCATCGAGAACAGCGGGCCGGCGCTCTTCGACTACAAGCAGTACGGCTACTCCTTCGGCGGGCCGATCCCCGGTCAGCGGTTCAAGGACAAGTTCTTCTTTTTCGGCGCGCAGGAGTGGGTGGACTACTTCGCGGTGGCCACCAACACGGCCGCGGTCCCCACCGATGCGATGAAGAGCGGCGACTTCAGCCAGTTGCTGGGCACGAACCCGTGGTACGCCACGGCGCAGCTCATCCGCGACCCGCTCACGGGCCTGCCGTTCCCGGGCAACATCATCCCGGCGAACCGCCTGTCGCCGAACGGCATCGCGCTGATGAAGCTGTACCCGACGCCGACGCCCGGGTACCAGACCGGGACGGCGAATCTCATCATGAACAGCGAGAACCCGCAGGACCAGCGGAAGGACAACATCCGCTTCGACTACCGTCTGGGCAACAACCACTCATTCACCTACCGCTACTCGAAGCAGAACTGGGTGGCGATTGACGCCTACCGCGGGACGTTCCCCTTCGCGCGCACCGACTGGGACCGCCCCAACAAGACGATGAACATGAACTGGGCGTGGACGATTTCGAGCAACCTGATCAACGAGGCTGGCTACTCCTACTCGATCGACCAGGTGTTCATCAACGTCTTCACCGAGACGGGCCTCCACAAGCGGAGCCGCACGGGGGTGAACTACCCCTACATCTACCCGGGCAAGGAGATCGAGGACAAGATCCCGACGATCAACATCGACAAGTTCTCGACGATCGACGGCGGCCCGTACCCCTCGTCTTCCGAGGGGCCGATTCATCTGTGGACGGACACCGTCACGTGGGTGAAGGGCCGGCACACGTTGAAGGCGGGCGTCGCCATCGAGTACTCGGGCGAGGACGACTTCGACCAGATCAACGTGAACTCGATCCCGGGCGGCACCAACAACCAGAACGGCCAGTTCGACTTCCGCGACACCTCCAGCGGGCGGACGGGCGTCGGCATCGCCGACATGGCGCTGGGCATCTTCACCAACTACGCCGAGATCGGCGAGCGCGCGCGCACCAACTGGCGGGCGCTGGCCACCGACATCTTCGTGCAGGATTCCTGGAAGCCGAACGACAAGGTCACGGTCGAGGGCGGGTTCCGCTACGCGATCTGGCCGCCGTGGTACTCGACGACGAACAACATCGCCAACTTCGACCCGCGCTTCTACAGCACAACGAACGCGGCGGTGATTAACCCTTCGACGGGCCGCCTCGTCTCGGGCCCGCGCTACAACGGCATCGTCCTGCCCGGCGACGGCTTCGTCGGCGCGGGCAACGACCTGAAGGTTGCCAAGGACCCGGCCGTGCAGGCACTCTTCCGCGGCGAGCCGCGCGGCTTCTCCCAGACGCACTACGACCTGTTCGAGCCACGGGTGGGCGTGGCGTACGCGTGGAACGACAAGACGGTCCTGCGCGCGAGTACCGGCGTGTTCCACAACCGCGTCACGCTGAACGACTCGACGCTGCTCGGCGGCAACCCGCCGTTCCAGCCGATGGTCACCGTGTCGAACGGCAGCGCCGACAACCCGGGCGGCACCTCCTTCGCCAACGACCTTCCCTTCGGCATGCAGGGGCAGGACGTGGAGTTCAAGCTGCCGGCGTCGTACATGTGGTCGTTCGGCGTCCAGCGCCAGCTGCCGTGGAAGGTCGTGATGGACGTGACCTACGTCGGCCGCAACGGCTCCTACCTGCAGCGCGAGCGCAACGTCAACCAGCTGCAGCCGGGCACGATTCAGGCCAACCCCGGCGTCAACATCGCGGCGCTGCGCCCCTACAAGGGCTACGGCGCGCTGCGCGTGACGGAGAACACGGGCGACTCCGAGTACAACAGCCTCCAGATCAGCGGCGAGCGGCGCTACTCGAACGGCTTCAAGTTGAGCGTCGCCTACACCTACGGCAAGTCCTTCGACAACGCCAGCGACAAGCGCAACGTGCTCTGGAACACCTTCGACGACAGCAACTTCTGGGGGCCGTCGAGCTACGACCGGACCCACGTCCTGGTCGTGTCCTACATCTACGACCTGCCGTTCTGGCGCGACCAGAGCACGCTGATGCGCAACCTCCTCGGCGGCTGGCAGATCTCGGGGTCCACGTTCCTCCGGTCCGGGACGCCCTTCTCGATCACCCGGACCAACGACATCGCGGGCGTGGGCGAAGGCAGCAACGGCCAGCCGGTGGACCTCGTGGGCGATCCGAAGCAGAACGCCAACGGGAAGTTCTCGGCGG
>Ga0315275_10006462_pt1 | contig 11218 bp, 12 predicted proteins | sample YL17G03_0_MG_FD_205557 | JGI IMG/M metagenome (GOLD analysis project Ga0315275, IMG submission 205557) | Sediment microbial communities from Yellowstone Lake, YNP, Wyoming, USA - YL17G03_0 | ecosystem: Environmental > Aquatic > Freshwater > Lake > Sediment | place: USA: Wyoming | collected...
GAATTTCCGCCTTCCTGGTGGTGATGAAAGCGAAAACGAAGACCGCGAACCCGAGCGCCATGAATGGCATGGCTATCCAGGGGTTTTGGTTGAGGAACGCGATCATGAAACCCAATGTGGCGAACACACTCGGAAAGATCAGGACCATCGGACGGGATTTGGAATGGCTCCTGAATTTGGGGTATATCCAGAAGAAGTAGAGTGGGAGTTCGATTATGGCGAAGATGCTCAGGATGAGCGATGCCATGGCAAACTTTCCGGTGTAGGGCTGGATGAACGCGTCGGGCGACAGGGGCACCAGGCCGTCCTTAGATGTAAAAAAGAAGGTGAGGATGCCAAGCACCGAATAGGTCATCACGAAGCTCATCACATATGGCATATCAGAAGCCTTATCCATCGGTTCCACCTCTTGAGCATAAGTGGGGGAACTGAGATTTGAACTCAGACAACCAGCTCCCAAAGCTGGCAGCAAACCAGGTTAGCTCATTCCCCCGAAAATTTCCTCCGCACCGACACAGGTTAAATTTTCATCAAACTTCAGCCGGTCGGACTTCGGTACTGGGGCTTCCATCTATCTAATTGGCAGAATATTTAACTGTTCGGCTTCTTGACGAGCACGTGCGCATCACCGAACCTCTTGAGGAAGAAGCCGTAGCGCGCATAGAGGTCTATGGCTGGGTTCATGGCCTTGACCTTCAGGTATATCGGCCTGTCAGCATCCTCATACATGTCGAGAACGCCTTCCAGCAGCATGGTGCCGATGCCCTGGCCGCGGATGGACGGATCCACCCCTATCCCCTGTAAAATGACGCGGTCATCCGCCTCTATCACATGGGCGAAGCCGAGGGGCCGGTCATCCTCCTCGGCGAGCAGGACGACATCATCGTCGCACACCTGGACCATCGCGTTCGGGAACACCGCGCGTATGAAATCCTTGGCTGTGTCCAGTTCGGCCGGCTTGACCGTCTTTATGGTTATCATAACGATATGAACTCCACATCCAGTTTTTTATCCTTTACTGATACCGAGCAGGCCCGCATCCCGTTCGCAGGAGGCAGCTTCACCAGTGTGGTCTGCCCGAGCTTGGCTGTGCCCTCGTGCTCGTGCGCATGTCCGAAGAACGCGGCCAGTGGCTTCTTCTCAGTTATCATCTTGAGTATTGATTCGCTCCCTATGTGCCTTCCTAACAAACCCTCGTCGAAATGGCCCTTGGGCGGGGAATGCAGCATGAGCAGCGTGCTGCTGTCCAGCTTGAGCTTGGCCATCCCTGAATAGATGTCCTGCTCGCTCATCTCGCCGAACGTGCCGAACGGTGTCGGAGGCGAATAGCCGAATCCTGCGATGTTGATGCCGGCAGTCAGTTTCACGCGCTTGCCATGAATCCATTGTTTGGATGATGCGAGGACATTGTTGACCTGCTCGCTGTCCCAGTTGCCAGGGATTACGAAGGCATTCGGAAACGCCTTGAGCACATCCTCTGCGAAAGAGACCGAGCGCGAGATGTCGCCGCAGATGAGGACATGGTCGAAATCAGGGGCGATGCGCTGGAGCGATTCAAGGGCTGCTTCCTCCCCATGGAGATCTGAGAACGCGAGCAGCTTCATGCCGGAGCCGCCTTTGCTTTCTCCTTTTCCTTCCCCCGTTCGTATTCCTGCATTATCTGGGCATAGCGCGCCTCGAAATCCTTCTTCAGACCGGCTCCGATGGGCCTCTTGCTGAAGGCGTCGGCCTTGGCAGCCAGGCAGAGCTTGTTGGCCAATGCCCTGGCGATTTTGCCGCGGACGGCTTTCGGGGATGCTGATATCTTCACGTGCTGGAATATTATGCCGTGCTTTGGCGGGGGAATCCGCTTGTTCTTGAGATGTTTGAACAGGGCCTTCTCTGCACCCAGCACCTGTATGGCGCTGGCCGGAAGGAACGCGAGCCTGTTCAGCGAGCCGACATGCGAGACCAGCTTGGCGGCTATGTCAGCGCCGCCGACCTCGGTCATGTTCGGGCAGAGCTCCTTGGCCAGTTCCTGCTGGTAGCCATCGTAGTCTTTCCTCAGCTTCTCCATGGAAACTATCATCCTGGCCAGAGAAAGGCACTCCGAATGGTCCTTGATGGACAGCTTGGCGCCCAGGCTCGACGGCACGGCCGCCATGAGTTCGGACGCTTTCTTCTGGCCGAGCACTGATGCAAGCACCTTCTCGTCAAGATTCTCCTTGTCTATCACAAGGGCCGCGTTGCAGTACTGGATCTTGTCCTCTGCCTTCAGCTCGGGCAGATAGATGCCATACCAGTCCTCAAGCCGCTCGCCGAGGAGATTGATTATCTTGTCAAGGTCATCCATGGATTTTGTGACGCTGGCCAGGAGCATGTCCCTGCTCCTCAGCGCGTTCATGACTGTCTCCCTGGACCTTTTCATGAACCGCGCTCTTCTGTCTCCGCGTTCGTCACGGTCATCGCGCTGGTCTCCGCGCCTTTCGCCGCGATCTCCCTGGCGTCCCCGCCCTCTGCCTTTCTGAAATGGCATGATTAGCACCTCATAGGGAAGTTATCTGAAGGGTATTTTAAGCATTTACCCTGAAATGAAATCCATGAACGACGCTGAGAAGCTCACGAAAGACACCGTAGCCAATGGCGGTGTGCTGGCCATGCTTTATTTCGACATCCATGCCAAGTCCAAGGAGGTCGTGCAGGAGCTGGGCGCAGGATTCATCAACAGCGTGATACACAAACCCGGCGTGGTGTTCGCGCTGGGCGAGATAGACGAGCCGGTGGGCGGCGAGGAGGGCAAGAACTGGTCCAGCTCAATAGAGCTGAAGGTGCTCACCAAGGATTTCGCCACCCTGGCCGCGATCTGCATGGCGCACAGCCCCTACACCGTGGAGATATTGAGGCCGGATGAGATAAAGCTCCAGCTGGCCGAGGCCCACACCCTGCTTGGCACCATGTCGGCCATAACTGCGGAATACAAAAAGTATATACTTACCAAGCTCTCCAATCCTGACGAGCTGGCCCGGCTGCAGGAGAACCTCAGGACACGGGCCGATATGGGCAAGAAGATACTGGAAAAAGGTGAGAAATGATGGAACGGAGATTCATCAAGAGCGGCATCCCAGGACTGGACGAGGTGCTTGGCGGCGGGCTGCTGGAAGGATCCATAGTCACGGTGAGCGGCCCCACCGGAGGCGGCAAGAGCACGCTGGCGGCCCAGTTCCTGCACAACGGTGCGGCAGAATCCGAAGAGCCGGGCCTTTACATATCCATAGAGGAGAGCAGGAACGACTTCTTCTTCCACATGAGCGGCTATTCCTGGGACTTCGCCGGCCTGGAGAAGACCCGCAAGTTCGTGCTGCTGGACTACCCCATCCACGAGGTGGACCAGATAGTGAACCAGTCCGGCGCCATAGGCGAGATAATCAACAGCACCGGCACGAAAAGGGTGGTGATAGACTCCGTCATGCCCATCGCGCTGTTCTTCAAGAGCGATGACGAGAGGAGGAAGGGCTTCCTGAAGTTCATAGAGAACCTGAGGAAGTGGGGCACCACAACCCTCATAGTCTCCGAGGACATAAAGATGACCGGCCCTGGCGCGATGCATGGCTCGGAATATAGCATAGAAAGCTTCACAGACGGCTGGATAAACATGGGCTTCAGGTATGATGAGGAGAAGAAGGAGAGGGCCCGCTACCTGGAAGTCGTGAAGATGAAAGGCGTTGCGCACTCATCCAGGAGCTATCCGATTGTGCTGGACAAGGACGGCGTGCGGCTCGTGACCGAGCAGAAGACACCGGCCCAGGCCCCTGAGAAACCCAAGACGGCAGTTGTGAAAGCCGCGCCGGCCGAGAAACCCAAGCCAGAGGCCGAGAAACCGGTTCAGAAACCCAGAACCCTGATGGCTGGCAAAGCTCCGAGAACCGAGAAGACGGCATCGAAGCCTGAACAGGAATCCAAGGAGAAGCCGCTGAAGGCCGAGGACATAGCCGCGAGGCTTGACGCCATAAAGAGCAGGCTTGCTAAAAAGACGAAGTGATTATCCCCCAGACGGGTTCCTTGATTTTTGCCTCGTCCTTATCGTAGATTATGACGCGCTTGCCCAAGGCCGCGAACCGTTTTACCCCGCTGTCGCTCGCGCCCTCAAGCACAACATCGTGGAATCCTTCCGCATCTCCTTCGTAATCCTTGGGGATTTTCGCCACCAGGAGCTTTTTCTCGTGGAGCGATGAGACATCGAAAGAGGGGGGGAGCACCACCCTGCATTTGAGCGAGAGAAGGCTATGGATGATGTCATCATGGGGTGCGCATTCCACCTGCACGTTGATGATATATGTCAGCCCGTCATAGACGTCCATGTTCTTGGTGATGCCTGAGATGGCGTCCTGGTCCACGATATGGATGAGCTCGTATCCCGCGCCCTTGAGCTCCCGGGCCAGGTCAAGGGGCTTGCCTATCATCCTGAGGAAGCCGGCTTTCCTGCGGAACGCCTGCTTGTCCTTGAGGTATATTATCGGTATGTGCAACCTATCCACCCTTCACCCTCGCGATGGCGGCTCCGGTGGGAAGCACTTCCTCTTTTCCTGAAGCCATGTCGCGGAGGGTCACTGACTTTGATTTCGCCTCACGTTCGCCTATCACGGCCACGAACGGTATCCCCAGTGCATTGGCATAGTCGAACTGCTTGCGTATGTTCCTGTCGTTCAGGTCGGTCTCGCATGCGATGCCGGATTTGCGGAATTCCGATGCTGCCTGGACCGCATACGCATAGAATTCCGGCTTCACGCATGCGACAAACACCCTGCTGTCGGTCTTCCTTGCAGCGGACTTCTTCTGCTCCATGAGCAAGGTGACGAGGCGCTCGATGCCGACCGAGATGCCGACCGCCGGCGCAGCCTGGCCATAGACGCCAAGCAGATTGTCGTACCTTCCGCCGGCCATGACGGTCCCGATATCGTCGCTGATCTTCACCTCGAACACAGGGCCGGTGTAGTAGCCGAGGCCGCGCGCGAGGAACAGGTCCACCTCGACCTCGAATCCCTCGCCGCACAGCCCGAGTATCTCTTCCAGCTCCTTGGCGCCGTCCTCGCTGTATTTCCTGGCGAGCGCGAGCTTTGATTTGTTGCCGCCCTTGCTGCGGATGATTTTCAGGAGCTCGTCGGCCTTACTGCCTAGGATTTCCCTGAGCAGCTTCTCGACTTCAGCCTCCCCTATCTTGTCCAGCTTGTCCAGCACCCTGAAGACCTCGCCCTTGGCATCGCCTTGGATATCCAGCGCGGCAGCGATGCCGTCCAGTATCTTGCGGTTGTTGAGCATGATCCTGGGCTTGTCGAAGCCGAAGCCCTTGCATATGGTGCTGGCTATGGAAAGCAGCTCGTATTCCGAGCGCATTGAAGAGCTGCCTACTATGTCCACGTCTGCCTGGTAGAACTCACGGAACCGTCCTCTCTGCGGCTCCTCCTTCCTCCAGACCACGTCTATGGCATAGCGCTTGAAAGGCTTGGGGGCGTCTGTGGATGCGGCATATCTTGCGAGCGGAACTGTCAGGTCGAACCTCAGGCCGTATTCCCCGCCCTCTATCATGAATATCTGCTTGTCCACTTCCGGACCTGCCTTGGCTCTGAGGGTTTCCATGTATTCCATGGCTGGGGTTTCCAGCGGCCTGTAGCCGAAGAGGCGGAAGACCGAGCGTATCCTCTCGATGGCCTCCTCGCGCAGGAACATGTCCTCGGGACCGATGTCCCTCATGCCTTTCGGTGTGAGCTTGGCTGACATACGCTCATCCTATTGAAGCCAACATTTTAATCACGAATTGGTGCCGCCCCTTTGCCTTGCGGCGTTTGTATGTGCCTCCAGGCCTTCCATGTCCGCGAAGGCCGCTGCCAGCCCGGCGACGGCTTTCTGCTCCCGGCCGGTCATCGCTTCAACGTAAGTCCTGGCAAGGAAATCATAGACAGCCAGACCGGAGAGGAACCTCGCGGTCCCTCCGGTCGGGAGTATGTGGTTGCCTCCGCTCATGCCGTAATCAGCGAACGCCTCGCAGGTGTTTACGAATATGGCTCCTGTGTTCTGCAGCATCGAAACGAGCTTCTCCGCATTTTCCGCGAATATTTCCACATGTTCCGGCGCGTACTCGTCTGCGATTGCAGCGGCCTCCCCCATGTTTCGCGTCAGGACTATCGCGCCATGTCTCTGCAGTGACGCGTTAGCGGTTTCGCGCTTTTTCAGTCGCCTGGAAAGGCGTTCCAGTCTTTCAGCGACCTCCCGCGCGAGCGACTCACAGTCGGTGAGCAGGATGGCGGCTGAATCGGGGCCGTGCTCTGCTTGGGCGAGGAGGTCCGCCGCCAGGTAGACAGGGTTGGCGGTATTGTCGGCCAGAATCATCACTTCAGAGGGCCCTGCGACAAGGTCTATTTTCACGGCGCCTTCCGCAGCAACAAGCTGCTTAGCTGCCGCTACGTAGGTATTGCCCGGCCCGCATATCATGTCGGCCTTCTCCATCACTCCAGGAAGGCCGTATGCCATAGCCGACACGGCCTGCGCGCCGCCGATCCGGTACAATTCCGTGATGCCCAGCTGCCGGGCGACATAGGGTATCGCAGCAGAAATGCCGCTTTTCTGCGGTGGTGTGCAGACAAGCAGGTCCTTCACCCCGGCAGCCCTTGCAGTGACTCCTGCCATGAGAAGGGATGAAGGAAGCGGGGCCAGGCCTCCGGGCACATATATGCCGACGCGGCACACGGGCCTTGGCCGGAACAGGACGAAACCGTCCTTCACGCGCACCCTTGTCTCAGCCAGCGCGGTTTTCGCGATTTCAGACTGGACCAGCCCGACACGCTCCAGGGCCTCGTCCATGGCCCTTATCTGCTTCGGCGCCAGTTTCTTTCGCGCAGAGCGGATGTCAGCACGGCTTAGCTTCAGGTTCCGTTCAGTAACCGAGATGCCATCGAGCTGTCGGGAATAGTCAGCGACTGCAGCAAAACCGCGGCTCCTGACGTCCTCCACAATCAGTCTGGCCTGCGCGAATACAGCTTTCGGTATGCCAGGCCTCGGCCTTTTCCTGAATTGCTCGGGCGTGGAGATGCGAAGCATCAGACGCACCCGCCCCTTCCGGCCTCAGCCCCCTCAGGAATGGGAGCGTAGCGCTTGCCGGGCTTCGTGCCATCCCTCCACCTCTCGACTGCAGCTCTGGCTGAGATATCGGCCGTATCCAGCAGAGGCAGCCCTGCAACGCAGCCCGAAAGCGGTATCGGAAGGTCCGTGCAGGCGAGTATGACGCCCTCCGCACCCCGGCCTTCAAGCACGCGCACCACTGAGAGCAGCCGCGAGCGGGGCGAATCCATGTCGTCGCCTGCGAGTATCTCCCTTATCGCGCGCGTCACCTCTTTCTGCTCGGAGCGTTCCGGGACAAGAGGCTCGAATCCGGCTCCCTTCAGGGCGGCCTGGTAGTATCCCTTGCGCAGCGTGACCTCGGTGCCGAGGATGCCCCACCGTTTCAGGCCGCTCTCGCGCGCTGCAGCTACGGTTTCCTCGACAAGTGAGAGCATAGGGAACCTTTTACGCAGCGCAGGGACAAACCCCTGCATCGTGTTGCATGCTATGAACGAGAAGGACGCGCCGGCCCGGTCAAGCCTGCCGATGCCTTCTTCAAGCAGCGCAAGGACCTCGGCGTCATCGCTTCCTTCTTCCACGACATCAGGGACTGGCATGCTGTACATTATGATAGGCGGGAAATCACTGTCCAGCCTGGCACCATAGCGTTCCTGGCAGTACCGTATCATCCTCATATACGTGTACGAAGTGCTCTCCGGACCCATCCCTCCGAGCATCCCTATCGCTTTCATGACAATGCACCTCCCATCGTTTCCTCTTTCCTTATCGGTTTTATCAGATATGCCCAAAGGCACTCTGTGACAACCCCTGCGAACCTGGCGAGGCTGGCCGTGCCTGCTTTCTCGAACATGGTCAGGACGCCTGCACCGTCCGACAATGCGGAGCCGCCCATGCGGACAGGGACGGACTCTGCCGCAGATGCCGCCTCGACCGCGAGTATGGACAGCCTCACGAACGGGTTCATGAAGTCTCCGAAGAACAGCGGCTGCCCTGTGGCCCTCTGCGCCAGCGCATACACCTTCCGACCCGCCTCGCTCTTGCTGTCGGACAGGAAAATCCGCTCCTCGCCGGCCTTGCCTATGTATGGCGTGACCGGCTTGGGACATGCGGCCGAGCTCCTGAAATCAAGCGGCTGCCTGAGCTGTATGACATCCATGAACGAGCCGATGAACCGGTCGTACTCCTGTTCCCTCACCGGCCCTATCTTGGAATCCACCGACAGGTTCTTCGCGAGCCAGACCGCTTCTGCCACCTCGAAAAGACGGTAGAGCGACGGCGAGTCGAGCGGTCCGAGCGCATCCATGAGTGATGGCGGGATTGCAGAGCGTAGTTCGGGCTCGAACCGCTGCGCCGTGATGAGAAACGGCTCGCCTTTCCTTTCCGGGCTTATTATGCCTGGTTCGTCCTTCAGCCGCTCCACCCCCTGCCAGTAATCCGGCGAGTACCAGAGGTCGTTGGTGCGGATGAGCCTGAATCCCCTTGATGACAAACCAAGCGCCCGGCCGGCTGCGGTGAGCATCGCCATCTTGCGGTCCTCGGCAGGCACAAGCTCCGATGCCAGCCTTCCGTTCAGTTCGGCATAGCGCCCTGCAACGAATATTGTCAGGCTTATGTCAAGGCCGAGCTGCCTGAGCCTTGCCACGAGCAGCAGGACATCCAGCTGATCCAGGGGCTCTGAGCGCCTGGAGGCGCTTATGCCGTAATACAATGAAGCCGGCTCGCGCACCTGCGAGCGCTCCACCAGAGCGCATCTCCGCAGGCCCTCCTGCAGGAGCTGCTTCCTATCGAATCCGGGTCCTGTGACACAAGGTCTGGCTCCTGAGATCTCCCCCTGTTCCTTCGCCTTTCCCTTCGAATCAGGCCTTGTGAAGAACATCCCTTTCCTTGGCTACCGCTACTCTCATGCAATAACACCTCCGAATAGAAACGAAATCTGGCGACACACTCCCAAGGCTGACGCCCGCTTTGGGGCAGATGTGCGGAAGGCGGACTGCTGAACGGGTGCGCTCTCTGAAAACAGACGCAGGCCGCGCACCTTGGGAGTTTGAACTGGACCTATGGAGAAGACTAGCGGCCCCGTGAAGACGGGCTCAATGAAGAACATCCCTGCCTATGAAGGGAATCCCTTCCGTTCACCATCCATTTCACCTTTTACACACATAATATGCGTGATTGGATATTTAAACATTTGTAACAGGGCAGGGATGGCCGCTCCGCGTTCACCTGCCCGTTTTTATTACTTTTCCATCATTCTCTCGTTACTTTTAGCCCCGTCGTCTAGCGGTCAAGGATAACTTAGGCTTAGGTTAAGCCCAGGTCCTTAAAGGAGACTCTGGATCTCTTGACAGCGGTTCGAATCCGCTCGGGGCTATTTTTCTTTCACGGATTGGAAACTGGAGGGGATTTGCATCGATATTAAAAAAGCGTTCGAAGCGGCAAAGCCCAGCATCGTAGCACTCATAATCGTCCTGCTTGCCCAGATAATGCTCAACACCTTCATATTGCAGGATGGACTGGCCAAGGACATCGTTTCTGTTGTGTTTTATATCGTGGACCTGGCATTGTACATGTACGCCGGATACCGTGCTACGAAGATTTTCGGCCAGGACATCCTGACGGCGGGAATGGCCGGCGCTCTGGCGGCACTTTCGGTCGGCATTTTCTACGGTATAATCCTGATTCCGATATTCGTTTTTATCCTTAATAGCGGCATGGTTACGCTACCTGAGACCCTCCTTGACAGGTTTGGCGGCGAGTTGGGTGCCGGAGCCGTCGTGATTTCCCTGGCCCTCCTTTGCGAAGCGGTGGTGATTGCCACAAGCATAGTGGTGAATTTCATCACGGGGGCGGTGGGGGGGTTCATAGGCCAGCGGTTCAAATGATTGCCCCGGCCATGCCAGTGGGTTTCCGGTCTCTGATTGCGCGTTCCGGGTTTCACATTGCACGCTCCGAACGGCCGGTTTTGGGTCTTCAGCCGAAGGCTGGAGACAATCGAAATCGCAAAACGATTTCGGTGCGCAGTGTCGCATTGCGACACTGCCGGCTTGTGGCAATCGAGTTCGACGCATCGAACTCGGTGCGCAGGGAACCGTGGTTCCCTGCCGCCGCAGCCACATGGTTTTGGTTTTATAATCTTTGTCATGTTATCCTAGCTGTGAATCCTCCAGTCAGCATCAGTGATAGCTTCGCGAACACGGAATGGGATGCGCTAGCACATACCCTGCGCACGGCGAAGAGCGGCGTCCATGGCAATGATGCCGCATCCAAGAGGCTGAGGGCCGAGATGGGCCTCATCCGCATGCTGATGTGCGATGAGATAAAGGGATGGAACGGCAACAACACCATAGAGCTCTCATTCTTCATGGCGTCCTTCAAGACCATCCAGAAGCTCCAGAAGGAGACTGATGCGCATGGCATAAAGAGCAGCGAGTTCCTCACCTTCCTCAAGCTCCTGTTTTATAAGTTTGAGAAGCAGAAGATAAGAGTCAAGAAGCCTATCGCCACGCTGGCGGAGTTCAGGAAGATGAAAAGGGTGGTTGAGAATGGGCATAACCCTGTATGACAAGCCGAAGGTGGAGCTCGTCGGATCTGAGCTTTTCGTGGACGGCAACAGGCATCAGCGTGCCACAAGGACCCTGCGCGACATGAAGAAGGTGCTGGCCGCCTATGCCGAGGACAATGGCAACCAGGACGCATATTATATGTACAGGAACGTCTACAGGTCGGGTGACATCAGGTTAGACATCACGGTCATACCTGCCGGGCCGTTCGGTGAGGAATGCGCCAAGACGTTCGGCCACTACCATCCGGGAAGCGAGGACGGGCCGGGCTATCCGGAGGTCTATCAGGTCCTCCATGGCAGCGCGGTCTTCATACTTCAGAAGAAGAACCGGAACGGGAGCGTCAATGTGTCCCTGGTGAATGCCGAGAGGGGCGACTGCGTGCTGCTGCCGCCTGGCCACGGCCATGTCACGGTGAACCGGGGCGAAGACGTGCTGGTGCTCTCCAACATAGTCTATGACCGGTTCGAAGCGCTCTACGGGGATTATGGGTCAAACCAGGGCGCGGCATACTATTACATTAAAGGCGGCGAGATAAGGCAGAACTCCAATTACATAGTTGAGAA
>Ga0315275_10006463_pt1 | contig 11218 bp, 16 predicted proteins | sample YL17G03_0_MG_FD_205557 | JGI IMG/M metagenome (GOLD analysis project Ga0315275, IMG submission 205557) | Sediment microbial communities from Yellowstone Lake, YNP, Wyoming, USA - YL17G03_0 | ecosystem: Environmental > Aquatic > Freshwater > Lake > Sediment | place: USA: Wyoming | collected...
TATCCAGGAAGCCTTCCAGGAGGTATTCCGGCTGAAGCATTCGACGCTGAAGATGCTGAAAGAGCGATAAGGTTAGCAAAGCAGACCCTGAATTTTGTAAGGAAAAAATTCGGCACTGGCGAGATTAAATAAACCCCTTTTAAATCTTTTCCTTTCTAAATCAATCTTGTTGAGAGATCGCACGGAAATATTTAGCTATATTTTCTGAAAAAAAATACGCAGCCGCTGAACTGTTCTTATAAAAAAAATGCGGCTGAAAAAAAGGTGTTCGGATGAACGGCAGGAAGGTAATTCTTCCAGGAGACAAAGTAACAAATGGAAAGGTCAGCATGCCTGGCTGTTTTGCGGAAGGCGATTCGACCTTCGCGGCAGTCATGGGAATGATGGATGAGGAAGGAAGGTTTATCCCTTTAGAAAAGAGGTATAGGCCTGCGATGGATGATGTTGTTGTCGGGATGATAACTGACGTCAGGCATGCAGGCTATGATGTGGAGCTGAACCTGCCAAACGTCGGTTTCATCCCTTCGCGGGACATGAGGACCAAGCTTGAGCTGGGTGACTTCGTGGTATGCAAGATCAGGGAAGTGACTGAGGTCGGAGACGTGGACCTTTCTGATGTCCGCAGGCTTCCAAAGGGCAAGGTAGTCGCTTTCCCACCGGCTAAGGTCCCAAGGCTGATAGGAAAAAAGCTGAGCATGATTAACATGATAAAGGAGAGTGTTGGTGACCTTCTCGTAGGCAACAACGGATACATCTGGATATCTGAAAGGGCAGACATCCCGCTTGCAATAAAGGCCATCACGATGGTGGATGAGGGCGCACATTTCTCCGGCTTAACCGACCGGGTCGCAGCGCTTTTTGGAAAGGAAAAAAAAGGTGAATGAATGGATAAGAACAAGTTGCTTGTTAACGGAAAGAGGCTCGATGGCAGGACTGCCGAGGAGCTGAGGAATGTTAGGATCGAAACAGGAGTGCTTCATGAGGCGGACGGGTCTGCGTACATAGAATGGGGGAAGAACAAGATACTCTGCGGCATCTACGGGCCAAGGGAATGCATTCCGAGGTTCGAGGCAAGCCCTTACCACGCGCTGATTAAGTGCAGGTACATGATGTCGCCATTCGCTTCGCTGGAGGAGCATAGCAGGTCAGGGCCGAGCAGGAGAAGCACCGAGCTATCCAAAGTCATACGGGAGGTTTTCGAAAACCTGATAATGGCTGAAAAATACCCGAACACACAGATAGATATTTACCTGGATGTGCTCCAGGCTGATGGCGGGACAAGGACCGCGTCCATTACGGTTGCTGCAGTTGCGCTTGCAAACGCGGGAATACCGATGAGGGACATGGTTTCCGCTGTGGCAGTCGGAAAGGCAGGGGGCGAGCTGCTGGTTGACCTGGGCAAGGAAGAGGACAACTTCGGAGAATCTGACACCCCGATTGCTTTTGCAGCAAGGAGCAAGGACATACTTCTGATCCAGATGGACGGCCTTCTCACAAGAGAGGAAATCGAGAAGGCCATAGGTATGGCTGAGGGGGCGGAAACAAAGCTCCATGAAATACAGGCTGATTCACTTAAGAGGCACTATGAGAGTGCCGGTGAGAAGAAATTCGAGATGTGAGGTGGGTTGCATGGGACAAGAATTCAGGGATATCGTAATGTCGAGGATAAAAAGAGAAGTTATGCTGACTACCCTTGCGAAGGGAACAAGATACGACGAGAGGACATTCGAAGCGTTCAGGAAGATAGAAATCCAGAAAGGGGTGCTAAAAAGCGCGGATGGCTCTGCCCTTGTTTCCATAGGGGGGACAAAGGTGCTTGCATCAGTGAAATTCGATATTGCAACGCCATTTTCTGACAGGCCCAAAGAGGGAGTGCTCATAACTAATGCTGAGCTCCTTCCGACTGCATCGCCTTCTTTCGAAACCGGGCCGCCGGACGAAAACTCCATAGAGTTCGCCAGGATTGTGGACAGGGCGATTAGGAGCGCGGAGTGCGTTGACCTTGAATCGTTTTTCATAGAGGACGGTAAGGTGCTCTCGCTTTTCATTGACCTCTACGTGCTCGATCACACGGGCAATTTCATTGACGCGGGAACATTGGCCGCAACAGCTGCCCTTACGAATGCGAAGATTCCGAAGCTCGAGGGAGTGAAAATAATCCGCGGCGAATATACCGGCCCGCTCGTTCCAAGGGCGTTGCCGATCTCCACCACTCTTTGCAAGGTCGGAGACCATTGGCTTGTGGACCCCTCCAGGGACGAGGAGTTGGTGCAGGATTGCAGGATAACCATTGCCACAACGGATAAGCATGTATGCGCCATACAGAAGGGGAAGGGCAGGCTCAGCAAGGCTGAGTTTTTGAACAGCGTCGACATAGCGTTTAAAAGGGGAAATGATATAAGATCAATGCTAGGGTGAAGAGATGAGATCAGCAAAATTCGGTGCCAGGCTCAGGAAGCTTGCCGAAACCTCGGACAATAACAGGAAGACCAAGTACGAATGCCCAAGATGCGGCAAGAGAAAGGTCGCGCGCAAGGGATATGCCATCTGGAAATGCAAGTCCTGCGACTCTGTGTACGCAGGAGGGGCCTACTCACTTAAAACTGAAACAGGGGAGATTGCCCTAAGGCTCACAAGAAGTTATGAAAGTGCGTGATTAAATGTCAGAATACAAGGATGTTAAGTCCGGAGCCGTCGTGACGATTGCTGACGAGAAGAATTTTATCTTTCCGTCTTCAGGAGCAAAGATGCTGCTGAAAACAAGGCCGCCGATTGCGAAGGAAGTTCGGACAGATTAGGATGTGGACAACCAGCAGGTACTGCTCAAGTGAGACCAGGTCGCTCTGCGTGAAGCTCGCGCGTTCGTGCGGTTCTTCCTATGTTGCAAGGGGAAAGAAAACTATCGTGTTGCTCGCTGATCTTGCAAGGCGGAAAGGCGATTCCAGGATCAACATCCTGGAGGAAAAGGCTGGAAAGCCCATCACTATCGCAACAATAGAAGTTCTTGAAACCGGGCAGTGGCACTGGTTTGGGAAATCAAGCATTGATGATTATGAAGTCAGAAGGAAGAACAAGGGTTCGCTTTGATTCGGTGCACGCAGCGGATTCTGCGGAGCATGCCCTGCGCCAGGAAAAGGGCTTTGGCCGATCATCCGTCCAGATCACAAGGGATGGGCGGACAATCACAATAATAGTTAATGCGGATGATGTGGTGGCGTTTCGCGCTGCCATGAACAGCCTGCTGCGGAACATGCAGGTTTTTGAATCTATTGAGAAAGATATAACAGAAAAGGTGTTGAAATGAAAAAAGAGGCAGGAGTGGACGAGGATATACTGAATTATGAGAATATGGAAAAACAGCTCGAAGTGGTTCTCATACAGAAACACCAGCTGCAAATGCAGCTCAATGAGATAAAGCACGCTTCTGATGAGCTCAAGAGGGCTAAGGGCGAAGTGTACCGCGCAGTTGGTTCCATAATGTTACTCAGCAATAAGGATGAGGCTGAGAAGGAACTAAAGGACAGGCAGGAGCTTGTGGAAGTTAAGCTCGGGGCCATTGGCAAGCAGGAGGAAAAGCTCCGCGAATCCGTAGGCGCTGCGCAAAAAGTTCTCCAGGAGAGAATGAAGGAATATGCTTCCAAGCCGCCAGAAGGGCAGTGAGGCCTTCGCTAAGTTCTTTTCGGAATTCGGCCAAGCGAGGATTGTCGTAACCTCCCATCGCAAGACGGATGTTGACGGCCTCGCCTGTGCCTTTGCACTTCATAAAATTCTTTTGAATTCCATAATCGCAACTGACGAGCTTGATGATTCTGCAAAGCAGCTTGCTGAGAAATTGGGAATCAAGACTGTGCTAATCTCATCTTTGAATAAAAAAGAATTTGCAGGCCTTGTCGTGGTTGACACAGCTTCCTATACCCTGCTCGAGCCAGCAAAAGAATGGAACATCCTGCTCGTTATTGACCATCACCATCCGGAGGGCCGCGACATGAAAGCAGGCGCTTTCATTATCGACGAGCATTCCCCGTCAACTGCAGAAATCGTCGCAGGCCTGGTTCCTGAAGTAAGCAAAGACGTTGCGTTCGCGCTTGCTGCTGCTATTATTTCTGATACTGCCAGGTTCAAGTCATCTACTGCTGATACGTTCGCTACGCTTGCGGACCTGATGAAGAAATCAGAAGCGAATTACAAAGAGCTGCTTGATATTGCTGAGCCTGAGCTGCGGTCGGATGTAAAGGTTGCCATACTTAAGGCATTCCAGCGCTTGAGTTTTTCCTATGTTGGCGACCTGGTTATCGCGACTTCAGAAGTCGGGGCCAATGAGTCTGATGCTGCGCAGCTGATTTCAGAAGCAGCGGATGTCGCATTCGTCGCAAGCTGGAAAGACAGGGAGCGCGAAACCCGAATATCAGCAAGGGCCAGGAAAAGCGTTCCGATTGCGCTGAATGAAGTAATGAAAGAGGTCGGGGAATCTCTTGGCGGCGCAGGTGGAGGGCACCCAAAGGCAGCTGGCGCATCAGTAAAGGTTCACACTGCAGAAGCATTGAGAGCATGCGTGGATGCTTTTTCCGCCAGGCTCATTGTCAGAGAATGAGGGTCTCTTTCCTGTCCGGTCCGTAAGATGCGAATTTTATCGGGATGCCGATCTCATTCTCGATGAACGCCAGGTACTCTTTCATCTCTTTCGGCAAATCATCCCTTGTTTTGCAAGAAGCCCAGTCAAACTTCTTCCATCCTTTGAAAGTTTTATAAACCGGTTTCGCCTTTACAAGCACGTTGATGTCAGCTGGGAATTGCCTGGTGTTCTTTCCGTTTATCTCGTAATCAGTGCATACCATGATCTCCTTCATACCATCCAGCACATCCAGTTTTATCATTGCGAGCTCGCTTGGATTGTTCAGCATCGCAGTGTAGCGAAGTACGACAAGGTCAAGCCACCCGCACCTTCTCGGCCTTCCGGTCGTTGTCCCGAACTCCCCCCCAACCTGCCTTATTTTTTCTCCTGTTTCATCCAGGAGTTCGGTGGGGAAAGGCCCTGCGCCAACTCTCGTTGTATATGCCTTTGACACCCCCACAATCCTGTCGATTTTCGATGGTGCGATTCCGGTTCCTGAGCACGCTCCTGCGACAGTCATGCTGGACGATGTGACATAAGGATATGTCCCATGATCGACATCAAGAAGGCAGCCTTGCGCTCCTTCGAGCAGCAGATTTTTTCCTCCAGAAATTGCATCATTGAGAAGAAACCTTGTATCTTTTATGAACTGCCTGAGTTTTTTTGCAGCTGCCAGCGCATCATCGCTGGCCTTTGCTAAATCAATCCTTTCGCCACCAAGTGCTGCGATTACTGCGTTTTTCACTGCCCCGATTTTTTCTATTTTCCCTTGCAGTTCTTTTTCTTCCAGAAGCAGGTCTGCTGCCCTTATCGCAGTCACCCTGGAGGCCTTGTCAGAATAAGCGGGCCCAATACCTTTTCTTGTTGTCCCTATTCCGCCCCGCCTGTCTTCTATCCCATCCAGGGCGATATGCCAGGGCATTATGATGTGGCTGCTCTCGCTGATAATCAGGTTTTTCAAAGAATAGCCTGCACCTTCAACTTCTTTTATTTCCTTAAGCAGTGTGGCCGGATTTACAACAACGCCATTCGCAATCACTTTTGTCTTTTCCGGATGGAACACCCCGGAAGGAACGAGATGGAGTTTGAAAGTGCGGTCCCCGTGCTTTATCGTGTGCCCTGCATTATCTCCGCCATTGAACCTGACTATGTAATCGTTCTCTTCAGATAGGATATCAACTATCTTTCCCTTGGCTTCATCTCCCCATTGCATGCCTACTACTACTGTAACTGGCATAGAATCACGTTGTTATTTCTTTTTCAGAAAGAAGCTTTATGAATATCTCTCCAAAAAGTTTATCCTGCCTGATGTCTATCATCTCCTTCTGCGTGAGATGGAGAACTGACATCAGGGCATAGATTATCTCGTTTTTGTCATCTCTTTTCTCAACCAGCCTGGAAAACAGCGTCCAGCCCTCCCCATCAACGCTTCCCTTGATCCGGGCAACCACCCGTTCCATACGTTTCTCTATGTCAACATCCCTTAGCTGAAGGTCCACGACCTCGTCTATACCGCCCTTAGTCCTTCGCTCAAGCCGGTCATCTGATTCATAGCGAATGACCTTTTCCATCTCATCTACAAGCTCGTCCAATGTGATCTGCCTTTTGGGAGGGATTCTCGAGCTGAGCACGAGCTGCGGAACTTCTTCGGTTTCAAATTGGGGTTCATCAGCAGGAAGATAATCAGTCATGCGCTCCTGGTATTGGAGGAATTGCAGATAATCTGATTTGTACCTGAGCAGGATTGCGGCAGCAAGGATTACGTTTGCCTGGACGAGCAGGTCCAACTGTTCCATTTCCCGGATTTTTTTCAGGAATGCGTCTGCAATGACTACCAGGTCTATGTTCCAGGGATCAATCTTCTTTGATTCGATCAGCTCAAGGAGCACGATTTTCCATTGCGGTTTCGAGACTACTCCATTGAGGTCGAATGCGCTACCTGTCGCCATAAAGTCGTATTCGGAAGCGAGGAATAAATAACTATCTGCCTTCGAACCAGTTCCAAACAGAAACATTATAAACACTTTCCTAAATATATAATAACATCAGAAAAAAAGCGGTGAGTTCAACCCATGCAAAGCGCACAAAAGAAGTCAAAGCAAAACGGCAACGGGAATATTGTTCCTTTAAAATCAGGGCAGGGGATTCCTGTTAAGCCTGAGGTTTTGGAAGTATTCAGGCTCAAGGATGTGGAGCATGAGATTTCCGCACTGGGAAAGTCAAATGGGGATTCTTTGAAGGACTCCGCAGCCTATAATCGTCATCCTGAGGTGAGGATGAGGGCATTGGAAATGCTTTCCAATGACAAACATGCCTTGCGATACGTGGTTTTCGTTTCCCCTTATCCAGACACAGTTAAGGAAGCGAACAAAATGCTCAATCATAGAATTGCCGAAGTACCTGAAGCCAAATAGCGAAGTCGCAGAAGCGGGGAAATAGCAATCTCTTTTTTAAATTCAGCGGCTTCAATATCCTGATATTCGTTATTGTATGGTAAATTTGATAATTTACCATTGCGAACCCGTTCTGGGTTCGGCAATCCGTTTTGCTAGGCAAAACGAATATAGCTGACAAAAATTATAAAATTTTTGTCATCGAGGTTGATGATATGGAGATTACCAAACCAATGATTCTTGAAGGAGATGAACCCCTGTCAAAGGCAATAGGGGAGCTTATGGATACGGGTACTGCAGTTGTTATCACGAAGAACAGCAAGTACTACGGCATAATAGATGACCGGAACCTGCGCTCCGGGATTTCTGACCCAAAAAAAACCAAGTGCGAGACGGTTGTCATCAGGCCGCCAACGCTCCGCTCATCTGCTTCCATACTTGAGCAGATAAACGCCTTTTTGTCAGGACACTTCAAGGCACTGCCTGTTGTTGATGATGATAACAATCCCCTTGGTATCACTACAAGGGTCGATGTGCTCAGGGAGATGGTCGCAGACAGGCTCGTCCCAAAGGTTCGGGTCGCAGAGCTCATGAGCTCACCAGTCTATTCCATCGAGGAGACTGAGTCAGTTGGCAAAGCAAAAGGATTCATGAAGGAAAACGATATTCACAGGCTCGTGGTCACGAAAAAAGGCGTTCCTGTTGGTTCTATATCCACTCTAGATCTCGTGTCTTACCTCACGACATCAAGAAGCAGGGAAAAAAGGCCCTTTGTTGTCAAGGAGGTGGATAGCGTGCAGTCCAAACCCATATCTGATTTCCTCCGCCTGGACATGACAACCATACCGGAAGCATCTACATTAGAGGATGCTGCCAAGCGGATGGTCGAGAAAGAAGTTTCCGCTGTCCTCGTCGTTTCGAACAAAGAGCCGGTAGGCATCCTCACCGCAGTGGACATCTTCAGGAGGATACAGGAGATCGCGAAAGAGGAGATTTCGATATCTGTCTCGGGCCTCAGCGAGAACAACGTTTGGAAGTACCCAGAGATAAACTCCAAAATCGGCGGCGTTCTCGAGAAGTTCTCAAAATCCTTCAACATCAGGAACGTTTCCGTGCATGTGAAGGAGCAGAAAACGACGTTCGAGGTGTTCGTTTACTTCGACACCGATAAGGGTCACGTGTCTCTCTCCAGCGAGTGCAAGGATCTCAAGGAGGCGGTGGACAAGCTCGCGGCGGAGATCGACATGGTGCTAGCTAGGAAGAAGGAGAAGCGCCACACCAAGGCAAGGAGGGTCCACACGGGCCGCGAAGAGGAGGTCGCATGAAGGGCCAGGTCTCTACCGAACTGCTTATAGTAGTCGGGGTCGTTCTCCTAATATTCATACCAATTCTCGTTCTAGTTTACATAAAGACAAACGAAGCAAATGCCCAGATAAGCTCTTACCAGGCAGAGCTGGCTGTCGTGAGGCTGGCATATCTGGCTAATTCAGTTGGTGCGCTTGGCAGCAATACGTCGATTTTAGCAGAGGTTTTCATCCCCCAGGGAGTAACGAGCATGGAAACAAAAAGCGTACATGGCGGGGGAGAGATAATAATGCGTATCACTTCTCCTGATGGGGAGAGCGAGATCGTCGAGATCACAAAATATCCTATAGCAAACAACCAGTCCTTTTCCTCTGCATCAGGATGGGCAAGGTTCAACATCACCTCCAGCTATTTAGGCGGAGAGGCGAAGCTGATAATCGACAGGGTTAGCTAGCATGGTTGATTTGCGGGAAACATTGGAAGGCGCTGCTTTTGGCACAACTGACGGCATAATCTGTGCGCTTGGAACAATAATTGGTGCAGCTGCAGCCACCGGAAGCTCAAGCCTGGCCATAATCGCTGGTGTTCTCGCCGGTGTGTCCAACTCTTTTGCGAATGGCATTGGGATATATGTTTCGCAGGCAGCGGAAAGAGGAGTCCAGAAGGCGAAAGTCGCTGAGGGTGAGCAAACCCACGTGCACACTGTGAAGGAGAATATCATCACTGCAGTCGCATCATTCTCCGCTTCTATCTTTGTTTCCCTGCTCATGGTTGCCCCATTCACTGCTCTTCCAATATCCACTGCAATGCTCTCTTCTTTTCTGATTGGGATCGTCCTTCTTTTCGTGCTTGGAATGTACACCGCAAAGATTAGCAAGGAAAGCGTTCTGAGCCATGGGATTCAATACTCGCTTCTTGGTGTTAGCGGTGCGGTCATCGGATACGTTGTAGGGGAACAGCTTAGGTTCTTGATGGTTTAACTCCTTCTTCTAAAATCGTTGTTTTCTGCTATGTTCAAAGTGGGCGCAGAATTCTTGTTTTCAATGCTGCGCCAGCCGTTTCAGGTTCTTGATGGTTTGAACAATCCCTTAACCAGATTTCCGATTCCATAACCGATCGAGCTGATCACTGCAGTTGCGATTAGAATCGTGGCGTCCGCAACAAGATTGGAAAACAGAACTTCGGGCAAAGTGGGAAATTCGTAATTGGCACCCGCGACCGGCATTGATCGCATTGAAATGTTGTACCAATCCCACGTTGCTATACCTGCGGTAAGCACAACATTCAATATCCCAAAGAATATGCCATATCTGAGATAGAACCGTTCGATATACTCGTTCGGTGTCACAATCGAAAGCAAAAAACCTGCAAAAAGGAAAAGTATAGATGCCAACACAGCAGTTCCTATCTCAAATTTAAGCCAGGTCGTGAGATGTGGAGCTCCGAAAAAATTCGGATTGTAGGCTGTCCAAAGAAGGGACAAAAGAATCGCAGCGCAAAGAAGCCCGCCTCCGAGAATGTTTACGATTTTGTTTGTAGTCATAGATTATATTAAGCAGAAATATCACTTATATGTCACAGAAATGTTACGGTCTAGACCGAAACGCAGGATTTCAGTAGAACTGCCCTTCCTCGAAAATAAGCTCCCCTTTGTAGATCACTGATTGAACCTTTCCTTTCAGCACCCTTCCTTCGAACGGGCTCCATTTGCACTTGGTGAAAAGCTCCGTACCATCAACCTTCCATTCTTTTTTCGGGTCAACAATAGTGAGATTCGCACTAAAGCCCGGCTCGATCTTTCCAACACCCTGAAGGTTGAATATCCGTGCCGGATTTTCTGACATGGCAGGAACAGCCCAATTAATATCCAGCAATCCCTTGCTATGGCCATCGAGCATGAGCGCTAGCGAGGTTTCGAGACCTGGGAATCCACGCGCACCCTCTTCTTTGTCCTCCACAGTATGCGGTGCATGGTCTGATGCAATGCAATCAATCCTTTCAAGCGCGTTCCAGAGCGTGATGCGCTTCTGCTCAGAACGAAGGGGCGGATATACGGTGCCAAAAATCCCGAGCCTTTCCTCATCCTTTGAAGACAGGAAGAGGTAATGGGGCGCAACCTCCACAGTCGCCTTAGCGTATTTTTTGAAAGAATGGACTTCATGCGGAGTTGATACATGCGCCAGGTGCACTTTCCTGTTATATTTTTCTGCAACGCTCCTTGCCAAATCCTCATTTTTGTAAGTTTTCTCGAGATTTTTTTCTTCATTTGAAGAATCATCTGATGCATGCACAACGATCGGTCTTTCAGGGTCAAATCCGGAAAAGTGTTTCTCAAGCGACCCCTTCTCCTTCAGCATCAGTTCTCCGGTGGTCCTGCCCATGTAAACCTTAAGGGAATCCGGATTTGCCTTCCTCACTTCATCGAAATTCGAGTCAGTTGTGCCAAAATGGAATCTCACATCACAAACTGCCTTTTTTGCAGAGAGCTTTTTTTTCTCCTCAAGCCGCTGGGCAGTGATCGTGGGAATCTTATTGTTCGGCATGTCGATGACGGTTGTAAACCCTCCTGCAACTGCTGCCTGTGTCCCTGTCAAGAAATCCTCTTTCTGCTCTGCCCCCGGCTCTCGCAGATGCACATGAGGGTCAATCAGACCTGGAAGCACGAGCATTCCTGATGCATCCACTGATTTTTCATCAGTCTTTAGACTATTCCCGATTTTAACGATCTTCTGGTTTTCTATTAAAATGTCTGCTTCCCTGAAACCTTTGAGAGTAAAAACCCGTCCGTTCTTGACAAGAAAGGACATGGTCTCACTTAGCTGAAAGGATTAGTTTTCTGTCGATCACAAGGGTGTAGAGCTGGAGTAACAGGATTGAAGCGTACCTTATTATTCCATAAACAAGTAGC
>Ga0315275_10006467_pt1 | contig 11215 bp, 11 predicted proteins | sample YL17G03_0_MG_FD_205557 | JGI IMG/M metagenome (GOLD analysis project Ga0315275, IMG submission 205557) | Sediment microbial communities from Yellowstone Lake, YNP, Wyoming, USA - YL17G03_0 | ecosystem: Environmental > Aquatic > Freshwater > Lake > Sediment | place: USA: Wyoming | collected...
GGAAAGTCGTCGGGGTCGGCAGCACTCCCGCCATGCCGACGTACTCGAGCTTCTGCTGGTCCAACAGATCGATCCGGCCGGAGACATCCAGAACCAACACGCGATCCATGGACAGAAGATACGTCTCCCAGGGTATAGAGCTGCCGCGTCGATTCCCCTCTTGACGAGTAGGCGGAATGGTCACATTGGCCGCCATGGGATTCTTGGAAAGCGCACGAATCTGGATTGGCTTGCGCGTATCCTCGCTCGGCAGTTCGGGGCCTTTCCGCACCGTCCGCTTAGGCCAATCGAGGGCAAAGAATCTCCTGAGGGCGCCATCGTAGAGAATCTGGGGTTTCAGTACCCACTGATCCACTACGGGCGAAGTGAATCGCCCAAGCTTCGTATCGGGGGTCTCGGCAATCCCATCGGGACCGGCATAGTAGGTGAAATGCTGGAGTACGTGCTCTCCGCCCGCTTCCTGGTCCAGTTGCGTTCCCTTGTATACGATCTGCCCCAGCGACGAATCGAAATACACCTGCAGGCCATCCGGCTTGGGGTCCCAGCGGTACACGAAGGAACCCGGCGTCATGGGCACCCGCGTCTGCACGTACTGAAAAGCGCCACAACCGGCAAGAAGTGTGCGGCCCGCCATTCGTGCCTGGACGCTGGGCGGAACGGGTCCGTTCGGGTCATTCGTCTCTGGGAATCCAAAGAGACGAGAAGAAAGGGGAATCGTCAGCGTGCGAGCCTCCAGCGGCAACAGGTTGTCCCGCTTGACACTGCAGAACCAGCGCAGCCAGAAAAGGCCCACCGACACCAAGATGACCAGAACGACGCCCACCGCCAGGACGTTTGTGAGATTGTGCTTTCGTGCGTTCATAATAGCCGACACCCTACAATGAGGCCGATGTGAACGTGTGCCAGATGTGCCACAACATGGCCACGATGAACAGCAGCAGAATCGCCATGACATCGGGGCCGAATCCTTTGATCCAAACGAGCGATGTGACCAGCGACAACAGGAGCAGATTGCCCATGACCAGCCAAGCCTTGCTCGTCGTCCAACTGACCAGCAAACCGACGCAGTAGCCCGCAACGCCGGCCAGAATAGCCACCGTGAATATCTCCACCACCATGCGCCCGTAAAAGCTCAGGGGCGGCAGGAATGCCCAGAGCAGGATGAGAATCGTGACCGCCGGCGGAACCAAGGAAGCCAGGACCGTCCCCACACCCACGAGGACTCTGGCGGCGAGGATGCGGCTGCGTGTGACCCCTTGCGTGGCGAGCAGGGACGAAATCCGGTTGGCCCGGTCGCTGTACATCTGAGACGCACCCAGGCCACAGAATCCAACCAACAACACAGGCATGAGGATTCCTGAGGACGCCAGAAGGATCTCTGAGGACCCCATCGTCGCATAAAAGGCGACGAAGATGGCGAAGCCTATGATGCCTATACCGATGAGACACGGCAGTGCGACGCACAGACTGTTGTCGCGAATCTCACGGTCGATGAGGGTCAGCACATTACACCTCGCTTTCTTGCGGTACCACGGCCGAGGCCGGCCGGGTGCACTCGATGAAGATGTCCTCCAGCGTCATCGGGATCTCCGTGCAGCTTTCCGGACGGAAGGTTTCCAAGATGGCCTGCTTCTGCGGATTCCAGTTGGCGACGGTCAGGACCATCTCGCGCCCCTGCTTCTGCTGGTTGACAATCTCTGTAATGTAAAGGTCGTTCGGCGCCTGGTCGGGGAAGATGACGCGGATCTTCTTGACGCGGCTCTTGAGCTCTTCGAGCGTGCAGTCCACAACGAGCTTGCCGGCCACGAGGACCCCGATGCGGTCGGCGATCCGCTCGACGTCGGCGAGGATGTGCGAGCTGAACAGGATCGTCCGGCCCTGCCTCTGGATCACATCAATCGCCAGTTCGAGGAATTGCCGGCGGGCAACCGTGTCCAGGCCGAGCGTCGGGTCGTCGAGGATGAGCAGCTCGGGGTCGATGGCCATCGCCAACGCCAGGTTGAGCTGCGCCCTCATGCCGGCGGAGAGGTCCTTGACCTTGCGGTCCAGCGGCAGCCGGAAGGTCTCCATCAGGTGCCCGAAGAATTCGTCATTCCACTGCAGGGACAGCCCCTTGCACAGGCCGATGAGCCGCCGGACCTTGTAGCTCTGGATCAGGTGATGTCCCTCCGCGACGTAGCCGATGCGGCCGTGCGTCTTGGCGGAAAGCTGTGTCGAGTCCTGCCCCAGCACCACCGTGCGGCCGCGCGTGGGCGGCTCCAGCCCCAGCAGGATGCGGATCATCGTGGTCTTGCCGGACCCGTTGCGGCCGAGCAGGCCGTAGATGCACCCACGCGGCACCGCGAAGCTGACGCCGTCCAGGACACACCGGCCCTCGTAGTACTTGACCAGATTCTCAACGACAATCGGGTTGTCAGTCATAACGAATCCCCTTGCCTATCTCCCGGCAACATCATACTACTCCGTCAATCGGCCACATACTTGAATTCCCGCCGGCCCAGCAGAACAATTCCTCCCGCCCCATACACAACGGTCAACATCAGGCTGTGAGCGACACTCGCGATACCCCCTGGCAAGCTGGATTTGCCCCGGCCCATCCGCACCAGCAGTTCCACCGGCGGGCCCGCGTAGCGCACGATCTCATGATAGACTTTCGTTCCCATGCTATCCTCGAAGAACAACAGCACCATGTAGAGCGGAAAGACAACCGCGATCGTGGCAAGAACCAGCAGCATCGAATTGTGCTCACGGTAGACCAGAACGGATACCGTTGTCGATAGCGCGGTCCATGCATTGAAGATGAGCCACGATGCAAGCATCCATGTCGCAAAATGATCGATGTCACCCCGGCCCGTGAGCCGATGGAGCAGCAGAATCAAGGCCGCAACGGCCAGGAGGTGCACCGCGCCCTGCAAGGACAATCCCAGAAAACGGTAGACGTAGAGTTCCGCCGGGCGGATCGGCTCGGTGAACAGCATGCGTATCCGGCCGGAAGCGATGTCGTCGCCGAAAATGCCGGCGCTGAGCGCCAGCGGCATAAAGCAGCCGCTCCAAGCGAACATGAAAGCCCCCCACTGCCAGGTATTCGGCCGAAAGGGAATCAGAAACATCGGCGCATAGGCCTTTCGCCGGAATGTCTCCGTAATCAGTACATATGCTTTCACTCTGTACCCCTCTGTATCCTCAATCAGCGACGTACTTGAATTCCCGCCTGCCGAGCAGAACAATCCCGACCGTACCATAGAGAGCGGTCAGTACCAGACTGTGTGCAACACTCCCGAGCCCCTGCAGCAAACTGAACCTGCCGGAGGCGGTGCTCCCCAGAAGCTCCACCGGCGGACACGTATACCGCACCATCCGCAGAAGGACATCTACGGCCACGCTCTTGGGGAAGAAGGACATCAGCAAACTCAGCAGGGAAAAGACGGCCGCCGTGACGATAAATAGAAGCATCGAATTGTGCGCTCGCTTGAGTACGACCGACAGCGACGTGGACAAGGCCGCCCACACATTGAAGATCAGCCACGACACCAGCACAAAGCCCGCCAAATGGCTAACACTGCCCCGACCGGTGAGGCGATGCAGCAACAGAATCAACGCGCCGACGGCGAGGAAGTGAACCGCCGCCTGGAGGGACAATCCCAGAAAACGATAGAGGTAGAGTTCCGCCGGCCGAATCGGCTCGGTCACCAACAGGCGTATTCGTCCGGACGCAATGTCGTCCCCAATGATCCCCTCGCTGAGCAGCAAAGGCAGCAGACAGCCGCTCCAGCCGAACAGGAACAATCCCCAGTGCCAGGCCTCCGGGGGCATCGGAATCAGGAAGATCGCGGCATAGATTCCAAGCCAGCTCAAGTGCACAAAGCGAACGCTGGCCTTTCGCGAAAACGTCTCGGCAATCAGTGCGTACGCCTTCATCTACGATGCCCTCTCCTCGTACAGACGGACAAAGGTCCGCTCCACGTCCGGTTTTTGGAGCGCTACGGCGGTGATGCGCACACCGGCCTTCACCAGCGAACTGACCACATTGGGGACATCCCGCACCCCGTCCACGGCGACAACCAGGCCGGTTTCGGATTTCTCCACCGGCCGATAGGGCGCCAGCATCTCCTCCTCAATTAGCGGCCCGCCGGGCAAGACCTCGATCTGCAGCCGTCCCGCCTGCTCCCCAGGAGTCTCGCCGCCGAACTGGACGATCCGGCCCTGGTGCAGAAAAACGTAATCCGAGGTCAATCTCTCCAGTTCGCCCAGGCGATGGGAGCTGATGATGACCGTCGCTCCCGACTGGCGGACCTCCGTGAGGATGCGCCGCAACTCGATGACGCCGATCGGATCGAGGCCGTTGCTGGGCTCGTCCAAAAGCAGCAAACGCGGGTTGTCAAGCAGAGCGACCGCCAAGGCGAGCCGCTGCCTCATGCCCAGGGAAAAGCCGCCAACCGCACGGTCGGCATATTCCTCGATCCGCAGTTGTGCCAGGAGCCTGTCGGTCTGGGCCGCGATGGCCTGCCGGGACAGGCCGTGCAGAGCGGCGTGATGCTTCAGCACCGCCCGCGCCGTGTACCGGGACAGGAATACCGGTGATTCGGGGATATACCCGAGGCTTCGCCTGGCTTCCAGCGACCTGGGCGGATGCCCGCAGACGCGAATGCCGCCCCGGGTGGGGAAGATCAGACCCGCGACCAAGCTCAGGAACGTCGTCTTGCCCGCCCCGTTCGGCCCGATCAGGCCGATGATCGTCCCGCCCTCCACCCGCAGCGACACGTTGTCCAAGGCACAGACCGATGCCTTGCGGCCGGCCGAGGTGCCCTTGTACACCTTCGTGACCTCCTGGCAGTCGATCACCGGAATTGCGTCATTCTCACCGCCGCTCATTTCCGCCCTCGCTGAGTCCATGCACAACCTATTCTTTTCCCGATGTCAGGTTGAACTTCTCGATCGCCGCGTGGAACCAGTCGGCAATCGTCTCTTTGTCGATCTGCATGTGGAACGCCTCGACGACGATCCGCTCCAACTCGTCGCAGATGAGCCTGCGCCGAACCGCCCGGCTCAAGACGCTGTCCAGATTGGCGACGAACGCCCCGGCCCCGGCCCGGGTGACGATGATCCCCTCCTGCTCGAGCTGGCGGTAGGCCTTGGCGATCGTGTTGGGGTTGATCGCAAGCTGCTGGGCAAGCTGGCGCACCGTCGGCAGCTTCTCCTCCTTGTCCAGCCGGCCCAGCGCGATGTCGCGCTTCACCTGGTCGATGATCTGCAGGTACACGGCCCTGTCCGACGCGTTGTCGATGCGAAACTGCATGGGGCACCCTTAGTTGTACTACTATAACTATTACAAGTATATTTCCCGCGGAACTCCTCGTCAAGAGGAATTCCGAGATTTTTTTGGGGGCGTCCGCAGGACCACCGCCGTTCTTGACGCCGGGCAGAGCTTTGGTTAGGGTGTCACGGATACGGTTGCCGAGACCGACCGTGCGGCGGTCCGAGATGACCATGCGGTGAAAGGTCCTGGAATGGCAAGAGCACGCAAAAGCCGGCATGAGAAGCTGGAAAAGCCGGTGGAAGGGTTGCCCAAGGTGGTGGAGGTGCCCGACAAGTGGGTCAAGACGATGGGCGGGCGGCGGGTGCTCGTACCGACGCCGCTGATGGTCGTCTCCGGCAAAGGCAAGAAGCCGCCGCGAGTGGCCGATTTCGAGAAGTCTCTGCTGTAGATTCTGTCTCGATCGACCCGGTTCTGGCGGGACTTCACGAGGACCGTCGGAGCTTATACGTAATCAGCGGTCTGAGCGTCGCCACGACTCGGATCAATCCCGCCTGAACCATATCGCCGATCACGACGTCAATGTTTTTGTAGGCTTGCGGGGCCTCTTCGTAGAGCAATTCCTTGTCCTCGCAGATCACCGCACCACCAAGCTCGGTCCTGACCAGCGAATCGGCCCGGTAGCGGTCCTTGAGCCGGGCTTTGGCCGACAGGCGATTCCAGCGTCTTCCGGCCCCGTGGGCCAGGGACCAGGCGTTTCTTTGCTGATCCCCCGTTGGCATCACGAGGTAGCTGAGTGACCCGCGTGTTCCTGGAACCACAATGGCCCCTTCAACCGCCGGCGCAGCCCCCTTGCGATGCAGCCAGCCGGGGCGACCCGCATATGCCACGGACGTGATGCTGTTGTGGCAGACATCCAGCACGGCCTTGACTGTGCAATGGAGTTGCTCGGCCATGCGGCGGGCAATCAAGGCACGATTCGCCGCCGCCCACCGCCTGGCGCGCTCATGCTGCTGCACGTACAAGGCCGCTTCCTCAGAGTCCGAACGCAACCCTCCTGCCCCATGCCTGTCCAGATGGCTGCGCAGGAGAAGCTCGCCCAACCCTCGCGAGCCGCTGTGCACCAGAATCACCATAGACTGCTTCTGCAAATCAAGCCCGGCAAAAGCCTCCTGATCGTGAATCTCACGCCAATCCTGCACCTCGGCGAAATGGTTGCCTCCACCGATGGTTCCCAGGGCGATGTCCGATTCCGTTGGCTCGACACCGTATTGCCCCAGCCAGCTCGTCGTATCCCCATCCCACGGGCTCTCCAGACCGTGAAGCTTCTTGAGATATTTGTCCTGCCGGAACTTCTGACGCTTGAGATCGGTCTGCCACAAGCCCATGCCGCAACCGACGTCGTTTCCGACCAATTGCGGGTAGAACACGTCCTCGGTGATGAAGGCGGCCCCCACGGGATGGCCCCGGCCTGGATGCAAATCCGGCAGGCCGACCGCCAGACGCATGCCCGGCAGTTCCGCCGTCTTTCGCAACTGGCTGAGCGACTCTCCTTCGATCCAGTTGCTCTGAGAAGCCAGCAAGTGAACCTTGCCGTCATCGGTCAACGAAGAGAAAACAGGCTTATCCAACGATGCTCTCCGGCGTGGAGTCCTATCGCGCGAACGCGGAAGCGATCATAGCCGCCGCCCAAAACAGAATCAAAGGCCAAATGCGAAAACCAGCGGGCGGTGGTCGGTTGTCAGTTGTCCGCTCGGGAGGGGGCATGCACGGCACACCCCTACGACCGTTTTGCCCCTTCGGCGAGGATCCGGCGAATACTCTGGATGCGGATTTCGGAGGTGGGGTGCGTGGAGAAGTATTCGCCCAAGGTCGAGGGGTCGGCGGACTTCTTGAGCTCCGCCAGCCGCGAGAGCAGCCGAATAGAGCCTTCTGGCTCGAAGCCGGCCGTCATGAGCAGGCGAACGCCGAGCCGGTCCGCCTCCAATTCCTGGTCCCGGGAATAGGCGGTTTGAAGGAACTGGATGCCCACGGTCTTGAGCCAGCCACCGAGGGGGCCCCGGATCGGCGCTGCGCGGGAGGCGGCGGAGACCGCCGTGTTGGTGACGATCCGCTCGATGGCGTGGCCCCGGATGACGTGACCCATCTCGTGGCCAAAGATGAAGGCCATCTCATCCTTGTCCCATCGGCACAAATCGAGGATCGAGCGGCTGACGAAGATGAATCCCCCCGGCAACGCGAAGGCGTTCGGCTCGCCGGACGCGAAGGCGTCGAAATGAAAGGATCGCAGCTTGTTCGCCACGCAGGCGGCCAGCCCCCGGCCGATCTCATCCAGGGCCTGTCTCGTCCGCGGGTCCCGGTCCAAAGGGAGCTGCCTGGCCGCCTCCTGGGCCAGATCCAGACCGACGCCGTGCTCCAGACGGATGGCATCGGCCTCCGACCCTGTGAACGAAGTCCACATCCACCGGGCCTTGCGAACCTTCGGCCCTACCGCCCTGCCCAGACTGTAAAACAAGCTGTCGAACATGATCCGAGCTTCCTGCCTGATGCTCCCGGTCAATGATACGCTTGACATGCACAGCACCGTCTGATAATATATTACTGTAAGAGTTTGTTTCTGCAAGCTTTATGCCGGGTGCAACGTCTACGCTTGCGTCGACAGGTTTCGTCGGATACGGGGCACCAGGCGCAAGCCGCAGACCCGTTTTGAGGGCAGGTCCTTGTTTCTGGAGTTCACAGGCGTATGAGCCCTGAACAACCGCTGGATGTGCATCAGACGCTTGAGAAAGAGCCCCAGCTACACAAGTACTTCAAAGCCGCGATCAAGACCCACGCCAACGATCTGCATCTGAAAGTGGGACAGCCGCCCAAGCTGCGGTTGCAGGGCGAGTTGAAGAACACCACGGGCGAAGTCATGACCCCCCAGCGGATGGAAGAGCTGGTATCCGAGATCCTAAGCCCGATACAGAAGGAGTCCTTCCTCCGGCACGGGACCCTGGACTTTGCCCATGAGGTGGGCCCGGAGAACCGGTTTCGCGTCAACGTCTTTCGCCAGCGGGGCGTGATCAGTCTGGCAGCCCGGCGTGTGAGCGCCCACGTGCCGTCGTTCGAGGCCCTGCACCTGCCCCCCATCCTGGAGACCATCGCGCAGTCGCGGCAGGGTCTGGTGCTGGTCGTGGGCCCGACCGGCTGCGGCAAAACGACGACGATCGCCTCCATGATCGACTACATCGCGCGGACCCGGTCGTGCCACATCGTGACCATTGAAGACCCCATCGAGTATCTGTACAGCGACAGCAAGGCGATCGTCTCGCAGAGGGAGATTGGGATCGACGTGGCCAGCTTCGAGGACGCTTTGACCTACCTGATGCGGCAGGACCCGGACGTGGTCTTCATCGGCGAGTTGCGGGATTCCGGGACCGTGACCGCCGGAATGCGAGCCGCCGAGACGGGCCACCTCGTGCTGGGAACGATGCACTCCACCAACGCCTCGCAGGCTGTGCACCGATTGCTCGACCTGTTCCCGGTGAACGAGCGGGAGTTGGTCCGCCAGGCGCTGGCGATCTCCGTCCGCGCGATCATCAGCCAGGTCCTGCTGCCGTCCATTCGGGATGAGTTCGATCGCCTGCCGGCGGTCGAGGTGCTGTTGGCGAATCCCGCCGTGCGGAAGCTGATCTCCGAGGGACGCGAGGGGGACCTGCCCAACGTGATTCGAGGCGCACAGCGAGAAGGCATGCAGGACCTGACGGACCACCTGTGCAAGCTGGTGCAGGACGGCTGGATCGACCCCAAGGATGCATACAAATACGCCCCCAACACGGACGAGCTGAAGATGACCCTAAAGGGCATTCGGACGACCGCCGAAGGCATCCTGTAGGGACCGTAGGAAAAAAGAAATCGTTTGGATCGGTGGGCAGAGCCCACCTTACCTGTTTTTTCTGGATAGTGGAGCATTGAATGACACAGTCGCTGCTGATGGCTGTCGAGTACGGCGGCTATGTTTCGATCGTGAAACTGGTTGTCTTCCTGGGTCTCTTTCTCTTGTGGCCGTTGTTCGTCGGCTGGGCACACAAAGATGCCAAGGCGTTGGCGACGAATATCCCCCTCTGGATCGGCCTGGTCCTCGGCGCGGGCACCCTGGGCATCCTGCTCTGGTGGATGATTCCCATCTACCTCGCGGGATTGCTGGCCTATATCCTGGCGCTCGGCGGTATCGCCCTGGCCTACGTGCGGCATCGGAACACCCGCGTGCTGGACTTCGATCGAATCCTCACGGTGGACCATATCAAGAGCCTCATCGTGCGGTCGGACAAGCTCGCGGCGATGGAAGACTTCATGTTCATCACCGCCCGCAACAATGAAGTCCCGAAGCCGGAGCCGCGAACGCCCATCTTCTTCGGCTACCGGACCGCTTACGACGTCATCACCGACGCCAAATGGCGCCGGGCCAGCACGGTCGGTTTCGCGCCGAAGGGCGACACCTACGAAGTGACGTACAGTATCGACGGCGCCGCGACGCGGCAGCCGTCCCTGCCGCGGGATCAGATGGAGTACCTCATCTACTTCTTGAAGGAGGTCGCCGGCCTCGATGCCAAAGAGAAGCGCAAGCCCCAGAAGGGCAAGTTCCGCTCCCGCCAGAACAAGGAGAGCAGCGACTGGGAAGTGACCACGGCAGGATCGACGGCGGGTGAGCAGGTCTGGCTCAAGCCGATCAGCAAGGAAAGCGCGTTGCGGTTGTCCGATCTGGGACTGGCGCAGGACCATCTCGAGCAGATGGATCGCTTCCGGCAGGCCGAACAGGGGCTGTTCCTCGTCACGGGACCGAAGAAGAACGGCGTAACCACGACCATGTACGCCCTCGTGCGGAACCACGATGCGTTCCTCAACAACATCAATACCATCGAGAAGCAGCCGTCCTCCGTACTGCTCAATGTCACCCAGACGGTCTATTCCCTCACCGACACGGGGACCACGACCTACGCCAAGAAGCTGCAGTCGATCATCCGCATGGGACCGAACATCGTCGGGGTCGGCGAATGCGAAGACGCCGAGACCGCCAAGATGGCCAGTGCCGCGGCGAAGGACGGCAAGATCGTCTACGTCGTCATGGAAGCCGACAGCGTACTCCAGGCGCTCGGCAAGTGGCTCAAGATGGTGGAAGACCGCAGGCTGGTGGCGGAAACCCTCCAGGGCCTCAGCAACCAGAGGCTGCTCCGCAAACTCTGTGCGACCTGTAAGCAGGGGTACGCCCCGAACAAGGAGCTTCTCAAGAAGTTCAACCTGCCGGCGGAGAAGGCCAAAGTGTTGTACCGGCCGGGCAAGGAGGTCTTCGACAAACGCGGCAAGCCCTCCACGTGTGATACCTGCCAGGGAACCGGCTTCGTCGGCCGGACCGGCGTATTCGAGATGATCATGCTCGACGAGGAGCTCAAAAAAGCCGTCCGGACCGTCAAGCAGTTGCCGGAGCTTGGCATGCTGTTCCGGCGGGCCAAGATGCTCTACCTGCAGGAGCAGGCGCTTCGCAAGGCGATCGCCGGGACCACGGCGGTCAACGAAATGCTGCGCGTGCTGGCCTCGGCGAAGAAACAAGCCAGCCCGGCGTCGTCGCAGTGACAGTGTGAGTGGAACTTCTGCAAAATGGAGAACGTGGAATGGTCAGTTTAGCAATGCTCGCCATCATGGCCGGATGTGCCGTCTTCCTGTATCTCAAGGGGACACTGGCGCAGGGGATCGTCATGATTTTCAACGCGATGATCGCCGGCTTCGTCGCCTTCGGCTTCTTTGAGATCGCGTCAACGTACCTGATCAAGTACTCGCCCGGCATCGCCCCGTGGGCGCCGATGGCGTCTTTCCTCTTGCTGCTGATCCTGGTGTTTGCAGTCCTCCAGGCCGTCGAGATGCAGATCAACAAGGAGAAGATCGATCTGGGCCCGACGCCGGAGCAGATCGGCCGGCCCGTCT
>Ga0315275_10006469_pt1 | contig 11214 bp, 11 predicted proteins | sample YL17G03_0_MG_FD_205557 | JGI IMG/M metagenome (GOLD analysis project Ga0315275, IMG submission 205557) | Sediment microbial communities from Yellowstone Lake, YNP, Wyoming, USA - YL17G03_0 | ecosystem: Environmental > Aquatic > Freshwater > Lake > Sediment | place: USA: Wyoming | collected...
AATTCTCCATCTTCGAGCAGTCGGGCGGCAAGCTTGAACCTGACAATGCCGCGCCCGGCTACAAAGGCCAATACTTATGGCTCCAGCTGGGAGCTGATGGCAAGATTGTCGACTGGAAGGGGCTTGACGGCATCCGCAGCTACACGGCTGAAGACCGGGATCTCAAGAACGTGCTGGTGCAGCAGATGGCCGGTGTCTTCCAGCCGGTGCCCACCGAGCCGGTCAATGTCGGGAGCAAGTGGCAGCGGTTTCTCGAGATACCGGTGACCATAAGGGGCGGTGATTACACGTCGCGGATCTCGACCGATTATGAAGTCGTAGGCTTTGGCCAGCGGATGTTAAGGAACTGCGTAAAGGTCCAGACCAGGTCGGCCGTGGAGGGTAAGGGGGGCGGTACCCGTGGGGGCGACAAGCAGTTCTGGGTAGAGACCAAGGGTGCCGGCAAGGGCTGGCTTTGGTTTGACTATGATAACGGCCTGGTGGTCGAGTACGAGACCAATGTCACGGCGGACCAGGACCTTAGGTACGAGCGGACCGCCAAGACCGACGTCGCGACCGACGCTGCGACCATTGACAGCCGTATGGCTATAAAGCTTGTGAAGTAGAGCCGATTGCCGGCGGGTTGCCGGCAGGCTCCTTATGGCTAGGGATAATGAAAAACGAATGACTTTCCTCGAGCATCTCGAGGATCTGCGCTGGACCGTCATCTGGATCATCGCGGTGACGGCCGCGGCGAGTCTGGCTGCCTGGTACTTCACGGACCAGATCATCGGCCTGCTCGGAGGTGACCTGGCCAGGATCCTAACCCGAATCTACGGCGCCGGAACCGGCTACGATCTCCATGTTTTCGAAGTGTCCGAGGCCTTCACCACGCGGGTGAAAGTGGCTCTCCTGGTCGGGTTCCTGGGATCACTCCCCTTCATCATCTACAAGGTATGGCAGTTTGTCTCTCCGGGGCTCTTCGTCCGCGAGAGGAGAGTCACCGGGCCTCTGATCGTGCTCTCCATACTTCTTTTCTACGCCGGCGTCGTCTTCGCCTATTTCGTGATGGTCAGGATCACCGTGGCGTTCCTTTTCCGAATGAAGCCGACCTCGGTCGTTGCCACCGTCAGGCTGGGGAGCTACATATCCTTCGTTGCCAAGTTCTGCCTGACCTTCGGACTGGTCTTTCAGATGCCGCTGGTGATGGCCGTGCTGTCTTGGCTTGGCGTTGTTCCATCGCGGATCATCAAGGCGGGCTGGAGGTACGCGGTGGTCGGCATCCTCATAGTTGCAGCTATACTGACGCCGCCCGACGTGGTCTCCCAGACCATGATGGCCATTCCGATGCTCCTGCTCTACTGGCTGGGCTACGCACTTGCCAAGGTATTCGAGAGACGGGCCGGCCGGCGAGTTTCGCCTTGACAGGCCTTGCTCCCGCCGTTAGGATAGACGTAGGCGCCTCTCGGCTCGATCCGTAGAGGCTCTTTCCTTGTTGAGGTGACAGATGACGCACGCCGGCTCAGGCCATGAGGAACTGGGGGTTACAAACTTCCTCGAAGAGGTGGAGAGCCAGACTGGTGAGAAGGTAAGAATATGCTACCAGTGTGGCAAGTGCTCTGCCGGCTGCCCCGTGGGCTACGTGATGGATCTCCTGCCGAACCAGGTGATCAGGCTGATCCAGTTGGGCCTGAGGCAAGAGGTGCTCGACTCCTCGACCATCTGGCTGTGCGCCTCGTGTGAAACCTGCGCCACCCGGTGCCCGCGGGAAATCGAGATAGTGCGGGTGATGGACTACCTCAGGCAGCAAGCCAGGCTGGGAGGTCACACCCACGCTGCCCGGGAAGTCCCGATATTCATACACAGCTTCCTGGCCAATCTCAAACGTTTCGGCCGGCTCTATGAGCCCATGCTGGTCGGCATGTACAATTTGGCGAGCGGTCATCTCACCAAGGACATGGACAAGGCTCCGGCAATGATCATCAAGCGCAAGCTGGCCTTGCTGCCGTCCAGGGCCAAGGGTCTCCACCGGATGCGCCAGATCCTGAAGAACATCGAGGAGATGAGGCACCGATGAGGTACGCCTTCTACCCCGGCTGTTCGCTCGAGTCCTCCGCAAAGGAGTACAGGGCCTCGACCGTTCTGGTTGCGCGTTCCCTGGGAATAGAACTTGAGGAAATCCCCGGCTGGATATGCTGCGGCTCGACCCCGGGACACATGTCCGACAAGCTCGTGGGCATCGCGCTTCCGGCGCACACGCTGGCCGCCGCTGCCAAGATGGGGACCGAGGGTGTGCTGGTGAGCTGTGCATCATGTTACAGCCGGCTCCGGGCGGCCAATCACGCCGTCAGGGCGAGTGAAGCCTTTGCCAACCAGGTCGCGCTGGCGCTCGGCGAAAGATACGCCGGGGATGTTCCCGTCTATCATATGCTGGAGATCGTGGCCAAGGCCGCCGCGGCTCCGGGTTTTGAAGAGAAGATCAAGCGGAGGCTCAAAGGTCTCAAGGTGGCCAGCTACTATGGATGCCTGCTGGTGAGGCCTCCGGACATCACCGGTTTCGACGACCAGGAGGACCCCCAAACGCTGGACCGCGTGGTGGCGGCGCTTGGGGCCGAGCCGATTGCCTGGAGACACAAGGTGGAATGCTGTGGGGCCGCCCTGGCCTTCACTCACGCCGACGTCGCGCTCAAGCTCTCCGGAGAGATTCTCGAAGACGCGAAGTCGAGCGGGGCCGACGCCGTTGTCGTCGCCTGTCCTCTGTGCCAGTCCAATCTGGACTTGAGACAGCGCAACATCGAGAGGTTTCTCGGCATTGATCTCGAGGTGCCGGTGATTTATTTCACGCAGCTTGTAGGGCTTGCGTTCGGTTATTCGGCGGGGCAGTTGGGCCTCGGCAAGCACATGGTCAACCCTGTGCCTCTTCTGAAGAGGCGCGGCATTCACGTCTAAAGGAAGCGGCATGGCGCGAATAGGCGTTTTCGTATGTTGGTGCGGCTCGAACATCGCGTCCACCGTCGACGTCAAGGCGGTGGCTGATGCCGCAGCCAAGTTCCCTGGGGTCGCCCACGCGGTCGAGTACAAGTACATGTGTTCCGATCCCGGCCAGGCCATGATACGGCAGGCGATCGCGGACAAGCGCCTGACCGGTGTAGTGGTCGCAGCGTGCTCGCCTCGGATGCATGAGCCGACCTTCCGCCGGCTTGCGCTCTCGGCCGGCCTGAATCCCTACTTTGTCGAGATGGCCAACATAAGGGAGCACTGCTCGTGGGTCCACGACGACAGGCCGCTGGCAACGACCAAGGCGATCGAGACCGTGAAGATGCTGGTTGAGAAGGTCAGGCGGGCGAGCCCGCTTGAACCGATACGGGTGCCTGTGACGCGCAAGGCCATGGTGGTGGGCGGGGGCATTGCCGGCATTCAAGCGGCTCTCGATATCGCCAACGCCGGAGTCGATGTGATCCTGGTTGAGCGCTCGCCTTCGATAGGGGGCCACATGGCCCAGCTGGATGAGACCTTTCCGACGTTGGACTGCTCCCAGTGCATCCTGACGCCCAAGATGGTCGATCTGGCGCAGCACCCACGTGCCAGGATCTACACTTATGCCGAGGTCGAAGAGGTAAAAGGGTTCGTGGGGAACTTCCGGGTAACCGTCAGGCAGAAGGCCAAGACCATCGACCACGCCAAGTGCACGGCTTGTGGTGTGTGCATCGAGAAATGCCCGGCGAGCGTGCCGAGCGAATTCGACTGCGGGCTGGCAACGCGCAAGGCCGTATACGTGCCGTTTCCCCAGGCGGTGCCTGCCAAGCCGGTCATAGACCGCGGCGCCTGCCTGTGGTTCACCAAAGGCCGATGCAAGGTCTGCGAGAAATTCTGCCCCGCCGGTGCCGTCAGCTTCGCCGACAAGGACAGCCTGGTAGAGGAGACGGTCGGGGCGATAGTGGTCGCCACCGGTTTCGATCTGATTGACCGCGGGCTCTACGGGGAGTATGGCTATGGGAAGCTCGCGGATTGCATAGATGGGCTGCAGTTCGAACGGATGCTATCGGCCTCGGGGCCGACCGGGGGCAAGCTGGTTAAGCCCACCAGCGGAGAGACCCCCAAGACCGTGGTTTTTGTCCAGTGCGTGGGTTCCCGCGATGATTCCAAGGGCCTGCCTTATTGCTCCCGTGTCTGTTGCATGTACGCTGCCAAGCACGCCATGCTCTTCAAGCACAAGGTCAAGGACGGGCGGGCCTACATCTTCTACATCGATATCCGTGCGGCCGGCAAGGGCTACGAGGAGTTCGTCAAGCGGGCTGTTGATGAGGACCGGGTGGTTTACCTGCGGGGCCGTGTCTCCAGGATGTTCGAGAAAGACGGCTGCGTCATCGTCAAGGGTGCCGACACGCTCTCGGGTCAGCAGGTTGAGATAAAGGCGGACCTGGTTGTCCTTGCGACTGCAATCACGGGCTCCGAGGGTGTGAGGGACCTCGCCGGGAAGCTCAGGATCGGCTTCGACCAGTATGGCTTCTTGAGCGAAGCCCATCCGAAGCTGCGGCCGGTGGAGACCAACACCCCCGGTGTCTTTCTGGCCGGCGCGTGCCAGGCGCCCAAGGACATACCTGATACGGTCTCGCAGGCCGGCGCTGCGGCGAGCAAGGTGCTTGGGCTCTTATCCTCCCCCGAGCTGGTACGGGAGCCGCTTGTGGCCAGTGTAGATGAGGCCATCTGCATCGGCTGCTTCGCCTGCGAGAACACGTGTCCTTACGGTGCGGTTGAACACGGCTTGCGCAAGGATGCCGAGACCGGGCTAGAGGTCGAGGTAGCCAAGGTGAATCCCGGCATCTGTGAAGGCTGTGGAGCGTGCGTCCCGGTGTGCCGGCCGAAGGCGATGGATCTTAAGGGCTATAGCGAAGAGCAGATTTATAGTGAAATCAATGCGTTGTCCGGCAGACTTAATGTAAAGGGCTAAGGTATCGTGATGGCGGTGACACGGCCTCGGATCGTAGCGTTCCTGTGCAACTGGTGCTCCTACGCGGGGGCCGACCTGGCGGGGACCACGCGCATCAAGTACAGGGCCGACGTCAGGGTTATACGGGTTCCCTGCTCGGGAAGGGTGGACCCGGCCTTCATCCTTAAGGCCTTTGAGACCGGCGCGGATGCCGTGCTGGTCGGCGGTTGCCACCCCGGCGACTGCCATTACGTGAGGGGCAACCTCAACGCGAGGCGGCGGTTCCTCGTCTTGAGGCACCTCTTGCGGTACATGGGGATCGAAGAAGAGCGTTTTCAGGTGGCCTGGTGTTCGGCCGCTGAGGGGGCCAAGTGGGCCCGGCTTGTAAACGAAGTTTGCGAGATTGCCGAGAAGCTCGGGCCGCTCAAAGGGTTCAAGAGCATCGCAGGGGAGCTGGCGACACCCGAGAAGGAGATCACGCTGAGTGGCGAGTGACGCGGAAGCTCAACTGAGGGAGAAGGTGAAGGATCTGCTTGCCCGGGGCAAGGTCAAGCTTGTGCTCGGTTATGGCAAAAGGAGCGGTGGTGGAGTTCGTCCATTGTTCACGAAGCTTCCCGATGATGCCGAGAGGCTTGTGTGGAACGACCAGTGTGCTCCCAATCTCGCCGGCTACCTCACTCGGGAGCCTTGCCTGGGAATAATGCATGGGGGCGGCAGGGTGGGCATCGTCGCCAAGGGTTGCGACGTGCGGGCAATCGTTGGGCTCGTTCAGGAGAAACAGGTGAAGCGCGAGGCCGTCCACGTAATCGGCCTGGTGTGTGACGGCATCGCTGCGGGCGGCTCGGGCGCGGCCGGGGTACCTTCCAAGTGTCTGGAGTGCGAGTGGCACACGCCGCCCATGGCGGACGACCTCATTGGGGACAAGGCCGCCGTCGCCCCCAGGGCGGGGGATGCCCTCGCCGACGACAAGCGGATTGAAGGTATGACGGACGAAGAACGGTGGCAATTCTGGACAGCCCTGTTTTCGCGGTGCATCAAGTGCTATGCCTGCCGGCAGGCCTGTCCATTGTGCTACTGCAAGGAATGCATCACCGAGAAATCGCGCCCGCAATGGATAGCCAAATCGTCCACCATCAGAGGCAACCTGGCCTATCATTTTATCCGCGCCATGCATCTGGCGGGAAGGTGCATCGGATGCGAAGAGTGCCGGCGGGCCTGCCCCGTGGGCATTCCCGTGGACCTCTTGAGCCGCTTCCTGACGAGGAGGGTGGAGGAGGCGTTCGGCTACAAGCCTGGGAGGGACCCGGCGGAAGAACCCTTCTTTGTGACATCTAAAGAGAACGATCCTGACGACTTCATAAGGTAGGCAGATGACCGCAAAGCGTGACATCTTAAGGGCGATTGAGGCCGCACGGGCCAAGGGCTATGTTGTCTTCGCGCCCACGCGCCTGGAGGGCATCCCGCTCTTGGCCGAGATCGAGGAGCCTCTTGTCATCGACTTCGACCACGTGCTCACCGTGAATACTTTGAAGGATATACTGCTTCCGCGGTGCGAGCGGCTGGCCCGGCTTGATGTTGAGGGCAGCGGGATAGACCCCACGGGAGACCGGGATGCGGCGATCCTGGTCTTCGGCTCCAGGCCTTGCGATGCCGCCGCTCTCGCCATCTTGGATGCCATCCTGCTTGGCGAGGTGCGTGACGCTCGCTATGAGCGGCGCCGCGCCAAGACCATCATCATGACCGTCGCCTGCTCCACCTGTGATGATGCCTGCTTCTGCACGTCGATGGGATACGGCCCCCATGATGGTACGGGCAGCGACGTCTTGCTCGTGCCAGCCGGCGGTGGCTACTCGGTCGCGGGTGTCTCCGAGAAGGGCAAGGCTTTCCTCTCGGCTGTGGGTCTCAAAGAGGACACGGGTGGTGGAGACGCACCCCCGGTCTTGAGCCGCAAGGTGGAAACCGGCGACCTCAAGGCCTGGCTGGACGCCAATTTCGACAATCCGGTTTGGCGCGACGTTTCGGAGAACTGTGTAAGCTGCGGCACCTGCTACTACCTCTGTCCCACCTGTCACTGCTTCGACATCACCGACGAGACAGGCGGTGCGCGAGGGGAGAGGCTCAGGATCTGGGACTGCTGCTCTTTCTCGGACTTCACGAAGATGGCGGGCCATCAGCCGCGCCGAGGCCGGCATGCCAGATACCGGCAGCGGGTGATGCACAAGTTCGCCTACTGCCCCGACAACGTGGGCAAGGTTGCCTGTGTGGGCGACGGACGGTGCATTCGCCACTGCCCCTACGGGGTCGATATTTGCGAGGTGCTTTCGAAACTGGTCTCGACCAAGTAGCAGACCGGGAACGGAAAGAGACTTGAAGATGCCTGGGAACGCGGCAAACAGCGAGGACCTGATACCACAGCTGGCCACCGTCGTTGCGGTGAGGCAGGAGACGCCCGACATAAGGTCGCTCCGGCTGGGCTTCGAGAGCCCCGAGGCTCGTGAGGCTTTTGCCTTCCGCCCCGGCCAATTCTGCCTGGTCTCGGCTCTGGGCATCGGTGAGGCCGTCTTTTGCATCTCCTCGCCGCCGGCCTGGAAGGATGCCATCGAAGTCAGCGTCAAGCAAGTGGGCAAGGTCACGGCTGCCATTCACGATCTCGAGGTCGGCGACCGCGTGGGCCTGAGAGGGCCTTACGGCAACTGGTTCCCCTATGAGGCCATGCTGGGCCGCAACGTTGTTTTCGTGGGAGGTGGCATCGGGCTGGCCCCCTTGCGGCCGCTGATATGGCAAACCCTATCGGAGCGCACCAAGTTCAAGGACGTCCACATTGTCTATGGGGCACGGACGGTCCGGGATCTGGTCTACACGGATGATCTTGCCGAGTGGGCGAAGGTCCCAGGGGTCAGACTGGTGAGAACCGTCGACCCGGGTGGGGAAGACGCGACCTGGAACGGCGAGGTCGGCCTGGTGCCAGCGGTGCTGGAGAAGACCAAGCCCAGCTCCGACGGCGTGCTGGTGGTGTGCGGACCGCCCATCATGATCAAGTTCGCGCTGCTTGCCGCGACCCGGCTGGGTTTCGACCCCAAGGATGTCATAACCACCCTCGAGATGAAGATGAAGTGTGGAGTGGGGCTCTGCGGCAGGTGCAACATCGGCAGCCGCTACGTCTGCAGGGATGGGCCCGTCTTCACTCTCAAGGAGATGCAGGCGCTTCCCGATGAGTTCTGACGCCGGAAGCCTGAAGCGCTCCGCGACCGACAAGCTCACGACCTGGATCCACGCGCTCCGAGCTCCCTTTCTCACAGCCTCGGCCCTGCCCGTCTTCGTTGGGGCTTCGGCGGCCTACTGGAAGACCGGCGGTCTTGCTTGGGGCAGGCTCGTGGCAGCTCTGGGCGGAGTTGTCTGCCTTCACCTCAGTGCCAACCTGGCAAACGATTACTTCGATTACGTGACGGGATGCGACGATCTCAATCCTCAGCCTACTCCCTTCTCCGGAGGGAGCCGCGTGATCCAGCGGAGTCTCATATCTGCCAGGGCCATACTGGCCGCGTCGGGTGTCTTCTGCGTGCTGGCGGTGATCCAGGGCCTCTGGCTTAACGCTGCCATGAATCACATCCGGCCCGGCAACACGGTGCTCTGGTTGGGTCTTGTCGGCATTGCGGGAGGACTTGTCTATTCTGCGGGACCCCTGAGGCTGAGCTACAGAGGCGCGGGAGAGGTGGTGGTCTTCGCGCTCTTCGGGCCGCTGGTGGTAGCCGGCAGCTATTTCTGTCAGACCGGACACCTGGGTTGGTTCCCCTTGCTCGCCTCACTACCCGCGGGGTTGCTCGTGCTTGCCATTCTCCTGGTGAACGAAGTTCTCGATGTCGATTGGGACGCCCGGGCCGGCAAGCGAACGTTGGTGGTCCGTCTGGGAAGACGGGGCGGGTACGCGCTCTACCTGGCCGCTTACCTTGGTGCCTATGCTTGGCTCGGGGCCGGGATCGTCGCCGGAATCTATCCGCCGCTTGCCCTTGCCGCCCTCGCGCCCCTGGTGGTCTTGCGGCGCCTGCTTCCTGGGAGTGCCCTGCGTGACCGGGCCAGCACCGTAAATGCGAGCCGCCTCACCGTGATCTCGCACACAGTCTCCGCCGGCCTTATCGCGGCGTCGTATTTCTTGGATCGGGTGCTGTAGGCGCGGCGGTTTGACAAAGTGTGCGACAGGTATTAGCATTTGCCAGACGGGACCTTATATGAGCTCAACCTTGACCATCTCCGAACAGATACGAGCCCCAATCGCTCGCCAGTTGGACCTGCTCGAGGCCGACCTCGCTGAGGCCTTCACCTCCGAGATCGGGCTTGTCTCAGCCATAGGCGAGCACCTGGTAGCGATGAAGGGCAAGCGCATACGGCCTACGCTGGTGCTGCTCGCGGCCGAGATAGGGGCGCCGGACCAGGCCTGTTCTGGCAGGGTGGCGCTAGCTGTGGAGATGATTCACACGGCGACCCTGCTTCACGATGACTCCATCGACCGGAGCCACCTGAGGCGGGGACTCCCCACGGTCAACCGTCTCTGGAACGACCAGGTTTCGGTGATCATGGGAGACCATCTCTTCTGCAAGGCCTTCAAGGTCCTGCACGAGGCGGGGCTGTTTGACATCGCGGCCGTGCTGTCGGCAGGTTCTGACCAGATGACCTCGGGGGAGATGCTCCAGATGGATTTGCGCCGCAGGTACGACATCAGTGAGGCCTCCTACACCGAGATGGCGAAGCTCAAGACCGCGTCGCTCTTCGCGTCGGCGTGCGAGGCGGGTGCGATGGTCGGCGGCCTGGGAGACCTCGAGCGGTCAAGCCTCAGGAGTTATGGAGAGAGCATGGGAATTGCCTTCCAGATAGTCGACGATGTCCTGGATTTTGTGGGCGACGTTTCCGTCATGGGCAAACCCGTCGGCAGCGACCTCAAGGATGGAAGGATCACCCTGCCTCTGATCGCAGCCTTGAGGGAGGCCAGCCCCGCCGAGATTGACCGGATTCAGAGCGCGGAGTGGGACGAGGTGGTGCGCTTCATCCGGGATAGGGGTGGTGTGGGATACGCCCGCAAGATCGCCGTCGGCCTTGCCGAGAGGGCCAAGGACTCGATCGCTGGTTTGAGAGCCTGCCCGGCGAAAGGCTCGCTCGCGCTCCTCGCTCAGCACCTGGTCGCAAGAAACACCTAGATCCGATATTCAATGAAGAATCATAGGTACGCCGCGCCTGCAGCAATCGTATTGGTGATCGTCGGTCTTGCCCTCGCCAGGAATCACAGTGCCCGCGAGACCCTTCACTCGGACTCTGCCCTGATGATGGATACTCTGGTCGAGGTCAGTGTGTGGGGGAAGGGCAAAGTGCCGGGCCAGGCGGCAGTTGATTCCGCCCTGGCGGCGCTGGCTCGGATAGACAAGATGCTGGGCGATGCGCGCCTCGACAGCCGTGCCGATAGGGCTCTCCTGCGGTGCCGGGATGTCACACGGGCCCTGGACGTTTCCCGCGAGGTGTACCGGCTGACCGGCGGTCTTTTCGATCCCACCATCGGGAGCGTGACGCGCCTGTGGATCTTTGATGAGAGCGCGAGGCTTCCCGATCCGGATTCGCTGGCGGAAGGCCTCAAGCGCGTGGGTTTCGGGAGGTTTCTTGCCGCCCCTGACTCCGGCAGGTTTACCTTTGATTTGGGTGGGGTTGCCAAGGGTCAGGCTGTGGACCTCGCGGCCGGGCGCCTGGTCGATCTGGGTTTCAAGTCTGCGATTGTGACTGCGGGCGGGGATATGAGATTGGTAGGCAAGCGCCCCGACGGCAAGCCCTGGCGCATAGCCATACGGCACCCGCGGCTCACCGGTCAGTTCTTAGGTTACCTCAATCTCGCCGACGCGGCGGTGGCAACCTCGGGTGATTACGAGCGCGGCTTCGTGCGTGAGGGCAAGCGCTACCACCATATTATCGATCCCCGCACCGGAATGCCGGGTAGCGCCACCACCTCTGTCACCGTGGTCGCCAAGACCAGCGCTATGGGGGATGCCCTATCGACCGGGCTCTTTCTCATGGGACCTCACGGCGGCATGCGGCTTGCGGAGAGGCTGCCGGACGTCGAGGCCGTCTTCGTCTGGGCCGAAGGCGAGAGCCTTGCGGTCACCAGTGGTCTCGAGCACGCCTTTGAGAGGGCTCGGCGTGAATAGGGCGGCCTTGCTCCGCGTGACGGCCGCGGACGTCGTCGTGGCCTCGGCCCTGGCTTTGGCCGGAGCCTATCTTCTGGCAGCCGGTGGCAGCAAGGTCCCCGGAGACCGGGTGGAGATCATGAG